>Ga0210386_10005546_pt1 | contig 10234 bp, 9 predicted proteins | sample IncBWH32OmetaG_FD_160091 | JGI IMG/M metagenome (GOLD analysis project Ga0210386, IMG submission 160091) | Forest soil microbial communities from Barre Woods Harvard Forest LTER site, Petersham, Massachusetts, United States - Inc-BW-H-32-O ... | reverse complement strand
AGGAAGTGCGGGTCGAATGCTCTCCGGTCCACACCATCGCGCTTGTCAGCGGCGCTTCGGCGGCGGTAAGCCGCGTCGGGCGCGGACTCACCCAGGCGACGATTGAATTCGCCGAAGTCGCGAAATGGGCCTGGCGCGACCCGCCGCGGGTCAAATGGTTCCGCATCGTCGCCATTGACGGCCCACGGCGGCGCGCCTGGACCAACCCAATTTGGGTCGACGGATTCAATTGACGCGCATAGGCTGAACCTCCAGCGGCGCCTTGAGCCGTCGGGCGTCCCTTGCGTTACGGCGCTCGCGCCCATACATCCGGCGCTTGCCCCAAAGCGACAAGGATCAATCGCCGATGAGTGACGAAACCGCCCGCTCGCCCGGGTGGCATGCGACGACCATCCTGATGGTGCGGAAGGGCGGAAAGGTCGTCATCGGCGGGGACGGTCAGGTCAGCATGGGCCAGACGGTCGTCAAATCCAACGCCCGCAAGGTTCGCCGTCTCGCCAAGGGCGACGTCATCGCCGGGTTCGCCGGCGCGACCGCCGACGCCTTCACGCTGTTCGAACGGCTCGAGGCCAAGCTCGAGCAATATCCCGGCCAGCTCGCGCGCGCTTGCGTCGAACTGGCCAAGGACTGGCGCACCGACCGGTATCTGCGCCGCCTCGAGGCGATGCTCATCGTCGCCGACAAGGGCTCAGCCTTCACGCTCTCGGGCTCGGGCGATGTGCTCGAGCCCGAGGGGGACGAATCCGGCTCAGCGATGGCGATCGGCTCAGGCGGCAACTATGCGCTCGCCGCCGCCCGCGCGCTAATGCCGATGCCGCTCGAGGCGGACGAGATCGTGCGCCGCTCGATGCGCATCGCCGCCGAAATCTGCGTCTACACCAATCTTAATCTGATCCTTGAAAGCCTTTGACCTCATGACGGATCTGTCGCCCCGCGAAATCGTCTCCGAACTCGACCGCTACATTGTCGGTCAGGGGGAGGCCAAGCGCGCGGTCGCCATCGCGCTGCGCAACCGGTGGCGGCGCCTGCGTCTGGCCTCGCCGATGCGCGAGGAGGTGATGCCGAAGAACATCCTGATGATCGGCCCGACCGGCTGCGGCAAGACCGAGATCGCCCGCCGGCTCGCGAAATTGGCCGGCGCGCCGTTCCTCAAGGTCGAAGCGACGAAATTCACCGAGGTCGGCTATGTCGGGCGCGATGTCGAGCAGATCGTCCGCGATCTGATCGAGGTCGCGATCGCGCTGGTCAAGAGCCGCCGGCGCAAGGACATCGAAGCCAAGGCGGAGTTAAAGGCCGAAGAGCGGGTGCTCGACGCGCTGGTCGGCCCGACCTCATCCGCCACCACCCGCGAAACCTTCCGCCGCAAGCTGCATGCGGGCGAGCTCAACGACAAGGAGATCGAGGTCGAATTGCCGCAGAGCGGGTCCGGTCTGCCGATGTTCGAACTGCCGAACATGCCTGGCGCTTCGATTGGCGCGATCAACATTGCCGACATTTTCGGCAAGAGCCAACGCACCAAGGCGAAGCGCATGACCGTGTCCGAAGCGCACGAGCCGCTGATCGCCGCCGAGGCCGATAAGCTGCTGGATCAGGACGCAATCGTTCAGGCCGCGCTGGCCGAGGTCGAGAGCAACGGCATCGTCTTCCTTGACGAGATCGACAAGATTTGCGCCCGCGAGAATCGCGGCGGCGCCGACGTCTCGCGCGAGGGTGTGCAGCGCGATCTGTTGCCGCTGATCGAAGGCACGACGGTGGCCACCAAGCACGGGGCGGTCAAGACCGACCACATCCTTTTTGTCGCCTCCGGCGCCTTCCACATCGCCAAGCCGTCCGACCTCCTGCCCGAACTGCAGGGCCGCCTGCCGATCCGGGTCGAGCTCAATTCGCTGACCGAGGACGATTTCAAGCGCATTCTCACCGACACCGAGGCGAGCCTGATCAAGCAATATGTGGCGCTGATGCGCACCGAAGGGCTCGAGCTCGAGTTTACCGACGACGCGGTGGCGGCGATCGCCCGTCTCGCCGCCAAGGTCAACGGCTCGGTCGAGAACATCGGCGCCCGGCGGCTGCAGACGGTGATGGAGCGCGTGCTCGACGAGGTGAGCTTCACCGCCGCCGACCGGTCCGGCGAGAAAGTTCGCATCGACGCCGATTTCGTCGAGCGCCATGTCGGCGACCTCGCCGCCAACGCCGATCTGAGCCGGTTCATTTTGTAAGACACGATTCCTTTCGCGAGCGTCGGCGCGAGGAGCCGCGAGGCGGCGATCTAGACATCAAAGGCCGCGCCCGTCTCTCCGGGTCGCTCCCTGACCGCTAACGGGGCCCTCCAGTCATCAGGTGACGAACACGACTTGCGCCACTTGGATTACGGTGAGCGTCAAGGCTTCGTCATCGCCTTCGCCTGAGGGAACGCGCGCCAGGCGCAGCACAAGCGGATTCGTTATGCACCTAACTATCCACTGGCGCAACATAGGCGGACGTGATATTACAAGCCGATGGCCCGCGGTAGTGAGCCGCGCTGATGAGCCTTGGAGCCTTGGAGCCTTGGAGCATTGGAATGTACCTAGAGTTTGATTGGACCTTCAACGTGGACCGCCCGCGCCTAGGCGACGTGTTCACGGGCGTGAACGGGTGGCGCTCGTTTGAGGACATGACGACGGCGAAGGCTGAGCTTGCACTCGTTGGATTGCGGGTTGGAAAGAAAACAGACAGGCGCACCTGGAAAATCGAGCGCGCCCACAAAGCTCACCTAGACCGCCTTGCGCGCACCTTGATCGACTCCGTTCAGCCGGCCGCAAGCGCCCGTGCGCTGCACCGCTACAGCGCTGAGGCGGCGCCACGCGAGATCGACAAAGACAAGCGTATATCGCGCGCTGAGGCGCGTTTGATCCATGCCTTGCTACGGGGGCGCTAATGACCAACGAGCGCGAACGGCTTGAGGATGACTTCACACGCGCCGAGGGCGCTCAGGAGATTGCTTTCCGCGCCTACCTAAAAGCCAAGCGTGCGAACGCAGCGGTGCTCATGAACGCCTTCCTCGTGAAGGGCGAGTGCGCCTACGCGGACCTTCGTCGCCTTGCATCCAAGTTGGCCACCTTGAAGAGGAAGTGAATCACGTACGGGACCTATTGTCGCCTTGGCGCGCGCCCGTGTGGGCGTCCGAGACAATCGATGAGGCTCGGTGTCGGTTGCGCGCGGCTCAAGAGGTCATCGATGGCGAGCGCCGCGAACGCACGACGCGAACCTGACGCGCCCCGCACGGTTCGGTCGTGACCTTGAGAGCACGGTCGACGATTACGACTGGGGTCATTGTCATGCGTGGAATATGGAGCGCGAGGCGGCTCGCCTTGGCTTGAACTAACCTATCCACAGGGGAAACATAATCGAACTCGTAATGGTCGCCAATGGTCCGCGGCAATGGGGCCGCGCTGATGAGCCTAGGGGAGTCCACCTGCCCATCCCTGTGCATCAGATGGGCAGCACTATCGACCAGGATACCCGGCTCGTCCGGGTTAGGGCCTCTCTCCGGTCTTCCCGCACACACGGTCGGGGAGAGGCCCGCCACACAGAGGAGAGAGATGTGATTTATGCAGCCATCGCCGTCAGCGTCCTGGTGGGCATCGCTATCGGCGTCATCGAACGATCGCCTACCTCGTGCTCATCGCGCCTGATGAGCCAAACGGGAGGGACTAATGACCCATCACGCTCTATTCGTCTGCGGCGAGGCGGCTCTTAGTTTGCTCGCTGCTGTGCTTCATATGCGCCCTGGTGCATCGGGCGCGCTACCGAGGGGGAAAGACGATGACGCGGCAATCATACGAGATACGCCGCAGCCCGGCCGTAGGCGCTCCGCAGTATTCCGGCCGATCCTGGGCTATGTGATCTGCGACCAGGAGCTGGGCTACAAGTTCAACCCCAACGTCGCGGGCCGCAAGATGACCCGCAAGTGGTGGCCCAGTGGAGAAGCGAACGGAACACGCGCTTGTGATCCTCGGGCGCGTAACATGTCAGCGAGTGCAAGCTATATACCGTTCAGATACGAACGAACGGTGCAAAAATCAGGGAGGGACGGGAAAACATTCCATCTCCCGAACAAAGTGGGAATGCTTGCAAACCACGAAGGCAAGTGTTACGATCATGTATACAACATTTTCTCGCTGTTTTGGATTGGCGGAGGTGTTCATCGAGCGTGACGGCCCTGTCGAAGCATGGGCTATTGACCGGACAGAAGATGGACTTTCCATCTGGGCTGGTCGCATACACGTTAACGCTAGCTTCACGAGAAAGAATAGGAAAACCTTGCTCGCCGTAGCGCTAGGCCTCGCGATCTATGGGGCGTTTGTAGCGAGTGGACGGAATATCGGGGACAATCCACTAGAGGTGGCAGGATGGGCAGTTTTGGCAAGGAAATACACAGCCTGATCAAGGCCGTGGACGCAATCCGGGGCGACGCGGAGGACATGCCGGTTCAGCAACTTCAAACCGTGCTGGCTATCGCGCTGCGCCCTGGGCTGACCATGTCCGACTTATCGGACGCTGTGGGCATGTCCCAGGCGTCCTGCTCACGAAACGTCGCGGCGTTGTCCAAGTGGCACCGCCTCGGCAAGGCCGGTGTCGATCTCGTCGAGGCCATAGAGGACCCTAGGGAGAGGCGTCGGAAGATCATGTACTTGACCCACAAGGGCAAAGTTCGCGTCAAGGAAGCTCTGGAGGGGCTGACCGGGAAGCCGGTGGAGTTTGAAACGCCGTCATCCAAAGAAGCATGGAAGGCGTGAAGACTTGATCCCCCGCCGTGCCCTCCGCTGCGCTCGGGCTCGCGATGATGTTGTCGACAATCAATAGCCTCGCCGTCGGCGCGTTTTGCAATGGCGCGCTCCGGCTTCAGCCGCGTACGATGCGGGCGACCTCTGCCTCGCCGCAAGGAGCCCCGCCCATGACAACGCCGCTCGTTTTGACCTTCGTTGGCGACGACAGGCCCGGACTCGTCAACGCGATTGCGGAGAAGGTAGCCGATTGCGGCGCGACCTGGCTCGAAAGCCGCTCGGTCCGGCTCGCGGGCAAATTCGCCGGCGTGGTGCTGGTGAGCGTTCCGGACGCAGGCCTCGTTCCGCTCGAATCGGCGCTGGCGAAGCTTGCGCCTTCAGGCCTGCGTGTCTCGATCGAGCGCGGCGCCGCGGCAGAGGCCGAAAAGCCGGCGCGTCTCGTCACGCTGGAGATCGTCGGCAACGAACGGCCGGGCATCGTGCGCGACGTGACGCAGGCGCTCACCCGCCTCGGCGTCAACATCGAAGAGTTCATGAGCGGTCTCCAAGGCGAGCCGTTCACCGGCGTCGAGATGTTTCGCGCCAGCGCGCGCCTCAGCGTCCCCGAGGGCCTCAAACTCGACGAATTGCGCAAGGCGCTCGAGCGGCTCGCGGCCGAGATCATGGTCGATCTTAGCGTGGGCGAGGGCGAGCCGGGCGTCTGACCCATAAGCGACCGCGCTCTTGCGCGGCTCCGCCCGCGTTGCCATAAGGGCCGCCCTCACAATTCCAGGCCTCAGTGGAAGAAGATGGCGAAGTTTCCCGAGCGCGTGTTTTCCGGCGTTCAGCCAACGGGCAATTTGCACCTCGGCAACTATCTTGGCGCGATCAAGCGCTTCGTCGAGATGCAGAAGACGCATCCATGCATCTATTGCGTCGTCGACCTGCACGCGATGACGCTGCCTCACGAGCCCGAGCAGCTTGCTCGAACCACGCGCGAGGTGACCGCGGCCTTTCTGGCGTGCGGGATCGATCCGAAGGCGAATATTGTCTTCAACCAGAGCCGGGTGGCCGAGCATGCCGAACTGGCCTGGGTGTTCGACTGCGTCGCGCGCCTCGGCTGGCTTAACCGGATGACCCAGTTCAAGGAGAAAGCGGGCAAGGACCGGGAGAACGCGTCGATCGGGCTCTACAACTATCCGGTGCTGATGGCCGCCGACATTCTCGTCTATCGGGCCACCCATGTTCCGGTCGGCGACGACCAGAAGCAGCACTTGGAGCTGGCGCGCGACATCGCGCAGAAGTTCAACAATGATTTTGCCGCATCGATCGCCGCCCATGGCCACGGCGACTCCTATTTTCCGCTGCCCGAACCCTTGATTCAGGGGCCGGCGACGCGAGTCATGAGCTTGCGCGACGGCGCGAAGAAAATGTCGAAATCTGACACCTCGGAGAACGCCTATATTGCGCTCACCGACGATTCGGACGCGATCGCGCAGAAGATTCGCCGGGCGAAGACCGACCCTGAGCCGCTGCCGAGCGAGGTCGAGGGTCTCAAGCTACGCCCTGAAGCCGACAATCTGGTCGGCATCTTCGCCGCCTTGAACGACGAGACGAAGGCCGACGTGCTCAAGCGCTTTGGTGGCGGTCAGTTTTCCGCGTTCAAGACCGCGCTCGCCGACCTTACGATCGACAAGCTCGCGCCGATTCGCGCCGAGATGCTGCGGCTCGCGGCCGACCCGGCCCATACCGACTCTGTGCTCGCCGATGGGGCAGAGAAGGCGCGCGCCATCGCCCGGCCGAACATGGACGCGATCAAGGACATCCTCGGCCTCCTGCGCTAGCCTCCCGGGCACAAACAAATTTAAACAAAGGTAGACCCGCCGCGACAGCGACGGAAAGGCGCAAATCGGCACATCTTGTCGCTTTTGGGCCTCATGACCACGAGGGCTAGCGTCCGGTCGGCGAACTGTCCTTCGCGCCTTGCCCTCTATGGTTAACGACTTTGCGGCAAACATTTCGTAATCCTGGTGAGGGGCTGATTCGGACCTTCTTGACGGAAGGAAAGGGTCGGCGGACGACCCGGCCGGCGCGAGACATCGCCGTCAGGCTCTCGAGGAGGCGATTCGTTGCGGGGGTTCAGCGGGGCGCAGCGCTCCGGAATCGGCGGGCGGACGCGCAGGCTCGACCGGGCGCTCGCCGCTAGGGCGGCCGCAGGCTTGGCGCTTTACCTGCTCGCGGGCACGCTGGCGTGCGCGCACGACCTCTCCCGGTCCCTGGAGACGCCGGCGCGGCTCGTGTTCGATATGGCGTCGGTCCAGGCCAATGTCGCAGGCCTCGTCATCCTGTCGCTGATGCTGCTGGCGACCATCACCGCCGTCCTTCATCTGGCTGGCCGCTGGATCTGGACACGCCGCGTTCAGGAGCTCGAGACGGAGCTCGCGCGAAGTAACGCCAAACTCGACCGCGCGGCGCTGATGTTGCGCAGCGAGCCGCAAATCCTCGTCTCCTGGGACCGCGTGGACGCTGAGCCGACGATCGAGGGCGATTTCGCCCTCGTCGCCGATTCGCCGCCGTCGTCGCGCGTGCTCGCCTTTGGCTCATGGCTCAATCCCGCCCAGGCGGCGAAGATCGAGGAGGCGACAGAGCGATTGCTGACCCGTGGCGAAGCGTTCGCCGCCGCGGTGGTCAGCTTGCGCGGCCGCCATCTCGAGCTCGACGGGCGCCCAGTGTCCGGCAGCGCGGTGATGCGCATCCGCGACGTCTCGGGCGAGCGCCTTCAGTTGGCGCAATTGCGTGATTCATTCGCTGAAGCCGAGGGCGCTCTGGACGGCGTGCGCCGCGCGCTCGAAACCGCGGACATGGCGGCGTGGACGCGCGACGCAATCGGCCGGATCGTCTGGTGCAACGTCCCCTATGCCCGCGCCGTTGATGCGCCCGACGCTGCGGCCGCGATCGACAGGGGCGGCGAAATGTTCGATCCAGCGTTGCGGCGCGAAACGACCACGGCGATCAAGGAGACGGGGGTCTGGAAGCGGCGGGCGTCGGCGGTGGTCGGCGGCGAGCGCCGAACCTTCGACGCTGTCGAGGCCCGCACTCAGGTCGGCTCCGCTGGCGTCGCCCGCGACGTGTCCGAAATCGTGGTGCTGAAAGCGGATATGGAGCGCAATGAGGACGACTATTCGCGCATGATCGACCGGCTGTCCACGGCGGTTGCGATCTTCGACAAGTCCAAGCGGTTGACCCTGTACAACGCGGCCTACCGGCAAATCTGGTCGCTTGAGCCGGCCTTTCTCGACCAACGGCCGAGCGACGGCGAAATCCTCGATCGGCTGCGCGCGCAGCGGCAATTGCCCGAACAGGTGGACTTCCGCGCCTGGAAGGCGCAGCAATTGGGCGCTTACCAGGCGATCGAGCCGAGCGAATCCGTGTGGCACCTGCCTGACGGCCGGGCGCTGCGCGTCGTCACCAGCCCCAATCCGAAAGGCGGCGTCACCTATCTCTATGACGATGCGACGCAGAGCTACGCCCTCGCTTCCCAGGTCACCGCGCTCACCCATGTGCAGGGCGAGACGCTCGACGCGCTCAAAGAAGGGGTGGCGGCGTTCGGAGCGGACGGGCGCATGAAGCTCAGCAACCCGGCCTTCGCGGACTTGTGGCGATTCGATCCGGCCGTTTTGCGCGATCGCCCGCACATCGACGAGATCGCGCGCGCCTGCAAGCCGCTGTGCAGCGACCCCGAGCTGTTCGACGAGCTTAAGGCAGTGATCGTCGATCTTCCCGAGCATCGCAAGAGCCGGGCGGCGCGGATCGAGCGCACGGACGGGCTCATCCTGGATTGCGCCGCCCTGCCGTTGCCGGACGGAGCCACGCTCATGACCTCGCTCGACGTGACCGCTGGCGTCAACATCGAGCGCGCGCTGACCGAGCGCAATCAGGCGCTTATCGCGGCGGAAAAGCTGCGCAACGATTTCGTCAACCACGTCTCCTACGAGTTGCGCACGCCGCTCACCAACATTATCGGCTTCACCCAGCTTCTGGCGGGCGGAAGCGTTGGCCCGCTCAATCCCAAGCAGCTCGAATACGCCGGGTTCATCACCGATTCGTCGCATGCGCTGCTCGCCATCATCGACGATATTCTCGATCTCGCCTCGATGGACGCCGGGGCGCTGGAGCTCAGGCTCGAGGACGTCGACATCGCGGAGGCGATGAAGGCGGCGGCCGCGGGCGTGCAGGATCGCTTGAGCGAGGCGGCGATCGAATTGCGCATCGTCATGACCGACGGGGTTGGATCACTGCACGCAGACGGCCGGCGGGTGCGCCAGGTCTTGTTCAATCTTCTCTCCAACGCCATCAACTATTCGGAAGCCGGCCAGACCGTTACATTAGCCGCGATGCGGCGCGGCGAGGAGATCGTGTTCAAGGTAAGCGACCGGGGACGCGGCATCCCCCCCGAAATGATCGATCGCGTGTTTGAGCGGTTCGAGACCTTTCCCAACGGTTCGCGGCATCGCGGGCCCGGCCTCGGCCTGTCAATCGTAAGAGCAATGGTGGAACTGCATCAGGGCCGGGTCCTGATCGACACGGCGCCCCGGGAGGGCACGACGGTCACCTGCATCTTTCCCGTTGGTCTAATGACGGCGCCGTCGGCGAGCCCGCAGCTCATGACGCCGGCCAAGACGCAATCGGTCCAGTAGAGGGCATGAACACTCTCGCCGACGTAAGGGAGGACGCGGGCGTTTGGAGCTTCGAGGCGCCGGATGAGGCGGCGACTTTGGCCATCGCCGCGGCGCAGGCGGCCTGGCTCGAACCCGGCGACTTCGTCGGCCTGACAGGCGATCTCGGCGCCGGCAAGACGACTTTCGCCCGTGGCCTCATCCGCGCCATCGCCGAGGCGCCGGAGCTCGAGGCGCCGAGTCCGACCTTCACTTTGATGCAGGTCTATGACGCGCCGCGCGGGCCGGTGGTCCATGCCGATTTTTACCGGCTGCGCGGCCCGACGGAGCTCGCAAATCTCGGCTGGGACGAAGCCGCCGACGGCGCGATCGCGATCGTCGAGTGGCCCGAGAAGGTCGCGCAGGCGCTGCCCGCCGATCGTCTCGAGGTCGACATCCGATTCGATCCGAAGCGCGGTCCCGACTTTCGCCTCATGACGCTGCGCGGGTCCGGCGCGGTCAGCCCGCGCCTGGCGCTGGCGCTCGGCGTCGCGAGGCTGCTCGAGCGCGCCGGGTGGAGCGACGCGAGCCGCGAGTTCCTGCAGGGCGACGCCTCCATTCGCGCCTATGAGCGGCTGACCAAGCCGACCGGCGAGACGGCGATCCTGATGATTTCCCCGCCCCGGCCGGACGGGCCCATCTTGCGCTTCGGCAAGCCATACGCCGCCATCGCCAAGCTGTCGCCCGACATCCGCGCTTTTCTCGCCATGGCCGAGGGATTGCGCAGCCTCGGTTATTCGGCGCCTGCCCTCATCGACTATAGCGTCGGCGAAGGCC
>Ga0210386_10005544_pt1 | contig 10237 bp, 13 predicted proteins | sample IncBWH32OmetaG_FD_160091 | JGI IMG/M metagenome (GOLD analysis project Ga0210386, IMG submission 160091) | Forest soil microbial communities from Barre Woods Harvard Forest LTER site, Petersham, Massachusetts, United States - Inc-BW-H-32-O ... | reverse complement strand
CACTCGAACACTAAATACGGAAGTCAGTAGCGTCGGCGCGTATCCCGGACGCGGTGCGGTGCGCAAGCGGCCCGCCGCCAGTCCGGGATTGTCGCATTCGGGCATGGTCGCATTTGGCATTGATGCCATCGCGGCAATCCCGATGCGTTGTGCGCGCGCATCGCCGTTCGAAACAACGACGTCGCTTCGGTCGTTCTGCATCAAAAGAAAGCGAGACGTGGATGGCCGGAACAAGTCCGGCCATGACGTGCGCCTAGCTTAGTCCGAGCGCACAAGCTTTGAGTCCAGACGATACTCTGGGATGTCGCAGGACAGCAGTCTTACGACCGCCGCTCCGCCGTCCACGAGCCCGCGCAAGTCGTCGTCCGCCACGTGCCGGCGCCGGTGTTGGCGGCGAGCCGGCCGAAGCCCGAGGCGCGCGTGTCGCCGTGGCTCAAGATCACCGTTACGAGGCCGTCGCCTCCGACTCGGCCGGCGACGTCAACCGCAATGTCGCCGCCATTGACCAGAATGCCGTTGGCAATGCGCATCGGATAGCGATAGCTCGCGATGCAGTCGCCTTTGGTCGTCACGATGGAGACGCTCCACAAGCCGTCGTAACGCGGCATCGCAAAACCTGCCGTCGTCGCAAAGGTGAGCGCGCCGGCAAGGAGCGCGGCGGCGCCCACGCCGATCCAGTTCCGAACGCTATACATTGAGCCCCCGAATTTCTTACTCGCGCGCCGGCAAGCGGCGCTGTTTTGCTGCGGCAGACTTAAGCCCGGTGCTGTCCGCGGGGTAAGTGCTTACCGGAGAAAAGTTCAAATCCCGTTGATGCGCGGGGTAAACATTCCATTCACCCGCGATCGGCTCAAAGCGCGCAGCTCGGCCGATAACGGTGCGCACCGTGCAGCGTCACCCAAGCTCGTCAGGCGGATGCTGCTCGTCGTAGCCGTGACGGCTCGAATAGAAGAGAAGCGCCATCAGCCCGCAGCCGACCGCAAGCGACAGCACGACGCCCAGGATCATGGCGGCGTAGCCGACGGGCGGCATCGGCGGGCCGGACACCGCGGTCCAGGCGCTGGCGGCAAACCACAGCGCTCCGATCATGATGGCGATCAGCACCGCCACCACCACGATCGTCCCGACATTGATCTTCTGGTTCGCCATGGACGTTAAATAGGCTCGCCCGCGCGCGCCTGCCACCGCGATGCTTGCGTTTGCGTCACGAGGCGGCAAATCGCCGCCACCTTATTTATCCTTGCGCCGGAACACGTAATCGGCGGAGTAGGCGACGCTGCGCAGGCTGCCCGCGCGCTCGCATGAGCCGTGCAGAACGCCGCCGGCGGTGTTGATTCGCTGGATAATGTCGGCGCCGGCAAGCGCGCCGGTTCCGCGGCGTTCGACCACTTCGAGCTTGAGCCAGGGAATATCGTTTGCCGTCGCCCCCGGCGCGTTGCCGACGACCTTGGCCTGCACGCTGCTGCCGTCGACATGCTCCCATGTCGGCCCGGCATAGTGGCGTCCGACCGTGCGGCCATCGAGCATCAGCGAGGCGATCGGCTCGCGGAAAGTCCAGGTGAGCTTGCCGTCGCTGCCGGTCTTGCACTCATAGATCTGCGCCCCTTCGGCATGGAGGGTGACGAGCGGTGCCGCGTCCAGCGCGGCGATAGCATCGGGCAATTGCGCCCGCGCCACGCCCACCGACAATGCGCCCGCGGCCACCGCGAGCGCTGTAGTGAGCCGAGAGATAATACCGCTGTTGCCGATCGCCATGAATCCGCCCGGGTTACGCTGCCATCGCCTTCTTTAGATTCTCATCCACCTTGTCGAGGAAACCGGTGGTGGTGAGCCACTTCTGGTCGGGGCCGACCAGGAGCGCAAGGTCCTTGGTCATGAAGCCCAACTCGACGGTATCCACCGTGACCTTTTCCAGCGTAGAGGCGAATTTCGCGAGCTCGGCATTGTTGTCGAGCTTGGCGCGGTGCGCGAGCCCGCGCGTCCAGGCGAAAATCGACGCGACCGAATTGGTCGAGGTCTCGCGGCCTTTCTGATGCTCGCGGTAGTGCCGCGTCACCGTGCCGTGCGCGGCTTCCGCTTCCACGATCTTGCCGTCCGGCGTGGTCAGCACCGAGGTCATCAGCCCGAGCGAGCCATAGCCCTGCGCCACCGTGTCGGATTGCACGTCGCCGTCATAGTTCTTGCAGGCCCAGACATAGCCGCCCGACCATTTGAGCGCCGCCGCCACCATGTCGTCGATCAGCCGGTGCTCGTAGGTCAGACCCTTCTTCTCGAACTCCGCCTTGAACTCCTTGTCGAAGATTTCCTGGAAAATATCCTTGAAGCGGCCGTCATAGACTTTGACGATCGTGTTCTTGGTCGAGAGGTAGAGCGGATAGCCGCGGTTGAGCGCATAGTTCATCGACGCGCGGGCGAAGTCGCGGATCGATTGGTCGAGATTGTACATCGCCATGGCGACGCCTGCGCCGGGGAACTGGAACACTTCGCGCTTGATCTCGGCGCCGTCGTCGCCGACGAAGGTCAGATAAAGCTTGCCCTTGCCGGGCACCTTGAAGTCGGTGGCGCGGTATTGATCGCCGTAGGCGTGGCGGCCGATGATGATCGGCTTGGTCCAGCCCGGCACCAGCCGCGGCACGTTCTTGCAGATGATCGGTTCGCGAAAGATCACCCCGCCGAGGATGTTGCGGATGGTGCCGTTGGGCGAGCGATACATCTCATGCAGGTTGAATTCCTTCACCCGCGCTTCATCGGGCGTGATGGTCGCGCACTTGACCGCGACGCCGACCTTCTTGGTCGCTTCGGCTGCGTCGATGGTGATTTGGTCGCGCGTCTCGTCGCGTTTCTGAATGCCGAGATCGAAATAGAGCAGATTGATATCGAGATAGGGATGGATCAGCTTGTCCTTGATGTGTTGCCAGATGATCCGGGTCATCTCGTCGCCGTCCATTTCGACGACCGGATTGACCACTTTGATTTTCGCCATGGAGAGAGGGACCCTTGCAGCGCGGAATGGATGGGAAAAGCGATAGGAACCGTGCGCGGCCGGTGGGTGCGCCCACTGCGCCGGCGGCGTCGCTATAGCATCCGCGCTGCGGCGGAGAAAGGCGCTCCAGTGATTCCGGGGCCGAGCGAAGCGAGGAGCCCGGAATCCATAGCCACTGTCCCCGTGGGGACACATTCAAAGCCTCCCGTCACCTCGCTTTGCGTGGTTATGGATTCCAGGCCCGCGAGCTTCGCTCGCGCCCGGAATGACGCTCGCAACCCTTTCCGTTCGCTGGTTTTTCGTGGTTATGGATGTCTGGCCGCCGCGGAGGCGGCTTGCCCAATAACGGAGCAGTCGAAGCATTCCATGCCGGGCGCCGGGACCGATAAGACGAAGGAATGGGAGGAACGGCCCGGGCCGGTCATCGTCCTGGTCGAGCCGCAGCTCGGCGAGAATATCGGCGCCGCTGCGCGCGCCATGGCGAATTTCGGCCTGTCGCGGCTTCGGCTGGTAGCGCCGCGGCAGCACTGGCCGAACGACAAGGCGCGCATGATGGCGGCCGGCGCCGACCGCATTCTCGACGGTGCCGCGCTGTTCGACAGCCTGGAACAGGCGATCGCCGATTGCACCTTCGTCGTCGCAGCAACCGCCCGCGCGCACGACCAGGCCAAGCCCGTTGTCAGCGCGCCCGAGGCGGCAGCCTTGATGGCGCCGCAGGTTGCCGCCGGCGAAACCGTCGCCGTCGTGTTCGGCCGTGAGCGCAACGGGCTCGAGAATGACGAGATAGCGCTTGCCGACCGCATCCTCACCCTGCCGGTCAATCCCGCCTTCGCGTCGCTCAATCTGGCGCAGGCCGTGGTGATCGTCGCCTACGAATGGTCCAAGCTCGCAGGTGGCGGGCACTTGCCGTTCGCCATGCCGGAAAAATCCGCACCGGCGCCGAAGGAGCAGCTCTACGCCTTCTTCGCTTCGCTCGAGCGCGAGCTGGAGAAGGTCGAATTCTTCCGCCCGCCGGACAAGCGCGACACGATGCAAATCAATCTGCGCAATATCTTCACGCGCATGCAGCCGACGCAGCAGGATATCCAGACCTTGCACGGCGTGATCATGGCGATCGCCGAGGGCCGCAAGGGGCCCGCGCGTGGCGGCGTGCTCGACAGCGCGGAAGCCGAAATGCTGCGCGCGCTGCTCGCCGAGCATGGCGAAGGCCGCGTGCCGTCGGAGCGCGGCCCGGTGCGCGGCTTGGCGCGGCTTCTGCGCCGCAATCCGACCGAGGCCGAGCGCACGCTCTGGCAGGCACTGGTGAACGACCGCCGCTTCGCCAACCGCGGCTTCAAGCGGCAGACGCCGGTCGGCCCGCATATCTGCGACTTTGTGTCCTTCCCGCTGCGCGTCGTCCTCGATCTTGTGCCGGCGCACGAGGAGTCCGCCGCCGCCAAAGCGCGCGCCGGCAAGCACGCCTGGCTCATCGAACGCGGCTACAGAATCGTCACGCTTGCGACGGCGCTCGTCGAAACCGACCTCGCGGCGGCGCTCCGCCAAATCGACCAAATGATTGAGTGATTGCGCGCATTGCGCGAGATCAAACTTCCGCCGGATGCGGCGGTGTAAGAAATTTGCCCAAATAGGAAATTTTGACGATGCAATTGGTCAATACAGATACGCGTTACGGCGTGCTCCCGCAGGCGCTGCACTGGGCCACGGTGATTTGCGTGGTGGCCGGCTGGCTGCTCGGGCAGTTCATCGACGATTTCCCGAAAGGGGTCGCACGCGATTCTGCGTTCACCACCCACGTCGCGCTGGGAGAATTCGTTCTCGTGTTGCTCGCTGTGCGCCTTCTTTGGCGTTTTGCCAATCGCCCGCCGGCGCTGTTGCCGACCCGTTTCGGCCGGGCAGGGGAGGTTGCCGCCACGTTCGGTCACTACGCGCTCTATGCGCTGCTCCTGGCGGTGCCGATTGTCGGCATTGTCGCGCAGCTCAAGCGCGGCAACGCGCTGCCCATCTTCGGCGTCTGGCACCTCGGGTCGCCCTGGCCGGCCGATCGCGCCGCCGCGCATAGCGTGATCGAAGTGCATGAGCTTCTCGCCAATGCGCTTCTCATCTTCGCAGCCTTGCACGCGTCCGCCGCCCTGATCCATCATTATGTGTTCGGCGACCGCACGCTCGTGCGCATGCTGCCGGGCCGCGGCTGAATGTGAACAATTTCCGGCGTCGCGTCGCGGACGTGCGCTGCGCCACGCTCGATTGCGCGTTAGCCCTTGAGCACCTTGAGCGCCGCCGCCGTGCCGGCGCGCAGCATCGCAATATCGCTCATCACCGCGAGGAAACGCATGCCGCGCTTTTTGAGCGCCGCCGCGCGCTCGGCGGTGTGGCAAAACGCGCCCGGCACCTTGCCGGCCTGCTGGCAGGCGGCGACGATGCGGTCGAACTCCCGCTCTACATCTTTCGACAGCGGGTCGAGGCTTTTGCCGTCCGACAGCGCGATCGACAGATCGGACGGGCCGAGGAATAGCCCGTCGATGCCCGGCGTCTCGACGATCGCCTGCACATTGGCGAGCGCGGTGCGGGTCTCGATCATGGCGAGCGTGATCACATTATCGTTTGCTTCGCGCAGATACACCGACTGATCGGTAAGCCCGGCAAGCGACGTCACGCGGTGCGGGCCCCAGCTCCGTTCTCCCACGGGCGGATATTTCGCCGCCGCGGCGAATGCGCGTGCGTCGGCGGCCGTGTTGATCATCGGCGCGATGATGCCTTCGGCGCCAAAATCGAGCGCCCGCGACACGAGCGCGAAGTCGCCGACCGGCACGCGCACCACCGGCGCCGCGCCGCTCTGCCGCACGGCGGCGACACCCGTGAGCAATCCGCTCACATCCCACAGCCCGTGCTGCGCTTCCAGCGTGACCGCCGCAAAGCCCTCGCGGCCGATCATTTCCGCGACGATCGGATAGGGCAGGCTGCACCAACCGCTGAACACGGTTTCGCCCGCGCCCAACGTCCGCGCGAGATTGAAAGTGGGAATCGCCATCGGTTCGCCCGTGATAAAGCGGTGCGCTAAAGCTTAAGCTCTGCCTATTTGCCCGCTTTGATGTCGGCAACCGCCTTTTCCAGCAGCTCGGTCATGACACGGCTGATCTGGTGGTCCGATTGCGCCACGCCCTTGGCGTCGAAATCCTTGCGGATCTTGCGGAGCACATCGTGATCGCCGACTTCTTCGAAATCGGCCATCACCACCGACTTGGCGTAACTTTCCGCTTCCGCACCGCTCAATCCGAGCTTTTCCGCCGCCCACAGGCCGAGAAGCTTGTTGCGGCGTGCAGTCGCCTTGAATCGAAGCTCTTCGTCATGCGCGAATTGCTTCTCGAAGGCGTCTTCGCGCTTGTCGAAACTAGTCATTGCCCTTCGCCCTGGTGCTGATTGGAACTGCCGGAAGAAGCTTGCGCCTTGCATATAGGGGGTAGCCCGTCAAGGCAACCGGTGTATGGGACGAATATCGCCGTTGCGGGCAAGCCCTCGCGGGTCTATGTCAATTGTACTCCGCGCCGCGTTCAGCTAGCCTTTCCGTCGCGGAGGGGCGCGTTCGAGTCGCACGCCCCATCGCCGCCGCCGCGGACCGATAACAGAACTGGAGCCACGGCATTTCCATGGATTTCACCAAGCCACGGTACACTCCGATGAGCCGCCGTCGCCGCATTTACGAGGGGAAGGCGAAGGTCCTGTATGAAGGGCCGGAGCCGGGAACCCTGATACAGCACTTCAAAGACGACGCGACCGCCTTCAATGCCAAAAAGCATCAGGTGATCGAAGGTAAGGGGGTCCTTAACAACAGGATCTCCGAATACGTCTTTCAGCACCTCAATGACATCGGGGTGCCGACGCACTTCATCCGCCGCCTCAACATGCGCGAGCAGCTCATCCGCGAGGTCGAGATCATTCCGCTCGAGGTCGTGGTGCGCAACGTCGCAGCCGGCTCCTTGTCGCAGCGGCTCGGCATCGAGGAAGGCACGCAACTGCCGCGCTCGATCATCGAATTTTATTACAAAAACGATCAACTCAACGACCCGATGGTGTCGGAAGAGCACATCACCGCGTTCGGCTGGGCGACGCCGCAGGAGATCGACGACATCATGTCGCTCGCCATCCGCGTCAACGACTTCCTGTCCGGACTTTTCCTCGGCGTCGGCATCCGCCTGGTCGATTTCAAGATGGAGACCGGCCGGCTGTGGGAAAACGACATGATGCGCATTGTCGTTGCCGACGAGATTTCTCCGGACTCCTGCCGGCTGTGGGACATCAAGTCGAACGAGAAGCTCGACAAGGACCGCTTCCGGCGCGACCTCGGCGGCTTGCTGGAAGCCTATACCGAAGTCGCTAAACGGCTCGGCATCATGAGCGAGGGCGAACGGCCGCAGGGGGCAGGGCCTGTTCTCGTGAAGAGCTGATTTTCAGGAGCGCGCTCCGTGGGCGTCCCGACGATCAAGACCGGTCCGATGACGGTGGAGGAATATTTCGCCTTCACCGACACACGGCCGGACAATGAGAAGTGGGAGCTGATCGACGGGGAACCGATCTTGAATGCTTCGCCAAGCAATTTGCATCAGGCCATTGCGTTTGACCTCACAGTCCTTCTCGGAACGTTCCAACACAGGCGCGCTCAGTCTTGGGAGGCGACGAAGGGAGTTAGCGTGAGGATATCCGACACGAGCCTTCCGGAGCCTGACATATTTATTCGGCCTGCGGGTACAGCGAGACGGGAGCCGTACAGCCGAGAAACGCGGGATGTTCTTGCCGTGTTCGAGATCCTTTCGCCATCGACGGCGGATCGCGATCTGCACTGGAAGCGCACCGCCTATACGAGCCTGCCGTCGCTCACGCATTACGTCGTCGTCGCGCAGGACGCAGTGGATGTCGTCGTGTTCGCGCGTGATACGGATTTTGCAGAACGGCGCTATCGTTCGCTCTCCGATACGATCGAATTGCCGGCGCTTGGCATCTTGCTGCCGCTGTCGGAAATCTGCCGCGACACCGGGCTGGAATAACCGGGGTCGTCTGCCATTGTCTCTCGTCGAAGGGCCGTCGCCCCTCAACAGCATCGCCATGAAAGCCCGCGTCACCGTCACACTGAAATCCGGCGTACTCGATCCTCAAGGCAAAGCCATCGAAGGCGCGCTGCGGTCGCTCGGCGTCGGCGGCATTGCCAGCGTGCGCCAGGGCAAGGTGTTCGACATCGAGATCGAGGGTGCCGATCGCGCCGGCGCCGAAGCGGCGCTCAAGAACGCGGCAGAGAAGCTCCTCGCCAACACCGTGATCGAGAACTACCGGGTTGAGGTTCTGCCCTAGCTCGATCTGTGATAGAAGGCCTCCGCCAACACTGGGCTTGGCGAGCGCGAAGATGAAGACTTGCATTGTTGCGGTTTTTTGCGCCGTTGTCTTTGCCGTCCCGGCATCTGCCCAGACGGGCGGCGACGAAGCCTCAAAGCCTATCAAGCCCGGCGGCGTGCGCATCACCACCAAGGCGCCGGAGCCCGACAGATGGGACGGAAAGCGCTCCGCCAACGGCATGTTGCGCGTGTTCAAGTGCAAGCCGCTGGCCTGTCCCGATGCCGCGACCGTAACCATTACATTCTTGAAAAGTCCGACCCGGCATCCCGATCCGCAGGCGCTGGAAAAGTTCGCGAAGGTCGAACTGCCTAAGAGCATGCGGGCGCTCGACGCGGCGCGCGAAATCCTCAGCGATGGCGCCGAGAAGATTGAAACAGTGAGTTCCAAGACCGCCACGCTCAAAGGCTATCCGGCGGTCGTGAGCGAAACCAAATTCTCCAAGGGCAAGACCGCGACCTATCTTGATTCCGCGATCGTGTTTGCCGGCCCGGTGATGATCCGCGTTTTTTCGACCTCGCAGAACCGGGATTGGGCGAAGAAGACGCTCGATCAGTTCGTCGAGGTCATGAATATCGAGGAAGGTCCGCCGTTGCAGCCGGGAACGGAGACGCCGCCGGGCGCCAAACCGGGCGGGCCGCAAAACAATTCGATCTAGAGCAAAAGTGGAAACCGGTTTTCCGAAAAGATCATGCTCAAACAAAAAGCTAGAGCGGGATGCCGATCCAACGATAACTCGTTCCGCTCTGGGGAAAGTGCGCGATGAAATCGGCAGTGCTCGTTTTTCCCGGCATCAATCGTGAGCGCGACATGGCGCGCGCGCTGCGGCTCGTCTCCGGCCGCGCGCCCGCGATGGTGTGGCATGCGGAGGCGGCGCTGCCGCCACGCACCGATCTTGTTGTCATTCCGGGCGGCTTTTCCTACGGCGACTATCTGCGCTGCGGCGCGATCGCGGCGCGCGCGCCGATCATGGAGGCGGTGCGCACCTTCGCCGCCAAGGGCGGGCTCGTGCTCGCGGTCTGCAACGGTTTCCAGATCGCTTGCGAAGCAGGACTGTTGCCGGGCGTGCTGATGCGCAACGCGCAACTGCGCTTCATCTGCCACGACGTTTATCTGCGTGTCGAGCGCTCCGATACGCCGTTCACCCGCGGCTACAATGCCGGTCAGGTGATCCGCGTGCCGGTCGCGCACGGCGAGGGCAATTACATCGCCGATGGCGAAACCATCGCGCGGCTCGAAGGCGAGGGCAGGGTGCTGTTCCGCTATGCTTCACCCGACGGCATGGTCGATCCCGACTGGAATCACAACGGCGCCATGAACGCCATCGCCGGCATCGTCAACGGGCGCGGCAATGTGCTCGGCATGATGCCGCATCCGGAAAATCATGTGGAAGCTTCGATGGGGCGAACCGACGGGCGCGGCTTGTTCGCGGGACTTGTGGATCATTTGAGCGAGGCGGCTTAAGCGCCGCGCGGCGTTGCATTTCCTGAGGTTTCCATGCCGTTCGGCATCGTCCTCCTTCTCATCAACGTCGGCCTGATCGTGCATGCGGCGAAAACCGGCCGCTTCTGGCCGTGGGGCTACATCATCCTGTTCATCCCGGGCTTCGGCGCACTTGCTTATGTACTGGTGGAGTTGGCGCCCGAATGGTTCGGCAGCGTCCAGGGTCAAAAGCCGCGCCGGCACGTGGTCAATACGCTCGATCCTTCGAAGCGCTACCGCGCGCTCACCGAGCAACTCGAAGTCGCCGACACTATCGCCAATCGCGCGGCGCTTGCCGAAGAGTGTCTCGAGCTGGGAAAGTTCACCGAAGCGGAATATCACTACGAGCACATTCTCGCGCTGCCGATGGGCGACGACCCGATCTATGCGCTC
>Ga0210386_10005543_pt1 | contig 10237 bp, 9 predicted proteins | sample IncBWH32OmetaG_FD_160091 | JGI IMG/M metagenome (GOLD analysis project Ga0210386, IMG submission 160091) | Forest soil microbial communities from Barre Woods Harvard Forest LTER site, Petersham, Massachusetts, United States - Inc-BW-H-32-O ... | reverse complement strand
ATTCACAGTTGGCACAAGCAGCCTGGTTCCGACGCCGCGGCCCTTTGCCGGATGGGAGTGCACGCCGAAGATGCGGCCCAGCATCCAGCGCGCGCGGCGAACGTCGCCGGAGGCAATCAAGCTGCGCACGGCGGAACTCGACACTTCCATGCCGTGCACGCGGACGGCTGGATGCACCTCAACCGTGAATCCGAATTCCTCGCCGAATGCGCGCAGTTCGTTTACGCCGGCCTTCGCGCCATGTCCGAAACGGAAGTTGCTCCCTTCGTGAATTCCGCGGACCCGCAGAGAAGCAACCAGAACATCACGCACAAAGTCATCCGCCGTCACGCGCGACAGCGCTTGATCGAAACGCAATACGAGGATTGCGTCGACGCCTGTGTTTGCCAGCAGACTCAAACGCTCGGGCAGGAAGGTGAGCAGTTTGGGAGCGTCCTTGGGATAAAGAAAATGCGCCGGATGCGGATCGAAAGTAATGGCGATGGATCGCATTCCACGGGCTCGCGCTTCTTCTGCAGCAGAGGCGAGAATCTGCTGGTGCCCGGAATGCACGCCGTCGAAGTTTCCGATGACGGCAATAGACGGGCCGAAATTTGGCGGCACTTCTTCGATCGAGCGATAGACGGGAACAGGCGCGTTCTGGTTGGCGCTCATACTTTCGGGGCCTCCAGTTCGATGGGAAAGCTCAGCCCGTCGTACGCCATCCGGATGTTGTCGGGCAACTTCGCATTCGTCTCTTCGTGGCCCAGTTCGTGCGCGATGTGGGTAAGCCAGGTGTGTTTTGCGCCGATGCGCCGTGCCCATTCGACGGCCTGCTCCACCGTCGCGTGACTTGGATGCGGCTTGTGGCGAAGAGCCGACAGGACCACATGATCGAGACCCTCGAGCAACGCAAAGCTCGCGTCGGGAATTGCGCTCACATCGGTGAGATATGCGGCGCGGCCGAAGCGAAATCCATAAATCTCCTGCTCCCCGTGCAGGACAGGCACGCGCTGGAACTCCGCGCCGAAGACACACGTGCGCTCGCTGAGAGGCTCGATATGCACACGCGGCCGGTTGGGGTAGGTCGCTTTTGGCGAGAACGTGTAGTCGTAAATGCGGCGCAGCGTCTCTTCGGTCAGCGGCGCCGCGTAGAGGGGAATGTGTCCGCCCTCACGAAAGATGGCAAAACTCAGGGGCCGCAGGTCATCGAGGCCAAGGATATGATCGGCATGGCCATGGGTATAGAAGACGGCATCGACGCGGGTGAGCTTATTGCGCAGGGCCTGCTCGCGGAAGTCCGGTCCGGTATCGATCAGGACAATGCGGTCCCGTGTGCCATCGTGCCAATGCAGCAAAACCGAAGGCCGCAGGCGACGATCGCGCGGATCAGAGGACGTGCATACCTGACAGTCGCACCCCAGCGTAGGAACCCCCATGGAAGTTCCGGTGCCCAGAAATGTCAGCCGGCCTTCCATTCGTGCTAGGGCCTGTTCCAACTACTGGAATGGATGGCGTTTTGCCCCAGTGCGCAAAGACGGCGCGCCGGGGACCCCGCTAGTGAAAATCGGGCCAGACCGGCCCCGCCCCAGACAAGTCCTGGTCCGTGGTGCGGAGACGAAGCCGAGCACGAAGGCTGTGGCGGACCCACCGTCAGGGGCGAGAATGAAGTAGGGACCGATTGCCACCCCAACGACCAAGACCCGTCGCTGGGGACCCCGGATTTTTCTCCGCAAACCTTCGGGCCGGGGCCAATTTTCCCGATTTCGGCGTCGATCGTCGTTAGCAGACACCCGGTATTTGTCACTCCTCACTCCTCGAACTCGTAGAAATTGACTCCCGGCGCAACCGCCCCAGAAGTGGGAACAGGTCCTAGTGTTTATCTGATTTGGGAGGAGGAGCCTGCACGCCTTGCAGCGAGATCATTTTGGTCAGTTCGAGGAAGGTCATGCGCAGCTCAAACAAGACTGTATCCAGCATGCGTATTTCGGTGGGTGTCAGGTTGCCCTTGCTCTTTTCTTCCAGTACTCCCAGGAGGTCGATGCTCTGCCGGGCGCCGATAATGTCGACGCGCGGGCGCTGGCCCTCCGGTGTTGCCGCGCCCATCTGCATCAGTGCCGAGAGATACAACTGTTGCACCAGGTGCTCAAACCTGATCGGCGGCTGGGCTCCCATGGTTGGATTCTGCGCACGCAGAAGGTCTTCGACGCGCTGTGCCGAAGCTTCATAGGCCGTTGCCTGCTCGCTTTTTTCCTCCGCGGTCGGGGGAGGCGGCATTGCGCCCGCGAGATCGTCCTCCGCCACATCGGCTGGCGGTTCAGCTTCGGGGGGCCTGGCACTTTCCATTTCCACCAACTGGGGTCCCGCAGACTTTTGCTCGGGCTCACGGGCTGGTTCGGGAGCCGAATGAGAGGAAGCGCTGTCCTGCTCCTCTTCCTTTTTCATCTTGCGACGGTCAATGACTTCGAATTTCGGGGTATCGCTCATAATCCAACTTTCCAGTCACTTTCGATCATAAAGCCGGCGGCTTGTCCAAGATCCTTGCGGTTCCCGCTGCCGATCCAGCCAGGTAAGTCAACGGCCGATTCTTCACTTCGGCCTCGCTGCGTACCATTCCGAGCGCAAAACGGCGGATGGTCCCTCCCAGCGGCAACTCCGTAGCACTCGAAATCGAGCCAATCGGCGCACCATCCAAAAGAAGGTCCGTTCCCGTCCTGGCAAGCGGTCCATCGAGTTCGAGTTGGCGCAAATGCCGGTGCACATTGCCACGCGACCGAATCCGCTCCACGATCTCCTGGCCCAGGTAGCATCCCTTGCTGAAATGCAGCGCACGCGTCTGAGAGGTTTCCTGGGGCAGATCGCGCTCGGCAATGTCGATGCCGTACACGGGAATTCCCTCTGCCACGCGAAACGCTTCGAGTGCCGTTGAACCGACCGGGGTCGCGCCCGCAGTCGACAATGCGCGCCACAGCAGCGTCAATCCGGCCAGAGGCGTGCCGATCTCGTAGTGGTCGGCCAACGTGCCGTAACCGTGGTAGATCCTGAGGTTCAGGCCGTTCCACTCAACCCGCTGCCCAGTCATCGGTTCGGCTGGCACCGGCAAACCCATCCGAACGAGCACATCGCGTGCCTGAAGTCCGGTCAGCCCGATGGTCGTTTCGGCGGTAGGGTCCTGCGCCACCAATTCGACGTCATCCATGATGATGAAATGGTCAAAGTGCGCCATCAGCTTCTCAAATTGATCGGCGACGATGAGCAGGTCGAGCGCATCGCCTTCGCGCCAGACGGTCAGGTCTCCCTGGATCCGCCCCTGTGCATTCAGCACCAGGTTCCAGGCGCCACCGTTTTCGGGCAGATCGTTCACGGCGTTTGTTACCATCCCGCTTAACCAGCGAAAGCGATCTTCGCCACGTACGCTTACCCGGCGCATCCAACCAAGATCGTGCGCCGCGGCTTCCCCGGCAAGGGCCGCTATTTCTGCTGCTGGCGCGTCAAATTCGCATGGGGTAAGTGCGCCGCGGTACTCGGTCAATCGCGGTGCATGAGCGGCCGACACAAGTTGCGTGGCAAGTGGGGTAGGAAGAGCGGTTACGGCAAGATTCTCGGTCATAGGGGAGCGATTCACGAGCAAAGAGCGCATTTCCTGAGGAAACTTCGCGCTCCTGCGCATCCTGATTATAGCCTTGAGGTTAAACGCGAGGCTCCCCCACACGGCGGTCCCCAAACTCCAAGGAGAGAGAATGAGCAAGCAGTACCAGATCAGTAAGTTAACTCGGGGTATCTCGAGTTCGATGGCGGTAGTCTGCCTGGCGGTTGCGTTCGTCGCGGCCCAGACTCCTGTCCCTCACCCCCCGCCTGCTCCCCAGTCTCCTTCCACCCAGACGGCGCCCGGTGCGAACCCGGATCCGCAAGGGCCGGGTAAGTCCAAGACCGGAAGCGCCACCGGCACCGAAACGCACATTACGCCCGACGAGGCGAAGCAGCTATTCAGCTTAGTTGACGAACTGCTCAAATTCTCCTCGCAGGAGTCCGGCCTGCCCATCAAGAACGACGTTAAACGTCAGTTGACCACACGAGCGGATGTGGAGCACTATCTGACCGAAAAGTTCGATGAAGACGAAGATGCCAAGCGTATGCAGCGCAGCGAGATTGTCCTGAAAAAGTTTGGCCTCCTTGATCGCGACTTCAACCTGAAGCCATTTCTGCTGGCGCTTCTCAAGGAACAAATCGAGGCCTATTACGATCCCAAGACGAAGACGGTTAACATGCTCGACTGGATCTCGGTGGATGAGCAGAAGCCCGTCCTCGCTCACGAGCTTACGCACGCCCTACAGGACCAGCACCTTGACCTCGACAAGTGGAGCGACCAGACTCCTCCTGACGTTTCTCTCACCGCCGGGGAGGACAGCGATCATCTCGCCAAGGATGAACTCGATACCGCACGCGAGGCTGTTACGGAAGGGCAAGCTACCGCGGTGATGATGGACAACATTCTCAAGCCGATGGGAAAGAGCCTCATCGGTGACCCGGATATTGTTGAATACATCAAGGGGCAGATGGCAGGCTCGGATAACTCTCCCATACTTGCCCGGGCGCCTCTGCTCCTCTCCGAGTCACTCCTCTTTCCTTATCGCGAAGGCCTCAGCTTTGAACAGGATGTATGGATGGATCGCGGCCAGACAGCCGCATTTACCGGTGCGCTCGACCGCCCTCCGTCGTCGTCGTGGGAGATCATGAATCCTCGGGAATACGAGCAGGGCCACGTACCTGCGATTCCGTATCTGCCTGACATCCATCCTCTTGTTGACGAGACTTACCGCCCTTACGACATCGGACAGGTAGGTCAGCTCGATCTGCACATCCTCACCGGGCTTTTCGGCGGCGATACCGCAGCGCGCGATCTGACACCCGCGTGGGACGGCGGCATTTACTGGGCGGGACAGCGCCTGAACGCCACTGCAGCGGAACAGGCCAGCACCAAGTCAATCTCGCTCTTCTATCTGTCCGTCTGGAAGAACGCGGCGTCGGCACAAGCATTCGTCCATCTGTATACCGATGAACTGGGCCGCAAATACTCCGGCCTCAAACCCGACACGACTGCTGCGAAGATTTCCGACACCCCAGATGGGACTGTGGAACAGGTTTACAGCTCCAACGAAGGGCCGGTCGTCATCACCCGGCGCGGCAAGCTGGTGTTTGTGTCAGAGAGCTTCGAGCTGCCCCTGGCCCGCAAACTGGCCAGTCTCATTCTCGGCGCGCAAGGCAGCGGCCCGCTCCAGTCGGCATCCGCCGCGCGGCCCTCCACGTTGCACGGCGTACAATTCCTGCCTGCCGGTTTCGATACGCGCGAGACGTTGACGGAGCCGGTGGTACGCTTCCTGTCGAATTGCGGAGTTACGAAAGCGGTGGTCGATGCTGTACTTAAGGCGTCTCACCCGGATGCGATGATTCCTTTAGGTCAGAGGTGACAGCAGTTTCAGCTTGAATTCGGGGGAGAACTCTGCTGTTCTGTCTGAGAGTCCTGCATCGGAGAATGTGTATGAAGGTCCTCCCCGTTCTTATGTTCTGTGCGGTTGGGTTGACGCGTCCCGCGTTCGGACAGGCCTATGGAGAGTCGATTCAGATCAGCCAGCCTGCCGTTCGGAACGTGGGCACAGCCTCAACCGTGCCTGCCGCCCCGCTCAATAATTCACGCTCCGGCCTCCCGCAGCAGGGTGGCGTGCAGGTGGTCAACGACATGTATCGCGGCGTGGCCGATTGCCATTGCGCACAGGCCCCCATGTTTCTGCCCAGTCCCAGGGAAGTTCCTTCGGGGACGCAGGTCATTCTTTCCAGCCCAAGTCCGACGGCCGTGATTTACTTCACCACCGATGGCTGGACGCCCACGGAAGCCTCTGCACGATACCACGATCCCATCGTGATCACGGCCAACATGCGTGTGCAGGCCTTTGCGGAAGAACCGGGGAAAGCTCCCAGTCCCATCGTGGCCGCCAGCTACACGATCAGCGGTCCCGCCGTGCCGCTTCCAGTGGATGCCTCTGTCGCCGGTTCAACAGTGACCAAGGGCATGCAGATTCGTTTCCAGACTGGCAACCGCGTCACGTCTGAAACGGCAAATGTCGGTGATCAGTTTTACCTGCTGCTCGATCAGAATCTCGTGGTCAACGGGAAAACCATAGCTCGCCGCGGCATGTCGGTGGAAGCCAGGGTCACCGCTGTCCAGCACGCCGGCCAGAACGGCAAGTCAGGCGTCATCGCCTTCACCTTGATGGGTCTCAGCGTGCATGGCGTGTCCATTCCGTTGAGCGGAACGTACACGCTGGTTGCACCCGATATCGGCTTGGAACTGAATCACATCACGGATTCGAGCTTTATACACGTGTCTGGGCCGCTGCCTCCGGGCAATGAAGCGAAGATCGAGCCAGGCATGATGCTGACTGCGTCCGTCGCGGCAGATGTATTGATAAGCCAGTAACGCTTGCTGCAGCGACTCGATTAAGGCGGGCTTTGCTCGCTCGCTTTCGCGGCGATCTCTTCTGAATCTTTGTAGACCAGGTACTCATCGGTCAGCACTGAGACGAGCACAGCGGTGGGAACGGAGACGATGGCTCCGAGAACACCGCCGAGCGCAGAGCCAATCAGCAACGCTACCAGGATCGACAATCCCGGAAGACCGACGCGTGTGCCCATGATCCGCGGCACCAGGAACGAGTTCTCAACCTGGACCCAGATGAAGTAGAAGATCGCGATGCCCAGCACGCGTGTCCACGAGTCGATGGCCGCGACCAGCAGGGCCAGTCCAATGCTGGCGGCGGCGCCAATCACGGGGATGATGTTCAGCAGGCCGGTTAATACCCCAAGCGCATAGGCGTAACGCACGTGGAGCATGACATACAGAATCGTGCTGGCGAGCCCGAGGAGCAGCATGAGGCTTCCCTGCCCCAGTAGCCATTGTCCCATTCGCACTTCGGCCCGCTGCAGTGCCGCATCCAGCCGTGGCCGTTTGTCCGGTGGGAAGAATGAGAGGCCCCATCGATACGCCACGTCGCCTTCAAGAATGAAATAGACCGTCAGTATCAGGCCCATGGCAATGCTGAAGACTGCGCTTGCCCAGTTTTTGATCGACAGCAGCAGATATGTGGCGGCATTGCTGAGGAAGTCCTGGATCTTTGCGCTGATTTCGTCGGTGTTGACCCGGTCCGCGAAAGGAATGTGCTTGAGCTTGTCGAGGAAGTCCGGCAATCGCTCCGGCATATCCTGGCTGAACTTCTGCAGATCGTGAATCACGGGCGGAAAGGCGAGAAAACCGAAAGCCGTGAGACCGCCCGCAACGGCAAGTATCAGGATCAGAATGGCGCGCCCTTTGAACGGCCTGAAGCGGCCAATGCGAAAGCGGGAGGTGGCGCGAACAACCGGCGAAAGAACAACTGCGGCCAAGGCGCTCACATACAGTAGAAGCAGCACCTCCCGCAGTTGCCACGCCACGTAGCAGGCGATGGCCAGTCCGAAAGCAAATGCGATGTCGCCGTGCAGATTGCGGCCGCTGCCTCCGGCTTGATTCATCTCCGCGTTCGTCCCTTGCCTGATGGAAAGCCCCTTCCGTTGATCCTTCTGTTTCCTATCGGTCTCCGCCGAGAATGGAACCGAGCACCCCGCCCAGAACAGCTCCGGTCGCGGTGTTGCCTACCTGGCGGCCATCCATCTGCGGCAGATACTCGCTGATCTGATGCGCTAAACGGGATATAGGCAGCGTCTGCAGCCAAACCGATCCCGGGCCGGTGAGGAGAGCCAGGAAAATGCCATCGCCGCCAAAGATCATGTTCTTGATACCCGGCACCATCGTTATCTGGAAACCCATGGTCGCATGAAACGCGCCGACATGACCGGGATGGACCAGCAGCACTTCGCCGGGAGCAAGATTCTTCATGACCAATTCGCCCGAAAGCTCAAGCCACGCGGTGCCGAGACCACCAATGCGCTGGAGCAGGAAACCGCTACCGCCGAAGATACCCGCGCCCAGCGACTGCTGGAACCCGACGCTGATGGTGACTTGCGGCGTGGCGCACAGAAAGCCGTGGCGATGAACCATGTACTCCTGTCCCTGGCTCACCTGGACCGGCACGATGTGGCCCGGCACCTTGGTTGCAAAGGACACCTCGCCGGGATATTGCACGGCGCGGTATTCCGTCATGAAGAGGCTTCCGCCGCCGGCGACACGCTTTAGAACACCAAACAGCCCACCGCCACCGCCCATCTGTGTATGGGTTGTCATCTGGATTGAGCCGGTCATCCACGAGAGTTCGCCGCTTTCGGAGAAGACGGTCTCGTTGGGGTCGAGTTGCACATCGAGCACGGGCATGGTGGTGCCTTGAATCCGGGTCTGCATGCGGACCTCCTGTCGAGGACAGTGTACCCGGTAAACTACGCGAAGCAATCTTCATCTGTTCCATGTGGGCATACCGTGGGTACAATGGCGGCACCGCGTTCCCTGGAGGACAACTTGGTAAAACGATTCGCATGGCTTGTTGTGATTCTGCTGGTAGCCTCGCCCGGTTGGGCCGCCCAAAAGATGAATGTGCAACAACTCAAGGACATGCTTGCTGCAGATCAGAAGTCTCAAAAGTCCGATGCCGACGTCGCCGCCGAGCTCAAGGACGTAGAGCTGACAGAAGAAATGACTCACAGCGCCCTGGAAAGCCTGAGGCCGCTTGTTCCGGGCCAGCTCACAACCGAGCAGCTCTTCGTGCTTGAAATCCGCAGCGCCGTGCTGCCTCCGCCGTCCAGCGAAATCCCCTCCACAGCTGCGCCGGATGCCGCAAAACAGAAAGCCATTCTCGACAAGGCGACAGATTACGCAGCCAAAACCTACGCACAACTACCGACCCTCACTGCCAAGCGCACGCTGCGCCGCTTCCAGGACAGTGCACATCAGGATCAGCCCAGCCTTGGCGCCCATAGCACGGCCGTCCTTTCCGCCACGTACACTCCCATTCACTACACCGCCTCAGATGAAGCTTCGGTGACCTTCAAGAATGGAGCTGAGCAAAATCCTCTCGCCAACGACAAGACGCATTGGGGCGAGAACAGCATGATTGCGCTCCTTGGCCAAAGCCCCGATCCCGCCAGCGTGCTGCAGGAGTCACTGGCAGCGGGCAAAATCGGTTGGCTCCGCTGGGAGACGGTCAATGGACATGAGCTTGCCGTTTTCTCCTACGCTGTCGACAAAAGGAAGACTCACTACGCCGTGAACTACTGCTGCTTCCCTGAGACGAACCAAGTTGGACAAGTGGCGATGCGCGGAACTGAGTCGGCGGGGGGCGCCGGAAACTACCAGACCAATGCAACATGGAAGAATTTCAAGGCAACGGAACCTTATCACGGGGAGATTTTCATTGACCCCGACACCGGCGTCATCTACCGCCTGATCACCGAGGTCGAGTTCAAGGGTTCCGACCCCGTGAGAGTTGAGAACGAGCGCATCGATTACGGAGTCGAAACCATTGGGGACAAAAAAGTCGTGGTACCGGGCTTCGTGACCATCGACACGATCGAGCAACCTACCCCCGACTTGCCGCAGGGACGCTACATCCTGCGTCACACGCTGTTTACCGAGAACTATTCGGGATACGCGACTTCGGGAAGCTAAACATCGTCATCGACACCGAGAAAGGCGAAGCCCAGATCTTTTTGCAGGATCGGGGCTTTCACTTCGCACCGAATCGCGGGGCCCCGTACACCAGTTCTCTTCATTCGAGTTACTCGACGGTCTTGAGACTCGTTTGTGCGGTCGCCAGTGAACTGCCCCCAAGCCAGATGTCATAGGTCGTTGGTTCCACTATCTTCTTCAGATCCGCGCTGTAGAAATTTAATTCGTCGAAGCCCAGCGGAAATGTCACGTGCCTTGTCTCGCCGGGCGCCAGCGTCACGCGTGTAAACCCCTTCAGTTCGCGGACCGGTTGCTCCACGCTGGCTTCAGTGTTGCGAAGATAAAGCTGCACAACCTCGGTGCCCTTTACGCTGCCGGTGTTTCGTACATCGACGCCGACCGTGACCACCGGATTGTGATCGTCCACAACCTCATGCACTGGAATCTCGCCGCGGTCCACCGTTGGCCTGGTGTAGCTGAAACGCGTGTAACTCAGGCCCCACCCGAAGGGAAACAGCGCCGAGTTTTGCTCATCCATATACCGCGACACAAACTTGTCTTCCGCGTTGGCAGGCATGCGGCTCAAATCGCCGGGGGCGGGCCGACCTGTAG
>Ga0210386_10005540_pt1 | contig 10241 bp, 9 predicted proteins | sample IncBWH32OmetaG_FD_160091 | JGI IMG/M metagenome (GOLD analysis project Ga0210386, IMG submission 160091) | Forest soil microbial communities from Barre Woods Harvard Forest LTER site, Petersham, Massachusetts, United States - Inc-BW-H-32-O ... | reverse complement strand
CCGGCCTCCCCGTCCCGGGCCAGGATCTCCAGGATCGTCACCGCCCGGTCCACCGACTGAACCGGTCCTCCCGCGTCCGACTGAACCGGTCCTGCCGCGTCCGACTGAACCGGTCCTGCCGCGTCCGACTGAACCGGTCCTGCCGCGTCCTGGCTCGATGCTGCCCCGCCCGGCCGCTGGCTGTTGCTCATACCGCAACGCTAGCCGCCCGCGCGTCGATGCGCGTCCCCGGACGCTCCCGGGCGGCGGCTGACCGGCCTTGACCAGGGAGGCAACCGTAATGCACGCTTGTTGCATATAATGATTCGTGTTGCATAATGAGCAACAAAGGCAGGCGGTAACGGATGGATGCTAGCCCGGGGCGGGAGTACGTGCTCACCTTGTCCTGCCCGGACAAGCCGGGGATCGTCTACGCGGTGTCCAGCTTCCTCGTCCAGCACTCCGGGAACATCCTGGCCAGCCAGCAGTACGGGGAAGGTCCCGACGAGCGGTTCTTCATGCGGGTGCATTTCACCTTGCCGCCGGTAGCGACGCTGGCCGGGCCGCAGGAGGCGCCGCTGGCCCCGCAGCTGCGGCTGGCCCAGCTCGAACGGGACTTCTCCTGGGTGGCCGAGGCATTTCAGATGTCCTGGCAGCTGCACGACCGGGCCGTCCGGGTCCGCACCCTGATCATGGTGTCCCGGCTCGGCCACTGCCTGAACGACCTGCTGTTCCGCTGGAAGACCGGCGCCTTGCCGGTGGACGTGGTCGGAGTGGTGTCCAACCACGACGAGTTCGGCGAGCTAGCCGCCTCCTACCGGATCCCGTTCCACCACATCCCGGTCACCGCGGCCACCAAGGCGGCCGCCGAGGCCGAGTTGCTCAGCGTGATCGACGAGGCCGGCGCGGACCTGATCGTGCTGGCCCGCTACATGCAGATCCTGTCCGGTGAGGTCTGCAAGCGGGTCGAGGGCCGGATGATCAATATTCATCACTCCTTCCTGCCGAGCTTCAAGGGAGCCAAGCCTTACCACCAGGCGCACGCGCGCGGCGTCAAGCTGGTCGGCGCGACGGCGCACTACGTGACCCCGGACCTGGACGAGGGCCCTATCATCGAGCAGGATGTGATCAGGGTCGACCACACGCTGGGACCGCAGCGCCTGGCCGAGGCGGGGCGTGACGTGGAGGCGCAGGTGCTCGCCCGGGCGGTGACCTGGCATGGGGAGCACCGGGTCCTGCTCAACGACGACCGGACCGTCGTCTTCCACTAAAGACCACAGCGCGACGGAGCGCATGATGACGACCAGCGTTTTCGACCTGTTCAAGGTAGGCATCGGCCCGTCGAGCTCGCACACGGTCGGGCCGATGAAGGCCGCCCGGATGTTCGCCGTGGGGCTGCGCGACGACGGTCTGCTGCCGCAGGTGCGGACGGTGCGGGCGGCCCTGTACGGCTCGCTCGGCCTGACCGGCCCGGGCCACGGCAGCGACAAGGCGGTGCTGCTCGGCCTCGAGGGCGAGCAGCCGGCCACCGTCGACGTGGACGCGATACCGGCCCAACTGGCAGCCATCGCGCAGCGCGGCACCCTGCGGCTGCTCGGCGAGCATGAGATCCCCTTCACCATCGGCAAGAACTTGGAGTTCAACCGCAGGAAGAAGCTCGACTATCACCCGAACGGCATGCGCTTCACCGCCTACGACGAGCACGACGCCGTGATCAGCGAACGCGCCTACTACTCGGTCGGCGGCGGCTTCGTCCGCGACGAGACCGACGCCGGATCAACCGACGCCGCGACGGCCGGCCCGGCGGTACCTTTCCCGTTCACGACCGCGGCCGAACTCCTCGAGCACGCCGCGGGCAGCGGCCTGCCCATCTCCGGGATCGTGCTGGCCAACGAGCGGGCGCTCGGCCAGACCGAGGAGCAGATCCGAACGGGCCTGGATGACCTGTGGCAGGTGATCCGGGCCTGCGTCGAGCGAGGCTGCCGCACGGACGGCATGCTGCCCGGCGGCCTGAAGGTGCAGCGCCGCGCGCCGCGACTGTTCCGGCAGCTCACCTGCGAGCGGGACGGCAATGACCCGCTGCGCGCGATGGACTGGGTGACGGTATACGCGCTCGCGGTCAACGAGGAGAACGCGGCCGGCGGCCGGGTGGTCACCGCGCCGACCAACGGCGCGGCCGGAATCGTCCCGGCCGTGCTGCACTACTACGACCGCTTCGTGCCGGGAGCCAGCGCCGACGGAGTGCACCGGTTCCTGCTGACGGCGACGGCGATCGGCGCCCTGTTCAAGGAGAACGCGTCCATCTCCGGCGCCGAGGTCGGCTGCCAGGGCGAGGTAGGGTCGGCCTGCTCGATGGCGGCGGGCGCACTGGCCGAGGTGCTCGGCGGCACCCCCGAGCAGGTGGAGAACGCCGCCGAGATCGGCATCGAGCACAACCTCGGGCTGACCTGCGATCCGATCGGCGGCCTGGTCCAGGTGCCCTGCATCGAGCGGAACGCGGTCGCGTCCATGACGGCGATCAACGCGGCCCGGATCGCGCTGCGCGGCGATGGCCGCCATTTCGTCTCCCTCGACAAGGCCATCGACACGATGCGCATCACCGGCCGCGACATGCTGGACAAGTACAAGGAGACGTCCCGTGGCGGCCTCGCCGTCAACGTCATCGAGTGCTAGCGCGCTCCCTGAGCGTCGGAGTCGGCCGAAACGCCTGAGCCGGCGGCGGCGGAATCAGCAGCGGCGGCATCGGTGCTGCTGGCGGCGCCGTTACCCTTGCGCGGGCGGCCAGGGCCGCGCAACGGCGCGACCTTCGCCGGCTGCCGCCCGGCGTCGGCGAGAGCGCGGCGCAGCACCATCTCGATCTGGGCGTTGGTGCTGCGCAATTCGTCGGCCGCCCACCTGACCAGTGCGTCGTGCACGGCCGGGTCAAGGCGCAGCAAAATCGGCTTGCGATCAGCCACGATGACCGCGCCGCAAGCCCGAGCTACCGGTTTCCGGCAGCGTCACTGGTAGAGCGTTCCCGTGTTGATGACGGGCTGAGTCGGGTGCTCGCTGCACAGGACAACCAGCAGGTTGCTGACCATGGTGGCCTTGCGCTCCTCATCTAGTTCTACGGTTCCGTCGGCGGAGAGCCGGTCCAGGGCGGCCTCCACCATGCCGACCGCGCCGTCGACGATCCGCTGGCGGGCGGCGACCACCGCGCCCGCCTGCTGGCGGCGCAGCATCACGGTCGCGATCTCCGGCGCGTACGCCAGCCTGGTCAGCCTCGCCTCGATGATCTGCACGCCGGCCGGGCGAACCCGCTCTCCGATCTCCGCGGCGAGCGCGGCCGTAATCTCTTCAGCGTTCTGCAGCAGCGACATCTTCCCGTCGTGGCTGTCGTAGGGATAACTTCCGGCGACGCGGCGAACTGCCGTCTCGGCCTGGATAGCGACGAAGCTGGTGAAGTTGTCCACGCCGAAGGCGGCCTTGGCGGTGTCGGTGACCTGCCAGACGACGACGGCCGCGATCTCGATCGGGTTGCCTTCCGCGTCGTTCACCTTGGCCAGGCCAGTTTCGTGATTGCGGATCCTGGTCGAGATCTTGTGCCGCTTGGTCACCGGGCTCACCCACTGCAACCCCGGTTCCCGGATCGTGCCGGTATAGCGTCCGAGCAACTGGACCACTCGGGCCTCGCCCGGCGCGATCGCGGTCAGGCCTCCAGACGCGAAGGCGGAGAGCACTATCACCGCCACGCCGAGGCTGCGCAGCGGCCCGCCGACCGCCACGGTTATCACGATGCCCACGACGAAACCGGCGATCACCCCCCAGGCCACCGGCCAGCCGGGCAGCGTGGTCGCGGGGTGCTCCGCGATCGGCACCGCGGAACCAGGCCGCGCCAGCGCCTGCGGCACGCCGGCCGGCTCAGCCGGCCGGCGGAACGCCGCCCTCGGCTGCGCGAGCTCGGGCTCCGGTGACCGGAACGCGGCGGTCGGCCGGTCAGGCTCGGACTCCGGCGGCAGGATTACCCCCCGCCTATCGGTGGGCTCGTCCCATGGCGACGAGATAACCCGGGTCGCGTCAGCCAGGTCAGGCTCCGCCGGTGCGGACGGCTCGAAGTCCTCGGACGGCTCGAACTCGTCCGCAGCGTCAAACTCCTGCGCCGGGTCAAACTCCTCAACGACCTCGAACCTCTCGGTAGCCTCGAACTCGTCCGCGGCCTCGAACTCCTCGGCGGGGTCAAACTTCCGCATCTTGGGCACTCTGGACACATCCGCACCATCATCGCCTATACCAGCCATGACCTGACCTCCAGCAGTTCCATAGACGGCGAGGGGTTCCGTCCGCTCTTGCTATTGTGATATCACTTTTCACGCGCTTCCGGCAAGAAATGCGAGAGAACCGCGAGAAAGACGGGGCCGAGGAGAAGACAGAGGACACCGTGACGGTCACCTCCGCAGCGCGGCGCGGGCGGCACGACGGCCACCGCCGCCGACGGCCCGGTCCGGGCTCAGCGAGCACCTCGCCGGCAGCCCGTCGCGGCCGGGATGGCACGCGGGCCGGGACGTTACCGCGTCAGGAGCCCGACGGGCTCGGAGTGTCCGTCGCAGACGAGGAATCGGTAGGAGCCGGCGACGAGCTCGCGGTGTCGGTGGGCGTCGGCGTCGAGCTGTCCGTCACCGTCGGCGTCGGTGTCGGCGTGTCTGTCGGCGTCGGCGATGCGCTAGCCGACGCCGACGGGGACGAGCTCGCGGAAGCGGACGCCGAGGCTGAGGCCGACGCGGACGCAGATGCGGACGCCGAGGCCGACGCGGACGCCGAGGCCGAAGCCGAAGCCGAAGCGGACGCCGACGGGGAGGCCGACGAAGCTGGGCCGTTGCCCGCGGCGGACGACGGTGCCGGCGTCACTGTGGTCGCGGCGCGCGGCGACGTCAGGAATTCCGATAGGGCCGGCGTGAGCAGGGCGCTGGGGCTGGAGGGGTCTGACGACGCGGCGGTCGCCGGCCGGGGCGCCGCCGCCCCGGAGGCGCTCGAGGTCGCGGCGGGCGAGCTCGCCGTCCCGCCAGCCTGCGAATTGTTTTGCGGAGCAGCGGGCGAGTGCGCGCCGGTGAGGACGAAGACCGCGACCGCGGACGCCGCGACCAGGGCGCCGGACAGGCCGGCCGAGGCTAGCGGCTGGGAGAGCCGGTGCTTGCCATGCCGGCGGTCGGCCTGGCGCGGGATAGCCTGTCCGGCCAGCTTGACGACGTCGGCCGAGGTAGCCGCGTCGAGCAGCTCGGCGGCCGACTGGCTCGCCGCGGACCCGTAGACGATCGACTCCTCGAGCCAGCCGCGGGAAGGCTGGATCGCGCCGACCACGCCGAGCAGCTCCTGCGCGGTAGGCCGGTCACGTGGGTCTTTGGCCAGGCAGCTTCCCACTAGCGACCGCATCTCGTCGGGCAGCCCGTCGAGGCTGGGCGGGCTGTTCACCAGCCGGTAGACCAGCGCGGCGTGGGACCCGGCCCCGAACGGCCCCTGTCCCATCCCGGCGAAGGCGAGCACCGCGCCCAGGCTGAACATGTCACTGGCCGTCCCGATGTCCTGACCGAGCACCTGCTCGGGTGACATGAAGCCGGGCGAGCCGATCACTACGTTCGCGCCGGTCAGGGCCATCGCCTCGGCCGCCTCGGAGATCCCGAAGTCGATCACCCGCGGCCCGTCTTCGGCCAGTAGCACGTTCGAGGGCTTCAGGTCGCGGTGCACGACCCCGGCCGCGTGAATCGCACTCAGGCTCTCCGCCAGCCCGGCCGCCAGGGCCAGCAGGGTCCGCACCGGAAACGGCCCGTGGTTGCGGACCGCCTCGGTCAGCGACGGGCCGGCCACGTAGGCCGTGGCCAGCCACGGCACCGGGCCATCGAGGTCCGCGTCGACGACCATCGCGGTGAACAGGCCGCTGACCTTGCGGGCCGCGGCCACCTCACCCCGGAACCGGGTCCGGAACTCAGGATCATCAGCCAGCTCGTCGCGGATGATCTTGACCGCGATCGGCCGGCCGCCTGCCGACATGCCCAGGAAGACCTGTCCCATGCCGCCGGAGCCCAGCTGCCCGAGTAGACGGTAGGGCCCGATCTCACGAGGATCTCCCGGCTGCAATCCGGTCACGAGCCCCATGTCTGCCACCCCGAAGTCGACCGATACTAATTAGAATGTACCGGGAGAATTCTACGGCTAAGGCGCGTAACGTGTATACGGACCTTACATTACGTAACGTTACAATAATAATTAGTAGCTAACAATCTACCGACCGCCGCTCCTGAGCTGGCCTTATTCGCTGGCCAACGATTTCTCGTCCGGGAGCACGGCCAGCTCGAGCCGCCGCAGCCGCTCCGGGTCGGCGATTACGTCGATCGCGGTGATCTGATGGTCGCTGACGGTCAGCGCCAGCACGACCTGCAGGCGGCCGCCGGGCGCGAAAACGATGCCGACCGTCCCGTCGACCACGGCCAGCTCCGAGGACCGGGACCGGCCGGCGGCCAGCACCGCGCCCCGGGCGACGGCCTGGGCCCCCTGCAGCACGGCTGGCCGTCCGGACGGGCTGGCACCGGCGTCGGCGCGCAGCATGACCTCGCCGTCGAGGACCGCGACCAGGGCCGCTAGGTCCCCGCCGCGGGAGGCAGCGAGGAACGCGGCGGCCACGTGCCGCTGGCGGGCCAGGTCGGCCACCTGGACCGGATCTGGCGCCCCGCGCACCCGGCGCCGGGCCCGGCTGGCGAGCTGTCGCGTCGCCTCGGCGGACCGGCCGAGCACGGCGGCCACGTCGGTGAACGGCATCGCGAACATGTCGTGCAGTACGAAGGCGAGCCGCTCGGCCGGCGTCAGCCGGTCCAGCACGACCAGCAGGGCCAGGCCGACCGAGTCGGCCAGCACGGCCTCGGACTCGGGATCGGCGGCCGCGGCAGGTGCCCCGGCCGCGGTGGCGCTGGCCGCCGCCGGCCAGGAGTCATCGACGGGCTGCTCGGACCTGCGCCGCCGGGATCTGAGCATATTGAGGGACAGCCGCGCGACGACGGTGGTCAGCCAGGCCCCGAGGTTGGCCACCTCGCTGGTATCCGCGCTGGTCAGCCGGAGCCAGGCGTCCTGCACGGCATCGTCGGCGTCGGTCATCGACCCGAGCAGCCGGTAGGCCACCGACCGCAGGTGGGCGCGGTTTTCCTCGAAGGTGGCTGTCAGCTCGTCGCGGTCGGCCATCGGTCACGCTCCCTTCCCGCCGGTATCACCACCATGACACTTCCGCTCGTGTCACCACCCTGACACCCGGCCCGTCCGGAACGTGACGCCGCTCAGACCCCGGGCAGGCCCGCGCTCACGCGGGCGGCCGCAGGTGGGTGCGCTGTCCGTCGTGGTCGAAGATGCACAAGACCTCGGCCGGGCCGCCGCGGGCGCCGAAGGCATGCGGGATCATCGTCGAGAACTCCGCGGCCTGGCCCGCTTCTACCACGATGGTCCGCTCGCCGAGCAGCAGGACAATGGTGCCCGACAAGACGGTGAACCAGTCCTTGCCGGGATGGACCCGAAATTCGTCCTGATCGCCGCTGGGGACCGGCCGGGTAATGCGCATCTTGGCCACCGAGACGCCGTGCGGCCCCGATTCGCCGGAAAGCAGCCAGGTCGTCACCCCTCTTCCCTCGTCGCGATGCGGCCTGATCACCACGTCGTCGTCACCGGCCGATTCCACCAGCTGGTCCAGGGTGGTGCCCAGCGCCCGGGCGATCGGGGCCAGCTGGTCCAGGGCGATCCGCCGGTGGCCGGTCTCGATCCGGCTCAGGGTGGACGGACTCAGGTAGCAGCGGGCGGCTAGGTCATCCAGGGACCAGCCCTGCGCTTCGCGCAGCCCCCTGATCCGCATCCGGACCAGCCGGTCAAGCTCACCGTCTTGCGTCATACGCAAGATGCTATGCCATAGTAGCAAGATAGTCGTAGAGTCGGGTCATGCCGAACGATCATCACCATCCCGCCACCGCGACGCACGACCATCCCGGCACCGCGACGCACGACCATCCCGCCACCGCGACCCACGCCGGGCATGCCCACCAGCAGGACGACGCGGCCATGGCCGAGATGCTGGACCTGGACACGGAGGTCCTGCACTCCTACCTGTCCGAGCTGATCGGCTGGGTCGCTGACACCGCGGCCGGCCCGCCCCGCCGGATCCTCGACCTGGGTGCCGGTACCGGCGCGGGCGCGCTGGCCCTGGCGCAGCGCTTCCCCGGCGCCGAGGTGACCGCGGTGGACGCCTCCGCGCCGATGCTTGACCGCCTGCAGGACAAGGCCCGTGATCTCGGCGTGGCCGACCGGGTGCACGTCATCCGGGCGGACCTGGACGCGGGCTGGCCGGCGGTAGAGCCCGTTGACCTGGTGTGGGCGTCCAAGTCGCTGCACCACCTGGCCGACCCCGGACGCGTCCTGGCCGACGTCTTCGGCGCGTTGAACCCCGGCGGACTGCTGACCGTGGAAGAGCTGGGCTCGTTCCCGCGGTTCCTGGCCGCCGAGCCCGGTGCCGGGCTCGAAGAGCGCGGCCATGCCCTGCTGGCCGGGGAACTGGCCGGCGAGCTGCCGCACCTCGGCTCGGACTGGGCCCCGCGGCTGCGCCAGGCCGGCTTTACCCTGCTGGCGGAGCGCGAGTTCGCCATCGACCTGGCGCCCCCGCTGCCCGCCGCCGCAGGCCGCTACGCCCGGGTCAGCCTGCGCCGCCTGCGGTCTGCCCTCGATGACCGGATGAGCGCGGACGACCTGGCCGCCCTCGACGCCCTGATCGACAGCGATGGTCCCGACGGGGTGCTGCACCGTACCGACCTGACCGTCCGTACCGCGCGGACGGTCTATCTAGCCGAACGTCCCGGGCTGCGCGCTAACTGACCGTCTCCCGCGCTACGGCCTAACGCGGGCCCGGGTCTGGCTTGGCCGGCAGCGGCTGATCGGCGATCAGCTTGGCCAGCCTGGTCATCGAGTCCTCGAGGTCGGCCGCGGTCACCACGTCGGCCAGCGCCAGCCGGACGGCGGCGAGCTCGCGGGCCAGGAACTCGGTGTCAGCCTGCGTCCTGGCCGCCACCTCGCGGTCCCGCTCGATACTTGCCCGGTCCCGGTCGTCCTGCCGGTTCTGCGCGAGCAGGATCAGCGGCGCGGCGTAGGCCGCCTGGGTGGAGAAGGCCAGGTTGAGCAGGATGAACGGGTACGGGTCCCAGTGCTTGACCAGGCCGACGGTGTTCAGCACGATCCAGAAAAGCACCAGCACCGACTGGGCCACCAGGAAACGCCCGGTGCCGAGGAACCGGGCGATCGCCTCAGAAAACCGGCCGAACGCGTCGGCGTCGTAGCGGGCGCCCATCCGGGGGGTGATACCGCGCGGGACCGACAGGTCGGTCCGCTCGGCCAGTCGCTCGGAAAACCGTGACACGCTAGCCTCCCGTCCTGCGCCAGCCCGCGGGCAGCAGGTGGTCGAGCACATCATCTACGGTAACCGCACCGAGCAAGCGGCCGTCCGCGTCACATACCGCCACGCTGACCAGGTTGTAGGCGGCGAGGCGGGCGGCCAGCTCGCGCTCGGGCAGCTCGGGCCGGACGAAGACGCTCGCCTCGATGCAGTCGCCTAGCTCGGTGGCGGGCGGGCGCCGCAGCAGCCGCTGGAAGCCCACGCTGCCGAGGTAGCGCCCGGTCGGCGTGATCATCGGCGGCTCGCAGACGTAGACCTGGACGGCCGTGCTGACCGGCATTTCCGGGTCCCTGATCCGGGCCAGCATCTCGGCGACCGATATCTCCGGGGTGGCGATCAGCGGCTGGGACGTCATCAGGCCGCCCGCCGTCCCCGCGTCGTAGCGCAGCAGCCGCCGCAGGTCTGCGGCCTGCACCGACTCCATCGCGGTCAGCAGCCGTTCCCGCTGCTCGGCCGGCATTTCCGCCAGCAGGTCCGCGGCGTCGTCGGGCTCCATCTCCTCGACCACGTCGGCGGTGCGCTCGAATTCCAGGCTGGCCAGCAGCCTGATCTGGTCCTGCTCGGGCATCTCCTCGAGCAGGTCGGCGAGTTCCTCGTCGTCCAGCGCGGCCGCGAGCTGGCTGCGCCGGGTCGGCGACATGCCCTCGACCTGGGTGGCGAGGTCCGCCGGCTGCAATTCGCGCAGGCTGGCCAGCTGCTCGGCCAGCGGCCCGGCCTGGAACAGCTCGGGGTGCTTGTCCCACGGCACGATCGACGAGCCGCGGCGCCGCAGGCCCAGGCCGTGCGAGATGGCCACCACCGAGACCTCCCAGCCGGC
>Ga0210386_10005538_pt1 | contig 10241 bp, 7 predicted proteins | sample IncBWH32OmetaG_FD_160091 | JGI IMG/M metagenome (GOLD analysis project Ga0210386, IMG submission 160091) | Forest soil microbial communities from Barre Woods Harvard Forest LTER site, Petersham, Massachusetts, United States - Inc-BW-H-32-O ... | reverse complement strand
CCACTCCGAAACCTTGGCGATACTCTGAGAAGCCGCCGGCCTGGTATGGTTTGGACTCCCCGATCGGGCTCGGCCTATTCCTCATCGCCTTGGGCGTTGCCGCCCTGGCTGCGTTGTTGGCGCTGCTGCACGTCGCGGAGGTGATCCCATGACCGCGCAGCCGACCATCAATTCCATTCGCGATGCCACGCTCGTCCCCTTGCACGTCCTCATCATCGGCGGCGGCATCGGTGGCCTGACCTTGGCGCAAGGCTTGCGAAAATCCGGCGTCAGCGTCGCCGTCTACGAACGCGATCGCACGCCGACGGATCGCCTGCAGGGCTACCGCGTTCACATCAATCCGGCCGGCAGTTCGGCGCTGCATGAATGTTTGCCGCCGGCGTTGTTCGACGCGTTCGCGCGCACGTGCGGCAAGCCCTCGGCAGGCATCCGCTTTGTTACCGAGCGCATGCGCGTCTTGTTCGCCATCGACAGATTCGATCCTGACGTGAACGCCGATGCGGTCGCGCTGCATCGCTCGGCCAGCCGCATGACGTTGCGCCAGGTCCTGCTGTCGGGCCTCGACGATGTTGTGCATTTCGGCAAAACGTTCGTGCGCTACGAAGAATTGCCGACCGGCCGTGTGGTGGCGCATTTCGCCGACGGCAGCAGTGCCGAAGGCGACGTGCTGGTCGCCGCGGACGGTGGCGGTTCGCGGGTGCGGCGACAGTTTCTGCCGCACGCGGAACGCATCGACACCGGGAATGTCGCCATCGCGGGCAAGGTCTTTTTCGATGGCGGCAACCGCGAGCGCATCGCGCCGGAATTGTGCAAAGGGATGACGCTGGTATCGGGGCCGGGCGGGTATAGCCTTTTTGTCGCGCAACAGGAGGTCGACGGTGTCGCCTTCGACGGCTTCGGCGGCAACGACGAGTCGGCTGCCGCCAGCGCCCACTTCGACAATACGCGCAGCTATCTGATGTGGGCGTTTGGCTCCCGACGCGAGAAGCTCGGTTTCGCCGGCCGCGACACGGAGCAAATGTCGGGCGAAGAACTCCGCAGGCTCGCGCTGGCGACAATGGCGGGGCGAGGGTGGGACCAACGCTTACGCGATCTCGTGCATCTTGCCGACACCGCCACGATCAACACGCTCACGATCCGGACGGCTTTGCCGGTCGCCGCCTGGCCAACGCGACGCGTTACGCTTCTGGGCGACGCCATTCACGCGATGACGCCCTATCGGGGCATCGGCGCCAACGTGGCGTTAAAGGATGCGGTGCGGCTGTGCCACGCCCTGAAGGCGGCAAATGCCGGTCAGCGTCCGCTGGCCGAAGCGCTGCATGCCTATGAGGCCGAGATGATCGACTATGGGTTTCGCGCGGTGCAAACCTCGCGCGAAGCCATGGAGCGGGCCATGCCGGAAAGCCGCCTGCGCCTTGCCGTGTCGCGGGCATTTCTGCGCACGATCAACCGCGTGCCACCTCTCAAGCGGCGCATGTTCCGTGCCATGGGCGCCGATTAGCTGCATCTAGCTGCACCGACCGGCCTGCAGCCGCCGCGCGCTCGACGGCTGCAGGGCGGCGCATTACATTCGCGGGAGGATCGCGCCCGAGGCATGCAGCATGTTTACGACCTTCTTTGCCGAGCTCAAGCAAGCGGGCCTGCCGGTCACACTGCGCGAATATCTCACGTTGATGGAGGCGATGGACAAGGACCTCGCCGGGCGGCGCATTGAGGAATTCTATTATCTCTCGCGCGCGGCTTTGGTGAAGGACGAGCGCAATCTTGACCGCTTCGACCGGGTGTTCGGCCACGTCTTCAAGGGGCTCGATTTCATTTCCGATGCGCTCACCGCCGAGATCCCGACCGAATGGCTCAAGAAGCTGACCGAGAAGCACCTCACCGAAGAAGAGAAGAAACTGATCGAGGCGCTCGGCGGTCTCGACAAGCTTCTGGAAACGCTGCGCCAGCGCTTGGCCGAACAAAAAGAACGCCACCAGGGCGGCAGCAAATGGATCGGGACCGGAGGCACCTCGCCGTTCGGTGCTTATGGGTATAATCCCGAAGGCGTGCGCATCGGCCAGGACGGCAATCGTAACTTCCGTGCCGTGAAGGTCTGGGACAAGCGCGAGTTCAAGGATCTCGCCGGCGATGTCGAGCTCGGCACCCGCAACATCAAGGTGGCGCTGCGCCGGCTGCGCAAGTTCGCGCGCACCGGCGCGCCCGATGAGCTCGATCTCGACGGTACCGTCAAGGGCACCGCGCAAAAAGGCTATCTGGATATTCAGATGCGGCCGGAGCGGCACAACACCATCAAGGTGCTGTTGTTCTTCGACATCGGCGGCTCGATGGACTGGCACATCAAGGTCACCGAGGAAATGTTCTCGGCCGCCAAGAGCGAATTCAAGCATATGATTCATCTCTACTTCCACAACTGCCTCTACGAAAAAGTGTGGAAGGAGAACCGCCGCCGCTTCACCGAAACGACGCCGACCTTCGATGTGCTGCACACTTACCCGCACGACTACAAGGTGATCTTCGTCGGCGATGCGTCCATGTCGCCGTACGAGATCGCGACGCCGGGCGGTTCGGTCGAACACTTCAACGAAGAGGCCGGCAGTGTCTGGATGCAGCGCGTGATCTCGACTTATCCGTCGTGCGTGTGGCTCAATCCGGTGGCGGAGCGCGAGTGGGATTTCACCGAGTCAATCCGGATGATGCGCCGGCTCATGGGCGGGCGCATGTTTCCGCTCACGCTCGAAGGCCTCGATGGGGCGATGCGCGAATTGGGGCGGTGATGCCGTTGCTCTTTTTCGGTGTTGATGCCCGAGGCAGCTCTTGTTCAGCTCTTTCGTCGTGTTCGGCTAGCGTCGGCTGGCTGCGAATGACGGCAATTTGAAGCGATGGCGGCTCGCAGCGTCATTGTTTGTTGACCTCGCTATGCATCCATAAGCACGACCGTCGCGTCAGACGCGAGCAACCAACCCGCGCGCAGGAGCCGCTCATGCCCGCCGAACGTTTCGATTTCCGCAACGCCGAGGGCCAAACCCTGGCCGCCTTGCTCGATCGCCCGGACGGTGACGTGCGCGCGGTGGCGCTGTTTGCGCACTGCTTCACCTGCGGCAAAAGCAATCAGGCGGCGCGCGCCATCGCCGACGGCCTGAAGCAGCAGGGCATCGCGGTGCTGCGCTTCGACTTCACCGGGCTGGGCGCCAGCGAGGGCGAGTTTGCCAACACGACGTTTTCATCAAATGTCGAGGACTTGGTGGCCGCGGCCGATCACCTGCGGGATATGCTTGCCGCGCCCGCCATTCTGATCGGCCACAGCCTCGGCGGTGCTGCCGTACTTGCCGCCGCACACCGCATTCCCGAAGCGCGGGCGGTGGTGACGATCGCTGCGCCCTTCGATCCGGCCCATGTGGTCGGTCTGTTTTCGGATCGCGTTGCCGAGATCGAAGACAAGGGCGAAGTCGAGGTGACGCTTGCTGGGCGTTCTTTCCATATCAGCAAATCACTCATCGACGATATCGCGCAACAAAATCTCTCCACCCACATCGCCGAATTGCACAAGGCCTTGCTGGTCTTTCATTCGCCGACCGACGATCTGGTCGGCATCGACAATGCGAGCCACATCTTCACCACAGCGAAGCATCCCAAGAGCTTCGTCTCGCTCGCCGGCGCCGACCATTTGCTCAGCCGCGCGAGCGATGCGGTCTATGTGGCGCATGTCGTCGCCGCCTGGGCCGAGCGCTATCTCGATATGGGTGCCGCCGCGAGCGCGGATGCCGATGTCGCCGACGGCACGGTGGTCGTACGGGAAACCCGCAACGGTCTGTTCCAGCAAGAAGTCACCGTCGGCCAACATCGTTTCCTGGCCGACGAGCCGGTGCAGGCCGGCGGCACGGATACCGGTCCGGGGCCTTACGATCTGTTGCTGGCGGCCCTTGGTGCCTGCACGTCGATGACCGTTCGGCTCTATGCCGACCGCAAGCAGATTCCGCTCGAACGCACAAAGGTCCACCTGCGGCACGGAAAGATCTACGCCACCGACTGCGCGAACTGCGAGACCAAGGAAGGCAAGATCGATCGTATCGACCGGGAGATCAGCTTCGAAGGCAATCTCGACGACGCGACGCGGGTGCGGCTTCTGGAAATTGCTGACAAGTGTCCCGTGCACCGGACGTTGAAGTCGGAAGTCGATATCCGCACAGTGGAAAGGCCGGCGGATTAGCTGAGCAAGGTTCTATACCGCTCGTCCCCGCGAAGGCGGGGACCCCGTTTCACACTCAAATGTTGGAGCAAGCCGCCTGGATTCCCGCTTTCGCGGGAATGAGCGGTGTCGCGTCGGCTTCAGGTGACCGCCGCGTTCTGCACGCGGCTTTTCGCCTCGGCGATGACTTCCGGAATGGCCGCGTCGTTGCCGGGTGCCATGATGTGGACGCCGGTGATGCCCGGAATGGTGGCGAGTTCCGCAATCAGGTCGACACAGATGCGGATGCCTTCGCGCACCGGGTCGGATGCCTTCTCCATGCGGGCTATGAGGTCGTCCGGAATGATCGTGCCGAACAGATGCGATTTCATCCACTGCGCCGACTTGGCTGAACGCAGCGGATTGATCCCGACCAGGATGGCGAGCTTGCCCGCAAGCCCAGCCGCCGAGAGCGCGGCGAGATAGCGGCGCAAGAGTGCGGCATCCATGCAGAACTGCGTTTGCACGAATTCCGCGCCGGCGGCCGCCTTGGCGGCGAGGCTCTTCGGTTCCCAGCCGGGCGGTGGATCGATTGGCATGTCGGCGGCGCCGATGAAGAATCCGGCCTTGCCCGCCACCTCACGTCCGGTGGGGAGCTTGCCGTCATCGCGCAGCCGCCGCGCGGTGTCGATCAGCGTCCGTGAATCGATGTCGAAGACCGGCTTGGTGTCGGGCTGATCGCCGGCCTTGGGGTCGTCCCCCGTGAGCACCAGAACGTTGCGGATGTTCAGCGCCGCCGCGCCCATCAATTCGCTCTGCAAGGCGATGCGGTTTTTGTCGCGGCAGGTGATCTGAAGGATCGGCTCGATGCCGGCATCGATAAGGAGCGCCGAAGCGGCGAGCGCGGCCATGTGCGCACGGGCACCGGCGCCATCGGTGATATTGACGGCGTCGGCGAGCCCGCGCAGCGGTGTCGCCTTGCGCAGCAGATCCTGCGGGTCGCAGGAAACCGGCGGGGCGACCTCCGCCGTCATGACAAAACGGCCGGCCCGTAGCCGCTCGGCGAAGTTGCGGGCAGGGGAGGCTATTGCGTCGGGCATGTGCAAGCTCGCTTTGGCAGCGGGGGCGAAAGAGAGCGCTTATATGGTTTAGGCATTGACTGCAATTGCGCGGTTTCCCACGGCTTTTCTGGACAGGGCACACCGCGACCGCTAGAGAGTGCCCCGACATGAGCGGCGTCAACGACATCAGATCGAACTTCCTCGGCTATTTTAAGCGCGAGGGGCACGAGATCGTGCCCAGTTCCCCGCTCGTGCCCCGCAACGATCCGACCCTGATGTTCACCAATGCGGGGATGGTGCAGTTCAAGAACGTTTTCACCGGGCTGGAAAAGCGTCCCTATGTGCGCGCCACGACGTCGCAGAAGTGCGTGCGCGCCGGCGGCAAGCACAACGATCTCGACAATGTGGGCTACACCGCGCGGCATCACACGTTTTTCGAGATGTTGGGCAACTTTTCGTTCGGCGACTATTTCAAGGAACGCGCCATCGAGCTTGCCTGGACGCTGATCACCAAAGAGTTCGGCATTCCGGCTGAACGGCTGATGGTCACGGTCTATGTTGACGACGACGAAGCGTTCAAGCTCTGGAAGAAAATCGCGGGGCTGCCCGACAGCAAGATCGCCCGGATCGCCGGCTCTGACAATTTCTGGGCCATGGGCGACACCGGACCGTGCGGGCCGTGTTCGGAGATTTTCTACGACCACGGCGATCACATCTGGGGCGGGCCGCCGGGCAGTCCCGAGGCCGACGGCGATCGCTTTGTCGAGATCTGGAACCTGGTGTTCATGCAGTACGAGCAGCTTGCCGGCGGCGGTGGGCGCATCGATCTGCCGCGGCCCTCGATCGACACCGGCATGGGGATCGAGCGCGTCGCCGCGGTGCTGCAGGGCACGCACGACAATTACAAGATCGATCTGTTCGGCGCGCTGATCGAGGCGATCGCCGATCTCACCCATGTCGATCCCGACAGCGAGCGCAAGGCCTCGCATCGCGTGATCGCCGATCATTTGCGCGCCTCCTCGTTTCTGATCGCCGATGGCGTGCTGCCTTCGAACGAGGGCCGCGGTTATGTGCTTCGCCGCATCATGCGCCGCGCCATGCGCCATGCCGAACTGCTTGGCGCCAAGGAGCCGCTGATGTGGCGGCTTGTGCCCGCGCTCGTGCGCGAGATGGGGCAGGCCTATCCGGAACTGCACCGCGCCGAGGGTTTGATTACCGAGACGCTGAAGCTCGAGGAAATCCGCTTCCGCAAGACGCTCGAGCGCGGGCTTGTGTTGCTCGAGGAAGAAACGAAAAAGCTAAGTTCCGCTGGAAGCCGAACTCCCACGGAATCAACCCTGATATTCCCGGGCCCTGTCGCTTTCACGCTCTACGATACGTATGGGTTCCCTCTGGATCTGACGCAGGACGTTTTGCGACCGCAAAACATAAAGGTCGATATTGAGGGCTATAATGACGCGATGGAGCGCCAGCGCGAAAAGGCGCGCGCCTCATGGTCGGGTTCCGGCGAGGCCGCTGACGAGGCCGTCTGGTTCACTCTGCGCGAGAAGCACGGCGGCACCGATTTTCTCGGCTACGAGACCGAAACGGCCGCCGGCGTGGTGACCGCGCTGCTGCGCGACGGCAAGGAAGTGCCGGCCCTGCAAAAAGGCGAGAGCGGTGTCGTCGTTCTCAACCAGACGCCGTTCTACGGCGAATCTGGCGGGCAAGTCGGCGATACCGGTGTGCTAACCGGCGACGGCGTGCGCTTTGCCGTCACCGACACGCAAAAGCGCGCCGGTGATCTGTTTGTGCATATCGGCACAGTCGAACAAGGCACGCTCAAAGTCGGCGCGGCGCTCGACCTCAATGTCGATCACACGCGGCGCAGCGCCATCCGGCAAAATCACTCGGCCACGCATCTGTTGCACGAGGCGCTGCGGCAGGTGCTCGGCGACCATGTGGCGCAGAAGGGCTCGCTGGTGGCGCCGGATCGCCTCCGCTTCGATTTTTCGCATCCCAAGCCGATGACGGCGGAAGAGATCGCCCGCGTCGAAGACATCGCCAACGACATCGTGCTGCAGAATGCGCCGGTGGTGACGCGGCTTTTGAGCCGCGACGACGCCATTGCCTCGGGGGCGCGGGCGCTGTTCGGCGAGAAATACGGCGACGAGGTGCGGGTGGTGGCCATGGGCCAGAATCCCGCAACAGCCGGCGCCAACACCATGGGCTGGTCGGTCGAACTCTGTGGCGGCACTCACGTCAATCGCACGGGCGACATCGGTATTATCTCCGTCATCGGCGACTCCGGGGTTGCTTCAGGTGTCCGCCGCCTCGAAGCGCTGACCGGGCGCAATGCCCGCTCCAATGCCAACCATCTTGCGGCGCTGGTCAAAGCCACGGCTGCGGAGTTGCGTGTGCCGGTTGACGAAGCGCCGGCGCGGGTCGCCGCGCTGATCGACGAGCGCAAGCGCCTCGAGCGCGAGCTTTCCGAGGCGAAGAAGCGGCTCGCCATGGGCGGCGGCAAGGCCGCGGGCGCCGACGGGATGCGCGCTGTCGGTGACGTCAAGCTCATGGCACGCACCGTCGAAGGCATTGACCTGAAAGACCTGCGCAGCCTCGCCGACGAAGGCAAAAAAACCGTCGGCTCCGGCGTTGTCGCCATTGTGGGCGTGACCGAGGACGGCAAGGCGGGAATCGTGGTGGGGGTCACGAGCGACCTCGTGGCCCGCTTCAATGCCGTCGATCTGGTGAAGAAGGGCGCCGAGGTGTTGGGCGGCAAGGGCGGCGGCGGTCGTCCTGATATGGCGCAGGCCGGCGGTCCTGATGGTTCAAAAGCCGGCGCCGCGCTCGATGCCGTAGAGGCGGCGCTCGGTAACTGATATCGGATACCCGGACGGCCGCCGATGGCGGCCCACTCGTCCGCCGCCTCCTGCCCCTTTATTTAGGCGTTTCTGGTGCAATACCGGCATCGCGGAAGAGTGAAGTCAATTGCTCATTGACCGCGTTGTCTTTGCCGAACGTCCGCAAACTCTCGGCAACGCGTGGATGCACAATGAGCCCTCGCGCAGCCGCCTGTCCAAAGACGTTAAAACTGGTTGTCATGACAGTCGGCCCTTCGTATTTCAGCGCATCAATCGCTTGTTGGCGGCAATCCTTGGTTACGAGTCGCAAGATCAGTGCTGCCGCCTTCTTGTTGAGAGCTGCGCGCTGCTCGTCGGTAATGGAAACGAGCCCACTGACGGCCGGATGCAGCGACATGGCGGCGAACATCCATTGCGTGAAGACGATCTGGTCGTCCGAACTCGTTGCCTTCACCAGGCATTTGCTGAGGTCGTCGCCATAAGGCCCCGCATGGGCTTTGGCGCCACACAGCAGCGCACACGCAACTACCAGCATTTTTAGGAGCTTGCGCATTTGATACCCAGGAGAGCAACTATGGGTCGCTAATAGCAGATGGTTGAGTCGGTTGTATGAAACGGCTAGGTCTGGCGACCTTTAACTGGACCTTAAATCTCGACGAGCATTCCGTCTTCGGCGGTCTCGAACGAGAGCTCGCCGCGACGCGCGAGCATGTCGTTGCTCATGTGGGTGAGGATGAGCCGTTTCGGCCGAATTCGCCCGAGATGCCGTTCGAGCGACGACAGGGCCATGTGGGTGGAGATCGGCTTGTCTCGCGTGTAGGCCTCGCAGATGAACAAATCCGCTTCGTAGCCGATATCGATGACGGTATCGGTCCACTCGGTGTCGCCCGAAAAGGCGATCACTTTGCCCTCCGCCTCGAAACGAAAGCCTAGGCAGGGACCGGCGCGGTCGTCGTGCACCACATGAAAGGAGGTGACGCGAAGGCCGCTGACATCGGTGCGCTTGCCGATTTCCAGCTCCTGCAGATGCAGAGGAAATTGCAGATCGAGATCTTTGGTGCCGGGAAATCCCGCCTCCATCAGGCCCGAATAGCGCGATTTAAGGCTCGGCGGACCGATGAGTTTGAGCGGGCGATTGCGCTTGAGCACGTAATTTGCTTCGAGCAGAAAGAACGGCACGCCGCCGATATGATCCTCATGAAAATGGCTGAGGAAGATGGCATCGACGCCATTGCGATCAATCGCAAGTTTGTTCATGGCGACGAGCGAAGTCGCGCCGCAATCGATGAGTACGTTGATGTTTCGTCCGACGAGATGAAAGCAAGTGTTGAATCGACCCCCCGAACCGAACGCATCGCCGCAGCCGACGAATTGAAGATGCATGCAGATGGTCCTCGGGGCGTTATGTTTTGCACGCGGACGTTGGAGCCGGTGCGGAGTTTCGTGCCGGCTTGAAGAGGGGTCTGTGATGGAAGTCACATTTGGGGCTTTACCCAGAGGTCTTTGGAAATTCCCGCAAATGTTTGTGGTGGCACCGCTTTTTAACCATTACCCGCTCCTTGCGGCTGGCGCAATGCGGCTGGTGAGCTATTACCTTTTACGGTTTACGACGTTGTCGCAATGCCACGGCCCATGCTTGAATATCCGTGGTTCGGGATGAAAAAGGTCGCTCGCGTGCTGACTAGGTTTCACGGGGTCGCAGCATTTGTTGTGATCGCAGGACTTTCCCTCATTGGTTGTGATGACTCGAACAAGTGGTTCGATAAGCCGCTCAATCCGTTCAAAGCGCCCAGCGGCTATTCCTACGCCTCGCTCGGCGATGCCCGGGTCGATCGGGTGATCACTGCGAACGACTTGATGGACGCCAGCGGTGCGTGTCCGAACTACACCGCGCCGGCGTCGCCCGGTCCGGCCGAGGGAGCGCCACCCCCGCAGGACGGCGCCGCGCTCTACGGCGGCGGTGTCGCGCTCGGCATGAGCGAGTGCGAAGTCGTCTCCCGATTGGGGCGGGCGACGTCGGTGAACTTTGGGGCCGCTCCAAACGGGTCGCGAAGCGCTGTGGTGACCTATCAGACCGGTCCGCGGCCGGGAATTTATCGGTTCGAAGGCGGGCGTCTCGCCGAGATGGATCGCGTCGAAGGGCTGCCGCCGCCGGCAGCCGAGAAAAAG
>Ga0210386_10005536_pt1 | contig 10245 bp, 11 predicted proteins | sample IncBWH32OmetaG_FD_160091 | JGI IMG/M metagenome (GOLD analysis project Ga0210386, IMG submission 160091) | Forest soil microbial communities from Barre Woods Harvard Forest LTER site, Petersham, Massachusetts, United States - Inc-BW-H-32-O ... | reverse complement strand
ATACACTCCAGATAAGGAATTAAAAATTCAATTATTTTTCAACTCCTCTTTTCGGCAACAATAAACCCTTCCGTTTTGGAAGGGTTTATTATCAAAATGAAAAAATATTTATTATGTCTAATATTATTATGATTTTGAATAATATTAATACTTAGACGATTTTGTATTCTTCAATTTTTCTATACAGCGTTGTTAAACCAATATTTAATAATTTGGCCGTTTCTGTTTTGTTTCCTTTTGTATGGTTTAGTACCCGTTGGATATGCAACTTTTCAACGCTCGCCAAATCAAAAGCAGATAAAGTACCTTGAGTGTTCAAATTTGTTGTTTGTAATTCTATCGGTAAACTATCAATTGTCAATTCGGTTCCTTCGGTTAAGATTACCGCTCTTTCCATCACATTTCTTAGTTCGCGAATATTGCCTTTCCAATCATGTTGTTGTAAGTGATCTAAAAAATCTTTATCGATAGTTTCTATTCTTGTGTTTGATTTTTGCGAAAAGATCTTGAAAAAATGTTGCGCCAAAACCGGAATATCTTTTTTTCTATCTCGAAGCGACGGCAAGAAAATAGTAAATACATTTAGGCGGTAGAAAAGATCTTCCCTGAATTTTCCTTCTTTTACTTCTTGTTGAAGATCTCTATTTGTTGCAGCAATAATCCGCACATTTACTTTGGTAGGTTTTGTATCCCCTACTTTAATAAATTCATTCGTTTCTAATACACGTAATAATTTTGATTGTAATTCAATATGCATTTCGCCAATCTCATCTAAAAACAGGGTTCCGGTAGTAGCTTCTTCTATCAGTCCCTTTTTATCTTTGATTGCACCTGTAAATGCACCAGCTTTATGGCCAAATATTTCGCTCTCTAAAATTTCTTTTCCAAATGCGCTACAATTGAGTGCCATAAAAGGTTTCCCTACACGCTTGCTGCCATTATGAATGGCTTGCGCAAATACCTCTTTCCCTGTGCCCGTTTCACCCAACAATAACACTGTTGCGTCTGTAGGTGCCACTTTTTTTGCAAGTGTTATTGCTTCCTGTATTAGTGCCGAACCGCCTAAAATGTTTTCAAAATCGTATCTTTTGCCAACTTGTTGTTCTAATTGCTGTATGCGTTTTTGTAATTGAACTTTTTCCAGCGCACTGTTTAATAATGGGATAATTTTATCATTATCATCGCCTTTGGTAATATAATCATAAGCACCATTCCGCATTGCCTGCACACCATCAGCTATATTACCGTATGCAGTCAACAAAATAATTTCAACTAAAGGGAATTTAGGCTTTATTTCTTTTACAAATTCAACGCCATTGCCATCCGGAAGTTTTACGTCACAAAGAATTACATCGATCTGTTCTTTCTCCAGAATTTTTACACCGGCTTTAAGATTGTTTGCTTCTATAACAGTAAACCCTTCTAAAGTAATGATCCTGGTAAGCAGGCTACGAAGCTTCTCTTCGTCATCTATAATTAATATCGTTGCTGAAGACATACTGAGATTAAATTGAGGAAGCAAAATTATTCATTTACCCAGCATTTATGAAAAGTATATTATTTCAATACTTTTAGTTTAACTGTTTCTATCCTTGTATCACTAACATTTAAAATGTCAAATTGGTAATTACCAATAGTAAAAGTCGATTTTTGCTTAGGGATCTCATTCCGGTTCTGTATAATAAATCCACTAAGCGTTTCGCTTGCTTCATTCTCCGGAAATTCTAATTCATACTTCTGAGTAATGTAATCAAGTTCTACTCTTCCGCTAAAAATAAATTCATTGACAGATAATTGCTTGTCAACAAATTCTTCTGCTATATCATATTCATCGTTGATCTCGCCGAATATTTCTTCTAATAGATCTTCCATTGTAACAATGCCCGCAGTACCACCAAATTCATCCACTACCCAGGCAATACTTTTTCTCTCTTTAGAAAACTTATTCATCAGATCGGTAGCACTCATACTTGCAGGAATAGCAGGAATCGGCAATAAAATATCTTTAATCCCCGGAGGGTTTTTAAACATATCTAATTGATGTATATAACCGATAATCGTATCAATATTATCTTCATACACAACTAGTTTACTAAGTCGTGTATGAATGAATCGGTTTTTTACATCTTCAATGTTGGTACTAATATCTATTCCTTCAATCTCTTTTCTTGGCACGAGACATTCTCTTATTTTCTTTTCACCTAATGATAAAGCATTCTCAAAAAGCTCTTTGTTTATTTCCGCAATATCTTCCTCATCATGATTTTTACTTTGCTGAATAAAACTATCTTACTAAACACATCTCTTTTTTCATTCAGTTTTACATTGAATATATATATCAATATCCACTCTGCTATATTAACAAATAAAGTAGCGGTGCCGGAAAAAATGGAAAAGAAAAATTTAGATATTCGCGCTATTATACCACTTCCTATAATGCTATTATTTTGTGCCTTGAAAATTGCTTTAAAAATAAATTCAAAAAAAAGCAATACCGATGTCGAGATGATCGTTTCAAAAAATAAGTGTACAAAATAGTTATCGATATTAAGACTAAGTCCTCCTATTTTAATATTGTTGTACCAAATGTCATGCATGAAAGTACTCCATAGTAAACCATATACAACTAGTAAAATATTAAATCCAATAATTGTAGTGCCAATGAATTGTGCCGGTTTATCAGCATAATCACTCCAGATCCTTCCGCTGTAAAACCCTTGTTTTTTTCTAAGCTCGATGGATAATTTGTTAGAGGTAACGAATGCGATCTCTATCCCCGAACAAAATCCGATGAGTAATAAAGAAATGAATATGGCTAATAATGCTATAAGATCCATAGTATAAAAATAAGAAAGAACCCTGACTTAGACTATGGAAAGATAAACGAATTAACTGTTAATAAACACGTTTATAATACCTTCAGCTTCAGCGCAAGCTCTTTTAAGATCATCATTTAAGATTTGTTTATCGAATTGATCCTTAAACGAAATTTCATAAGCGGCCTTATTTACTCTATCTGCTAAAGATGTGGCAGATTCTGTTCCTCGTCCTTCCAAACGATTTTTTAATTCACTTACAGAAGGAGGTTCTATAAAAAGAGTAATGGCCGAATCGGGATATTGTTGTTTTACGTGAATGGCTCCTTTTACATCAATATCTAATATAGGTATTTTGTTTTCTTTCCAGATACGCTCTAGCTCACTTTTAAGTGTACCATAATATTTTCCTTCGTACACCATTTCCCACTCTACAAATTCGTTATGCTGAATTTTCTGTTTAAAATCTTCCATGCTCATAAAATAATAATCAACTCCGTTTTTTTCAATCCCCCTTGCTTCTCTTGTTGCAGCTGAAATTGAAAAGGTTAGCTGCGGAAAGGTTTGCATTAAGTGATGCGTGATGGAAGTTTTGCCAGCACCAGATGGTGCTGTTATAATTATTATTTTATTAGGTGTAGCCATGTGCAAAGAAAAGAAAGAAAATGCACATCTAAAAATTGATGGCCATGTCTTTAAAATTATCGGGGTATATATCTTATCTCCGTCTTTTTTAATGATTGTACGATGAATATTTTGCCAGTAGTATCGTATGTTTTAAACCATTGTTCCGCCATTTTTTTATAAAATCTGGCCGATGGATAAGATGGCACATTTAACTCACCATACGACCAATTTTGTACAGACAGTAAGCTGCTATCTGGATTTTGTGCCAACGAGCTTTTTATAAAGTATGGTGATAATGCTTTAGGTACTTTTTCCTTGGCAATGTCTATATAGCAGTAAAGGCCGTGCCCTCCATAATATTCAGAAGATAAAAAATCATCCCAATAACCCAATTTATTACTCCACGGTATAACACCCCAAAACATTATAACTATAATAAGGATCAAAGAAGGCTTTTTGAAATTTTGAAATATCATTTCTCTGTTCCAAAACAAATTAAGAACCAATATTGCCATAAGGATATTGAATGGCCAAACGGCAATGTTAGAATGAAGACCAAAGGGGCCAAGCCACATCAAATTAAAAATATGTAGTATTAAAACCAAAAAGACACTTACCCTTTTAGACAAACTGAAACAAAGGCCAACACCAACAAGCATTTCATAAAGAGGAATAAGATAGCCTGCTCGCAAAAGCCACCTGTTCTCTGTTTGGAAATGAAAGGTTTTACTTAGAATATTTTTTTGCCAGACATTACTAATAAATAATGGATGCCATTTAAACCATCCACTAAAAAAATAAGAACTAACTATTATTATCTGCCAACAAAGCAATAATTTTTCTTCATCATTGACAGTGATATAACAAAACAAAAAAAAGATAAATAAATATATTTCGGGTTGCCATCTATTCTGATCTAATAAACAAGTCCCTATTTCCAGGAAAAATAATATTATTGCTACTCTTTTGTTGCTATTAATTATAAACAAGCTGAGGCATAGTAAACTTGCTACAAATAAGATGAGATGAATTACAGGCGGCACATTATACAAAATGTCATTTACCGGTACTGTAGGAAATAACCTGTAAGTAGTCCATAGCGCATATGTTATCAACTTTGTTATTAACCAAAAGATACAAACGCACTTCATCAATAATTTCGATGAAGCTTGCCCCCTGAATATGTTAGCCTGAAAAAACAAAAGAGGTATAATTAATATTAATGATTGAAATCTCGGTTATAACTAAACGTCAATTCGTTTTATTTCTTAATAATTCCTTTGCTGTGCTAAACCATTCATCTTTTAGCATACTTAAAATTACAGTAGTTCTCCTTTCATTATCGGCTCCGGATAAGTGATTTCTCAAAATACCTTCTTGTATACAGCCAATTGCTTTCATAGCAGCTATTGATCTTTCATTATTTATGCTGGCGCGAAGCTCTACTCTTTCTAATCCCCATTGTTCAAAACAAAATTGTAACAATAAAAATTTGCAATGACGATTAAGGCCTGTGCGCTGAAATTTTTTTCCGTACCAGGTATACCCTAATAAAGTAGTTTTGTGAACAGGCTGAATATCATAAAATCTTGTACTGCCTGCATATTCATTTGTTTGCTTATCAAATACAATAAAAGGATATTCTTTTTCTTGCATGCGATTTTCAACAGCCGCATCAACATATTTTTTCATGTTTTCTTCGCCGGCAGGATTTACCAATGAATATTTCCAAAGGTCGGGTTCATTAATAGCGAATGATATAAGATTATTGTAATCTTCTTTTACTATTGGGCGCAGTAATACTCTTTCATCTTCAAGTACGATTCCCTTTGTAAAAATATTAGTTATCATTAACGATCTATTCTTTTAATATCTGCGCCTAATTTTAAAAGGCGGGTATCAATATATTGATATCCTCTGTCTATCTGTTCTATATTTTGAATTGTACTTTTACCTTGTGCACTCAAAGCCGCTATCAGCAATGATACACCCGCACGTATATCAGGAGAACTCATCGTAATACCACGTAGTTGTTGCTGCCTTTCCAAACCAATTACAACAGCGCGATGTGGATCACACAAAATTATTTGCGCACCCATTTCGATCAGCTTATCTACAAAGAACAAACGGCTTTCAAACATTTTTTGATGTATCAAGACACTGCCGCGTGCTTGTATCGCTGTTACTAAAACAATACTTAAAAGATCTGGTGTAAAGCCGGGCCATGGGTGGTCATTAATTGTCAATACGCCGCCATCTAAATATTTATGCACTTCATAAATATCCTGTGCAGGGATATGAATATCATCACCTTTAAAATTTAATTGAATGCCGAGCTGTTGGAATTTTTCAGGAATAATTCCCAGATGTTCAATGCCTGCATTTTTAATAGTGATATCGCTTTGCGTCATTGCAGCAAGACCGATAAAACTTCCTACTTCGATCATATCGGGCAACATCGTATGTTCTGTTCCCCCTAAATAATCTACTCCTTCAATTATTAATTTATTGCTTCCGAGGCCACTGATTTTTGCGCCCATTCTATTCAACATCTTGCACAATTGCTGAATGTATGGCTCACAAGCTGCGTTGTAAATAGTAGTAGTACCTTTTGCCATTACGGCTGCCATTAAAATATTAGCAGTGCCCGTTACACTCGGTTCATCCAGCAACATACTGGCACCTTTTAATTGTGTTGCATCTAAATGAAAAAACCCATCATTACTATTATAAGAAAATTTTGCATTTAATTTTTCGAAGCCTACAATATGCGTATCTAATCTTCTACGACCAATCTTATCTCCTCCCGGTTTTGGCATATACGCTTTTTTAAAGCGCGCTAACATAGGACCGGCAAGCATTACAGAGCCCCTTAATCTCCCACTTTTTTTATGATAGTCTTTACTATTCAGATAATCCATATCCACATCATCTGCCTGAAATGTACAGGTATGCCTATCAATACGATTAACTTTTACTTTCATTTCACTCAATAATTCTATCTGCAGATTAACATCCAGAATATCAGGTATATTATGAATGGTAACTTTTTCCGGTGTAAGCAATACTGCTGAAATTATTTGCAGTGCCTCGTTCTTGGCACCTTGTGGTGCGATTTCTCCTGACAATTTTTTTCCGCCTATTACCTCGAATGAAGCCATGGATATTGATTGATTAAGATTGAAATTTTTCTTGATTAAAAATAAAAAATCTGCTCACAAAATTTGAGCAGATTAATATTATAGTCTAATGTATAATATGATTAATATCTTTTCTTAAAATTACGGTTGTTATTATTATTGTTACCGCCGCCATTATTGTTATTGCGGTTGCCACCATTATTGTTATTCCCTCTGTTGCCGTTATTTCCATTGTTATTACGGTTGCCGCCGCCATTGCCATTGTTGTTATTATTATTGCGTTGACCGAAATTTTTACGATACCCGCCACCGCTATTACTTCTATAATCATCATCGGGACGATTATCAACACGGTGTTTCACAAATGGACGATTGTTGAATTCTAATTGTCCGTCAGTAATAGTTTGCAATTCGCTTTGAATATTATCATCGTGCACTAACTCTTTGTGCCAGTTGCTGTATGTTAATTTCATGTAGTAGGCAATGGCATTAGCAAAACCCTGGCGTTTTTCAGGGTTCTCTTCTTCCAAAGCTTTATCAATAACGATTTCAATATTTTTTCCAAGATGATTGTAGCGAGGATATCTTTTAGGATAACCTAAAACATCCGGTTTTGCTCTAAGTGTTTCTCTTGTTGGAATTGGGTAAGGGCTTTTTACATCAAGGTCAAAATCTGCAATAACAAATAAATGATCCCATAATTTATGGCGAAAATCTTCAACATTTTTTAAATGCGGATTTAAAAAACCCATTAGTTCTATCAACGCTTGTGCATTGCGTTGTCTTTTTTCTTCATCCTCAATAGTCTTTACATACTCCACCATTTTTTGTATATGGCGGCCATACTCTCTCACAATTAAATGATTTCGTGTGGTGTTGTATTCCATGTTCTCTACGTTCAGCATATAGCAAAGATAGTAAAAACACTGCCAAAACTCACTTTTCCTCTCGCTGGAAAAATTCGCGTTATGCTGTCTTTAGTTTAAAAATAATTAATGAACCAGTGCTTTATATGCTTCTGCAGTCAATAACTTATCTATATCAGCAGCATTGGCAACTGTTAGCTTTATCATCCATCCTTTACCATAAGGATCTGAGTTAACTAATTCAGGTTCAGATTCTAACAAAGGGTTGATCTCTGTAAGTGTTCCCGCAAGTGGCAAAAACAAGTCACTCACTGTTTTTACGGCTTCTACTGTTCCGAAAATCTCTTCCGCAGCCAGTATTTTCCCTTTAGATGGAATATCTACATAAACTATATCTCCCAATTCTCCCTGCGCAAAATCTGTAATACCAACAGTAGCAATATTACCTTCGATCGATATCCATTCGTGTTCCTTAGTGTACTTTAGATTTGCTGGAATATTCATTATTCGGTTAAATTTTAATAATTAGATGTAAAACTTGAGCTTGCAAAATAAACTAATTTTTGCTTTGTTTATTATTTCTATCAGACGAAAAAAACCTCTACTTTAAGCAGAGGTTTTTTCTATAATAAAGATATATAATTAATTAGTTTTTGCTGCTGGAGTTTCTGACGCTGCTGCTGCTTTAGCTGCCGCTCTTTTTTGCTTTTTTGTTAAAGGCTTAATAGCTGCTATTGAATCAGATATAGCTTTTTGTCTTGCTGTATATGCATCAAAATCTGCAGCTGGTAATACTTCTCCTGTTAATACGATACTTTTTATTTCATCAACACCTGCAAATTTTACTGTCAAATGTTTTTCGAAATGACCCGCATTTGCAGCATTGTATGTTGCATTGATAACACCTGTTTGACCAATAGCGATTGGTGCTTTAGTATAGTCAGATATAGTACAACCGCAAGTTGGATTTGCTTGTTCAATTATTAACGGCGTTTTACCAATATTAGTAACAATAAAAGTTCCTTTAGCAGGTACGCTTTGTTTTATTTTACCAAAATCGATTATTTGAGTATTGAATTTAGCAACGTCAGCCTGCGTTAATTTTGGTGTGGCAGCCACAGCCGCTGGTGCTGTCGTTGGAGCTGGTGCTGTTTGTGCAAAAACTGTAGATGCGCAAGCAATTACAGCTAAGGAAAATAGTAGTTTCTTCATGGAATTGTTTTTATTTATTAGTTATTAAAATTATTATAGTTTTTCTAAATCACCTAATTGTTTGTTTTCTGGGGCAGAAGTAGCCGGTGTCTTCCAAACTTCCCCGCTAATTGTTATAAATTTTGTTTGCTTATTATTATAGGTAATTGTGATTGTTTTACTGAAAATACCTGCCGTTGCTGCATTGTAGCCTACAGTAATAATTGTTGTTTTGCCTGGCGCTACTATTTTATCCTTTTCCCACTCTGGTGTGGTGCAACCACAACTGGCTTGCACACTCGAAATTTTTAATGAATCTGTTCCGTTATTTACTACTTCAAAAATATGTTTTACCGGACGACCCTGTGGTATTTTGCCAAAATCAAAAGTCTTCTCTTTAAGCGTTAAAATATCCGTTTTTTGGATAGAAGGATTGCTATTTGTCTGCCCTTTTACTGATAGTACTAAGCTACTAATAATTACAAAAAAAGATACTATTTTCTTCATCAATACTAGTAATTTTTTAAATTCTTTTCCAAAGATACAAAAACGGCTAAAATCGTTGTAAATTGTTATTGGGTTATGATTTTTTTAACAATCGTCCTTACTATAATTTACTTTTGCTTTTATGGATACTGTATTTTCTGATGATGCTGCCTTACAGGAAAAATTAAGCTTCGATAAATTCAGGCAACAGGTATTGCGTGATTATGGCTTTGCTTGCGAAAGCAGGGAAACCAGCCTTATTGGAAGAAAAGAGGTCTTAACCGGCAAAGCCAAATTTGGCATTTTTGGAGATGGTAAGGAAGTTGCACAAGTAGCAATGGCAAGGTTTTTTAAACCAGGTGATTACCGTGCAGGCTATTATAGGGACCAAACTTTTATGTTTGCCAGTGGATTGGCTACTGTTGAACAATATTTTTCGCAGTTATTTTCTGATACTGATATTAATAATGATCCGTTTAGTGCAGGCAGACAAATGAATGCACATTTTGCCACGCGCATAGTTGATGAAAATGGTGAGTGGCTGGATCTTGCCAATAGAAAAAATAGTACCAGCGATATGGCGCCCACTGCATCACAAATGCCAAGGGCTGTTGGATTGGCAACCGCATCAAAACATTTTAGAAATATTCCGGAGCTGAAAGAATTTACCAATCTTAGTAATAATGGAAATGAAATTTGTTTTTGTACAATAGGAGACGCCTCTACCAGTGAAGGGCATTTTTGGGAAGCCGTTAATGCCGTTGGTGTAATGCAGGTACCCTTAGCTATTTTTATCTGGGACGATGGATACGGTATTTCTGTGCCAACTAAATACCAAACAACAAAAGGCTCTATTTCTGCTGCTTTAAAAGGCTTTCAAAAAAAGCCTGATACCAACGGTGTAGATATTTATCAATTAAAAGGATGGGATTATGCCGGCATGTGCCAGGTGATGGAACCCGCTTTACAAAAAGTTAGAGATACGCATATTCTTGCTGTATTTCACATCGAAGAACTGACACAGCCACAAGGTCACTCAACTTCGGGTAGCCATGAGCGTTATAAAACTCCTCAACGGTTAAGATGGGAGAGGGAATGGGATGCACTTAAGCAAATGAA
>Ga0210386_10005532_pt1 | contig 10252 bp, 7 predicted proteins | sample IncBWH32OmetaG_FD_160091 | JGI IMG/M metagenome (GOLD analysis project Ga0210386, IMG submission 160091) | Forest soil microbial communities from Barre Woods Harvard Forest LTER site, Petersham, Massachusetts, United States - Inc-BW-H-32-O ... | reverse complement strand
AGGTGGCCCCGGCCTTGTTCGGGGAGGTGACAGCCGGTTTTGGTGAGGGCGGCGACTTCGGAGGGCCGCATCAGGGCGTAGAACATGCAGCCGTAGAACGCTGTGAAGCGGGAGCCCTGGCGTCTGCCGATGGTGCAGCAGGCAGTGAGCATGGTCGCGACGAGTTCGGGGCTGCCGACGGCGCCGGGGTCCAGGGTGTCGTCGGGTGTGGCGGGGGCGGTCCAGCCTTCGGGCAGGTTGGCTTTGCTGAGCGGGTTGGCGGCGAGCCGTTTCTTGCGGACGGCGTAGCCGAGGCATTTGTGCAGGACGCGGCGGGAGAAGTATGCGGGGCTGGCGGGTTTGCCGTCGAGGCGGGCGGATCCGTAGCGAGTCACCCGGACCACCGGAACCGATCCTGGCGGCAGTGCACCCAGAACCGCCGTAACGACACACTCACAGATCCGTAGATCAATGGAAAGTGTCCGGCCAGTGCGGCGGAATCCGAATCCGCACGTCAGCGTCCTACTCGGTGTCCGGCTTAGACGCCATAGTCCGGCACCGTCCGGTCAGTCCGCGAGAAAACTGCGAGAGACTCGTGCTCTTTGGCAGCTACTGCCGCAGGGCTGGCGTTTCCCGCGACTGTCCCATGATTGCCCGTGCCTTGCAGGGGATGGCCCGCATACGGCCGCGGGGTTTCAATCGAGCGGTGAGTGCACGGCCGGTGTGAGCAGGGCAGTCAGCTGAGCGACGTCATCGAGCGTATCGATGCCAAGGACGGCTTTTTCGATGGCGGCCTGGCGGTCGGCAGCGATGATGCGGTCTGTCAACTTGGCGTACTTTTCCCGGATGTCTGCGTTGGTCAGGCTCCGGTCGCCGGTGCCGCGCGGGTGGACGACCGTGGCGGTACGGGTGCTGCCGTCGGTGAGGGTCAGGCGCACCTGGGTGGTGAGCTGCTGGTCGATCGGGAGGTTGTCGTAGGCCTTTTCGTGGTGCGTCAGTGTCTTGTCGATCAGCCCCCAGACGTCGTCGCGGTTGATCCGGTCCTGGCGGAACTGGTCGATGAGCACGTCGCCATCCAGGAGAGCCACAGCGACGGCGTAGGCGACGTTCATCTGCGCGCCGATCACCTGCAGCGGGCGCTCGGCCTGCCACCCGCCATGGGAATAGGCGGCTTCGCCCATGTCGATGTCGATCCGCTGGATCTGACTGATGTCGACCTTCGGCCGCAGCTCAAGGGCGGCGTCGACGGCGGCGTGCAGCAATCCCATGCACGAGTACGGCTTGACCGCGATCCGTTGGGTCTCCCACAGGACGCCCAGGCCCTTGTAGATGTCTTCGGGGTAGGTGCGGTGGCCCTCACCGAAGACGGCCAGCCAGCCGCCGTACGGGCGCTCGAACACCCGCTTGATCCCGACGTAGCCCGCGGCCGCCAGCGCCGCGGCGGTCAGGCCGTTGCGCGAGGCGAACCCGTGCTGCATGCGCTTGACCATCGATTCGAACATCGCCGACATGAGCCCGCAGGACTGGGTGGCCGCCATCCCGAAGGCATCCTCGAACCCGGCGGCATCCAGCCCGTACAGCGTTCCCGCGGCCGCGGCCGCGGCGAGAGGGCCGAAGACCACGCCCGAATGCCACCCCCGGGACAGCATGTCCAGGCCGCCGAGCGCCTCCCCGACCCGCGGGCCGGTCTCGTATCCGAGGACCGCGCCGAGCAGGAAGCGCTCACCTGAGACCCGGCCCACGCGCGGAGCGGCGGCGAGCATCGCCGGAAGGACCAGCGAGTTGCTGTGCAGCGGGGCCAGCGGATGGTAGTCGTCGAGCTCGAACCCCTGGATGAAGCTGGAGTTCACCATGGCTGCCGACGTGGCGCTGGTGGCCCGGCCATCCCATCCGATCAGTGCGGAATCCCCGGCGTCATCGAGTGCTGTAACGCCTTCGACGCCGATGCGGGACCAGGGCAGCTGTGCACCGACCAGGGCACAGCCGATTCCGTCTAGCACCAGGTGCTTGGCCCGGTCGCGGACGGAGGGGGGAACGTCGTTGAGCGTTGTCTTCGCGACCCAGGTAGCAAGCCGGCCGGTCGGACCGGCAGGGTCGGTGGCAGGACGGCCGGTCGCGGTCTTTGCCGCGAGAGTGCTGGGAGTCATCTTGGGTTCTCCTCTATCGTTTCTGGCGGACGGACGGTGGCGCCGCTAACACTGAACGGCACTTAGGCTGGCTGACTTCGCGGGTCGGGTTCCATGCGTTCGCGGACGATCGGGTCAGAGGTTGTCCCCGCGCCGAGCATCACGCGGCCGGGACCTCTGCCCAGGGGATAATGACCGCACGAGCGAGGAGATGGCCGCTGATGTTGATGCTGAAGCCGAGCCAGGCTGGAGTCGAGTCGGCCTGCACCCGAAGCTGAAGCTGTCCGACCTTCTCGATGCCAAGGGCCTGAACCACGATGACGTAGCGGTGACGCCCGTCCCCGGGCGGCGGCCCAGCGCCGATGAAGCGAGCCCAGCGCGCGTCGTTGGGGATCTGGACCGCTCCGGCGGGCAGGTGCTCGCCGGTAACGTCTCCCGCTCCGGTCGGGAGTTCGGTTACCGAGGCGGGGATATCGGCGACGGCCCAGTGCCAGAAGCCTGACCCGCTGGGCGTGTCGGGGTCGTACATGGTCACGGTGTAACTCCTGGTTTCCGCAGGAGCGCCGGACCACGACAGCTGGGGCGAGAGGTCCTTGCCGCCCGGAACCTCGAAGATGCCAGACATCTGTGCCGCAGGTAGCGGCTGGCCATCGGTGACGTCTGTGCTGGTCACAGTGAAGCTCGGCACCACCGGCAATCGCGCGAACGGATCGTTCATGGTTGCCTGCCCTCCACCGTGCGCTCTCTGGTACAAGGCAATCATCGACCCGAGGGAGCGCGATGACCAGCGAAGACGATCGGCGCAGGTCACCCAACGAGATCCCGACCATGTGCCCTGCGGAGTAGACGACCATCGGATACTGCCGGTGACCGCCTGCACCGGGCAGGGGATGGCCCGCGTCTGATCCGGGCAGGCTCGGAAGTGGCATCCTACCTGGCTGGTTCACCGCTGCGAGGAGTGGTCCATGTTCTCGTTGTCAGTCGCGAGCCTTCTGGATGCAAACTACTGGCGCTGCCCTGCTCGCGGTCCAAACGTGCAGCTTGCCGCGTATGGGGACGCTCGCTCAAGACGGTGACAGCGCGCGCGGGTTGCTGTACTCAACTGCTGTAAGGCATGACTCGCACCAGCTAGAACACTGTCAAGATCGCGTTGACGTCAGCTCACCTGAAGTGCCGCTTGATCGTGAATCGACGGTCGTTTCGTCTCCCCCGCGGGCGGCCAACTTTGCTACCTGCTAGCGGTAAGGCGGGGAGACCAGCCTGCGTCTAGGAAAGACGGACGCTAGCAGTGATGCCGCCTCGCCGACCCCACGCGATGCTAGCCGAGCGGCCCGATGCACAGGCTGCGTCGACGGAAGACAGGAGCCACAATGCCCATCTACGATCGCACGAACATCCCGCCCACGGTTGGCCGAGGCACCCTGGACCCCGAGCTGGAGAAATGGCTGCCCACGGGGCCGACACTGGGCGCCGACGTCCCCATCGCGCAAGGCCGCCGCGACCACATGCAACTCGGCGTCGGGCCGTGGCCGCCGATCGGGGCGGTGGACACCCTCGTCCTGCCAGGACCTCACGGCTCGATCGCAGTGCGCCGTCACACACCCCAGAAGCCGAACAGCACACCGGCTGGGGCCCTGGTCTACATCCACGGCGGCGGATTCACCTACGGCACCCTCGATGAGTTCGAAGTACCCATGCGGCTGATCGCCGAGCGCGCCGGAATCCTCACCTACATCATCGAATACCAGCTCGCCCCCGAAGCGAAGTACCCCACCCAGATCGAGGAAATCGAATACGTCGTCCGCTGGCTGTTCGACCACGCCGGCGAGCAAGGCGTAGACCCAGCCAAGATCGGCGTCGGCGGTGACTCCGCCGGCGGCAACATGACCTGCGTGACCGCCTTGAAACTTCGCGACGAGAACGGTCCCCGCCTCGCCGTCCAGGTGCCGCTGTTCCCCGAGGCAGCATTCCCCGCCGACACCCTCGCCGCCAGTGAAAACCGCAGCGGGCTCTACCTCGAGTCCAACGGCATCTTCGAAATGGTCCGCAACCTGGTCAAGAACACCGACGACGTCCGCCACCCCTACATCACGCCCCTGAACGCCGACTCCCACGCTGACCTCCCGCCCGCCATCCTGGTCACCAACGGCTTCGATCCCCTGCGCGACGTCGGTCACGCCTACGCCCAGAAGCTCGCCGCCGCCGGCAACGACCTGACCTACATGCACAATCCCGACCTCACCCACGGGTTCCCGCAGTTCACACGCTCGTCCGCCGCCTGCCACCAAGCCACCCTCGACCTAGCCGACCTGATCAAATCCAAGATTGGATAACAGACCGGCCACCCTGTCCACCATCCCGATAGGAGCAGGTCGAAAGGTTCGCCGCGCGCTTCCGGGGCTGGCCTTCGGCCCGCCTGTCATGAGGACCGCGCCACGCCCAGCTAGTGATGTTTGGCGCAGCCGCGGAGTTCCGTGCTGAGCGGTAACGTTCCCGGAACGGTCCGGTCGTATGGTGGCGCCGTGGGGAGGACACAGCTGGCAGGCATGCCGGCGGCGGGCGCGGCGGCGCGCCGCTTCGGGCTGAGGTCCCCGGCGGCCTGCGCGGTCTTCGGTGTCGTGGTGCTGGTCCTGTTCATCGCCGCGGTGCCGCTGGCCGGGCTGGCGCACCAGAGCCTGAACGCCGCCAGCGGCTCGCTGCCGGTGTGGGTGACGGCCCCGCTTGCCGTGGTGGGCTTGGTGCTGGCCTGGCGCAGGCCCGCCAACCCGGTCGGCTGGATCATGCTCGGCGGGGCGTTTTTCTTCGCGCTGAGCGAGGATGCTAGCTATTACACGGTGGCCGATTACGGGCTGCGGCACGGCGATCTTCCGCTCGGCGGGGTCGCGCTGTTCGCCCAGCCCGGCTGGGCTCCCGGGATCGTGCTGGTCGGGCTGCTTATCCTGGTGTTCCCCGACGGCCGCCTGCCCTCGTCGCGGTGGCGATGGCTGATGTGGGCTTGCGCCGCGGTGGCCGCGCTGTGGATAGCCGGCACCGTGGTGATCACGGCGGGTGCCTTGGTCGATCACCGCACCCAGGTGGATTCCGGCGGGGACCTGCTGCTGCTCAGGGGCAGCGACCCGGCCGCCGGGTGGTGGAACGTGGTCCAGCTGGTGTTTTTCCCGTTGCTGGCGGCCTGCTGGCTGGCGTCGCTGGCCGGGCAGGCGGTCAGCTACCGGCGCTCGTCTGGGGAACGCCGCCAGCAGCTGAAGTGGCTGCTGGCCGGGACGGCCGTCGTCCTGGTCGGCGCCCCGCTGTCTATCCTGCTCAGTCTGGTCAGGAGCCCATCGTGGGTAGGCATCCTGGTCCTGGCCGGTTTCGTCGCGCTTCCGGTGAGCATCGGCGTGGCCGTCTTGAAGTACCGCCTGTTCGACATCGACCGGATCATCTCCCGCACCCTGGCCTACGCAGTCGTGACCGGCCTGCTGGTCGGGCTGTACGCAGGCCTGGTGTTGCTGGCCACCCAGGTGCTCCGGGTCCACACCCCGGTGGCGGTGGCCGCCGCCACGCTGGCCGCCGCGGCGCTGTTCAACCCGGTCCGGCGGCGGGTGCAACGGCGGGTGGACCGGCGGTTCAACCGGGCCCGGTATGACGCGGACCAGATGGTGGCCGTGTTCGCGGCGCGGCTGAAAGACACCGTGGACCTGGATTCGGTCCGTGATGACCTGGCTAGTGTCGCGTCCCAGGCCCTGGAACCCGCCCACGTATCGGTATGGATGAGCCACCGCGACTGACGAGCGGGCCGCCCCACGACCACGCACAGCTCTGGCAACGGGCGCGTACCGTGGATGGATCATCACTGGCTGGCCCGGGCAGGTTGGTGATGTTTGGCGCAGCCACGGAGTTCGTGCTCCGCGGTAACGTTCCCGGAACGGTCCGGGCGTACCGTCGGCTGCGTGGGGGAGGCACAGCCAGCACCTGGGCATGGACCGGCGGGACCTGAGGTCACCGCGCGTCGCTTCCGCTCGGCGTCGCCGGGTCTGGCGTGGGTGCTGGGCGGCGCGGTGGTGGTGCTGGCAGCGGCGGCCGTGGTGCTGTCGGCCCTCGCCAGTCAGCTGAGGGTCAACATCACCGCTGGCGTGGTCATCGTGCTGACCTTTGCCGGGGTGGGGCTGGTGATCGCGAGGCGCCAGCCGGGCAACCCGATCGGCTGGATGATGGTCGTGTTCACGCTGGTGTACGTTCTCGGCGGCGCCGCCAATTACTACGCGGTGCTGTTTTACCGTCTCGGCCACCGCGGTCTTCCGCTGGCTGCGCTGGCCCTGCTGCTGAGCGCGGTGCAGGTGCTGTCTTTCGCCATGGTCCCTGTGGTCATCCTGTTGTTCCCGGACGGCAGGGTGCCGGGGCGCCGGTGGCGGGGGGCCGTGCGGGCCTATGCCGGGCTGGTAGCCCTGGTGATGGCCCTTATCCTGGCCGAGGCGGCTGCCGCGCTGGCCGGTCACTCCGTACGCCTGAGTCCCACCGGCAATCTCACTAGCAGCAGTCATCTGGCGCAATGGCTGGCCAATCCGCCTGCCTGGCTGATCGTCCCGGTTATCGGCGCGATTGTGATCATCGGCCTGTCCTTCGTCGGGCACCAGGTGCTCAGCTGGCGCAGAGCGGGCGGCGACCGCCGCCAGCAGCTGAAGTGGCTGGCCTGCGGCGGTGCGGTGGCCGCCGCGTCGCTGCTCCTGGCCGCGGCGGTCGGCGTGGCCGGGCTGCTGGCCGGGCTGGCCGCCCTCCCGATCGGCATTGGCATCGGGATCCTGCGGTACCGGCTGTATGACATCGACCGCATCATCAGCCGGACCCTGGCCTACGCGCTGGTGACCGGCATGCTGGCCGGGGTGTACGCGGGCCTGGTCCTGCTGGCCACCAAGGTCTTGTCGGTCCATACCCCGGTGGCGGTGGCGGTGGCCACGCTGGCCGCGGCGGCGCTGTTCAACCCGTTGCGCCGCCGGGTGCAGAACATCGTGGACCGGCGGTTCAACCGGGCTCGCTACGACGCCGACCGGATCATCGCCGGATTCGCGGCTCGGCTGAAAGACGCGGTCGACCTGGACGCCGTGCGGGCCGACCTGGCCGGTTCCGTACAGCAGACGCTGGAGCCCGCCCACATCTCGGTGTGGATCCGGCCAGGGGGACGGCAGTGATGCGGTAACGGCGGGTTGGACGATAGACGCCCGGGGTGACCTCAGGCCAGACGTGCTGGCCTCGAGCCAGAAGCTGCCGGGCGAGCGGGCGGCTCTAAGATCACGCATCGCTTTTGGCTTTGGCCGAGGGCGCGTACTGTGAACTGACCGTCACTGGCTTGCCCGCGCAGGTTCTGTATTGCCGGTGCTCTGTCCGGGCGGCCAGGTATTGCTCAGTTGCGCGAGGCGGACGATGTTCGAGCGGTTTACAGACCGGGCGCGGCGAGTGGTTGTCATGGCGCAAGAAGAAGCCAGGATGCTCAACCACAACTACATCGGCACCGAGCACATCCTGCTCGGCCTCATCCGCGAGGGCGAAGGTGTCGCGGCCGAGGCGCTGGAGTCGCTGGGGATCAGCCTGGATGCGGTGCGGCAGCAGGTCGAGGAGATCATCGGCCTGGGCCAGGAGGCGCCGTCCGGGCACATCCCGTTCACCCGCCGGGCCAAGAAGGTGCTCGAGCTGTCGCTGCGTGAGTCGCTGCAACTTGGCCACAACTACATCGGCACCGAGCACATCCTGCTCGGCCTGATCCGTGAGGGCGACGGGGTGGCCGCGAAGGTGCTGGTCAGGCTGGGCGCCGACCTGAACCGGGTGCGCCAGCAGGTCATCCAGCTTATCGCCGGCCGGCCGCTCCGGGAGGGCGCACCGGGGCCCGAGGTACAGGCTCGCCTGGACGTGGTCGAGATCCGACTCGCGGTACTTGAGCACCGGGTAGGAACCGGGCCGGACACCAGTGACCTGGACGAGCAGATCGCTCAGGTTCGCCGCGAGAAGGAATCCGCCGTCGACGCCCGGGACTATGAGCAGGCCGCGGAGCGGCGTAACCGGGAGAAGGAATTGCTGGCCGCCAAGGCCGCGCGGCAGGAGCAGTGGGTCGCCGGGCACTCGGCGCTGCCGCTTCTGGCCGAGCGGGTCCAGCAGCTCGCCGACGAGATCGAGCGGCTCCGCGCCCTGCTCCGCGAGCACGGCATCGACCCGCAGGACAAGACAGGCTGACCTGAAGCCCGGTAGCGCCTCCCAGGCTGAATCAGGACCTCGCAACCTCCACCTGGATAGGCCACGCCCCGAGGGGGCCGCCGGCGGCGCTGGAGTGGAGGCCGCGGACTCTTCGGCCGTCCCGGTGATCAATGACGAGCAAGGGCGCCGCTGCTCGCGGATTACAGGCCGGATCGCGGCGAGCATCAGCCGCATCTGAGCCGGACTGGCCAGCAGCGCTGACTTGGATCTATTTAGCTTGGGCCTGCTTGCGAGAACGAATCCAAAAAACCAATCCAGCTACGAGAAGGTAAACTAGCAGGAGGGCAAGACCAAACGTAAAGATGCTTCCAATAACCGTGCTGACAGTATTCCCGGTTACGTCATGCACCCAGGAGAGAGGGATTCCGGCAACGCTCGTCTTGCAATTTCCGATACTGTAGGAAGAATCGATTTGCGTACAGGTTGAATCGGTGACGATACCGTACCCGATAGTGGCTGACGTTCCCGCAACGCCAAAGGTAACAAGCATTCCGAAAATGATAAACGGGAGCTTAAGCCAATGCATGACCCCCCCAGGCCGCTACGGTTATAACAACTCTGCGCCCAAGTATTGCACATCACGGGCAGCTTGTTCCAGATGACGTACTGCCTAGCTATTCGCCCCGGCTCGTGCCTGGCGTGGTCACCACGACCGGTGCTGCGTAGCGGTCCCTTGTACGGCGCCCCGCGGTCGACATCTGTGGTCGCGGGCGCCAAAGCGCCGGCCCGCCGTGGCGATATGGCGCGGTGGCCACTAGCGTTAACCCCGATGAACACTCCCACGCCATCCACCGGGGACCTCTTCCTGGTCGTCGGGTACGACGGGTCTGCGCCGTCCAGCCGCGCGCTGGACGCCGCGATCCGCCTGCTGCAGGGCCGCAGCGGCTGCATCGACGTCGTGTACGTCGCGCACGTGCCCGCCATCGACATGCTGTCGGCCGGCGCCGTCGCCGAAATGGAGACCAGCTTCGACGACATCGAGCGCGATCTGCGCGCCTCGGCCGGCGCGCAGCTGGAGGGACGCGAGGAGCGCTGGCGGTTCGAGCGGGGCCAGGGAGTCATTACCGACCAGTTGCTCGCGGCGGCCACGAACCTGCGCGACGAGCACCCCGACGACAACGTGGTGATCGTCGTCGGCAGCTCGTCGCAGGCCGCGCACCGCCTGGTCGGCTCGGTGGCGGTCAGCCTGGCCCGCCGCTCCCCCGTGCCCGTGATAATCGTGCCCTAGAAGGCCGCGCCGACCAGGTCGGCGTCGCGGTTGACGAGCGCCGCGTAGTGGCCGCCCAGGGCGAGCAGCTCGTCGTGGCGGCCGCGTTCGGCGATCTCTCCCTGATCCAGGACGATGATCTCGTCGGCGTCATGGATCGTGGACAGCCGGTGCGCGATGGTGATCGTGGTGCGGCCCGCGCTGGCGGCGTCGATGGCCTCCTGCACGGCCTGCTCGGTCTGCGTGTCCAGGGCGCTGGTCGCCTCGTCGAGGACGAGGATGGGCGGGTCGCGCAGCACGGCCCGGGCGATGGCCAGGCGCTGCTTCTCCCCGCCGGAGAACCGGTAGCCGCGCTCCCCCACCACCGTGTCGTACCCGTCGGGCAGGGATTCCAGGTGCTCGTGGATCTGCGCCACCTTGGCGGCGGCGACGAGCTCGGCGTCGGTGGCGTCGGGCTTGGCGAACCGCAGGTTCTCGGCCACCGAGGCGTGGAACAGGTAGGTCTCCTGGGACACCACGCCGACCGCGGCGGTGAGCGCGTCGAAGGACATGTCTCGCACGTCCACGCCGTCGATCTGCACGCGGCCCGAGGTCACGTCGTATAGCCGCGGGATGAGGTAGCTGAGGGTCGTCTTGCCGGAGCCGGTCTCGCCGACGATCGCAAGGCTATGGCCGGCCGGGACGGTCACGTCGATGCCGTTCAGGGTCGGCCGGT
>Ga0210386_10005531_pt1 | contig 10253 bp, 8 predicted proteins | sample IncBWH32OmetaG_FD_160091 | JGI IMG/M metagenome (GOLD analysis project Ga0210386, IMG submission 160091) | Forest soil microbial communities from Barre Woods Harvard Forest LTER site, Petersham, Massachusetts, United States - Inc-BW-H-32-O ... | reverse complement strand
CACCGGCGCCGACTACATCAACTGCCCCATTACCAAGGAGCAGTATGACGCCTTCGTCGCGGCGCTGCTGGCGGGCGAAAAAACCGACTTCAAGGAGTGGGAAACCAACACGCCCTATTTCGACGGCTGCCTGCCGATCGAGGTGATGGCCGAGCGCGGCCATGAGACGCTGCGGCACGGGCCGATGAAGCCGGTCGGGTTGACCAACCCCCATAATCCGACGGTTAAAGCCTACGCCATCGTGCAGCTGCGCCAGGACAACAAGCTCGGCACGCTCTACAACATGGTCGGATTCCAGACCAAGCTCAAATACGGGCCGCAGCAGGCGATCTTCCGCACCATTCCCGGCCTGGAGAAGGCGGAGTTTGCGCGGCTCGGCGGGCTGCATCGCAACACCTTCCTCAATTCGCCAAAGCTGCTCGATGGGCAACTCCGCCTGCGCGCCGCGCCGCGTCTGCGCTTCGCCGGACAGATGACAGGGTGCGAGGGCTATGTGGAGTCGGCGAGCGTCGGGCTGATCGCCGGTCTTTATGCGGCCGCCGACGTCCGTGGCGCGTCGCTGGCGCCGCCCCCGGCGACCACGGCGTTGGGCGCCCTGCTCGGCCACATCACCGGCGGGCATATCGAGACCATCGAGCCCGGGAGCCGCTCGTTCCAACCGATGAACATCAATTTCGGCCTGTTTCCGCCACTTGCCTCGCCGCCGACCAAAAAGCCCGATGGCAGCAGGCTGCGCGGCAACGAGAAGACGGTCGCCAAGAGGCAGGCGATCAGCGCGCGGGCGCTGTCCGATCTCGACCGCTGGATAGCGGATCATTTGCGCGTTCCGGCGGCGGCGTGAGAGGCCCATGAGCTTGCCGAAGAACGACGCCGCCACGCTGTCGGCGCGCTGGACAGAAGGCGTGCTGCTCAAGCGCGACGTGTTCTCGACGGTCGAGCGCGGGCGCTTTCGCAGCGATCACGGTGAGGTCGATGCGGTGCTGCGGCGGCTCGACCAGGTGCCGTGGTGGTCGTTTGGCCTGGCGCTGCATCTGTTCGCGCGCGAGCGGCGGGCGCTGACGCTTGCCAAGGGCCTCAATGTCGGCCCCGAGCTGCTCTGGGCCGGCCGCCGCGCGCTGGTGCGCGGCTTTATCGACGGCGTCGCGCTGCATCTGGCCAAGCCCCATGGCGACGTCGCCTATTTCCGTTCCGCCAAGGCAGCGCTGCGCCGGCTGCATCGCGCCGGCATCTGCCACAACGACCTCGCCAAGGAGCAGAACTGGCTGCGCGGCGCTGATGGACGCTGCTATGTCACCGATTTCCAACTCGCCGCCTGCTTCAAGAGCCGCAGCCGCCTGTTCCGCATCGCGGCCTATGAAGATCTGCGCCACATGCTCAAGCACAAGCGGAGCTATGCGCCGGACACGCTGACGCCGATGGAGCGAAAAATCCTCGCGCGCAAATCCGCGGTCGCGAGCATCTGGCTGATGACCGGCAAGAAGGTCTACCGCGCCGTCACCCGCGGCATCTTCAACTTCACCGACCGCGAGGGCGGCGGCCGCAGGCTGGTTAATGACGCCCCGGTGCTGGTCGATCTGATCCGCAGAAACCCCGAGGTGCGCGACACCGCGATTGTCGCCTTTGCCGATCGCAAGACCGGCGTCGGGCTCTACGCCTTTGTCGAGGCCGACAAGATGGCGCTGGAAAACCAGCTACGCCGCGATCTCGCCGCCGCCAAGGGCCCCAAGCCGCCGGAGCACATCCAGGTGGTGCACGCTTTGCCGCGCGACGCCGCCGGCAAGCCGCGCACCGAAATCCTTCAGCTCGTCGCGACGAACCAGCTCGACCTGATCGAGCCGATGATGAATACCGACACCGACCGCGCGTTCCTCAAGGACATCCTCGATCAGCGCAAGAACCTGCGCGACCGCTTCAACTTCGAGGCGCAGCTGCCGTCAAATTGACGATGGGCCGGTCAGGCCGCTCCACCCAGGTACAGCCGCTTGACGATGTCGTTGGCCTTGAGCTCGTCGACGGAGGCGGCCGATACCGCGATCTCGCCATGGACAATGATGTAGCCGCGGTCGGCGATACGGATCGCCTGGTTGAAATTCTGCTCGGCCATCAGCACGGTCAGGCCAAAACTTTGCTTGAGCTCGCCGATCTTGGAGATCGTCTGCGACACCAGCAGCGGCGACAGCCCGACCGAGGGCTCGTCGACCAGCAACAGGCGCGGCGATGACATCAGCGCGCGGCCGATCGCGAGCATCTGCTGCTGGCCGCCGGACAGGGTGCCGGCGAGCTGGTTCTTGCGCTCCTTCAGCACCGGGAAGGTTTCGAAGGCCATCGCGAGATTGCGCTGGATGGCGCTGCGGGCGGCCTTGCGGAAGGCGCCGAGCATGAGGTTCTCGACGACGGTCAGCTTGGGAAAGAGGCGCCGTCCCTCCGGCACCAGCGCCACGCCGAGATCGACGATCTGCTCGGGCGTCAGCCGCGTCAGATCATGTGCCTTGCCGTCGATCGAAAGCGACACGCTGCCGCGCGCGGGCCGCACCAGTCCCATGACGCATTTGATCAGCGTGCTCTTGCCGTTGCCGTTGGTGCCGAGCAGCGCCACCGTCTCGCCGCTCTCGACACGCATCGAGACGCCGCGCAGCGCCTTGACCGCGCCATAGCCGGCATCGAGGCCCTCGATCGACAGCCTAAGTGCCAAGATAGGCCTCCTGGACACGCGGGTTCGCCATCACTTCGCCGGGTGGACCGACCGCAATCACCTTGCCGGCATCCAGGCACATCACCCGCTCGGAGAAACGCATCACCGCCTGCATGATGTGCTCGATCATGATGATGGCGATGTCCTGGCCACCGAGGCTGAGCAGGAGGTCCAGCACCTCGTCGACTTCGGAGTGCGACAGGCCGGCCATCGCTTCATCCGAGATTAGCAGTTTGGGTCCCGTCGCCATGGCGCGCGCCAGCTCCATCTTGCGCAGCTCGACTTGCGTGAGCGCGCTGGTCGCCGACAGGGCCTTGGGAGCGAGCCCGATGCGTGTCAGGATCGACATTGCCTCGTCACGCCGGTGCGCCTCGGTCTCGAACAGATGGCCGTGGGCGGCAAAGTCGAGCGCCACCATCAGGTTCTCGAGCACCGTCATGCTGCGGAAGGGCCGCGGCAGCTGGAAGCTGCGGGCAATGCCCCGATGCGAGCGCTGGTTGGCCGGCAAGGACGTGATGTCCTCGCCCGCAAACGTCACCGCGCCCTTGTTCGGACGCAGCGCGCCGGAAATGCAGTTGACCAGCGTGGTCTTGCCGGAGCCATTGGGCCCGATCAGGCCAAACCGTTCGCCCTTGCGGATTTCCACATTGATGTTGTCGAGCGCGACAAAGCCGCCAAAGGTCTTGGTCAGGGTGTCGATGCGCAGCAGCGGCGCTTCGCCCGCGGGGCCGGTCATGCATGCCCTCCCTTGCCCATGAAGCGGCTGACGAGGCCAATGATGCCCTTGGGCGCGGCCACGACAAACAGCACCAGCATCACGCCGAGCACGAGCACGTTGACCTCGGAGGAAATCGTCACCGCCAAAAATTGCTGTGTGGTGGCAAGCAGGACCGCGCCGATGACCGGGCCGATCCAGTGCGCGGTGCCGCCGATCAGCGACATCGCCAGCACCGAGACCGAATAGTTCAGGTTGAACGCCGAGTCCGGATTGGCGAATGACAGATACAACGCCGCCGGCGCACCGCCGGCCGAGATCAGCGCACCCGAGATCATGCAGGCCAACAGCTTCAGCCGCAGCGTCGGCACGCCGGTGCATTCGGCGGCCAGCTCATCGTCGCGCAGCGCCTGCAGACCGCGGCCCATCCGCGAGTTCTGGATGAATCGCGCCACGGCGATCGCGACGACGACCAGCAACGCCTGCACGAAGAACAGCATCTTCACATAGCTGTCGAATGGCGGCATCACCGGCGGCCGCTGCAACTGAATGCCGGCGGCGCCGCCGACAAAGCGCCAGTTCGTGATCGTGGTTTCGATGATGATGGCGACCGCAATGGTGGCAATCGAGAAGAAGATGCCGCGCATCCGCAGTGTCAGCAGGCCGACGCCGAGGCCGAGCAGGCCGCCCATGATGGCAGCCACCAGGATCTGCACGCCAAGCGGCGCGCCGTAGGCCTGGATCAGCAGCACGGAGGTATAGACCCCGACACCGAAAAAGGCGTTGGTGCCGAAATTGACGTAGCCGGCATAGCCGCCGAGGATGGTCCAGGCGACCGACAACACCACGAATTGCAGGATCACGTAGCCTGCAAAGAACGGATATTCATTGCGGATGAACTGCGTCATCAGCAGGACGACGATCAGGAAGATCGCCACGCCGAGCCAGAAGGCAATCGAGCTACGCTGCATGGATCACCTGCCGAGCAGGCCCTGCGGCCGCACCGCGAGCACGGCCAGCAGCAGCGTGAACGAGATCGCCGGCGCCCAGGAAGCGCCGAACATGGTGAGCACGATCGTCTCGGCAACACCGAGGATCAGGGACGCAATCAGCGTGCCGGAGATGCTGCCGAGCCCGGCCATCACCACAACACAGAAGGTGCGGCCGATATAGACGCGGTCGAGCGTCGGCTCGACCGGCGCGACAATGATGAGCAGCGCACCGGCGAGCCCCAGCACGGCGGTCGCGATCCCGAAGGCAAATTGTTTGATGCGGACGGGATTGGCGCCCATCAGGCGCAGCCCCTCCTCGTCCTGTGCCACGGCGCGGATCGCCCGCCCCATGAAGGTCTTCGACAAATAGATGGCGAGCACCCCGGTCAGCGCCAGCGCGACGCCGAAGGCGACAAGCTGCCGGATCGGGATGCGCATAGCGCCGATCCGCCAGGCCTTGCCGATATAGGACGCCGTCACGGAGCGCTGATCGACGCCGAAATGCAGGATGATCAAGACTTCGATGATGAAGGCGACCCCGAAAAAGAAGGCGATGCCGCGCACGCCGGCATCGCTGCCTCGCTTTTCGAAGGTCTCGTAATAGATGCGATAGGTGATCAGCCCCAGCACGAAGAACACCGGCGTGATGATCAGCCCCGCCACGAGCGGATCGATGTCGTAGCTGTCGTTGAGCAGGAACACGCCGTAGGAAGCCAGCACCAGGAAGGCCGGATGGGCGACATGCGGCACGTCGAGTAGCCCGAAGGAGATCGACAGGCCGATGCTGACGGCTGCATAGAAGCAGCCGAGCAGCAGGCCCAGCACGACAGCGTCGCGCAGCAAGTCCATCGAGAACACTAAGCCCCTCCTCGCGTCTCGAAGCCGGCCGCGTGTTACTGGCGGGCGTCCTCAAAGGGCGTGATCAAGTCGCCAGTCTTCAGATTGTCGGGGAACAGGATCACCTGCTTACCGGCCTGGCGGAACTGGTCCATGTTCTTGTCTTTGATACCGCGGAACTGCGCTTCGAGTGTCGCGCTCTGCTTCCATTCGCCGTCATCCGCATAGGTGATCGATCCGACAATGGTCTTGTGCGTGTGCTCGCGCAGATATTTGGCAAGCGTCTTCTGATCGAGCGATTTGGTGGCGTTGACCGCCTGCTCGATCATCTGGCCCATGGCGTAGCCATAGGGTGCGATGTAGAAGCCGAGCGGATCGACCTTCGCTTCGGCGGCGCGTTTGGTGTACTTCTCGAAGAACTCCTTGGTGCCGTCAAAGTTCATGCTGGGTTCCGGCAGCCAGGTATTGTAGTTCACGACACCGTTGAGCAGCGACCCCATGTTCTCCATCACGGACGCAAATTGCAGGCCGACCATGGCGCCGCCGAAGATCTTGACGTTGTCGCCGACCCCGATCTCGTTGACGGCACGCATGATCGCTGCCGAATCCGGCGGATAGGACGCGACGAACACGATGTCGGGCTTGGCGGCATTGAGCGCGCGGATGATGCCGGAGAATTCGGCCGTGCTTGGCGGATAGGACTGATCGAACACGATGTTCAGCCCCTTCTTCTTGGCCACGTCGCGCGCCGTCGTGATCAGGTTCTGGGCGAATTCCTGGTCGGCCGAGAGCAGTGCGACACTCTTGCCACCCGCCTTCTGGCCGAGGCCGAGGAAGCCGGTCGCCCAGCTATCGGCCGGTCCCCATGGCGCGTTGTTGAACCACATGTCGTGATGGATCTTGCTGTTCACCTGGAACGAGAAATTGCCCATCAGGAGCAGCCCGCGCTGCTTGACCAGCGGCAAGATCGGAGCCGTCGGCACCGTCGCATAGGGCGCAAACAACAGGTCGACCTTGTCGACGTCGATCAGCTTGGCATAGAGCGCCGGCGTCTCCGAAGCGCTGGACTTGTCGTCATAGACGACCAGCTCGACCTTGCGGCCGAGCAGACCACCCTTGGCGTTGACGTCGTCGCGCCAGATCTCGATTCCGAGCAGCGAAGGCTTGCCGCCGCCGGCAAGACCGCCGGTCTGCGGCATCGACATGCCGATCTTGATCGGCTGCTCCTCGGCATAGGCCGTTGAAGTTAGCCCAAGCGCAACGACGGCCGTTGCCCAGCCGATCAGCGTCCTACGATTCATGTTCCCCTCTACGCAGTTTTTTTGATGATTGGTACTTGGCCGATTTCTTGGTCGATTTCTTGGTCGATTTTTGGAGTCTTGTCGAGCAGCCTTAACTTGCCGCGGGCGCGGCAACTTTCGCTTCCTTCAGGATCGCCGACGGGTCGGAGCCGACGCGACCGCTGGTCTTGTCCGCCTCGCCTTCGCGCGACAGCTTGAGGTCGAAGCGAATGCTCGGCACATCAGGAATTGGGCAGTCCGGATCGTTCGGAACGATATCGACGGCGAGATCGTCCGAAGAGCCGAACACGACGTCGTCGTCCAGATGCGGATCGTCGCGCAGATAGAGCGCGGTGACGAGCTCGCGATAGCCGGGAGTGCCGACCAGGAAATGAATATGGGCCGGCCGCATGCCGTGACGCCTCTGCGCCTTCACCATGGCTCCGACCGGGCCATCCATGGGAATGGAATAGCCGCGCGGCTTGACGGTGCGCACGACATAGAGGCCATTTTTGTCCGTCGTGAAGACGCCGCGATAATCCACGGACGTGGCGTCCTCCTGGATGTCATAAAGGCCGTCGGCGCTGGTCTGCCAGACCGAGACAGTGGCGTCCGCCAGCGGTTTGCCCTGGATGTCGGTGATGCGGCCGTAGAGCACGCATTCGGTGCCGGGCTTCACGTGCTTCGCAATCTGGCTGCCGGCCGCGAGCGTCGGCGACGCTTCGCGATAGAAGGGGCCGAGCAGGCTGGTGTGGGTGCCCTCCTCAATCGCGGTCTTGTCATGCAAGCCGTTGACCAGCGCCGACAGGCCGAGCGTATCGGAAAGCAGGATAAACTCCTGGCGGGCCGGCGTGCACATCTTGCCGACCAAAGTCATGAACTCGATGCCCTTGATCCATTCGCCGGGGGTCAGGTTCACTTCGCGGGCGAAGGCGTGCAAATGTTTGACGGCGGCGGCCATGACCTCCCGCATCCGCGGGTCGGAGGTGGTCGACATCTGGTCCAGCACGGCATCCGTGATGGTTTCGGGTGTCAGTTCCCGCATAACTCGTCCTCCCTCGATCCCGCCGGCTTTCCGCTGCTGCGGCGGTAACCTAGCGCCCCCGGCACGAGGCCGTCCAGAGCGCAGAAAGGCTTAGGGAACTAGAGCATGATCCGGAAAAGTGTGTCGCGGTTTTCCGAAAAGATCATGCTCAATCAAAAACCTAAGGCGCAATGACGATTCAACCCACTCTCATCGCGCTTTAGGAGCTAAATGGCGTTCGCCGCACTGCGGCATCGCTCGAAAAGGCTCACTCGCAGCGGACGTCCAAGCCGGCTGCACTCAATTTAGTCAGGACGTCATCGAGATGGGCGCGGTCCCTCGTTTCAATGACGAGCTGGAGCAACGTCGCCTTGGCCGGCAGGTCGGAAAACGTCCGCTGGTGTGACACTTCGATGATATTCGCTCCGACCTCGGCCAGGAGCGTTGCGACCGTGGCCAACTGGCCGGGCCGATCGACGATATCGAGCGATAGTTGCGTGAGCCGCCCCTCACGCGCGAGCTCGCGGGTCAGCACCGAGGCAATCAGGCGCGTGTCGATATTGCCGCCGGTCAGCACGAGGCCGACATTGCGGCCCGCAAACAGCGCCGGCTTGGCCTGTATCGCCGCCAAGCCAGCGGCGCCGGCGCCTTCGACAATCGTCTTTTCGATATTGATCAAGGCGGCAACTGCCCGCTCGATCTCCATCTCTGTGACGAGAATGATGTCGTCCACCAGCGCGCGGATGACTTCGGTTGCGATCTTGCCGGGCGCCTTGACGGCGATGCCTTCGGCCAGCGTATCGCCCCGCATCGGCAAATGCGCGCCCTTGATGACATTGTACATGGACGGATAGAGCGCGGCCTCGACGCCGATGACGCGCAAATCCGGCTTGAGCGACTTGGCCGCCACCGCAATGCCCGAGATCAGCCCGCCGCCGCCGATGGGGACGACCAGCGTGTCCAACGCGGGCACGGCCTTGAGCATTTCCGGTCCGATCGTGCCTTGCCCTGCAATGATCAGCGGGTCGTCATAGGGATGGATCAGGGTCATGCCGTGGGCGCTGCCATGCGCCTCGGCGACCGCGCCGGCCTCCTCCACCGTCTGGCCGGATAGGATAATGGTGGCGCCATGCCGGCGGGTGTTCTCGATCTTCACCATCGGCGTGCCGACCGGCATCACAATGGTCGCGGGGATGCCGAGGCGTTGCGCGTGATAGGCGACGCCCTGGGCGTGATTTCCGGCCGACATCGCGATCACGCCGCGCTGGCGCTGTTCGGCCGACAGCGCGCTCAGGCAATTGAGCGCGCCGCGCTCCTTGAAGGTCGAGGTGAATTGCAGGTTTTCGAATTTCAGCCAGATCCGGCAGCCGCAGATTTCCCCAAGGGTGCGGCTTTCATTACAGGCGGTGACGATGACCGAGCCGGCGATGGTCGCCGCTGCCCTGGTGATATCTGCCGGCTTGATGGGAAGGTTTTCCATGGCGGATGCCGAGCCTTGTCCAAATCAGCGGCGGAAATGTGGGTTATCTCCCGTTCGCCTTCAAGCGACTTCAAGTTCAAGCGACTTGCGCCGCGCGGTCAAATCGGTCGATGATGCGAAATACCTCCGCAGCTGCGCAGGGCCGGCTGAAATAATACCCCTGCCCCTCGGTGCAGCCGGCCCGCCGGATCACCTCAAGCTGCTCGGACGTCTCGATACCTTCGGCCGTGGTGGTCATGCCGAGATTGATGCCGAGATTGGCAACCGTGCGCACGATCGCCTCGCTTCCGACGGTTTCACCCAGCGTGCCGACAAAGGAGCGGTCGATCTTGATCTTGTCGAACGGGAACTTGCGCAAATAGCTCAACGACGAATAGCCGACGCCAAAATCGTCCATGCTGACGCGGATGCCGAGCGTGCGAAACTGATGCAGGATCGCAATCGTCGCGGCGTCATCCTGCAAGAGCGCGCTCTCGGTCACCTCGAGTTCGAGGCGATGGGGAGCTAGTCCGGTCGCGGCCAGGGCACTGGTCACCATGGCAGCGAGCCCACGCGAGCGGAACTGTACCGGGGAGAGATTGACTGCGACGGTGACATAGCTCGGCCATTGGGCGGCTGCGGCGCAGGCCGTGCGCAGCACCCATTCGCCGATCGGCACGATCAGGCCGGTTTCTTCCGCCACGGGGATGAAGTCCGCCGGGCCGATCGGCCCTCGCCTCGGATTGTCCCAGCGCAGCAAGGCCTCGAAGCCCGTCAGTTGGCCGTTATCGAGCCGTATCTGCGGCTGATAGACCAGATGAAACTCGCCCGCCTCCAACGCACCGCGCAACTCCATTTCGATCACGTGACGCGTCGAGGCCTGTTCTTCCATTTCGGAGCGGAAGAACTCGTGGCAGCCGCGGCCCTTGGCTTTGGCCTGATAGAGCGCAAGGTCGCCGCATTTCATCAATTGCTCGGCTTCCAGCCCGTCGACGGGAGCAATGGCGACGCCGATGCTGACGCCGGAATGGACCAGTTGACCATCGAACAGCGGCGGGTGGCTGATGATCTCGACCAGACGGCGCGCGAGATGCTCGGCGGATTCCGGCTGCGGCCCGCATTGCAGGACGGCGAACTCGTCGCCGCCCAGCCGCGCGATCGTGTCTTTTTCGCCGACGCATTCGCGCAGGCGGTCGGCGACCCAGCAGAGCAACCGGTCGCCGATGGCGTGGCCCAGCCGGTCGTTGACCGTCT
>Ga0210386_10005528_pt1 | contig 10257 bp, 10 predicted proteins | sample IncBWH32OmetaG_FD_160091 | JGI IMG/M metagenome (GOLD analysis project Ga0210386, IMG submission 160091) | Forest soil microbial communities from Barre Woods Harvard Forest LTER site, Petersham, Massachusetts, United States - Inc-BW-H-32-O ... | reverse complement strand
TCTTCACCGCGTTCTTGGGGTCGCCATCGCGCAGCATCACCCAGCCCAGGCTGTCGACGATCGCGCCGTCGTTCGGCTGCTGCTGCACCGCTTTCTCGATCATCTGCCGCGCCTGCTTCAGATGCAGCCCAGCGTCGGCCCAGCTATAGCCCAGGTAATTCAGCACTGCCGGTTGATCCGGCGCCAAGGTCAGCGCGTGCTGGAAATCCGCCTCCGCCTTCGGCCAGTCATGCGCCCGGTCGTAGGCGATGCCGCGCGAATAGAACAACGCCCAATCCCCGGCCGACGGCGTCTTTACCCGGGCGATAGCCTCGTCGTAGGCGGTGATTGCCTCGGGAAAGCGCCCCTTCACACGCAAGATATCGCCGGCCTGCTCCGGCGGCAGCGGGCTGGTCGGGTAATCCTGCCCCAGCCGATCCAGTTGCTTCAGTGCCTCGTCGGTGCGCCCCAAGCGGTCGGTCAGCATCGCGCGCTGCAGCCGCGCCGGCGCACCCAGCGGATCATCGTTCGCGATCGGTGCCAGCATCTGCAGCGCATAGTCCGGATGGTGCTGCTCGGTTAGGATCTCGGTGGCCATCAGCCGCGCCGCCGTCAGATCCGGGCGTAGGTCGAGCGCGAAACGCAGCAGCAGCATCGCGAAGTCGCCGGCATCCTGCTGCCGCAGCGAACCCGCCAGAGCCAGATACGCCTCAGCGATTCCGTCCGTGGGGCGGGTAATCACGCGCTTGTTCAAGTCGGCCATCAGGCCCGGCAGCGCCAATTGCAGATAGGGCGCGCCGTCCGACACCTGCCCCAGCAGATGCATGGCGTCGGCCGGATGACCGTCCCGCATCTCCCAGCTCGCGAAGATCTGCACCAGCCGCAGATCAAGCCCGGGGAACTCCCGCTGCGCGAGCTGGTAGTAGTGCGCGGCCTCGGGCTTGTTGTCGGCAAGGTCCAGGATCATCGCGGCATGCAGGGCATAGGCGCCGCCAAAGCGATGAGAGTCGATCAGCGGCCGCAAGGTGGCAATCGCCGCGTCGGTATGTCCGGCGCCGGCTTGCGCCCAGGCCACCAGCAACGGCTGCAACTGTCCCAGGCCCTGCCGCGGCAATGCGCGGAACTGCTGCTCCGCCGCCGCCCAATCGCCGGACCGCGCCGCGGTATCCCCCAGCAGCAACTGCGCCGCCTGGTTGTCCGGCAGCTCCCGTGCCAACTGCACCGCCTCCTGGCGGCCACTCAGCGCGCTGGCGATGAAGGCATGCTGGGCCAGGTCGGCACTGCTCGGATCCGCGGCCAAGGCCCGCAGATATTCCGCGGCGGCCTCATTGGCATCGCCCTCGCCCATGGCGAACTGGCCCATCAGGAAGGCACCATAGACCCCGTCACCCGACCCATCGGCGAGCGGGGCCGCCGGATCAGACGAGGGATCGGCGGCGGCACAGGCGGAGAGCAGCGTCATCGCCAGCAACACCGCGCGGGAACTGCGAAGAATGAACATGCAGCCAGTCTACCAGCGCGCCATGCGCCCTGTCATGCCGTCGACATGACGATCCTGTCATGCCCGCGACCAGGGCCATCGGGCGAAGCGAAGCAAGCCAGCGGCGGCGCCCCTGCACCCGGCCAGGGCACGCTGTCTCCTGAGGGGGTTCGGGGCGAAGCCCTGACCTTCCTGGCGTTGCCGCATTGTTCTGGCGGGGCTGCGGGTTGCCGCGGTGCGGTGGTTCTTGTATCGGCCGTCGCGCAATGAGTGCCGCCCCCGCCAACGCCCCTAGCATCACCGCGCGTGACGTCGCGCTGGAACTGCACGGCGACCGTTCGCGCCGACACCTGGCGGCACTGGCGGTGCGGGATCTGCGGGAGGGGCTGACTCTCTGGCGCTTGGCCCTCACGTTGGGCTGGCTCGACATCCGGTTGCGGTATCGTGGGTCATTGCTGGGACCGTTCTGGCTGACCTTGTCCACCGCGGTGATGATCGGCGCGTTGGGCCTGCTGTATGGCGCGCTGTTCCATATGGATGTTCGGACGTATTTGCCATTCCTGGCTCTGTCCCAGGTGCTGTGGGCCTTTCTTGGCCTGCTGATCGCGGATGCCTGCGCCTGCTTCACACAGTCGGAGGTCGTGATCCGCTCCGTGCGCATGCCGCTGTTCGTGCATGCGCTGCGGGTGCTGGTGCGCAATCTGCTGGTGTTGGCGCACAACGTGGTGGTGATCGTGGCGGTCGACCTGATCTTCGCGGTCTCGCCGGGCGTGATGGCCCTGCTATGCCTGCCGGGGATCGCGCTGTGGTTGGTGGACTCGCTGGCCATCTGCGTGTTGCTGGGAGCTGTGGGCGCGCGGTTTCGGGACATTCCGCCGATCGTCGCCAGCATCACGCAGATCGCGTTCTTCATCACACCGGTGATGTGGAAGCCGGAGCAGTTGGGCGCCCGTGTTTGGGTGCTGCCGTTCAACCCGTTCTTCGATTTGCTGGAGATCGTGCGCGCGCCGCTGCTGGGAGAGATGCCGACAGCGACCGTCTGGGGCGCCGCGCTGGGCTACAGCGCGGTGCTACTGGCCCTCAGCTGGTGGTTGTTCACCCGGGCACGCGGCCGTGTGCCGTTCTGGATCTGAGCATGCGCCCCAACCCACGGCTCGACGCGGAAAATGTCTCGGTGTTCTTCCCGCTGTATCACGGCAACAGCCGCAGCCTGAAGAAGACGGTGTTTGCCGTGGCAACCGGGCGGCTGGGGCGCGACGCGCAGCAACGACCGGGTGTGCAGGCGTTGCGTGATATCAACTTCACGCTGCGCAGTGGCGACCGGCTGGGGCTGGTGGGCGCCAATGGTGCCGGGAAGACCACGCTGCTGCGGACGCTCGCGGGCATCTATGAGCCGGTGATGGGACGGGTGACGATCGAGGGCAGTCTCAACGCCCTGCTCGATCCCCAGCTCGGCATGAACCCCGACCTGACCGGGCGGGAGAACATCATGCTGCGCGGCCTGTACAACGGGCTGCCGCGCAGTGTGCTGCCGCGGCTGGAGGAGGACGTCGCCGAGTTCGCGGAGCTGGGCGATTTCCTTGACCTGCCGGTGCGCATCTATTCCTCCGGCATGCTGGTGCGGCTGGGCTTCGCGTTGGCCACCGCGATCCGCCCGCAGATCCTGCTGATGGATGAGTGGTTCCTGGCGGGCGATGCCGCCTTCATGGAGCGGGCGCGCGGACGGCTGGAGGACATGGTGCGTGGCGCCGAGATCCTCGTGCTGTCCAGCCATATGCTGGCCGCAGTCGAGGAGTGGTGCACGCGGGTGCTGTGGATGGACCAGGGCCGGGTGCGCGCGGATGGGCCGAGGGACGCGGTGCTTGCGGCCTACCGCAAATCGGCGGCAACAGCGACGGTTGAGGTGGCTTGACGCCGGCGGCCGGGCGGACCCAGCCTGGGCGCTGGGGGAGGACGCCGCGATGAAGGCACTCACACAGGCTGCGATCCAGCAGTACCAGGCGCAGGGTTATTACGCACCCGTGCCGGCGCTCAGCACCGCCGAGGCCGCTGCGGCGCGCGCCCAGTTGGAAGCATATGAAGCCGGCGCCGAGGGCATGAAGGGGCCGCTGCGCCACAAGTCGCATCTGCTGTTCACCTGGCTGAATGACCTGATCCGCCATCCGCGCATCCTGGACGCGGTGGAAGATGTGATCGGCCCCGACATTCTGTGCTGGAGTTCAAGCTTTTTCATCAAGAACGCGCGCGACCCGGGATACGTGTCCTGGCACCAGGACAGCACGTATTGGGGGCTGGAACCGCCCGACATCATCACCGCCTGGGTGGCGCTGTCCGACAGCACTCTGGCGAACGGGGCGATGCGAGTGATTCCGCGCACGCATCACCTGAACCAGGTGCCGCACCGGGACACCTTCGCCGCCGACAACCTGCTGAGCCGCGGGCAGGAGATCATGGTGCAAGTGGATGACCGGCAGGCGGTGGCGCTGGAACTCGGGGCCGGCGAGATGTCGCTGCACCATGTGCGGCTGATCCATGGCTCAGACCCGAACCCCTCGGAGACGCGACGGATTGGCTTCGCGATCCGTTACATCCCGACCCGGGTGCGCCAGATAGCCGGCAGCCGCGATTGGGCGACGCTGGTGCGCGGCGAGGACCGGTTCCATCATTTCGAGCAGGAACAAAGACCCGACACCGACATGTCGCCCGCGGCAGTCGCGCATCATGCCGCGGTGACCGGCACGTTCGCGCAGATCTTGATGCGCGACACCGACATGGCGATGCGCGCCTGATCCTGCTCATCTTCCCTCTCCCCTTGCGGGCAGGGCAATCGCATTTCGAATTCGTGTCGTCCGCGGTTCGGGGCGGAGCCATAAAATGAACGCCATGCCGCCAAGAAAATTGGCAATTGGGAGAGATCTGATGACGTGTTCGCGCCGTCGACGTCTTGGCGCCTTGGTGTCTTCGCGGTGCATGCGGGCGCCGATTGCGAACTGTGCGATGATCGGGTCGGCACCGATGCGGTCAACCTGTCAGGGAAATTCCAAATTTGAGTCCCCTGTCTTGCGTAACGGAGTCCGGGTGAGCGGAGGCAACCGCACGGGAGCGCGCGGCGGCCCGACAGCCCACGCCGCCCGGATATCATCGGAACGCCACTCGCGGTAACCTGCACAGATGCCCGCCGCTCCCCCGTTCTGGAAGACCAAGCGTCTCGACGACATGACGCGGGCCGAATGGGAATCCCTGTGCGACGGCTGCGGCCGCTGCTGCCTGCACAAGCTGCGGGAGGAAGACACCGGCGCCCTGTCCTACACCGAGGTCGCCTGCCATCTGCTCGACCTCGGCACCTGCCGCTGCAGCGACTACAAGCACCGCCAGGCCCGCGTGCCCGATTGCGTCAGCCTGACGCCGGAGGAACTGCGCCAGATCGACTGGCTGCCCCCCACCTGCGCCTATCGCCGCCTCGACGAGGGCAAGGACCTCGCCTGGTGGCACCCCCTGGTGTCCGGCGACCCGAATACGGTACACACCGCCGGGGTTTCCGTGCGCGGCCGCGCGATCAGTGAGCGCAACGCCGGCATGCTTGAAGGCCACATCGTCGACTGGCCAGGGCGTGTACCTCGGCCCAGGCGACCGACATAGGAGTTCGTCCGATGATGAAGACTGCGCTCTACGGTGGTGTGAATGCCGCGGTGCTGACCGCGATGCGCCACGATCTGTCGGTCGACCTCGATCGCACCGCCGCGCATTGCCACTGGCTGATGGCCAACGGCTGCAACGGCCTGGCGGTGATGGGCACCACCGGCGAGGCGAACAGTTTGGGGATCAGCGAGCGGCTGGAGCTACTGGACGGGTTGGTTGGCCGCGGCGTGCCCGGCGCGAAGATGTTGCCCGGCACCGGAACGACCGCGATCACCGACACCGTGCTGCTGACCAAGAAGGCGCGTGACATCGGTTGCCGCGGCGCGCTGCTGCTGCCACCGTTCTACTACAAGAACCCGTCGGATGATGGCCTGCTGGCGTATTTCTCCGAGGTGATCGATCGCGTCGGTGGCGGAATATCCATCTACCTTTATAACTTCCCGCAGCAATCGGCGATTCCGTTTAGTGTCGCGCTCTTCGAGCGCCTGCTGAAGAAATACCCGACCGTGTTCAAAGGCGTGAAGGATTCGTCGGGCAATTTCGAAAACAGCAAGTCCTATGTCGAGGCCTTCGCCAAGGACGGGTTCGAGGTCTATGCCGGTGACGACACGCTGCTGCTGCCGCTGCTGAAACTGGGTGCCGCCGGATGCATCACCGCAGCGGGCAACCTCAATTCGTCCGTGGCCGCAACGGTCTACGCCAACTGGAACAATCCGGCCGGTGAGGCCGCCGCGGTCACTTTGGCCGCCACTCGCAAGGCGGCGATTTCGGTACCGCTGATCCCCGGACTGAAGGCGATGAAAGCCCGGCTGACCGGCGATGCCGGCTGGCGCTACTCCCGCCCGCCGAACATCGCGATCACCGCCGAGCAGCAAGCCAGCCTGTTTGCCGCCTGGGACGCCAGCGGCATGACATTGCCCAAGGCGGCGTAACCCCGGGGCACGAAATTGACGTCATGGCCGGACGTGTCCCGGCCATCAATGCCCACACGGTGGCGCGACAGATGGCCGGGACACGCCGGGCCATGACGTCTCTCCTTGGAATCCTCACCCGCAATCGCGCCCGGCTGTTGCTGGCGCTGCGCATGCTGGTCGCCGCCACGCTCGCTTATGCGTTGGCCGAAGCGTTCGGCCTGCCGCAAGGATACTGGGCGGTGCTGACCACCATCATCGTCACCCAGGCGAGCGTCGGCGGGTCTCTGAAGGCCGCGATCGATCGACTCGCGGGGTCGATCTGCGGCGCGCTGATGGGCGCCGTCATCGCCCTGCTGCTGCCGTCGCACACGCCGCTCGTGTTCGGCATCGCCCTGGTGATCGCGATCGCCCCGCTGGCCTTGCTCACCGCATTCTACCCCACGTACCGCATCGCCCCGGTCACCGCGATCATCGTGCTGATGAGCACCGGCGCGGCCACGCTGGGTCCGCTCGGCTACGCGTTCGACCGCGTGGCGGAGATCGCCCTCGGCTCGGTCGTCGGAGTGGCCGTCTCGGCGCTGATCGCCCCGGCCCGCGCCGACGCGCAATTGCGCGAAGCCGCCGCCGAGGCTGCACGGTTGCTGGCCGAGATCATGTCCACGCTGGCACGCGCCGGCGGCGCCGAGGCGATGGACCTTGGCCCCTTGCCGGCGCGCATCGAGGCGGCGCTGACCCGGCTCGCCGCCGCCGCCGATGATGCGGCACGCGAACGCCGCTCCCGCCTGTCCGATCATCCCGACCCCGAGCTGCTGTTCCGCACCTTGCGCCGGTTGCAGAACGACATCCTGGCATTGCACCGCCTGTTCAACAGTGTCTGGCCGGAGGCGGTGCGGGCCACTCTCGCCGCCCCCTGGACGGCCTATGCCGACGCGGTCGCCGACGGGCTTCGGTCGCATGCCGTTGTCTTGCCTCTGCGTCAGCTTCCGCCCGACGCCTCTCCGGCGCACGCCGCGCTTGGCGTGTTCCTGGCGGCGATCGAGACGCTGCGTCGCGCCGGCACGATCCGCGAACTGTCCACTGACCTGGCCGGCCGCATCCTGGGTAGCGCCTTCCGGGTGGAGCAGTTGCAGCGCGACCTCGACGACCTGAGGGAACGGACCCTGGACATCGCCACCGCGTAGCCGCGCTGCAACCTTGATGCGCCGACACTGCTCTGATGACCCGTATCGCCATAATTGGCGCCGGCAGTGTTGTTTTCCTGCGCAATCTGCTGACCTGCCTCCTGACCTTGCCGGAGCGGCGTGACGGCGCCATCACGCTGCATGACATCGCCCCCGAGCACCTCGACACCGCCGCGCGCATGGCCCGCGCGGTCGCCCAGCAGCTCGATTCCGCGCCCACCGTCACCGCGCATGCCGACCGCTGCGCCGCGCTGGACGGCGCCGACTTCGTCATCAACATGGTGCAGATCGGCATGCACGCGGCGACGCTGCTGGGCTTCGACATCCCGCGCCGTCACGGGCTGAAGCAGACCATCGCCGATACGGTGGGCCGGGGCGGCATCTTCCGCGGTCTACGCACCATCGCGTTCATGCTGGACCTGGTGCGCGACATGCGTGGTCTGCCCCAGCGCCTTGCTGATGAACGACACCAACCCAATGAGCATCCTCACCTGGGCGGCATACGATGCGTTTCCGGAACAGCGCATGGTCGGCCTGTGCCACAACGTGCAGAACATCGCGCGCGAACTGGCGGCGTATCTGGGCGTCGCACGCGACCGCCTGTCCTATGACTGCGCCGGCATCAACCACATGACCTGGATCCTGCGACTGGAACTCGACGGGCAGGATGCCTACCCCACACTGCGCCACGCCGCCGAGGACCCGACGATCTTCGCCCGCGACCGCGTCGGCCTCGAGCTGCTGCGCCAGCTCGGTTGGTTCGTGCGCGAATCACGTGCGCACACCGCGGAGTACACGCCGTACTTCATGCAACGCGACGACTAGATAATGGCCTATGCCGTGCGGGTCGACGAATATGTCCGCCGGTCGCAGGAAAACCTGCGTACCTAAGCAGACACGCGGCGCGCCCCACTCCCCGGCCAAAAGCTGACTCTGCGCCCCAGCGAGGAATACGGCGCGCGCATCATCCACGCCGTGCTGACCGACGAGCCCACGCTGATCTACGGCCGCGTGCACAACACAGGTCTGATCGACAATCTGTCGGAAGATTGCTGCGTCGACGTGCCCGTGGTGGTTGACCGCAATGGTCTGCGTCCCCGCCGCGTCGGGAAACTGCCGCCGGAGCTGGCCGCACATTGTGCGCCGCATGTCTTCGTGCAGGAACTGACGGTGCGCGCCGCGCTAGACCGCGACCCCGCACGTGTCTATCGCGCCGCCAGCAGCATCGCCGCGGATTGATGGCAGTGCCAGGCGACATCCGGTGAGAGACCGATGCTGTTGTGCAGGCGGACGGTATTCATGGCAGCGTCGAACACGATCGGCAGCCCTGTCAGGGCCACCAGATCCGAGCGGACCGCCGCGCGATAGGCGGGAGCGAGGGTCAGCAAATCCGAATCGATGAAGCGGTCGATGGTGTCCGGCAGGCTGGTCACGCCCAGCAGCCAGAAGGCCATGAAACCACGATACCACTGCTCGACGGGCGTTGCGTCGACCCATGCCACACAGGCCTGCAGTGTGTCATCCAATCTCGCGCCAACTGGCAATGACGGTAGTCGAACATCGAAGATACGGAGCGCATCGGCGATCCGATTGTCGCCGCGATTGCGCAAAAGGACCGCCAGCGGCATGACCAGGAAATGCGGATTGTTCTTGCGCACGAAGTGGCGCCGCGCTGATGCGAACTGCGATGCCGGATTGCCCAGCGTCACCACATGTACCACGCGTGGAAGGACCCGCCGCATCCAGCCGACACGGCCCAGCGAGCGGCAGAACTTCAATACCGCCTGCCGCCGGCGACTGGTGGCATGGTCCAGCAATTGCGTCGGATAGGCGTGCAGAGCCGGTGACGCCGCATCGGCATCGGCGAAGAAATCCTCGGTTGCGAATTTTGCGTGAAACCCCGCAACCCCAGCGGTGGAACGCAGCAAGGGCGCGTATTCATGGTAATAGGGCAGCGTCAGCGCGGGATGGCCCGAAGCCCGAGTGTCCGCGCGGTGACGCAGAATGGTACCGGCGGTGAGCGTGTCGAGGATTTCGTGCAGCGGTTCGTGATAGGCCTCGACCCATGGCAATGCGCGAAATCGCGCCCACCGCCAGGTGCCCGCGGTACGCCAGCCAGTATGCAGAAACACGGCGCAGCGCGTGTTGGGCATGGCGGTGTTGGTCTCAAATCCGTTCGAGGCCGTCATGGTTCGGCCGTTCCCGCCGAAGCCGCTTTGGTGTCCAGGCCGGCTCTGCCGGATGGCAGTCGGAGTGCGGCAATCACGTTCTTAGTTGACGAATCGCGTGCATCATACCTTCCCTGTGGCCATGGACCTGCCTGAACACGAAACATTGACCCTGCCGGGCGGGCCGACCCGCGTGCGCTGGCGCCGCAATGCGCGCGCGCGTCGTATCAGTCTGCGCATTGATCCGACTGAGGGGATGGTCGTCGTCACCCTGCCGCCGCGCGCCGCAAAACGCGCTGGCACGGCGTTGTTGATGACGCATGCCGGCTGGGTCAGCGACCGGCTCGCGCAATTGCCCATCGCGATCCGCTTTGCCGATGGCGAAACAATTTCCTACTGCGGCGCGCCGACCCCGATCCGGCATGTGCCGCGTGCGCGCGGTGGTGCCTGGCTGGCTGATGGCGCGCTGCACGTGACCGGTGCACCGGAGTTCCTGTGCCGTCGTGTGACCGACTTCCTGCGCACCGAAGCGCGGCGGCGCTTCACCGAACGCGTGGTGATCAAGACGGCACTGGCGTCGCTGCGCGCCCGGCGCGTGATCGTGAAGGACACACGCTCCCGCTGGGGCAGTTGCGCGCCGGACGGCACCATCGCGCTGTGCTGGCGGTTGGTCATGGCGCCTGATTTCGTGCAGGATTATGTCGTCGCGCACGAGGTGGCGCATCTGCGCCACATGAACCACGGATCCCGGTTCTGGGATTTGGTGGAGGAACTGACGCCGCACACCGAGGCCGCGATGGCTTGGCTGCGGACCGACGGCGCCAGCCTGCAACGCATCACCGCGTAGACGCAGACCGAAAGCAGGGCACGCGGGTGAGATCATATACGTCTCCCGC
>Ga0210386_10005526_pt1 | contig 10261 bp, 10 predicted proteins | sample IncBWH32OmetaG_FD_160091 | JGI IMG/M metagenome (GOLD analysis project Ga0210386, IMG submission 160091) | Forest soil microbial communities from Barre Woods Harvard Forest LTER site, Petersham, Massachusetts, United States - Inc-BW-H-32-O ... | reverse complement strand
GGTCAATCCGGCCAGTGTGCTGCGCAACTGGGTGGCGGAGACCGCCATCCGCGCGGTGGAGGACCGGGGTGACATCGCCACCCTGGACCGCATCTTCGACGTCGTGCGGTCGCCGTTTGAAAAGCATGACGGCGACGAAGCCTTTAGCGCCGCGCCGCCGTCAAACATGTGCGGTCTGGAAGTGAGCTGTTCTTCCTAGACGGCTTACCACACCGTCGAAATATACTTCGCCTCGCAGAATTCGATCAGGCCATGGTGCGAACCTTCGCGACCCAGGCCCGACTGCTTAACGCCGCCGAAAGGCGCGGCCGGATCCGACATGATGCCGCGATTGAGCGCGATCATGCCGGCTTCGATCTGCTCGCATAGTCGGAATCCACGCTTGAGGTCCTGGGTATAGACATAGGCCGCCAGGCCGTATTCGGTGTCATTGGCCTTTCGCACCGCCTCGGCCTCGTCCTCGAAGGATTGGAGCGACACCACCGGTCCGAAAATCTCTTCCTTCATCATATGGGCATTGTCGGGCACATCCGCCAGCACGGTCGGCGGATAGTAATAGCCGGGCCGGTTGAGGCGCTGGCCGCCCAACAGCAGCTTGGCGCCCTTGGTCACGGCATCCTCCACCAGTTCGGCGATCTTGGCGACCGACTTCTCGTTCACCATCGGGCCCAGGTTCGACTCTGGATCGGTCGCCTCGCCCAGTTTGATCTCCGACATGCGCTTGACGATGCCGTCGGTGAAGGGCTGGTAGACGTCCTTGTGGACATAGAAGCGGTTGGCGGCGGTACAGGCTTCGCCGCTGTTGCGCATCTTGGCCAGCATGGCGCCGTCCAGCGCCTCGTTGATATTGGCGTCCTTGCAGACGATGAAGGGGGCATTGCCGCCCAATTCCATGGCGCAGGAAATCACCTGGTCGGCCGCCTCGTGCAGCAACGCGCGGCCTACCGGGGTCGAGCCGGTGAAGGAGATTTTGCGCACCCGCGGATCGTGCAGCACCGCCTTGGAAAGCGCGCTGGCCTTGGAGGTGGTGACCACATTCACCACACCGGCCGGCACGCCGCAGTCATGCATGATCTGGGCGACGGCGAAGGCGGTGAGCGGGGTTTCGGTGGCGGGCTTGAGCACGATGGTGCAGCCGGCCGCCAGCGCGGGGGCGATCTTGCGGGTAGCCATCGCCGCGGGATAGTTCCAGGGCGTGATCAGAAGCGCGATACCGATGGGCTGGTATTCCACCACGATGCGCGCACCGCTGGCCGGTGCCATCGCAACCTCGCCCAGAACATGACAGCATTCCTCGGCATACCAGCGATAGAATTCGGCGGCATAAAGCACTTCACTGCGCGAGTCCGGCAGCGCCTTGCCGTTTTCCAGGCTGATCAGATACGCCAGCCATTCGATATTCTCGACGATCTTCTCATAACATTTGCGCAGGATCTCGGCGCGGTGACGCGGCGTGGTCGCGGCCCAGGCGGCGGCGGCCTTGTCGGCGGCCTCCACCGCGGCCATGGCGTCGGAGGCGTCGCAGTCAGCCACGTCGGTGATTTTCTTGCCCGTCGAGGGATCGAAGACATCGACGCGCTTTTTGCCGGCGGCCTCCACCCATTTGCCGCCGATCCAGAGATCGGTGGGAACGGGGAAGGGCGCGGGGCCGGATTTGGGTGCGGGGATCGTGACGGTGTGGGTCATGGCTCTCTCTGATGGATTATAGGGCTATTGTGAAATCAAGAAACCAGCGTGGCGCGGTCGCCGGAGAAGGCGGCGCGGGTGATCGCCTTTAACGCGTCCACGTCCAGCTTGCGGGGATTGTTGTTGACCAAGCGCGCGGCATTGATGGCCGATTCCGCCGTCCAGTCCTGCTTGTCTTCCGGCAGGCCGAGATCCTTGAGCGTCACCGGAATGCCGATGTCCTTGAGCAGCTTGGCCACTTCATCGATCAGTCTGTGGGACAATTCCTCGTCGCTGCCGGAAAGGCCGATGGCGCGGCCGATCTGGGCAAAGGCGGCGACGCAGTTCGGGCGGTTGAACTCCATCACATAAGGCATCAGCAGCGCCACGCCCATGCCGTGCGGGGTGTGGGTCTCATTGCCCACCGGATATTGGATGGCATGCGCCGCGGCGGTGCCGGCGGTGCCGAAAGCGCAGCCGGCGGCCAGCGAGGCCAGCATCATCTGCTCGCGCGCTTCGATATTCTTGCCGTCCTTCACCGCCGTGCGCAGTGCCTTGAAGATGTTCTGCAGCGCCAGCAGGCCGAATGTGTCACTGAGCACATTCTTGCCCACGAACACATTCTTGACTGTCAGGTCCGGCGTCACGGTACGGGCCGCGGCGGTGTAGCTTTCGATGGCATGGGTCAGGGCATCGGCGCCGCTGACCGCGGTCAGCCCGGGCGGGCAGGACAAGGTCAGTTCCGGATCGCACACCGCCGCGCGCGGAATCAGATAGGGGCTGGAAATGCCCACCTTGGTGCCGCGCTCGGTATCGGCGACCACCGCCACGGGCGTGACTTCCGATCCCGTGCCCGAGGTCGTGGGTACGGCGAAGACCGGCGCGACCGGCCCTGGAATTTTGTTTTCGCCATAATAGTCGCGCAACTAGCCGCCATGTTGGAGCAGCACCGCCACGCACTTGGCCATGTCCATGCAGGAGCCGCCGCCGATGCCCAAGACGACATCGGGCTTGAAGTCGCCGCATTCCGCCACGTAACCGGAAATGCCCTCGATGGGAAGGTCGGCCTCGGTGCGGTCATAGACTTTCACGGCAACGCCATTGGCCTGGATGTCGGCAACGATGGCCTTGAACTGCGCCTCGCCGGCCATGCGCGCATCCGTGCAGATCAGGGCGCGCTTGCCGATCTGGGCGGCCATCATGCCGATGGCGGCGCGCTGGCCAGAGCCGAAGAGAACCGTTGCGGGAAGGCGCAATGCGCCAAATAGAGCCGTCATGAGGTTTTTTCCTTTCGAGGTTCGGCGCGCGCTTCCGCCGCCAGTTTCTGCAAGTCCGCCCAAAGCCCGTCGTCAATGAACATGCCCTTGGCCAGCGATTGGGCGCGCACGGCATGGGCACGGTCGCCGGGCACCAGCACCGGATGTTGCGGATCGGCAGGTGCGGCGGCGCGGATACTGTCGAGATAACCGGTCACAAGCGCCCTGGCGGCTTCGGCGTGGGGCGGGGCGATGACGATGAAGAGGTCGCCCTTGTTGCTGACATTGACCGAATCCAGCGTGCCCTGGACATTGGTGCCGATGGCGGATGCGGCAAGCGAAGCCACCAGCACTTCAAAGGCGATGCCCAGCGCATAGCCCTTGGGTCCGCCAAAAGGTGCAATGGCACCTTTCTTGGCGGCGGCGGCATCGGTGGTGGCATCGCCCTTTTCGTCCAGCGCCCAGCCCAGCGGGATCGGCGCGCCGCGATTGGCGTGGTCATGAATCTTTCCCATCGAGACAAGGCCGGTCGCCATGTCCAGCACCATGGGGGTGGGATCGGCGGGCACACCGATCGCAATCGGATTGGTGCCGATCATGGCCTTGCGTCCGCCCCAGGGATGGACCAGCGCCTCCGAGATCGTAAGCGCGATGCAGGTCAGCCCCAGATTGGCGACATGCTCGGCATAGTAAGCCAGGGCCCCCAGGTGATTGGTATTGCGGATGGCGGCCACGGCGATGCCGTCTTCGCGGGCCCGGGGGATGATGGTGTCGAGCGCCGCCATGGCGACTACGGGACCGAGCCCGCGCTGCCCGTCCACGCTGAGGAAATTGCGCGCCGTCCATTGCTGGTCGCCGCTGGTGTCTCCGACCGACAGGCCCTCCCGGATGCGCTCGATCACCCGGCGCAGGCGCAGCAGCCCATGGCTGGGGATGGCCCGCATCTCGGCTTCCAGGAAAAGCCCGGCCTGTGTCCGGGCATGGCCGGGCGGCACGCCATTGGCGAGCAGGATGCCCTCGGCCAGTTTGCGGACGTCCTCGACGGGGACCAGCACAGATCAAATATCCTATAGGATCGGCGGACCGTATGGGGTATGGTGAGCCTGGTCAAGTCAAAAGGGCGCTGTTTCCGTGGCAAAGTTCCCCGTCCTGTCAGCCGCGAATGATGTGTCGGTCCGACAGATCGCCCGGCCGTCCGGCCTGGCGGAAGAAGTCTATCGCCGCATCCGGGCCGACATCATGTCGCTCAAACTACCGCCCGAGACCCGGGTTTCGGTGGACAGCCTGGCGCGGGAGCTGGGCGTGTCGCAGACCCCGATCCGCGAGGCGCTTTCCATGCTGGAAGCCAATGGGTTGGTCAGCAAGCGCCATTTTGCCGGCTACGCCACCACGCCCCGGATGGACCGCGCCCAGCTGGACGAGTTGTTCGAGTTCCGCCTGCTGATCGAGCCGCATGCCGCATGCAAGGCGGCCGAGACAATGACCGACGCCGATATGGGCCTTCTGGCCAGTGGCGAGGCGGCGCCATCGCACGATGCCTTTGCCGACATGGACACCGAATTCCATCGCCTGATCGCGCAAGGGGCGGGCAACAATCTGATCGCGGATTCGCTGGCCAGGCTCCATATCCATGTCCATATCTTCCGCTCCTGCTTCCGCAGCGAGATCGCCGAAGAAGCGGTGCATGAACACGGCGCCATCATCGCCGCGATAAAGGCACGCGACGGCGCCAAGGCCGAAGCCGCCATGCGCAGCCATATCGAGCGCTCCTATGGGCGCTTGAGAGATTTTATAAATGCGTAGGGCGGGCGCCTTACGCCGATGACTTGAGACGCAGACGCATATCCCGGTACGCCGCCTCTATCAGGGCGCCCAGCGCGGCATCGTTCACGGGTTCGGCCCAGCGAAGTTTCACATGCCGCATGCGTTTTCCGCTTCCTTGCAGCAGGCCGGCCGGGTCCTTGAGGCTCGCGCCCTGGAAGAAGCCGACATTCACATGGGCGCTGAAAGCGTCGACGTAAGCGAAGGCCGCGTCTTCCACGCAAGCGGTGGGATGGCCATCGTGCACAAGCTCGCGAACGTCGCTGCCGCAGCCGCGCATCTGCTCAAACCAGGGCAGGGCGAAGCGGCGCATTTCATCGCCGGGGTGCGCAAACCAGGCTTCGATGGCTGGGTCGCGACGGACGGCGCCCGGAAACCGCATGAGTGTGCTGACCGCAGCCATGATGGCTCAGCCGTTGGCGCCCCGGGACTTCCGCCAGGCCGCATAGCGCGCCTTGGTTTCCTCATTCGGCGGATAAAGCCCGGGCAGCGGCACGCCCTTTTCCACTTCACCCATGATCCAGGCTTCTTGTTCTTCCTGTTCCACGGCCATCCCTGCCACTTCGGCCAGCAGGGCTTGCGGGATTACCACCGCGCCATCGCCGTCGGCAACAATCACGTCGCCGGGAAAAATCGCCACCCCGCCGCAGGCAATCGGTTCCTGCCAGTTGATGAAGGTCAGCCCCGCCACCGAGGCCGGCGCGGCGGCGCCCGCGCACCACACCGGCAAGCCGGTTGCCAGCACGCCTTCCATGTCGCGCATCACCCCGTCGGTGATCAGGGCGCCGACTTTGCGTTTGGCCATGCGGGCGCACAGGATGTCGCCAAAAATGCCGGCATCGGTGACGCCCATGGCATCGGCCACGGCGATCACGCCTTCTTCCATCGCCTCGATGGCGGCGCGGGTGGAAATGGGCGAGGCCCAGCTTGCCGGCGTCGCCAGATCCTCGCGCGCCGGCACAAAGCGCAAGGTGAAGGCCGTGCCCGCCACCCGTTTCTGGCCGGGCTGCTTTGGAAAAGCGCCGCGCAGCCAGACATTGCGCAGCCCCTTTTTCAACAGCACGGTGGTCAGGGTGGCGGTGGAAATGACTTGCAGTATGGCTTTGGTCTTGGCGTCCATGACTTCTCTCACAAAAACGGCGGCTCTTTTCATTCAGAGCCGCCGCACTATAGCCAGATAATCGCGATCAGACAGGCATTTTCCGTTTGGAATATTCCCTGCCCATGATGGCGACATCCTCGCCGGATTCGATCACCATCTGGCCGCCGTCGATCACTTTGTGGACGAAGTTGGCGGCATTGGGATCGGTCGAGCCCCCCGCCAAGTAGCGGATATTGTACTTCTTGCAGAGGCCGATCACGGTCGCCATTGCCTTGTCGAATTGCGCTTTCTTGTCCGGCGCCGGCGCGGCACGGGTGCCATCCTCATTCATCACCGACAGGCCATAGACCCAATAGCCGTGATCGCCGCCGCCGCCTTCGGCAAAGGCGATGCCGGGCAGTGACAAGGTCTTTTCCGCCTGCAGGTCGGCGATGGTGTCCTCGATCTTCACGCCGAAGATCAGTTCGCCCTTGGGATTGTAGGGCCAGAGATCGGCCAGGTGGCAGTATCTGTTGCCATTCACGCCCCAGATCTGCGCCGCAAAGCCGGCGGAGGAGCCGCGCAGGCCCCGCATCGGCAGATTGGCCACGCCGGGCCGGTCCTCGAACGGATAGCGGCAGCCCATCTGCGACAGAACCTGGATCGCCCTGGCGTCGCGGGCGTGACAGACATGGATGCCGTGCACGCCGCAATCCAGCAGCTGCTCAATCACCCAGCTGTTGGCGCGGGCATAAGCCTCGTCCAGCCCGATGATGCAGGTTTCCACGAATACGGCCGGCGTGCGATGGCCGGAAGCGGTGGGTCCGCCATCCACCAACCCGCGCATGAATTCGCGCAGTTGGATGAAATCGATGGCGCCGTGCTCATATTCGACATTGATGGCGTCCATATAGCTGCGCGCCATCTTCACGCCCTGGGCATAAGGGTCCACGCCCGGTCCCAGCCCGCTGCTCTGGTAGTAGATGGGCTGGCCATCCTCCCACAATTCAATCACCTTGTTCAGGCGGCGCGGCTTGTAGTTGCGGTCAACCGTTGAAGGCTGCTTGTTCTGGTTGACCATGTCGCGCTGGCTGACCTGGATGGGACCGCCCTGTGCGGCTCGCGCCGGCTGGGCTTGCGCAGCCGCCGTCATCGCCGCCGCGGCGCCCGCGCTCGCGGCCAGACCCAGAAAATCACGCTTCTTGATATCCATGAGCCCCTCCCTTTGTTGTGAAGGAATTAGAGGCGCAATTGCGCACGGGCCGCAATCGTGCGGCGCGGCATTTCTGGATCAGGCTGTCAGCCTGGCAGCGCGAAGATGGCGAAAGCGTCGCCAAAGATCGGGCGTCCGTCATTGTCCATCAGGACTTCTCCGCCATGACAGCCACTGGCGCCCACGGCAACATATTGCACGCCCTTGATCTTGTAGGTGATGGGTGGAGTGCACACACCGGCGCCCAGCGGATAGTGCCAGAGCTTGGTGCCCGATTTGGCGTCGAAGGCGTCAAAATCGCCGTTCATCTCGCCGGTGAAGACCAGTCCGCCCGCCGTCGCCAGCACTCCGCCATACATGGGGCGGTTGGACTTGTATTGCCAGGCAATCGCGCCGGTTTGGGTATTGACCGCGCTGAACGTACCGCTGGGAGGAAAGACATTGACGTTCAAGGCCATGTTGCCGCCGCTATATTGGCCGACGACCGGTGTGCCGGGCTTGTAGACGTCGGTCAGCGGTTTGGTGAGGACAAAGTCGTGCGCTTCGTTGACCCCCATGGTGTAGAGGTATTTTGTCTGCGGTGAATAGGCCGGCGGCGACCACATCGCTCCGCCCTTGTTGCCTGGATAGATGGTCATCGGCGTCGTGGTCAGCGGCTTCAGGAAGTTTTCATTGACCATCACGATGGGCGGCGATTTGCGGATCAGCTTGCCGGTCAGCCGGTTGAGGATGAAGACATTGCCGACCTTGCCGGCTTCGGCCGCCGCCGGCACGACTGCGCCATGCTCATCCACCGTGTCGAACAGCACGACCGGCGCGCAGGCGTCATAGTCCCATATGTCGTGTGCGACCTCCTGATACCACCATCTCAGTTTGCCGGTGCGGGAATCGATGGCGACGATGGAGTCGGTATAGGCGTTGTCGCCCTTGCGGCTTTCACCATCCAGGTCGGGATTGGGATTGCCGGTGGCGAACAGGATCAGATTGTTCTTCACGTCGATGGCGGGGGTGTTCCACACCGAGCCTCCGCCATATTTCCAGCTGTCGCCGCTCCAGCTGTTGCCGCCGGGCTGATCGGGGGCTGCGGTGGTGCTGAAGCGCCAGACAAGCTTGCCGGTCGCCGCATCCAGCGCTTCCAGAAAACCGCGGGTAGGCCATTCCGCGCCCGCATTGCCCACAAGGATCAGGCCGTTGTAGGCGATGGGCGCCATGGTGAAGGAATAGAAATAGGCGGGCTGGGGCAGGGCGTTGGCATTGTCGCTCTTCCAGATCAGCTTGCCGCTGCGCGCATCCAGCGCCACGACATGGCCGTCAAGCTGGGCGGCGTAGACCTTGCCATAGGCGACCGCGACGCCGCGCGATTGCTGACCGCAGCAGAGATTGGAATAAGCCAGCTTGGGCGAATAGGTCCAAAGCTCCTTGCCGGTGATGGCGTCATAGGCCTGGATATTGTTGTCGCCGGTCTCCAGATACAGCACGCCATCCACTTCGATCGGCGTCATCTCCGTGGTCTTGGTGATGCCCGTCTGGATGATGGCGGTGGGACGCAAGCGGCGGACGTTCGATGTGTTGATGGCCGTGAACGGCGAAAAGCGCTGGTTGTCGTAAGTACGGCCGTGCACGATCCAATCGTTCGACTGGTCGGAACCCAGCATCATCGCATCCGTGACATCGACCTTCTGGGTCACGGGCTGCATCTGGAAGGAGCCGGGATTGGCCACCACGACGCCCACGGCGACATTTTCAGCACCCGGCCGCGCGCCGATCGCGGGCGCCGCTTCACCGGCGCTGCCCACCGGCGCCGGGCTTTTCGGCGCCTGACCCATCGCGCTGCCGCTCAGGAGCAGCGTGGCCGCAAGCCACGCAAAAGCGGATCTCTTCATCCTGGTTCCTGATTGCGCGCCTAGGGAGTGACTTTGGCGTCTTTGAGGCCGGGCGCACCCTTGGTAAGCGCCGCACTGCCGGCGGGGTAGCCGTTCTGCTGCAGGATGTAACCCGTGACCGCGTTATAATCGTCCGGCTTCAAGGAACCGGGGTCTGACTGGGGCATGGTGTTTGCGATCACGTCCAGAAGGGCGTCGACCGTCAGACCTTGGGCATTGGCCATTTCGCCGAAGGCCGAACCCATGAGCGCCGGCGCGGCGACGCCCTCCAGCTGCTGGCCGTGACAGGCGGCGCAGGCCTGAGAATAGACCGCGGCGCCCGCCTGGGCCTGGGCGTCGGTATAGAGCGCCGGCTTGGCGTCTTGCGCGGCTGCGGCCACGGGCGCGAGCAGAGCGGCGACGGCGAGCAATTTGCGGGTCGGAAGCATTCGGATCCCTGGGTGTTCTTGTATTGGAGGCCGGTCAAGATAGCGGCAAGCCAGAACCTTGGCTATCCAGAGCAATTGCAGCATCAGCTGAGATAAAACAATGGCCGGTGGATTGCGTGCAGGCCTCAACGCATGTTCCGGCGACGCGAATCAGGAGCGGTTTTGCCATCTGCGACATGCCCGAGCCGGTTGGCCCCGCCCATCAATCGCCGCCGTGGTTCATTCGACTTATTAATGTGCTGAGGGCGGGGACATGGTGTGACGGGCAGCCGGTATGGCTCGAAAATGCCTGAATTCATTGGCTTTTGAGGATGCGGCGCCGCAGCCTTTGGAATCGGTACAAACAACATATTGCAACGCACAAAAACTGCCGCAAATTCCAGCGTGGCAATAATGTGACGTCTAGACTTTTCCGCACTCGCACACGGCGCTGTGGGCCAAGTTTCACTCGCTTGGCGGCGCGGTGGTCTGCTATCCAACCGTCCGAAGTCCGGCATTTTGCCGTTTAGAACAACTGTCCAGGGGGACTATCCTATGAATTATGGTTTGACCAAGACACGTGCACGTCTTGCCGGCGGCGCCGCTATATTGGCGCTGAGTGCAAGCGCTGCTATGGCGCAGGAAGGCGTCGAGCAGGTTGTCGTGTCCTCGACCCGCCTCCAGACGGCTGGCTTTGATGCCCCGACCCCGACGACTGTGGTTAGCGCGGCGGACCTGCAGGCGTCGGCCAAGGCGAGCGTGTTTGATGCGATCACCCAGTTACCGCAGCTGCAGGGTTCGACGGGTGTCGGCTACAACACCGGTTCCACCACCACGGGTCTGATTGGTCTGTCCGCGCTTGCCCTGCGCGGCCTGTCGCCGTTGCGCACCCTGGTTCTGTTGGACAGCGAACGGGTTGTGGGCGGCAACTTCAA
>Ga0210386_10005524_pt1 | contig 10263 bp, 8 predicted proteins | sample IncBWH32OmetaG_FD_160091 | JGI IMG/M metagenome (GOLD analysis project Ga0210386, IMG submission 160091) | Forest soil microbial communities from Barre Woods Harvard Forest LTER site, Petersham, Massachusetts, United States - Inc-BW-H-32-O ... | reverse complement strand
CGGCAAGAGCACGGTCACCAGCCTGGTGGCACGCATGGCGGCGGCGGCCGGACGCCGCGTGCTCGCCGGCGGCAATTTGGGCGAACCCGCCCTCGATTTGCTCGAGCAGCCCACGCCCGATCTCTATGTCCTGGAGCTGTCGAGCTTTCAATTGGAGACCACGTACTCGTTGCAGCTCCAGGCCGCGGTGGTGCTGAACGTGACGGCCGATCATCTGGATCGTTATCCGTCGATGGCGGCGTACGCGCTCGCCAAGTCGCGGATTTTCGCGCACGCGGCGACCGTGGTGCTGAATGCGGATGATCCGCTGGTGGCGGCCATGCGCGGGACGGCGAGCGCCGGCGGCGCCGAGCGTCGCGGCGCGCGCACCGTGACGTTTTCCATCGAACGCACGGACGCCGATTTCTGCTTGCTGCGGACCGGCACGCAGACGCTGCTCGCGCGTCACGGCAAAGGATTGCTGGACGTGTCGCGCATGAAAATCACCGGCTTGCACAACGCCGCCAATGCGCTCGCGGCACTGGCCTTGGGCGATGCGCTGGGATTGCCCGTGGCCGCGATGCTCGGCGCGCTCGAGGCCTTTCCCGGCCTGTCGCACCGCTCGGAGTGGATCGCCGATGTGACCGGAGTGCGCTACATCGACGACTCCAAGGGCACCAACGTGGGCGCCACCATCGCGGCGGTTGCCGGCATGCCGGGTCCTTTGGTGATGATTGCGGGGGGCGAGGGCAAGGGCCAGGACTTCACGCCCCTGGCCCAAGCCTTTCGCGGCAAGGTGCGGCACGCGGTGTTGATCGGCAAGGATGCGCCCGCGGTGGCGGCGGCGCTCGCCGGCGTATGCACCACGGAGACGGTTGCGTCGATGCCGGCGGCCGTGGCGGCCGCCGCGCGAATCGCGCAGGCGGGGGATACCGTACTGCTGTCTCCCGCGTGCGCCAGTCTCGATATGTTTCGCGACTACGGACATCGCGGCGAGGTGTTCGCCGCTGCGGTCCACGAACTCGAGCGGGGGCCCGCATGACCACGGCCACCATGTCCTATGGAATGCGGGCGCGCGAGCGAATGCCCTTCGCGTGGGACTACATCACCTTGGGGCTGGTGGCGAGCCTGCTGCTGGTGGGCCTGATCATGGTCACGTCCGCCTCCATGTCGATCGCCGCACGCGATCTCGGCAATCCGTTCTACTTTCTCGAGCGGCAATTCATTTTCGGCGGCGCCGGCCTGTGCTTCGCCTGGATACTGACCCGCGTGCCGGCGGAACTCTGGGACAAGTACAGTCTCGCGCTCTTGTGCCTGGCGCTGCTGTTGCTGCTGCTGGTGTTGATTCCCGGGATCGGCGCGATGGTGAACGGCGCGCGGCGCTGGCTGCGCATCGGGCCGGTCAATTTCCAGGTCTCGGAGCTGTCCAAGGTCCTGGTGCTCACGTGGGTGTGCAGCTATTGCGTGCGCAAGCGCGACGAGCTCGAACAAACCCTGCCCGGCCTCGCCAAGCCGGTGGGCCTGTTGACGGTCGCCGCGATGCTCTTGCTGCTCGAGCCGGATTTTGGCGCGGCCACGGTGCTGTTCGCCACCGGCTTTGCGGTGCTGTTCGTCGCCGGCGCGAGGCTGCGGTATGTGCTGCTGCTGGTCTCGGCGGCGGCCCTGGCGTTCGCGGTGCTGGCGCTCACCTCGGCCTATCGCTTGAAGCGCCTCACCGGCTTCCTGCATCCCTGGGACGATCCGTTCAACGGCGGCTTTCAATTGACCCAGTCGCTGATCGCCATCGGCCGCGGCGCCTGGTTCGGCGTCGGTCTCGGCAGCAGTGTGCAGAAATTGTTCTATCTGCCGGAGGCGCACACCGACTTCGTCTTCGCCGTGCTCGCCGAGGAGCTGGGCTTGGTCGGCGTGCTCGGCGTGATCGCGCTGTTCATGGCGCTGGTGTGGCGCGCGTTTCAGATCTCACGCATGGCGGCCCAGGCCGGCATGCGTTTTCAATCCTATCTGGCGCTGGCCTTCGGCGTGTGGCTGGGTTTGCAGGCCACCGTCAACATCGGCGTCAACATGGGCGTGCTGCCGACCAAGGGTCTGACTTTGCCGCTGTTGAGCTACGGGCGCAGCAGCTTGCTGGTGAGCCTGGCCTGGCTCGGCGTGGTGCTGCGGATCTATCACGAGGTCAAGTGCAGCTCACGCTCCGCAGTGATGCGCCTGCCCGGAGGTGTGCGATGAGCGGCGCGGCGGCCATCGGCGGTCCCGTGCTCATCATGGCGGGCGGTACCGGCGGGCATGTGTTTCCGGCCCTCGCGGTGGCCCACGTGCTGCGCGATCGTGGGATCGCCGTGGTCTGGCTCGGGGTGCCCGGCAGCATGGAGTCGCGGCTGGTGCCGGCGAACGGCTTCCCGATCGAGTGGGTGCGAGTCGCGGGCATTCGCGGCAAGGGCCTCGCGGCCTGGCTGCTCGCGCCGCTGCGCATCGTCAAAGCCGTGGCGCAGGCCATGGGGGTATTGCGGCGGGTGCAGCCGCGTTCCGTGCTGGGGGCGGGCGGCTACGTCAGCGGGCCGGGCGGAATCGCCGCGTGGCTGCTGCGAGTGCCGCTATTGATCCACGAGCAGAACGCCATTGCCGGCTTGACCAATCGCTGGCTGGCGCGTCTCGCCACCCAGGTGCTCGAGGCGTTTCCGGGCAGTTTCGGGCCTCGTGTCCATGCGCGCGCCATCGGCAATCCGGTGCGCGCGGAGATTGCGGCGCTGGCGGCGCCGCGAGCGCGCTTCGCGGGCCGTGAAAGCCGTTCGCGTCTGCTGGTGTTCGGCGGCAGTCAGGGCGCGCTGCGGCTCAATACCGTGGTTCCGCAGGCGCTCGCCCGCGTCGCTCCGGAGATTCGCCCGCAGGTGCGCCATCAGACGGGCGCACGCGGACTCGAGGCGGCGCGCGCCGCGTACGCCGAGGCGCGGGTCGAGGCCGAAGTGCTGCCCTTCATCGACGACATGGCCGCCGCATACGCCTGGGCCGATCTCGCCGTGTGCCGAGCGGGCGCCATGACCATTGCCGAGCTGCAGGCGGCAGGGTTGGGCGCCGTCTTCGTGCCGTTGGCCGTAGCCACCGACGATCATCAGACCAAGAACGCCGAGGTCATGGTTCGCAGCGGCGCCGCGCACCTCATTCCGGAACGCGACCTCACGCCCGAGCGCTTGGGCGAGCTGATCGGCGAGCTCGCCGCGGACCGAGCACGCCTGCTCAAGATGGCCGAAGCCGCGCGCGGCTCGCGGGTCATCGACGCCGCGGCCCAGCTCGCCGACTTCTGCATTGCGGCCGGAGCGCACGCATGACCGAACGCTCGCGCGCCCACGATCGATCACGCACCGGCGACCGCGCACGCGCGAGCGATCGCACCCGCATGGAAGATCGCATGCGCCGCATTCATCGCATCCACCTGGTCGGCGTCGGCGGCAGCGGGATGGGAGGCATTGCCGAGGTGCTGCTCAATTTGGGTTACGCCGTGCAGGGCTCGGATCTCAAAGCGAACGCGGTCACCCAGCGCCTGGCGCGCCTCGGCGCAACGGTGTTCATCGGCCATTCCGCGGAGCACCTGGGCGAGTCCGATGTGGTGGTGGTGTCGAGTGCCGTCAATCGGTCGAATCCCGAAGTCGCGGCCGCCCTGGTGAAGCGCATCCCGGTGGTGCCGCGCGCCGAAATGCTGGGCGAGCTCATGCGCTTTCGCTACTCGATCGCCGTGGCCGGCACGCACGGCAAAACCACGACCACGAGCTTGGTGGCGAGCGTTCTGGCCGAAGCCGGCTTGGACCCGACCTTCGTCATCGGCGGCCGTTTGAAGAGTGCCGACAGCAACGCCAAGCTCGGCGCCGGGCGCTATCTCGTGGCCGAAGCCGACGAGAGCGACGCTTCGTTCATGCACTTGCAGCCGATGATCGCCATCGTCACCAACATCGACAACGATCATCTGATGACCCATGAGGGCGATTTCTCGCGGCTCAAACAGAGCTTCGTCGATTTCTTGCACAACCTGCCGTTTTATGGACTCGCCGTGCTGTGCAGCGACGACGAGCAGGTGCGGAGCATTCTCGAGGCGGTGGCGCGTCCCTTCCTGACCTACGGTTTTACGCCGGAGGCGGATATCCGTGCCGTCAATGTGGTGCGCGATGGCCTACAGTCGCGCTACGAGGCGCTGCGCGCAGGGCGTGAGCCCCTGAGCATCACCATCAACTTGCCCGGCCGCCACAATGTCTTGAATTCACTGGCGGCCGTGGCGGTGGCGACCGAGCTCGATGTTCCCGACGCCGCGATTCAACGCGCGCTCGCGCAGTTCCAGGGCATCGAACGGCGGCTGCAGCAATTGGGTGAAATTCAATGGCCGGCCGGCCGTGCGCTGATCGTCGATGACTACGGCCATCATCCGACCGAGGTTGCGGCAACGCTGGATGCGGTGCGGCAGGGGTGGCCGACGCGGCGTCTGGTGCTGGTGTTCCAGCCGCACCGCTATACGCGCACCCGCGATTTGCTCGACGACTTCGGCCGAGCCTTGAGCGAATGCGACGTGCTGCTGGTGACCGAAGTGTATGCGGCCGGCGAAGCACCGATCGCGGGCGCCGACGGCCGCGCCATTTGCCGCGCGGTGCGCACGCGCGGCCACGTGGAGCCGATCTTCATCGAGCGCGTCGACGATCTCGCCGACAGCTTGCGCGGGGTCCTGCATGACGGCGACGTGGTGCTGACCATGGGCGCCGGCAATATCGGCGCCGTCGCCCAGGACCTCAAGAGCCGCTTTGCGGCGGGAGCGGCGCCATGAACGCGCAGCGATCCGTGGAATTAGCGCCTGAATTTGCCGCCCGCGTGCTGAAAGACGAGCCGATGGCGAAGCACACCTCCTGGCATGTCGGAGGCCCTGCCGATGTGTTTTTCACGCCGCGCGACGTTCTGGATCTGGCGTCGTTCCTGCGCCAGCTACCGCCGGTCGTGCCGCTGCTCTGGATCGGGCTCGGCAGCAACCTGCTGGTGCGCGACGGCGGCATCCGCGGCGCCGTGGTCGCGACGCATGGCGCGCTCGGCGCGCTCGAACGCTTGAGCGCGACCCGCGTCCAGGCCGAGGCCGGCGTGCCGTGCGCGCGCATCGCCCGGCAATGCGTGAAATGGGGACTGGGGCCCGCGGAATTTTTCGCCGGTATTCCCGGCACCTTGGGCGGCGCACTCGCGATGAATGCCGGCGCCTGGGGCGAAGTCACGTGGAGCCATGTCGTCGAAGTCGACGTCCTGGACCGTCGCGGCACGCGGCATGCGCGGCGGCCCGCCGATTACGACATCGGTTATCGCACGGTCAAGGGTCCGGATAACGAATGGTTCATCGGCGCCCGGCTCGAATTCGAGCGCGCACCCAGTGTCAACACCGACGCCATTCGCGAATTGCTCGACAAGCGCAGGCAGACCCAGCCCATCGGCGAGTGGAGTTGTGGATCGGTATTCACCAACCCGCCGGGCGATCATGCGGCACGCCTGATCGAGAGCGCGGGCCTCAAGGGCTTTCGCATCGGCGATGCCTCGGTGTCCGAGAAGCACGCGAACTTCATCATCAACCATGGACGCGCGCGTGCGGCCGACGTCGAGGCGCTGATCGAGCATGTGCAGCGAACCGTAGAGCTGTTCCACGGCACCAGGCTTCACACCGAAGTGCGCATCGTCGGAGAAGCCGCATGAGCCTGCTCATCCCGAAGCCCGCTCGACGCGCCCGCTCCGGTGCGGAATTCGGCAAGGTGGCCGTGCTGCTGGGCGGTGATTCCACCGAACGCGAAATTTCCCTGTTGAGCGGCAATGCGGTGCTCGCGGCGCTCCTGCGCCGCGGCGTGAACGCGCATGCGTTCGATCCTTTGGATCGTCCCGTACAGAATCTGGTGACCGACGGGTTCGACCGGGTCTGGATCGCCCTGCATGGCCCGGGGGGCGAGGATGGCCTAATGCAGGGCGCGCTCGAGTGGTTGGGTGTTCCCTACACCGGCAGCGGCGTGCTCGCCTCAGCGTTGACCATGGACAAGCTCAAGACCAAACGAGTCGTGGTCGGCGCGGGGTACGCGGCGCCCGACTATGCGGTGTTGTCGAGCCCGGCCGATTTGCCGCGCGCGCTTAAGAGCATCGGCTTGCCCATGATGGTCAAGCCCGCTTCGCAGGGCTCGAGCGTCGGCATCACCAAGGTCAAGACCGCCGCGGAATTGCCGGCTGCGTACGCCGAGGCGCGCGCCATCGATCCCATCGTGTTCGCCGAGACCTTCGTCAGCGGCGACGAATACACCGTGGGCGTGCTGCAGGATCGCGGCCTGCCGTCGATCCGCATCCAGCCGGCGACCGAGTTCTACGACTACCAGGCGAAGTACTTTCGCAACGATACTCAGTATCACTGCCCGAGCGGCCTCAACGCACTGGCCGAGGCCGAATTGCAGGCGGCGGCGCTTGCGGCGTTCCAAGTCACCGACTGTGTGGGCTGGGGCCGAGTCGACTTCATGCGCGACTCCGCCACGGACAAATTCTATTTCATCGAGATCAATACGACTCCGGGCATGACGGATCACAGTCTTGTTCCTATGGCGGCGCGTCAATCCGGCATCGACTTCGACGAGCTGGTGTGGCGCGTTCTTGAAACCAGCTTCCTGCGAGAACGCAAATGAACTTGAATTGGCTGATACGCCGCAATCGATTCAAGAACAAGCCCAAGGCCGAGAAGCCGCGGTGGAAATGGCCTGCCTTCGTGGTCGAGTGGCGCCGCTACGCGCGCCGCACTGCGTTGCTGGTGCTGCTCGCCGGCGGGTTGGGCGCGCTCACCTGGGCGCTCGATCGACCGGTACGGGTCATTTCGATGGACGGCAGCTTTCAACGCGTCTCCCCCGGTCAAATCGAAAAAGCCGTGGCGCCGTTCAGCCAGGCGGGGTTCATGTCGGCGGACCTCGACGGCATTCAGCGCGCGGTCGAAGCACTGCCCTGGGTGGAGCGCGCCCGCATTCAGCGCCGCTGGCCCAACAGCTTGCATGTCACGGTGATCGAGCAAACCGCCGCCGCGCGCTGGGGCGAGTCGGGCCTGTTGAACACGCGCGGCGAGCTCTTCGTGAGGTCTGCGACGCATGTGCCGGCGGAATTGCCCCGCTTGAGCGGCCCCGACGGCACGGAATCGCAGGTCGCGCAGCGCTACTTATCGGTCCAGGGGCGAATGCTCGAGGCGGGCATGCGCCTTGCGGCGCTGCGTCTCGACGAACGCGGCGCGTGGGAGATGGACCTCGACAGCGGAGTGACCGTGCGCTTGGGAAGGCGCGAGGTCGACGAGCGCATCGACCGCTTCATCCGCACCGCCTCGCAAGTCATCTCGCACCGCTTGAATGAAGTTACCTACGTCGACATGCGCTACTCCAATGGCTTTGCCATCGGCTGGCGCAACCCGGCCGCCCCGGCGTCGGTCCCGTCCAAGCATGCCGACGATACCGACGTCTAGAGAGCAACGATACATGGCTAAGCGATCTGATCGAAATCTCGTGGTGGGCCTGGACATCGGCACCAGCAAGGTCGTCGCCATCGTCGGCGAAATCAAGTCCGATGGCGCGCTCGAGATCATCGGCATCGGCAGCCACCCCTCGCGCGGCCTGAAAAAAGGCGTCGTGGTCAACATCGAGTCCACAGTGCAGTCCATCCAGCGCGCCGTGGAAGAAGCCGAGCTGATGGCGGGCTGTGAAATTCACTCGGTGTACGCCGGCATCGCCGGCAGCCATGTGCGCAGCCTCAATTCGCACGGCATCGTCGCCATCAAGGACAAGGAAGTGGTGCAGGGCGATGTCGAACGCGTGATCGATGCGGCCAAGGCAGTCGCCATCCCCGCCGATCAAAAGATCCTGCACGTGCTGCCGCAGGAATACATCATCGACAGCCAGGAAGGCATCCGCGATCCGATCGGCATGTCGGGCGTGCGCCTCGAAGCCAAGGTGCACATCGTCACCGGCGCCGACAGCGCGGCGCAGAACATCGTCAAATGCGTGCAGCGCTGCGGCCTCGCCGTCGACGACATCGTCTTGGAACAGCTCGCCTCGAGCTACGCCGTGCTCACCGAGGACGAAAAGGATCTGGGCGTGTGCGTGGTGGACATCGGCGGCGGCACCACCGACATCGCGGTATTCGGCGGCGGCGCGATTCGTCACACCGCGGTGATTCCGATCGCCGGCGATCAGGTGACCAACGACATCGCCGTGTCCATGCGCACGCCCACGCAGTACGCCGAGGACATCAAGATCAAGTATGCGTGCGCTCTATCGCAGCTGGCGAATCCGGACGAGACCATCGAAGTGCCGAGCGTGGGGGATCGCCCGCCGCGGCGCCTCGCGCGGCAAACGCTCGCGGAGATCGTCGAGCCGCGCTACGAGGAGTTGTTCGGCCTGATTCGCGATGAACTGCGCCGCGCCGGTTTGGAGGAGCAGGTGGCGACCGGCATCGTGCTGACGGGCGGCAGTTCCAAGATGGAAGGCGCCATCGAACTCGCCGAGGAGGTGTTTCACATGCCCGTACGCCTCGGCGTGCCGCAGTACGTCAGCGGTTTGGTCGACGTGGTGAGTAATCCGATTCACGCCACTGGTGTGGGGCTCCTGCTCTACGCCAAGGGCAATCTCGATGGGCAACGTACGGAAGCGCCGCTGCTCGCGGGCGGCATGAAGAATATCTTTGAGCGAATGAAGGCCTGGTTTGCGGGCAATTTTTGACGGGCTACATGTGCAGTTTATGTGCCGTCTTCCAAATCAATGAGGAGTACTGGAATGTTCGAACTGATGGATTCTTATAGTCAAAGCGCCGTCATCAAGGTGCTGGGCGTGGGCGGCGGCGGCGGCAATGCCGTCTCGCACATGGTCCAAGCCGGCCTCGAGGGCGTGGATTTCATTTGCATCAACACCGATGCGCAGGCGCTGAAGCACTCCAAGGTGCGCACCGCATTGCAGATCGGCTGCAACATCACCAAGGGGCTGGGCGCGGGCGCCGACCCCGAGGTAGGCCGTCAAGCGGCGATGGAAGACCGTGATCGCATCATCGAGCTGATCGAGGGTTGCGACATGTTGTTCATCACCGCCGGCATGGGCGGCGGAACCGGAACGGGCGCGGCTCCCGTGGTGGCGCAAGTCGCCAAGGAGCTCGGCATCTTGACCGTGGCCGTGGTCACCCGGCCTTTCGAGATGGAAGGCAACAAGCGTTCGCGCGTGGCCGATCAAGGCATGCTGGAGCTGTCCAAGTATGTGGACTCCTTGATCACCATTCCGAACCAGAAGCTGTTGTCGGTGCTGGGCAGCAGCACGACGCTGCTCGACGCCTTCAAGGCGGCGAACACCGTGCTGCAGGGCGCAGTGCAGGGGATTGCGGAACTCATCACGCGACCGGGTCTGATCAACGTGGACTTTGCCGACGTGCGCACCGTCATGTCCGAGACCGGCATGGCCATGATGGGTTCGGGCAGTGCGGCAGGCGACGATCGGGCGCGCGAAGCGGCCGAGGCGGCGATCTCCAGTCCGCTGCTCGAGGACATCAACCTCTCGGGCGCTCAGGGCATCTTGGTCAATGTCACCGCCGGCATGGATTTGTCCATCGGTGAATTCCAGGAAGTGGGCAATGTCATCAAGCAATTCGCTTCCGATGACGCCACCGTGGTGGTGGGGACGGTGATCGACCCCGACATGGCCAACCAGATTCGGGTCACGGTCGTGGCCACCGGGTTGGGCAAGCCCGTGCCGGTGGCACGGCCCGCAGTGCATCAGGCGCAGGCTGCTGCCGCTATCGCGCCGCCGCTCACCATGCGGATGGTGCGGCCCCGATCGCCGATGGCGCCGACCGACTATGCGATGCTGGACAAGCCGACGGTACAACGGCAACGCGCCGTGGGAGATGGTCTGCGCACGGAAGTCGACTCGGAGGACTTGCTGGATATCCCGGCATTTTTGCGCCGGCAGGCGGACTAGCTCGTACTGGTAGGATCGCGGTTTACATTCCAGATTTTGGCGCTGCGGGGATTGGATTCTCCGCGCGCCGGTTTGGGATTCCTCGAGCCCATCATCGTGTTCGGCGTGATGGGTTTCGTGCCTGCGCTGCGGCGGCGCATCTCCAGCGCCATGTTGAGGCTGTTAACCTACAGCGAAAGGCAGAGACGCTTTCTCCTCGGATGGTCTTCCGCCACGGGCGACTGGGCTCTGCGATCGGGTATGCATTGACGCCGTTCGGCGCGGTGCAATGTTAAGAATTGTCATGAATCGCCGGTATCGACCGGTACTC
>Ga0210386_10005522_pt1 | contig 10263 bp, 10 predicted proteins | sample IncBWH32OmetaG_FD_160091 | JGI IMG/M metagenome (GOLD analysis project Ga0210386, IMG submission 160091) | Forest soil microbial communities from Barre Woods Harvard Forest LTER site, Petersham, Massachusetts, United States - Inc-BW-H-32-O ... | reverse complement strand
GGCGGGCGTGGCATCGCGCGAAGAGGCAAAGAAAGTGGTGGCGAAGCTGAACCTGTTTGAGCGGCCGGGCGGATTGTCGATGAGCAATACCGACTCGGGGATGCAATGGGACGAGCCGTTTGGATGGGCTCCGACGAACTGGGTCGGCGTGTCGGGTCTAGAGACTGCGGGATTTCGCGACGATGCCAAGCGCCTGGCCGCTAAATGGGATGCGACCGTCGATCAGGGATTTGCGCATGACGGAACGATTCGCGAGAAGTACAACGTGGTGTCGGGCAATGCGGACGTGCAGGTGAGCGCAGGCTACAAGGTAAACGTGATCGGATTCGGCTGGACGAATGCGGTCTATCTGAAGATGAGGGAAATCGTTGGAGACCAGGTGAAACAGGCTGCGGATTAGGAGGCATCTTCTGGGCTAAGCCCATTTCATTCTGCCGCTGTTTTCTGAATGAACAAAAGCAGATCCTTCGTGCCGCTTACCCCACGGACTCACGTCCGCGGGGACCCAATCCACCCAAGGACGTGGACCTGTCCTTGGGGACCCCGTGCGGCTTGCTGCGCTCAGGATGACACAGCGATCGTTACTCCGGCAGGTTCTTCGTGCCATTGATGTGGAAGTTCGTGGTCAGCGTTTGCGCGCCGGTATCCGGCTGGCCGCCGCCGATCGAGAGCGAATAGTCGCCTTCAGCGATCACCGGTTCGCCGGCTTCAGTAACCATGCTGAGGTCCCGGTTCTTCAATTCAAAGTGAACCTTTTGCGACGCGCCGGCGGCAAGGTGAACGCGCTGGAATCCGCGAAGTGCGCGGAGAGGCGCGCCTGGGACCTTCGGGAACTTGACGTACAGCTGCACCACTTCATCGCCGTCACGGCTGCCGCTGTTGGTGACGGTGATGTCGGCTGAAACAGGATCGCCTGCAGAGACGGTCGGTGTGGGAATGCCGAGATCGCTATAGGAGAACTTCGTGTAGCTGAGGCCGTAGCCGAACGGATAGAGCGGCGTGCCCGTGAAGTAGCGATAGGTGCGGCCCTTCATTGCATAGTCTTCAAATGGCGGAATCTGGTCGACGCTTTTGTAAAACGTGACGGGAAGCCGGCCGGCCGGGTTGTTTTTGCCCGAGAGCGTGTCCGCAACAGCCGTACCACCCTCTTCGCCGGGATAGAAGGCATCGAGGATGGCATTGGCATGTTCGTTTGCCCAATTCACCGCAAGGGCGCTGCCGTTGGTGAGTACGAGGATGACGGGCTTGCCGGTAGCAGCCACGGCTTGAAGCAAGTCCTCTTCGGGTTTGGGAAGATCGATGCTGGTGCGGTCGCCGCCTTTGAATCCTGGTATGCTGACCTGCATCTCTTCGCCTTCGAGTTCGCTGGTGATGCCAAGAACCGCGATGACGACATCGGCGTTTTTGGCGGCTTCGACGGCTTCGGGCTTGGGACTGAAGTCGTTCCTAGACCAAACGAGTTGCGCGATGGGCTTGCCATTTTCATTTGGCGAGTAATCGACCTTGAGGAGAGCGGGCTTGCCCGCCTCGAGATGGACGCTGCCAAGTCTGGGATCATAAGGATCGCCGCCGTAGGAAGATGTCACGTTTTTGCCGTCGAGCTGCACGCGGAAAAAACCGCTGGCCTTCAGGCCAAGGTTGTAGTCGCCGGTTTCGGGAGCCGTGATGGAGCCCTCGTAGCGAATGACCAGTGGATGCACGCTGGCGGCTTCGGGCGGGATGGGCTGTGCCCCTGCGTTCAGAGTGGATTCGATGCGGGTGGCAACGGGCTTCATGGCCTCGGGGTTGTTGATGTTGCTCATGTCGAGCCTTGCGAAACTGACCCTGATGCCGGGCTTGCCATCCACGGTAAGAGCAGAGGCGGGCACCGGTTCGGCATCGTGGCCGAGGAACTGGGTTCCGGAAACATAGGTGATGGTGTCGCCGGAGAACTCCCTGAGCAAGCCATCGAGGATGGAGACGGTGTACGTCGGGGAACCGTTGTAGTTGCCGAGAAGAACCTTGGTCTGATTGGCGAGCGGACCGACAACAGCAATCCTGATGCCGCTGGTTTTGAGGGGCAGGATGCCGTCGTTCTTGAGAAGGACCATCGATTCGTTGGCGATCTCATGGGCGAGCTGGCGATTCGCCGGACTGCTCAGCTGGTTTTCATCGATTTTTGAGTAGGGATCGAGATCCGGCGGGTCAAACATGCCGAGGCGCATGCGCGCGGTATAGAGACGCACCAGGGCGGTATCGATTTCGCTCTCCTTGAGGAAGCCTTGCTTGACGGCGTCGCGATAGGCCTTGTAATCGCTGTCGTCTTTGACCAGGAATCCTCCATCGGCGCACTCGTTGTCCATGCCGCGCTGGAGGCTGATGGCCGAGGCCTCAGGCTGCGTGGGTTTGTAGTGATGATTCCGATAGATGTCAACGACCGCGCCGCAATCGGACACGACGTAGCCTTGAAAGTTCCATTTACCGCGAAGCTGATCCTGCAGAAGAAATTGATTTGCGCAGCCGGGCTCGCCATTGATGCTGTTGTACGCGCACATGACGGAACCGGCTTTGGCCTCGGTGACCGTGGCGCGGAAAGCCGGTAGATAGGTGTCGAGTTCATCGTGCTTGCTGACCGTGACGTCGGCAGTGTGGCGCGTGGACTCGGGGCCGCTATGGACGGCGTAGTGCTTCGGTGTAGAGATCACTTTGTAGTACTTCGGATCATCGCCCTGCATGCCGGTTACAAAGGCAACACCCATGCGCGCGGTGAGAAACGGATCTTCGCCGTAGGTTTCCTGCCCGCGGCCCCAGCGCGGATCGCGGAAGATGTTGATGTTGGGAGACCAGAAGTCGAGGCCCTGGAAAAACATGCTGGCGCGGTGTTCGCGAACGGCTTGCATGTGCTTGATGCGCCCTTCGGTGCTGATAACCTCAGCCATCTTGTGGATGGCGGGAACGTCAAATGTCGCGGCCAACCCGATGGGCTCAGGGAACTCCGTAGTGCCGCTGTTGATCACGCCGTGCAGCGCTTCGCTCCACCAGTCGTAGGCGGGAATGTCGAGTCGTGGAATGGCGCGGGACTGGTTAACGAGTTGACTCACCTTTTCATCCAGGGTCAGGCGATGAACGATATCGACGGCGCGCTGTTCCGCAGGCAGGCTTGGATTCAGGTACGCGGGCTTTTGATTGTCTTGCGCAAAGGTGGTGACTATGGCCGAGAACACGGCAAGACCTGCGGCGAACGATCTAATTTGGGATATGTTCATGGAGTTCCTCGCGGCGGGGTGGATCGCTGGTAGCACTTTGACGACAAAGAAAGCGTTATCCTCCCACCGGAAGCCAACGGTAAAGCGCGGAGCGGGATATGGTCAAGCCGTAAAGGTGCGGAAAACTCCTAAGAAAATCGGTTTTCTTGGAGCTGCTTTCAGTTGCGTAACTTTTCAGGAATAACGCACGTAAGGGTAGAGAGAGGGACAGCGCAGATGCAGGACGACGGAAGCAGCGTCCTCGACAAGTTTCGGCAAGGCGACCTGGATGCCTTCGAAACGCTCTTCCGATTGCATCAGCGCTCCGTCTACGGTTGGGTTCTGCGCATCGTGCGCGATCCCGGAGCGGCCGAGGACGTGACAGTGGAGGCTTTCTGGCGGATGCATCGGGCCCATGCGCGATTTGACGCGGCGCGGGAATTTGAGCCATGGGCACGCCGGCTTGCAACGCATGCCGCCATGGATTGGCTGCGAAAGCAGAAACCTGAAAACAGCCTGGCGCCTGAAATGTGGCAGAACGTGGCTGCGCCTGCAGCCGGCGATGCGGCGATTTCCGCAGAGATTCGGCGGAAGACGGCTAGCGCATTTGCCCGGCTGCCTCCGAAGTTGCGTGTGACAGCCGTTCTGGCGGTGGTGGAAGAGAGACCGCACAAAGAGGTGGCTGAGGCGCTGGGAATTACGGTGACGGCGGTGAAGCTTCGAGTGTTTCGCGCTCTCCGCTTGTTGAGAAAGGATTTGAATGAAATGGGGATCACGCCATGAATCAGAGATCAGGGATCAGAGATCAGGGATCAGAGAACAACAACGGGGGCGATCAGGAGGCCGAGCGGATGAGAATGCTGCTGCAGAGTGCGTTGCCGCGCATCGATGATGCTGCTGATTTGCCTCCCGATCTCTGGCCGGCAATGCTGCGGCGCATGGATGAGCCCGATGCGCATGCCGCCACGTCAATTCCCTGGTTTGACTGGGCACTGGCGGGCGGATTGGTGGCCTTTGCGGCCATCGCTCCTCGGACCATTCCGGTAATTCTCTATTACCTCTAGAACCGGCGGACAGGAGTCCGCAGAAAGTGAGAATCCCATGAAAACGCATCCGTATCTCAGGGCATTTCTGGCGGGCATTTTGGTGCCGACGCTGGTTCTTCCGCTATTGCTGATTGCGTTCATCATTCTGCGCCTGGGAATGAAAATCTCATTCCCGATTGAACGCGGCCTGGTGTTTCCCATGGCGCTGGTGCCGGGACTCTGGGGCCTGTGGAGCATGCTGTGGCAGTGGTCGCGCGAGCGTACGCATCTGCCTCTCGGATTGCATGGAGCATTTTTGCCGTTGCTGATGATGCCGGTGGGCGCCTTGATCGCGACCCGTGTTGGGGTGCTTGCATTGGCGGCGACTTCCGTCACATGGTTCAACGCGATTACCTTGCCGTATGCCCTCATTGCGCTGTTTTTGGCGGCTGCAATGGTCGCCTACTACCTGGGGTGGAAGTACGTGGTGGGGTATGTGAACCAGGTTTTGGGAATCGCGTGAGGACCGCTGTCAGTCGTCAGTTGTCGCTGACAGGTGGAGCGAAGAAGTCCTGCAGGCCGGCGCGGTGGGCGTGCGTCACCATGGCAGACTGAATCTCAAGGGCGAGGGCGAGGGCGTTTCGGCCCTGGCGGGCAGTCACCAGCGGCTCGCGCCGTGTGCGAACCGATTCGAGGAACGACTGAATTTCAAGGCGCAACGGTTCACCCGGAGTGACGGGCGGCTTGAGGAATGAGAGACCCGGATTAGGGCTGGCATCGAGACCGGCGACTCCGGCGGTATTGGCTGCGGCCAGCTGCGCCATTACCGCAGGATCAACGCGCCCGCCGGCGATGGCGGCCGCGATTTCCGGAGTGATGCTGGCGTCGAGGCGAATGACAAGCAGATCCTGGCGGGCGTAGTCGATGGAAACGTAGCTACGCGGCTGGAAAAAACGCAGCTTGCGCACGCGTTCCGTGGATACGCGTGAAGCGGTGAAGTTGGCGACGCAGCCGGATTCGAATTCGACCCGGACGTTGGCGATATCGACTTTGGGCGAAAGAATGGGCAGACCAACTGCACGCACTTCGCGGATTGGCGAATTGGCCATCGTCAGCACAATGTCGAGGTCGTGAATCATCAGGTCGAGAACGACATCGACATCGAGCGAGCGGGGCGTAAACACGGAGAGCCGATGCGCCTCAAAAAACATGGGACGGCGCAGTTGGGCCTGCACGGCAAGCACGGCCGGGTTGAACCGTTCCAGATGGCCGGGCTGAAGGATGCGTTTGTTCTTCTCAGCCAGAGTGAGCAGTTCGTCAGCCTGCGCGAGAGTGGCGGCAATAGGTTTTTCGACAAGCAGATCGAGTCCGGCCTCAAGCAGCACTGACGCCACAGAATGATGATGCACGGTGGGGACTGCGACTGTCGCCGCATCGAGGTGGAGATCCGCGGCAAGCAGCTCGTCAACCGAGGAGAATACGGGGATCGAGCAGGTTGATTTCGCCGCGGCGGCGCGGATACCGTCAGGCTCCACGGCGGCGACGAGCGCTACGCCATGGCTGGCCGTTTCAAGTTCGCGGTAGACACGAAGATGGTTGCGGCCGAAGGCGCCGGCGCCGATGACGGCAACACGTACATTGCCTTCGCTTGCGATTGCTAGGCCCCTTTACCTTCCACGGCTTTGAGACAGCGCGTGTAGAGCTGCAGAAGCTGGGCGACATGCTCCTCCGGTTTGGGAGCGGAGGCGCCGCTGAAGCCGGTGCCGCCGGCAGCGGGACGGCCTACACCCGCGGTTCCAGCAACAAACTTGAGCAGATCGAGAGCGATATCTTCGTTGCGGCGGGCGCCAAGTCCCGCGTTGTTGAGGGCTTCCATGCTGATAAGTCTCCGAAGAGAGATGCTACCAGATGTGTCGGTTACGTGCAGCCCTCAGGTCCTCGGGGCATCCGCCAAGCGCGATGATGATTTGGTTAATGGAGCGGACGCCTCCCACACGCAATACGATGATGTGAATCAGCCAAAGAAAGCTTCAATGCTTGTTCGCGCGTTCGATGAGTGATTCAAGTACAGTTTCGAGTCGCGTGGCGCCTTTGCGCGAGTTTGCTGCGCCGCGCTCAAAATCGATCCATCCTTCGTTGAAGCCGTCGAGCATGCGGATGCGTGGCAGCGGGTTCTGCATCCCTTGCGAAAGAAATAGCGATTCCCACGATTCGCGTGGAACTACCTGAGCCTTCACAGGGCGACCAAGGAGGCGGGAGAAGGCACCGGCAATATCGTGAGGCGTGACGCGCGTGGGGCCTTCGAGTTCCACTACGCGACTGCCCGTCCAGGTTTCCTGCAGAAGCTGGGCGGCGAGGTTGCCGATGTCGGCGGTGGCGACCATGGGAACGGCTCGGTCAAGGGGCTGCAGAAAGCTCGAAATCACTCCTTCGTTCTGCGCCGTCGCAACGTCCCAGGATGCGTTCTCCATGAACCACGCGGGGCGAAGAAACGTGATAGGAACGGGAAGCTCGCGAAGTGCGCCTTCAATGATGGTGTGCTGGGTCAGGAGATTGGTTTCCTTGGCGTCTGCCCCGATGGTGGAGAGGTAGACAACTCTGCCCGGCTGTGCCGCTGCGATGGCCGACTTGACGGCAGATGCGACGGCATGTGCTTCAGGGAAGTCGGGCTTCGGATCGAAGACGGGCGGAACGAGGACGAAGACGCCTTCGGTACCTTGGAAGGCTTCAGTTAGCGCTTTGGCATCGAAGATATCAGCAACCGCGATTTCGCAGCCGCGCCTGGCCCATGGATCGCCTTTTCTCTCGTCGCGAACGATGGCGCGCACGCTGTGACCTGACTCCAACAAGCTGCGGGCGACTACGCTGCCTATGTTTCCGGTAATACCAGCGACAGCAAACATTCAATTCTCCAGGCACTTCAATTCTGATCCGGATATAAGATGCTGCAAACTCCCGGCGCGATACTCTGAATTAAAGACGCGAGCAGACGATGACCCGCGGAGTTTGAGTCCCCTTAAAGCATGAACCGCATCGAGAGCTGGTTTCGCAATCCGATTTTTCTTTTGTGTCTGGCTGCGGGGCTTATTGCGTTTGTGGTGCAGTCCGGTGAGCTTGGCAGTGCGGATACCATGCACCGGCTGCAGTCGACCCACGCATTCTGGACTCCGGAGCCGCCTGTATTTCCAAGTGAATACCCGGAGTTCGGCGTACACGGGCGTAATGGCTCTCTGCAGAGCTGGTATGGCATCGGGCAATCGCTGCTGATGCTGCCACAGGATATTCTCGGCACTTACATCGAAAGATTGCAGATTTTCGACCGCTACGGCGATACCGACCCGACCGTGCGCGACATGATTGTCACGTATCTGACACAGATTCTCATTACGGTTTTAACGGCTTTGGTGTGCTTCAAGCTGCTACGGCAGTTTACGTTCAGCGTGAACCAGTCCATCGCGGGAGTGCTGGCTTTTCTGCTGGCGACGACGCATCTGCACTACACGCAGAACATGATGGAGAACAACTACATCTGCCTGCTGACACTCAGCGGATTTGCGTTTGAATATGAGTGGCTGCGCACCGGCAACAGGAAAGCACTGCTGATTGGCACCGGAGCGCTCGGGTTGAATCTTCTGACACGGCTGACCACTGGTATGGACCTGCTGGCAGGCGCGTTCTTTGTCCTGCTGGTGTTGTGGTTTGAAGGGGTACGCGGGCGCTCGTTGTGGAGCCGCTGCAAGGAATACGTCGTGATTGCAGTACCGGTGTTCTGCTTCTTCGGATTCTTCGACCGCCTTTATCAGTTCTATCGGTTCGGATCGTTCACCAACACGTATGTCAGCCTGGTGGCCAAGGAAACGATTGCGCGCGACCCGAGTCTGGGAAGCAATTGGCCCTGGACGAACCCGTGGCATGTCGGCTTCCTTGGCGCGTTATTCGCACCGGAGAAGTCTATCTTTCTCTTCGATCCGCTGATTATTCTTGCATTGGTTTTGCTGGTTCTGCATTGGCATAGGCTTGCGCCGCCGGTGCGCGCGTACGCGATTGCGACGAGCCTGATGCTGCTGGCGTATCTCAGCTTTTATGCACGATACTTTGCCTGGGCCGGCGACTTCGCGTGGGGCGACCGCTACGTTTCAACGGCCGTGGAACTGGTAGCGCTGATCGCAATTCCCCTGCTGCTGAAATACCGGCGCGAGGCGGGACGAGCCGTCTGGGTCATAGGGATCATGCTGCTGGCCGTAAGCATCGTGATTCAGATCGAGTCGCTGATGTTCTGGCTGCCGCTTGAAATCTACCAGGAGGAGACGCTTGGCCATCCGACTTTCGTGATTGCTCTGCGAATGAAGAACATCGTTGCCTTCGCGCTTGGCAAGATGGGTGCGTGGGGGCTGAACAACGTTCCAATGACGCAGGACCCGTGGGACTATGTGCACATTACCTGCTGGAATTTTCTGCCTTTCCTGCTCAGGCGCGTGGGCGAGGCGCCCGCGTGGGCAGTTCACGTAGCGTTTGCCGCATGGTTCACCGGGCTGGCGGCATTGACGGCGACCCTGGCGAGAATGCGGCAGGTGGCGCTGCGAGTTCAGAAGATGTAGCGCCGGCGCGGCAGACCAGCACGGCCAAATCGCGTTAGTCTAAACGGATGCTGACGGCGTATATCGCGCTTGGAGGGAACCTTGCCAGTTGGGCAGGGCCCCCTGCGGCTACGCTGGCCGCCGCCACTCAGAGGCTGAAGGAACTCGGGTCCCTGACGGCCCGGTCGTCGCTCTATAGTACTGAGCCAGTCGGGTTCGCGGACCAGCCTCGGTTTGTGAATGCCGTTGTGGCGCTGGAGACGGAGCTCGAGGCGCACGCGCTGCTCAATAGATTGCTGGCAATCGAAAAGCAGTTCGGTCGTGACCGTTCGGCATCCATTCCCAATGGGCCGCGGACTCTGGATTTGGATATCCTCCTCATAGGCGATTTTGAAATCCATGAGCCTGGGCTCGATGTTCCTCATCCGAGGCTGGCTGAGCGTGCGTTTGTCCTTGTTCCGCTGCATGAGATTGCTCCGGATTTGCGGATTAACGGTCTTGAGAAAACGGTTGAGGAGTTGCTCCAGTCGCTGCATAACAGTCGTAGAGGTGAAACGGATGCCGTGGTGCGGATGGAAAGTGATAGTTGGCGTGCTGCGGCGGATTCCTAGAGCCGCTCCGGCGCTCGCGGGGCTGCTTGCGGCCACGATGCTGTGTGCTCAGCGACCGGTCGCGGTTACGCTGACGGTCGTCGATAAGTCAGGCGCGACGATCGCCGGGGCGAGCGTGGAAGAAGCCAATGGGCCGTTGCTCGGCCGCACCGATACCAACGGGCAACTCACCATTCACTGCCGCATTCCTTGCCGGCTGCATATCGAAGCGCAGGGTTTTGCCGGGAAGTTCGTCGAAGTCAGCGCCAGCACCACCGTTCAACTCGACCCGGCCAACACCAACCAGCAGGTAACGGTGACGGCGTACCGCACTCCCCTGGGATCGCTGGAGAGTCCGGTGACAACGCGTGGGCTTTCGGAATTCGCGTTGAGCACCACAGCCTCTGTAACGATGGACGGGCAGTTGCGCCAGTTGCCGGGCGTAGAGTTGTTTCGGCGCTCGAGTTCGCTGGTAGCCAATCCCACGTCGCAGGGCATCAGTTTGCGCGGACTTGGCTCGACCTCCGCCAGCCGAACGCTGGTGACCGAGGACGATGTTCCGCTGAACGATGCGTTGGGCGGCTGGATCCACTGGGAAGAGCAGCCGGAACTGTCGGTTGATCGCATCGAAGTGATGCGCGGCGGCGCCAGCGATCTCTACGGATCAAGCGCGATCGGCGGAGTCATCAATGTGTTGCCCGTGCGGCCTGTCAGTAATCTCGCCGAAGTACGATCGAGCTACGGCGGCCTGGGCACGTATGACACGAGCGGGTTGCTCGAAACCAAATTCGGTGCATGGGGACTGCTCGCGGCGGGCGGCGCGATCGGCACGGACGGTTTTATCCAG
>Ga0210386_10005521_pt1 | contig 10264 bp, 5 predicted proteins | sample IncBWH32OmetaG_FD_160091 | JGI IMG/M metagenome (GOLD analysis project Ga0210386, IMG submission 160091) | Forest soil microbial communities from Barre Woods Harvard Forest LTER site, Petersham, Massachusetts, United States - Inc-BW-H-32-O ... | reverse complement strand
GTCGATGACCAGCCAGATCCGGTCCCGCAGCGAGCCCAGGTCCGCCAGCAGCCGCTCGACGACCGCCCACCCGTCCAGATCCGGCGCCGCGGTCAAGGGTTGTACGAGCGACGAACCAGCCGCCGTGTCCCGCAGCGCGTCGGCCACCGAGGTCCAGAACCGCTGCGGATCGCGATCGGTGTCCTGCACCGACACCTGGGCGGCATGCTCGGCCAGGGCCGCCTCATCGATCCATGACCGCAGCAGGACCGACTTGCCGGTCCCGGCTGGACCCGACACCACGGTGACGCGTCCGGCGCGGTTGAGCCGCTCGAACAGCTCCCGGCGGACGACCACTCCGCCTCTGACGTCGCGATCCGGATCGCCGGTGGACTTCTCGTTCATGCCCGTCACCTTGATGCACGGATCCAGCGGCACGGTCCTTGTGTCAATAGCCGCGAACGTCAAGACAACTCCTCGGTCCGTGATGGCCAGGTATCCAAGCGGCGCGTACCAGCGGGCCGCCTAAGGGGATATCCCATGGTCACGACTATTGCTCATTCTCCTATCGGAATCATCGTCACCAGCATGAGTTGGCGGCTGCTGGCTGGCGGTAAGCGGCCGCTGCTGGCTGGCGGTAAGGAGCCGGTACACGCTAGCCGGGTAGGCTCCGTGGCTCGTTCATGATCTTGGTGGTGAGGGGGAGCAGGACGGTCAGTACGGTGCCGGCCCCGGCCGGGCTGTCCACGGTCATGGTGCCGCCCACCGCCTCCACCCGGTCCCGCAGCCCGGTCAGGCCCGAGCCGCGGCTGGCGTCGGCGCCGCCCACACCGTCGTCGCGGACTTGCACGGTCAGCGTGCCGTCGGCCTCCTCGATCACGATGTCCACCGCCGAAGCGTCCGCGTGCTTGGCGGCGTTGGTGAACGCCTCAGCGGCGACATAGTAGGCGGTCACCTCACACCAGCCCGGGAGCCGGCCGTCTGCCCGCAGCTGCACCCGGACCGGCAGCGGGGAGCGCCGGGCCAGCGCCCGGATCGCCGCCCCCAGGCCCACCTCGACCAAGATGGCCGGGTGCACGCCCTGGCACAGGTCCCGCAGCTCCTTACGTGTGGCCGCCAGCTCGTCCCGCACCTCGTCCACATCGGCACCGACGTCGGCCGGGACCCGGTCACGGATACCGCTGAGCATCAGCGCCTGGGTAACCAGCCGCTGCTGAACGCCATCGTGCAGATCCCGCTCGATCCGCCGGCGCGTCTCATCCGCGGCGGCGAGGATCCGGGCCCGCGACGCAGTCACCTCGGCTTGCGCCTGGGCATTCGCGATCGCCGTCGCGGCGAGCTCGGTGAACCCGGCCAGCCGCGCCTCGGTACCGGCCGGCAGCGGCTCGGAGCGGCTGGACAGGATCATGACGCCCCACAGCCGGCCCGCCACGCTGATCGGCACGCCGACCGACGCCCGGACGCCGGCCTCGCGGGCGAAGTCGGCGAACGGACCCGTCGCGTCGGCGTAGCCGTCGATTCGTACCGACCGCGCCGTCTGGAACACCAGTGACGTCACGTTCTGCCCGGCGAGGGGCAGCCGGGTGCCGACCGCGATGGGCGAGCCGCCAGGGGCGGCCCAGGTGCCGACGACTCCACCGGTGCCGTCCAGGTCGTACCGGGTCAGGAAGGCGAGATGGACAGCGAGCAGCCGCCCGGCCTCGGCGGTGACCGCGGCGAATACCTCCTCCGGCGGCGCGGCGCGGGCGACCAGCTCCGCCACCCGCCGCAGCGCCGCCTGCTCGTCGGCGGAGCCCTGCAGCTCCATCCGCGCCTGCGTGTTGGCGATCGCGGTGGCGACGAGCTCGGTGAACCCGGCCAGCCGCGCTTCGGTGTCGGCCGGCAGCAGCTCATGGCGGGTCAGCGTCACGACCATGGTGCCCCACAGCCGGTCCTCGACCCTGATCGGCACGCCCGCCGCCGCCCGCCACCCCCAATCATGGCTGGCGACGTCACCGATCACGCCCGACGCGGCATCGTAGTCGATCCGCGCCGGCTGGCCGGTCCGGAACACCAGCGTGGTGACGTTATCCCCGCCCAGCGGCAACTGGGTGCCGACCGGGGTCGGCACGCCGGCATCCGTGCTGGTCCACACCCCGACCACCGTGACCGCGTCCCGCGGGTCGTACCGGGCCAAGACCGCGGCGTCCACTCCCAGCAACCGCCCGGCCTCCCCGGCCACCGCGGCGAACACCTCCTGCGGCGGCGCCGCCTGGGCCACGAGCACCGCCACCCGCCGCAACGCGGCCTGCTCCCCGGCGATCTGACCGAACTCCGCGTATAGCTGGGCGTTGTCGAGGGAAACAGCGAGTTGGCCGGCGATGAGGTTGACCGCGTCGAGCCGCCGGGCGGTGAACGCGCCGACGAGGAGACGGTTTTCGAGCAGGAGCACCGCCCGCAGCGCGCCGCGGCTGAGGATGGGCACGGCCAGCAGCGAGCAGCACGTGATGCCGGCGAAGTACGGGTCACGGGCAAACCGGTCGTCGCGGAGGGCGTCGGCCACGACCAGCGGCTCGCGCGTCCGCTGGACGTAGCGCAGCACCGACGTCGGCACCGCGCGTTCATGCCCGGTGTCGCTGACCGGGACGGTCCCGCCGCCGGGTGCCGGCAGCAGCCAGCCATGTTGGTCCTCGTCCCACAGCAGCAGGTGGACGCCGGTGGCACCGGTCATGGCGCTGAGCACCTGGACCACGCGGGCGTGCAGCCGGCCGATGATGGTCTCCGAGCTCAGCGCCTGCGACGCCGACACGATTCCGAGCAGGTCGATCGTTCCCGGGGTGATCACGGCGCGGTCCCGGGGACGGTCACCTGACTGGCCGTCGTCGCCGGCGATTGCTTCGGCCGGTGTCCGCAGGGCCGGGTAGGCCCAGTCCAGCTGGCTGACCTTGGCGGTCGCGCCCCAGGCCAGGTACTCCTGGCGGGCTTGGGCGAGCAGGTCGTGGCCGGCCTGCTCGAGGCCGTGGGCGAGGTAGAACCGGGCGGCGTGTTCGGCGATCAGGGCCCGGTGCCACGGCCGCTGGCGCTGGGCGGCCTCGCGGCGGGCGGCGTCGAAGGCCAGGGCGGCGGCGCGGAAGTTACCGGCCGCCCAGGCCCGCTCGGCCTCGAGCAGCCGCAGCAGGTGCAGGAAATTGTCCGGCGCGTCCGCGGCACGTTCGGCCAGCCACCGGGTCAGCTCATCTAGTTCCGCCAGCAGATCGCCGCGCTTATCCGCGTCCGCGCTGCGGGCCTGCCCGGCCAGGGCCAGCGCGCGCAGCAGGCGGACGACGGCGCCTGGGTAGAGACCCGGGAGCACCGGAACCAGCGGCATTGCGGCCGCGGTGTGCCGCTCCAGGCCGGCCTGATCACCGAAGATGGCGGCAGCGTTCGCATGACTGAGATCAGCATGAACCTGTGCCAGTGGGTTGCCGGCGTACCTGTCGGCGGAAACCGCCTCACCGGCCCTGGCTGTGCTTTCGCCGAGCAGCACGCCGGCCAGCCACCGGTAGGTATCGAACACCCGCTCGAAGTGCTCGCTACCAGTGCGGCGCACGAAGGCCACCGCCGCTTCCGTCTCGGTCAGGTAGCGGTCCAGGGACGGCGCGCAGTCCAGCATGCCTGGCAACGACTCATAGTAGGTGTAGCCGGCGTCGGCCGGGTCGCCTGCCGCGATCAGCCCTTCCCTCGCCCGCCGACCTGCATGGACGCTGTTTTCGACCGGCTCGGCCCAGCAACTGAGGAGGGCGCATATATGGCGGGCCTGGGAGGTGCCGGGCTCGGAGCCGCGGGCCTCGCCCAGCGCCAGGATCCGCTGCGCCGCCCGGTACCCGGCAGCGTAGTCGCCGCGCAGCACCACAGCACCGAAGGCGGTGTGGGCCGCAGGGAAGACCAGGGCAGGGGCCGGACCATGCTCAACGCAGATCCGCAGTGCTTCCAGGCCAAGCCAGGCGACCGTGGCGGCGTCGCCGAGGAAGTAGGCCGCTGGCTGGACCGCGTTGAGCAACTGGCACACGGCGAGCAGCGTGGGGTCGGTAAGGTCCGGCCGGGCCAGATCGTCCGTGGTTTCAGTGTGGTCCAGCCACTGGTACAGGTAGCCGAACCGGTGGTCAAGCTCGGCGGCGAGCCGGTCCGCAGCCGGGACGGTGACGCCGAGTTCACGCAGCGATTCAAGGCCGAGTCCGAGCGCCTCCGCATAACGGGTCCGGTGGGTCACGCTGCGCACCTGAACTGCCGTCGCGTCCGCGCGGTCCAGCACGGCGGGGCACAGCCGTTCGATCGTGCCGTACACCTCGTCCGCCTCCTCCAGCCGCCCCAGGCCGTACAGCGCGGTATGACGGCCGGCGTGTACCTTGGCGAGCGCGGCGGCCTGTTCCGGGTCGATCAGCGGGAGCGCGGCGGTCAGCAGCGCATTGACCAGCACGTAGTCCCCGGTCAGCGTGGCCTGATCGGCGGCGCGCCGCAACAGCCCGGTCACGTGGCGCCGCTCGGCGGTGTCAGCGACCGCGTCGACGACTGGCAGGTACTGCTCGGCCGCAACTGCGAACAACTCCGGCACCGTCGCCAGCCGCCGTGCCATGGCCAACTGCAGGGCGCACCGCCGCTCGGAGTCCAGCCCATCCAGGACCGCCTCGCGGATGCGGTCGTGCCGGAACCGCACCGCCAGACGTGTCCCGGGCTCCGCCACCAGCAGGCCCTCGTCGAGGGCGGGGGCCAGCGCCTGGTCCACCGCGTCGGCCGGCTCGCCGGCGGCGGCCCGCAGCAAGCTCAGCTCGGCCCGGCCGCCCAGGCACGCCATCGCCTCTAGCATCTGCCGGGACTTCTCCGGCAGGGCGGCAGCGCGTGCCGCCAGCAGCCCGGCGACCTCGGACCGGCCCAGGTGAGCGCGCACCGCCGCTTCGTCCCACCGCCACCCGGCGGCCGTCGCGGTCAGCAGGCCGTCACGACGCAGCGCGTTCAGCAGCTCCACCGTCTCATACGGGTTGCCACGCGTGTGCGGCTCGATCACCTGGGCCAGGCCCGCCACCGTGTCCAGGTCCGCGTGCAGCATCTCGGCGACTATGACGGCCAGGCCCGGCCCGGGCAGGTTACCCAGCCGCAGGTGCCGCACCGTGGCCTGGTCCCGCCACCGGGACAGCGGCGCCGCCAGCGGGTGCGCCACGTCCACGTCGCCTTCCCGGTACGCGCCGACCAGCAGCAGGCCGTCGACCGGCTCCTCGCTCAGCACCAGGTCAACGAAGCCGAGCGGGGTGCTTCCCGCCCATTGCAGGTCATCGAGGAACACCACGACCGGCCGCTTCCGCGAGGCGACCGCCCGCACCGCCGCCGCGGTCGCCTGCTGGACCCGGGCCTGCGCGGTCAGCGGATCTCCCGGATCGGGTGGCACCGCCAGCAGCGCCGCGAACTCCGGCAGTGCCGCGGCCAGCAGGCCCGCGTTCGGCCCGACCGCCGTCATGATCCGCTCACGCAGCTGTGCCAGTTCATCGTCCGGCTCGGCCAGCAGCAGCCGGCCAAGCGCGCGGAACGCCTGATGGGCCGCGTCGAACTCCAGGTCCCGGCGGTAGGAGTCGAACTTGCCGGCCACGAACCAGCCATCACCGCCGGTCACCACCGGCCGCAGCTGGTCGACCAGCGCCGTCTTACCCACCCCCGGCGCACCGGCCACCAGCACCCCTTGGCACCGGCCCGCCAGCGCGCCGGCGAACGCGGCTTCCAGCGCCGCCACCTCCTCATCGCGCCCCACCAGCCGCGACGGCGGCAGCAGCCGCACCGGGACATCATGCGCGCCGGCCGCGAACCCAGCCGCCGGGTCTGCCTGCGCGTGGTGCACCCGCTCCAGGTCATAGACCAGGCCGTCCGCGGTCTGGTACCGGTTGTCCGGTTCCTTCTCCAGCAGGTGCATGATGACCTCGGACAACGGGGCCGGCAGCGCCGGGTTCGCCTCGGCGGGAGGCACCGGAACCCGGGCCAGCTGATCATGGATCAACCGCAGCGGGTCCCCGGCGCCGAAGGGCGGCGCGCCCGTGGCCAGCTCGTACAGCGTCGCGCCCAGCGCGTACAGGTCGGCCCGCTGATCCACCGGCCGGCCGGTCCGCCCGGTCGCCTCCGGCGCCAGGTACGCCAGCGTCCCGGTGATCTCGCTGTAATGGGTGAACTCCGGGCGGATCTCGGCCACCGAGGTCGCCAGCGCGAAATCCACCAGGCACGGCACCCCCTCGTCATGCAGGACCACGTTCGCCGGGGTGATGTCACAGTGCATCACCCCCCGCCGGTGCATCCCCGCCACCGCCCGGGCCAGCCCCAACCCCAGCCCGGTCAGCTCACTAGCCGCCAGCGGCTTCGCCGCCCCAGCCAGGCTGGCGCCGCCGGCATCGGCCAGCACCACCGACCCCGGGTACCGCGGCGACCCGGCTAGCTGCGCCACCCCTGGCACACGGCGCAGCCGCTCCAGCATCGCCACCTCATGCCTCACCCGGCGTTCCGCGTCCGGCCCCAGCGGCTCCTTGCGGATAACCGTCCCCCCGGGCACAACCAGCCGGGTGATCCGCGTGCGTCCGCTCTGGTGCACGATCCCGGCCGGGACGGGCTTATCTGGGCCCGGGAGCACTCCGTCAGCCGCCATCCAGCACCTCCATGCACGGCCGGGCCCCTCTCAAGCCCTGCGTACATCAATTCTGCATACACCGATTGGAGACCGAATGCGAGCGTTCAGCTGGCCATCGCGGACGGGGCGGTACCGTAGGCCCCCGGCCACGTTACAAGCTAGCCGTGATGCGGGCGCCGGGTCGCGCTGGCACACTGGTCGCATGCCGCTACAGTGCATCATCGTCGATGACTACCACCCATTCCTCAAGGCAGCTCGGGCCAAGCTAGAGCGGCAGGGCGTGGTCGTGGTCGGTGTCGCCAACAACGGCGCCGAGGCGCTGCGCCAGGCGCGTGAGCTGAGCCCGGACGTGGCCCTGGTCGACATCTCGCTCGGCACGGAGAGTGGTTTCGACGTCGCACGGGAGATCAACCCCTACGTCGGGATCGTGATCTTGATCTCCTCCGACGATCACTATGCGACCGACGACTATGCCGAGCTCATCGCAGGCAGTCCCGCGGTGGGCTTCCTGAGCAAGGCCACGCTGTCAGCGGACGCGATCAGCATGCTCGTCCCCTAGCCGTCTGGGACGGCAAGCGCCGGCTGGAGTGGCGACGGCCTGCAGGCCGGTCCTGCCCGCGCCGGCCATCGTGCATCGTGATTACATATTTGGGTGAGTGATCATCGAAGCGATCCCGGACGTCCGGTGCGGGTTGTTCTGGCCGAGGACAACGTGCTGTTGCGCGAGGGCGTGGCGGGGCTGCTGGAACGGGCGGGATTCGAGGTCGCTGGCCAGGCCGGGGACGCGGACGGCCTCATCACCCTGGTCCGGTCGCAGCACCCGGATCTCGTCGTGGTCGACATCCGGATGCCACCCGGGCATTCCACCGAGGGGCTCAGCGCGGCGCTGACCATCCGCAAGGAGTTCCCGGAGATCGGCATCGTGGTGCTGTCGGCCTTTGTACACGTCGAGCACGCGGTCGAACTGCTTTCCAGCGGGCAAGGGATCGGTTACCTGCTCAAAGACCGCGTCGAAGACGTCACGGAGTTCGTCCAGTCGCTGCAGCGCGTCGCCGACGGCGGCATGGTGATCGACCCGACCCTGGTCCAGGACCTGGTTCGCACCCGGCAGGGCCACGATCCGTTTGGCACGCTGAGCACCCGCGAGCGGGAGGTCCTCGCGCTGATGGCCGAGGGCCGCTCGAACGCGGGGATCGCCCGGCAGATCTGGGTCGCCGAGTCAACGGTGGAAAAACACGTGCACAGCATCCTCGGCAAGCTCGACCTTCCAGAGAGCTCCGACGATCACCGCCGAGTGCTGGCCGTGCTGGCCTATCTCAGCTCCACCGGAAGCTGACCAGACGGTCCGGTCACCCGCTAACCGGCTGGTACTCCAGCGACACTTCGTAATCATGCAGACGGCCGTGGACGGATGTTACCCGGCTGATCCGCGCGGCCTGGGGCTGGCTTACGGGCTAGCTCGTAGGCGAAACTGACGGTCTCGGTGAAGGCACCGTTATGGCTGTGCGGGCTGAGCTTGGCGGTGAGGTCGGCGTCGAATGCGGCGGCCTGGTCGCCGAGTACCGCGGCCGGAAGGAACGACGTCGACCGGATGAGTCCGGCCAGCTCAGGCAGGCTCCAGTGATGTTCGACGGTGAACTCACGGCGTCTGGCCAGCTCAAATCCAGCGCCGGACAGGACCAGGAGATCGGGTCGGCGCTGCTGCGCCAGCTCCCAGCCCGCGGGAACCCTGCCCTCGGCGCCGAGCGCCGCTTTCCACTCGTCCAAGGTGGCTGCGAGCGCGCGCTGCCAGGGTTGCGCACCTGCCCATGGCATAGACGACCAGCACAGCGCCAGGTACCCGCCTGGCTTCAGCCAGCCGAGGATCCGGCCAGCGACCAGATCGCGGTCGAGCCGGTGGAACGCGTTGCCGAGGACGGCCAGCTCGAAGGACTCCGGCCCGGCGTGCAGGGTCTCGGCGCTCGACACGACCGGCCGGACACCCCTCGCGCCCTCGGCGGCTGCCTTGGCCCGGACCAGTTCCACCATGTCCGGTTCGGAGTCCACGGCCCACACCTCGCAGAACCACGGGCGCAGCGGGAAGGCGAGCTGGCCGGTCCCGCAGGCCAGATCCAGCAGGCGCCCGCGTCCGGAGACCCCGGCCCGCCGGACCAGGTCTGCGATCATTGCTTCCGGGTAAGGCAGCCGGTACCGGTCGTAGTATCCCGCGCTCCCCCGGTACAGATCCGGCCGGAACCGCACTTCGTCATCCACAAGACTGAGCCCTTCCCAGCTACACCGCCGAGGACACTCATCAAGGCCCTCCGCAGGGCGAGCGAGGAGGACAGCCGAGCTGAATCAGCCGGGCGATCTGGGGCCAGTCGATGCGCCCGGCGTAGACCCCGGCCAGCGCCGCGGGGATGCCTAGCTGGCGCAGCTGAGACGCGCGCCAGTGGTGCACTGGCGGCTCGCTGTGCTCGATCGTCTCGTGACGAGGGTCGGTCATGGCCCATTCCATGGGCTGCCTCACGATTGGAAGAACTGCTGCCACAGCAGCAGGATGTTCAGAGCGATGATCACGGCCACGCACATACCGCCCGCGAGGGTGGTGCGGCGCTGGTTGACGTGGCAGCCCATCACGTCGCGCCGGCTGGTCAGGATGACGAGCGGCACCAGCGCGAACGGGATGCCGAAGGACAGCACGACCTGGCTGAGCACCAGGGCGCGGGTGGGGTTGGCCCCGGCCGCCAGGATCGCCAGCGCCGGGAGCATCGTGACCGCCCGGCGGGCCAGCAGCGGGACCCGGAGCCGGACGAAGCCGGCCATGATGACTTCGCCGGCGAAGGTGCCGACGCTGGAGGAGGAGACGCCGGAGGCCAGCAGCGCCACCGCGAACACCAGCGCCGCGCCGCCGCCGGCGAGCCGGCCGAGGGCAGCGTGGGCCTGGCCGATGGTGTCCAGCCCGGCCAGCGCCGGGGTGTGGAAGGCGCGGGCGGCGACGGCGAGCATCGCCACGTTCACCAGGCCGGCCAGGCCCAAAGCCGTGAGCACGTCCAGTTGCTGGAACCGGAGCAGGCGGCGGCGGTCGTGGTCGTCGCGGCTGGGCGTGCGGTCCTTGGTCAGGGCCGAATGCAGGTAGATGACATGCGGCATCACGGTGGCGCCGAGGATCCCGACCGCCAGGTACAGCGAACCGGCGCCATCGAGGCCGGGCACCAGTCCATGCAGCGAACCGGGGACGGACGGGCCGAGCCTGAGGGTCTCATACAAGAAACCGGCGACGACGAAGCCAAGCAGCGCGATGATCGCCACCTCGAAGCGGCGCCGGCCACGGGCCCGCAGGCCCAGGACGGCGAAGATGATCAGCCCGGTGATCAGCCCGGCCGACAGCATCGGCACGCCGAACAGCAGGTTCAGCCCGAGCGCCGCGCCGATGAACTCAGCGACGTCGGTGGCCATGGCCACCACCTCGCCCTGCACCCACATGCCCCAGGTGGCCGGGCGCGGAAGGCGGTCGCGGACCAGTTCGGGCAGCGAGCGGCCGGTGACGATGCCCAGCTTGGCCGACAGGTACTGCACCACCATCGCCATCAGGTTCGCGGCCAGGACCACCCACAGCAGCAGGTAGCCGTACTGCGCCCCGCCCTGGATGTTGGTGGCGAAGTTCCCGGGATCGACGTAGGCCACCGA
>Ga0210386_10005516_pt1 | contig 10271 bp, 6 predicted proteins | sample IncBWH32OmetaG_FD_160091 | JGI IMG/M metagenome (GOLD analysis project Ga0210386, IMG submission 160091) | Forest soil microbial communities from Barre Woods Harvard Forest LTER site, Petersham, Massachusetts, United States - Inc-BW-H-32-O ... | reverse complement strand
CCGCGGACAGGCGGCGCTGGTCCTGGCGGCGTGGACCGACCGCACCGCCGCGCTGAGCGCGCTACCCGGCGTCGAGCAGGTGCTCTGTTTCGAGAACCGCGGCCAGGAGATCGGCGTGACGCTCACCCATCCGCACGGGCAGATCTACTCCTACCCGTTCGTGGGTCCGCGGACGTCGCGCATGCTCGCGACCAGCGCGGCCTACCGCCGGGAAACGGGCCGCAACCTGTTCGACGCCGTGCTGGCGGCGGAGCGGGCGGACGGCTCACGGATCGTGCTGGCCGGCGACCACTGGACAGCGTTCGTGCCCCACGCCGCGCGCTGGCCGTACGAGGTCCACGTCTATCCGCATCAGCGGGTGCCCGACCTGCAGAGCCTGACCGCGGCCGGCCGCGAAGAGTTCTGCTCCCTGTACCTGGACCTGCTGCGGGCGTTCGACCGGCTGTTCGGGATGCCGGCGCCGTACATCTCGGCCTGGCAGCAGGCGCCGGTCAGGCAGGGCAGGGAGGAGTTCGCGCTGCACCTGGAGGTATTCACGATCCGCCGGGCGCCCGCGAAGCTCAAGCACCTTGGCGGCTCGGAAACGGGGACGGGCGCGTTCACCAACGACATAGCGCCGGAGACCGCGGCGTCGGTGCTGCGGGACGCGCTGCGGGGGAAGACCGCCTGACGCGCGATGGCATCTCCGTGCCCGCCCGGCCTCACCCGGCTTCCGCCGCCAGCCCGGCCGGCCGCGCCTGCAGCGCTGGCCGCCCGGGCGCCGAGTAGTTCCATCCGGCCCGCTGCCACGCCGCCGGGTCGAGCACGTGCCGGGCATCGACGACATTGCGGTTCCTGACCACCTGACCGAGCAGGTACGCGTCGATGACGGCGAACTCGGGCCACGAAGTCAGCAGCGCTACCGCGTCAGCATCGCGCGCGGCGTCCTGGGCAGAGCACTCGTACCGCAGGTCGGGGAATTCCCGTCGCGCGTTATCCATCGCCTGCGGGTCGTAAACGGCGACCTCGCCGCCCCCGTGCCTGATCGCGCTCGCGACCTGCAACGCCGGCGAGTCCCTGATGTCGTCCGTGTCCGGCTTGAAGGCGGCGCCGAGGACGGCGATCCGCCGCCCGGCGAATGCCCCGCCGCACTGCTCGCGCAGCATCTCCGTCACCCGGTCGCGGCAGCGCAGGTTCACGGCGTCCACCTCAGCGAGGAAGGCAAGCGCCCGCCCGACTCCAAGCTCGCTCGCGCGTGCCTGAAAGGCGCGGATGTCCTTGGACATGCAGCTACCGCCGAAGCCGAGTCCAGAGGTGAAGTACTGGCCGCCGATGCGCGGGTCGTAGGCGAGCGCCTCGGTGACGGTCTTGATGTCGGCGCCGCTCGCCTCGCAGAACTCGGCCATCGCGTTGATGAATGAGAGCTTGGTGGCGGTGAATGAGTTGGCCGCGTACTTGATCAGCTCGGCCGTGGGCAGGTCGCCCACGACGACGGGTACGCCGCGCTCGATGAGCGGAGCGTAAACCTCCCTGAGCAGCCGCTCGGCGCCCGCGTCGGGTACGCCGAGGACGAGGCGGTCCGGGCGCAGCGTGTCGGCTACCGCCTTGCCCTCGCTGAGGAACTCGGGGTTCCAGGCCAGCGAAACGTTCTCGGCGGCCGGCGCGTCGCGCCGCAGCGCCTCGGCGAGCCGGGCCGCCGTTCCCACGGGGACCGTGGACTTGCCGACGACCAGGCACTGTTTCGTCAGGTGCGGGGCGAGCTGGCGGATGACGGCGTCAAGGAAGCTGAGGTCGGCCGCCGCCCCGCTTGACTGCTGCGGCGTACCGACGCAGATGAAGTGCACGTCGGCGAGCGCAATGTGCTCGTACGACGTCGTGAACCGCAGCCGCCCGGAGGCGAGGTGCCGCTCGACCATCTCATCGAGTCCGGGTTCGAAGAACGGCACCCGGCCGAGCGCGAGGGCGTCAACCTTCGCGGCGTCGGTATCGACGGCGATGACCTCGTGTCCCATCTCCGCCAGGCCGGCGGCGTGCGTAACGCCCAGGTACCCGCAGCCCACGACCGAAATCACGCGCACTATCGCTCCTCGTACTGTGTGCCGGTGAGAAGCTGGCGCTCACGCAGCGCGGTCGCTACCGTGCGCCTGAGCCCTTCGGTGAGCGGAACCCGCGGCTCCCAGCCGAGTTCCCGTTTCGCCCGGGTGATGTCCGGGCGGCGCTGGCGCGGATCGTCCGCATCCGCCTCGATGTACTTGAGCGGCGACGAGCTGCCGGCGACTTCACGGATCAGCAGCGCGAGATCGCGAATGCTGATCTCCTCCACGTTGCCGAGGTTGACTGGCAGCCCGAACTCGCTCTCGGCGATCGCCAGCATGCCGCGGGCCGTGTCCTCGACATAACAAGGCGATCGGGTTTGGCTGCCGTCGCCGTGGATTATCAGCGGCAGGCCGTCCAGCGCCTGGGCGACGAAGACCGGGATGACGCGGCCGTCCGGCCGCATCCGCGGGCCGTAGCAGTTGAAGATGCGCGCGATTCCGACGCTCACGCCGTGCCGCTTCCCGTACGCGACGGTCAGCGCCTCCGCGTACCGCTTGGCCTCGTCGTAGACCGACCGGACGCCGATCGGGTTGACGTTCCCCCAGTACTCCTCGCGCTGCGGGTGCTCAAGCGGATCGCCGTAGATCTCCGACGTGGACGCGAGCACGAAGCGCGCGCCGTAGTGATGAGCGATCCGCAGCGTGTGCAGCGTTCCCGCGCTGCCGGCCAGCATCGTCTCGATCGGCTTCCGGATGAACTCAGGGAGCGACGCGGGCGACGCGAGGTGCATCACCAGGTCTACGGCATCCCCTGGCACCTCGAATTCCTCGGTGACGTCGGCCTTGATCAGCGTGAGGCCGGGTGCCTCCCGCAGGTGCTCGATGTAGCTCGGGTGCCCGGTGGCGAAGTTGTCGACGCAGATGACCTCCGCCCCCGCGGCGAGGAGCATCTCGCAGACGTAGGAGCCGATGAAGCCGCTCCCCCCGGTGACGACGGCTCGCCGGAACCGGGTCGCCTGCCCGCCACGCTCGTCCACGCCCATGGTGTGCCCTTCTCCTCGTGAACGCCGGTGGTCAGGAGTGCTTATCGAGCCCATGAGACCGCCGCAGGTTGTCGAAGCACTTGAGCTTCACGTCTTCGTCCTTCGTGCCGTGCATGCTGCCGTCGGGACGCAGGTCGCAATGCTGGACACGCAGTGGCCAGTCCTCGGGCCGGGCGATCTTTCTGCCGCAGGAAGTCGCCACGTGGCTGACCAGGTTCTCCCACTGGTAGTCGAAGCCCATGTCACCGCCGTAAGTGCGCCGCTCCCACGCGCCGAACTGTCGCGCCACGGGAGCGAACCGCTGCGTGTCGTAGGCGATGAGCTGGTCGATCGCCCGGTTCACCGACCGTACGCCCGGTTCGATCTCCGGGCCGAGGTCGATCAGCGGTGTATCCCACTCCGCATGGTCATCGACCTTGTTGATAAGCGTCACCTCGGGATGCCGCTGGAAAATCCCTGCCATCGCGTCGAGCACGTCGAAGGCGTCGTCGGTCTTCCAGATGAACGAGTCGTCGGTGAACGAGATGAGGTACGGCCGGTGACACGGGAAGTTGCTCGCGTGAAAGTTGTTCGATCCGAGACCAGGGAAGGAATGCCGGTCGGTGCGGCGAAACCGCAGTTCGTCCACTCCGTACTCGTCCAGCCTGGGTAGCAGCCTGCTGGCGGCCTCACTGGTGGACCGGTCGGCGACCAGGATCACCTCGAACTCGTGGCGCGTCGGCTGGGTGAGCGATCGAATGGCGAGGGGAAGGGTCCGGTCAAGCAGTCGCTCGGTGTCGTGGAACGCGCAAGCAAGGGTAAAGAAAGCCAACTGCGTCGCGCCTCTCTCTGCTGGTTGCTAACGGCCATAAGGCAACAGGCCGGTCAGCGCGGCGGCGAGCTTTTCGCCGTCATGAGTGATCCCGTCCGGCGCCGCCAGCGCCGCCGTGACGACCTTGACCGGCGTCTTTCCCGGTTGGACGGCGGCGTTCCGGTCGAGCAGCGCTACGTCGGGCCGGACACCGTGCGACAGCAGCGCCGCGATGTGGGCGGCCGCATCGTACCCGAGGGTTTCCGCGTCCTCTGGTTCCAGGTTGCATACGTAGACCCGTTGCGCGCCGGTCTCGGCGAGGGCGGCGTGGATCGCGGGTACCAGCGCGGCCGCCAGCACCGACGTGTAGAGCGAGCCAGGTCCGAGCACGACCTGGTCGGCGCCGAGGATCGCCTTCACCGCGGTGTCCGGTGCCCTGACATCCGGTGGTTGCAGGGCGACGTGCGCGATGCCCGCCGTCTTCGAGATGGCGTACTGCCCGAAGACACGTCCCCCGCTGACGGTCGTCGCGCACAGATCGACTAGTTCCGCCGTCGCCGGGAGGGCCTGCGCGGTGCGCTCGTCCACGCCAAGCAGCCGGCTGGCGTCCCCGATCGCATCAAGCAGGTCGCCCGTCACCGCGGTGAGCCCCGCCAAAAGCAAGTTGCCGAGCGCGTGCCCCTCGAGGTCGGTTTTCGCGAACCGGTGCTCGAATGCACGGCCCAGTGCGGTTTCCTCGGCGCCGGCCAGCGCGGTCAGGCATCTCCTCAGGTCACCCAGCGCCGTGATGCCGATGGTGGAGCGCAGCCGTCCGGTTGACCCGCTGTCGTCGGCGGTGGCGACCACGGCGGTGACATGCCCGGCATAGGCGCGCGTCGCCCGGATCGTCGCGGTTAGCCCCCGGCCACCCCCGAGGATGACGACCTTGGGCGAGGCGTCCGTGGTGCGGGAGACCACCATGACGTCACATTCCGTGCGCGCGCAGGTCAGGTCCGCCGGCGGCCTCGGCCGAGAACCGGTCGATGCGCCCGATGGGCTGCCCCGGGCCCCAGCTCAACGCGGGGATCGCGTCGTTGGGCAGCCCGCCGTCCTCGTCGATGTAGGAGGACGGCGGGTGATGCATGTGCAGCAGCCAGTCGTCATAGCTGTCGAACGCGGAGTTAATGTCCATGCGGTACACGAAGTCGTTGTCCTCGCCGCCCCAGCCTTCGAACCTTTCGTCCATCCCGCCGATTAGCTGGAACGTGCCGGTCCGCGCCCAGACGGTGGCTCCTGGCGGGCGGCGCATCACGAACCCGCGGAGCGTTTCGGTGTCGGGCATCGCCGCGCCCTGCACCAGCCGCTGGCGGATCGCGCTCGAGGACGCCGTTTCGCTGAGGCAGAACATGTTCCGGAACGTCAGGTGACCAGCGGTGCCCCTGCGCCGGAAACGCTCCGCGTTCCGCGCGATGAAATCGCCGTCGGTTAGCACATCCGCGTCGAGTATGCAGACGGCCTCGGCCGCGTCGGCGGCGTTCACCACGCCGACGTTGACCGCCCAGGACTTGTTGAACGTCCCGGCGTTAGGGGCGAAGAGGTAGGTGTCGACGAGGCCCTCGATAAGTTCGCGGTGCCGCGGGCGCTCGTCGGATTCCACCACCACCAGCCGGTACCGCTCCCTCGGGTAAGACTGGTCGCCAAGCGCGAGCAGGCTGGCGAGCAGGTTGCGCAGTCGGCCCCGCCCTGGGTTACGGTCCCTGAACGGGATGACGACGGCCAGTTCCGCGTCCGGGTCGGCCGCGGGCCGGTTCACCGGAGATACGCCGGCGAGGTCGTCGGCCGTCACCGAGGGTGCTCCGTCGTCCGTGTACCGCGATCCGAGGTGATATCCCAGCCGGCTGTGGCACTCCGCCTGCCAGGCCGCCTCAAACAGCTCGGCGGTAGACGGATCGTCGTCCCTCGTGGCGAGCAGGGCCTGCTTGAAAGACTGGTAGCAACTCGGGTCGGCGGGCGAGCCAAGTAGCCGCTCGCCGAGCGAACGGACCTGTTCGTCGGGGCTCTTCCTGACGCCGTCCACGACTACCTGGATCCAGGGCGCGGCCCGGAAGTAGTAATAGATGCACGCGTCACGGGCGCCCTGGTCAACCGAGACGACCAGGCTGTCGGCTACTGCGGCGGCCAGATCTTCGGCTGAAGGTCGCAGGCCAGGCATGGCGGGGGTCCTTTCCTGGGTCAGGGATGAGAGGCGAGAGAGGTAAGGCCGGCGGTATCCGGCGGTTGCCGTGCGGGGAGCGGGCGCTCGAAGCCTTGAGTGAGCCAGATGCCCGCCCACACGGCGGGGGCCGATGGCACCACCAGTTCCACCATGCTGGGACCGGCCACCGTTGCGGCCTCCGCCAGCGCGGCGGACAGCCGCTGGACGCCGGCGTCGATGGCGTCCGGCGGGCCGTCGAGCGGGACGCTGACCCTCTCGACGGGTACGCCGAGGGCCGCGGCGACCGCGTGGTACCGCAGACCCGCCGCGTTCGAGAGGTAGGCCCGGTCAGCGGGTCCGTACGACGCCGCACCCTGCTTCTTGAGCGACACCGACTCGCCGTTGTTGCACACGATGTACAGCACCCGGGCGCGCTCTTGCACGGCCGCGACCAGCCCCTGGAAAGAGTTCGTGAACGCCTGATCGCCGAGTGTGCACATCACTCGCACGTTCTCGTTGGCGATCGCGAGCCCGGTGGCGTAGGCAAGCCCGCTGCCGACGAAGGCGCCGTGCCCGCCGAAGACGCGCAGTCCGCGCGGCAGATCGTCGTAGTGCTCCGCGATCAGGCCGCCGAACATCTGGCTGTCGTCCACCAGGACCGGCCGGTCCCAGCCGGCCAGGGTATCCGCCAGGGCCCGGACGATGGCACGTCGGCCGCGCCCGACAATCGCGTCTGCCTTCTCGGGAGCCGTGCTGTCTGGGTCTCCCGCCACGGGGGCGAACCACGGTGCCCGCCGGGTCACCGCCGCCTCTCTGGGGCGCCGGAGCATCGTCTCCATCTCGCGCAGCACCCGGGCCGGGTCCCCGACTACCATGACGTCCTTTTCCGCCAGGTACTCGTTCTTGCGGACCTTCTCCGGGTCGGTGTTGACGGCGATTTTGGGGCAGTCAGGCAGGAGGCCTATAACCCGCTCATAGATGTTGCGGTCCTCCACCGTCAGCAGCAGGTCGCACGAGCGAAACAGGTCCTCGTGCGCGGGGTTGAACCGGTCGACCCAGCCGACGAAGTTCGTCACCTCATCGCGTCGAAGCCGTTCAAACAGCATCGGACCGCGGCGGTAGCACACCTGCAACACCGGCGCGCCCGTAGCCGCGCTCAGCCGCTCAAGCGCCGGCCGGATGTCGGCGAAACGCAAGGCATAATCGTCCACGAGCACGAGCGGTCGCTCCGCCCCCGCCAGTCGTTCGGCCGCGGAATCCAGCGCCGCCTGATCGATCGTGGGCACCGGGTCTGGCGCGGGGAATGCCAGCGCGGCCAGCGGCAGCCAGCGCCGCTCCGCGACATCCTGCGGAATGCCGAACACCGCCGGCCGGTGCGGTGGCCGGGACGAGAAGGCTAGTGCCCGCCGCAACTGGGCGGTGAACCGGTCCGCCTCACGGGCCCGGTCGCCGGCATCGGCCGGAACCTGCCCGGCCTGCCATTGCCAGTCGACCAGGCCGCTCAGCCCGGCTAGCAGGTCCGCCTCGCCATGTGGCGGCAGGAAGCGAGCAGAGCTGGTAGACGGCAGCCCGACGATGAACAGGGTGCCCGCTTCGCTGCGGCGCGCGTCGGCCACCGCGCCCATCGCGTTCGTCAGGCCGCGGGCCCCGTGCAGGATGGCCACGCCGAGGTTCGGTACCAGCAACGACGCGCCGGCGGCCATGAACGCGGACTCCTTGTCGCCGCGCCCGTTGATCAGTTGGACGCCGCCCACGCGCTCGATCGCGTCGCCGAGCGTGAGTTCCGAGGTGCCGGCGTAGATGAACGCCTTGCCGACGCCGCAGGCAGCTAGCACTGATGCGACCGCTTCCGCCCCGGTCAACTCCACCTGCCACCCGAGGATCTGCTCCACGACATCCCTGGCGGCATCGGCATCCCCGCCCATCCGCGCCGCTAGCAGGCGTTCGCCCGCTGGCCGGCCGCCGCTGAGCAGGAGCGCGCAGCGCAGCGGGTCCGGCCCAGCGTTATCGCGCCGGAAGTAGCTAAACACCTCCGCCGGGCTGAGAAAGCCGCGCTCGTCCAGGAAGCGAGGCATGAAGTCGAGGCTCACGGAACCGTGCATATTTCCTCCCGCGAGCGCTGATCAGCCAGTAACAGCGTTGTCCAATAACGGAGCCTGCGGTTAGAATAACGTGCCCAGATGCAATGTCAATAGGTTCTAGTATCTCAACCGGTGCCGGCGCCAGCCCGCATACCGCTGGCATTGACTGCCCCATCTCGTTGAGATAACGGAGGGTGACCGTCGATCAAAGGAACCATCCTGGGCCTGCATATCCTTTACAATTTTGCTATTCTCCTGTAGCGGCCTTAATGGAAGGTGAACGCCCGTGGACTCAGTGCCTGCCCTTGGCATGCCGCTTCGGATCTGGACCGGTGGGGTAGTGTCACGCCTGGCCGGCGCGACCGCGGCGACAGGCGTCGCCGGGGCCATGGTGATCACCTCAACCAGCCTGCTCCTCGCCGACGCAGTGCACGCCGCGCCCCTGATGATTGGCTTGTTCTTTGCCGGGCGCGCCGCCGCCGAAATAGTGATCGAGCTGTATGTGGGGGTACTTTCCGACCGCCTGCGCAGCCGCCGCACGCTGCTAACGCTGTGCGCGGTGCTTTCGGCAGTGGGCGCGCTGAGCTACCTTTGGCTCAGGAACTACTACGCCCTGTTCGCGGCCGGAGCGATATTTTTCGGGACTGGCGGTGCTGGCTTCGCCCAGCTCTTCGCCTATACTAGGGAATTCGCCGAAGACCGGGGGTATCCGCCGACCTCCTTCAACTCGGCACTGCGCGCGGTCAACTCGGCGACCTGGATCCTGGGTCCTCCGATCGGCTTCTATATCATTTCCCAAGACGGCTTCACCGTTATGTACGGGGTCGCCGCGCTCATGTATCTGGTCGGCGCGGCCTTGTTTCAGTGGGGCATGCCGAATGTTGCCCCCCTCGCCCGCCTAGAGCGCGCCGTCCGGAACAACCCGTTCGCTGGCCTCCCGGTCCAGGGCTACCTCATGCTCGGCGCGATTGTCCTTCTGCTGGCCGTCAACACGGTGTACCAGATAGACATCGTGCTCTACGTGACAAAGAACCTGCACATGGGGGCCGAGGTCGCCGGCCTGCTGGTCGGGCTGGCCGCGGCGATCGAGGTTCCCGCCACCACGTTCATCGGCGCCAGGGCGGACCGCCTCGGCCGGGCACGCGTGGTTCTCGGCGCCGCGCTGCTTGCCGTGTGCTTCTTCGTCGCCATGCCCTTCGCGACCACGCTGCCCGAACTGCTTGCCATCCAGGTGCCAAACGCGATCTGGACCTCGGTGCTGCTCAGCATCCCGGTGGTGATGCTGCAGAACGACAGCCCCGCTCGGGCCGGGGTCGCCTCGTCGCTGTACGCGACCGCGTTCAAGGGCGGCATCCTCGTCGGCGGCAGCGTGACGGGAATCGGCGCGGAAGTACTTGGCTACCGCGGTGTCTTCTTCGTCAGCGCCGGGGTGGCCGGCCTGGCGGTGCTGCTGCTCGGGATTTACACCGCCGTCGGCGAGCGGCTTCAGTGCACGGTGATCGTGCCCACGTATAACCGGTCCGGGCTGTTGCGGCACACCCTGGACGCACTGACCAGGCAGACCCTCGGCACCAGCCGGTTCGAGGTCATCGTCGCGGATGACGGATCATCCGACGACACCGCTGAGGTGGTCGCCGGCTACGCGGGCAAGCTTGACGTGTCCTACTACTTCCAGCCTGACGAGGGGTACCGCGCTGCCGCCGCACGCAACCTGGGCATCCGCCACGCACGGGCGCCGATCTGCGTCTTCGTCGACTCGGGCGTGATCTTGCACTCGGGTGCCCTGGCCGCATACGTCGAGACCCACAAGCGCGCGACCGAGCCGGTTGCGGTCTGCGGCTACGTCTACTGCTTCAACGAGGGTAACGAGGACGCGGCGGAGATCCTGGCCGCCATCGACTACGACGACCCCGACGGGACCATGGCCGACCTGGGCAGGCAGGGCAAGTGGCTGGACATCCGGGAGGAGTTCTATGCCAAGTACGGCGACGACTTCGCCGACCTGCCCGCCCCCTGGCTGGTGTACTGGACGTGCAACGTGTCCGCTGAGACCGCCCAGCTCGTCGGCGCGGGCATGTTCGACGAGGCGTTCCGCTACTGGGGCGGTGAGGACCTCGACCTGTCCTACCGCCTGCACCGTCGCGGGGTGCGCTTCGCGTTGTGCCGTGC
>Ga0210386_10005514_pt1 | contig 10275 bp, 11 predicted proteins | sample IncBWH32OmetaG_FD_160091 | JGI IMG/M metagenome (GOLD analysis project Ga0210386, IMG submission 160091) | Forest soil microbial communities from Barre Woods Harvard Forest LTER site, Petersham, Massachusetts, United States - Inc-BW-H-32-O ... | reverse complement strand
ATGAAGCGCTCGCGCATGCCGCGCTGGCCCCCGATTTCACGGATCGTACCCTTCCTCCCAGACGCCGGCCGGGAATCGCCCGGCCACTCGATGCCTCCAGGCTGATGCGTGCGGCGATCCCCGACATGACCCGTGACATCGAGCAGATGATTGTCGCTGGCGACCATGTCGTCACGCATCTGCACTTTCGTGGCCACTTTACCGGACACTTCAGGCAGAAACCGGGCGACGGCCGGTCAATCGACTTCATAGCCACCGACATCTACCGCGTTGCGGATGGACGGATCACCGATAATTGGCACCTCGAAGACAACCTGACCCTGCTGCAGCAGCTCGGCCTCGTTGCCCAATAAGGAACGCGTCCATGAGCGATACCGTGACAAACCGTTTCTGGCCCGACGGCATTCGGTTGGTTGTTTCTATCTCGATGCAATTCGAGGCGGGCGGCCAGCCGCTGAAGGGCACTGACAGCCCGTTCCCGCCAGTCGATTTTCCCGAGACCGTATCCGCCGATGCCGCGGCCAACACCTGGTTCGCCTATGGCTACCGTGAGGGCATCCCACGCATGCTGGACCTGTGGGACCGTCACGGCGCCAAAGTCACATCGCACATGATCGGCGAGGCCGCCCGGCGTCAGCCCGAACTCGCGCGAGAGATCGTCGCACGTGGCCACGAGGCCGCCGGCCACGGACCACGCTGGAGCTCGCAATACGCCATGAGCCGCGACGAAGAGCGGCAGTTCCTGGTCGCGGCTCGCAACATGGTCGAAGCCGTCACGGGGCAGCGCCCGGTCGGCTACAACTGCAACTGGTTGCGGCGCGGGCCCAATACGCTGTCGCTGTTGCAGGAGCTCGGCTATCTCTATCACATAGACGATCTCAGCCGCGACGAGCCATTCATCGAGCCGGTCGACGGCAAGGACTTCGTTGTCGTGCCCTACACATTGCGCAACAATGACATTTTGCTGATCGAGGGCCGCAACTACTCGCCGGGCAAGTTTGTTGATCAGATCAAGCTGGATTTCGACCAGCTGTATGATGAGGCTGGTCACCGCCGCCGCATGATGTCGGTCAGCGCACATGATCGCATTAGCGGCTCGCCGCAAATGGTGCGCGCCTGGGATGAATTCCTGCGCCACGCCAAGAGCCGCCCAGGCGTAGCCTTCCTGCGCAAGGATGAGATCGCCCGGTACGCGCTGGAGAGTCCGCTGACCTTGCGCGAAAGCGAAACCATCTGATCCGTCGGTTTTGAACAAGCCAGCGAACGATCGCAGATGCGATCAGACGAGGCGGGTTTTGGAGCTGGGTGACGGCGGGCTGAGGCTCGGCGATTAGTCCATTCCCGTCCTGTCATCGCAGGACGGGATAGCCCAGCATGACTGCTTCAGCTGCGTAACGACATGGTATCTGGTAGTCCACCTCATCAGGCGATCTTATGTCCAGCAGCTTCATGCCGGCCCGCACTCGCGCCCATTCCGGCGCGGCAGCCACGCGCCTCAGCGCCGCGATAAGCACGTCTCTCGTCGCAGCCTCCGTCGCCGCGGCCGTAACGAACGGGATCGCCGGCGTCGGCGGCGTAGCATCCAGCACGCGAAGCCGGTCGGCGAGGGCAGGGCGATGATGCGCGAAGAACGCGTAGGTCACACAATCGACGCAGGTCGCATCCGTCTCACCACGCGCGACGCGTTCGAGATTGGCGGGCTGGCTCTGGGTCTCGGTGATCGATCCGAAGAACGCGCCTCCGTCGGCCAACTCCGCAATCACCCGGCGCGGCAGGTTCATGCCCGAATTCGAATGCACGCTGTTGAACACGAACGCACAGCCACGCAGGTCGGCCACCGCGTGAAACGAGGCACCTCGCCGCACCACGAACACACCGGCGTGGGTCGGGCCATGGCAATGCGCGGCAGCATAGACCGGCGCGCCCAACAACGCCGCCTGCCCGGCGTAGATCGTCTGCAACGGCCAGCCGCAGGCCTGCGTGAACACGACCTCCGCCTCGATCCGTGCCGGTACCGGCTTGCGCGCAAAGTCGAGCGTGGCCGGAAGATCCGTGACGCCAAGACGCGCGGCTTCGGTCCGGATCGCCTGCCAGAAGGCGGCATTGTCCGCCTGCATCTCGGGCAGGTTGTACATCGGCAGGCTGGCGTGTCGCATCACCGTCAATTGCCTCCGGGTCAGTGCCGCTCGCGGATCATCTCCCACCCGGTGTTGACGCATCAAGGGCCGTGCCGGGCGGCATAGGAATGGCGCGGTCCATCACGCCACCCGCCGGCGTTGTAGTTTGCGAGGCGTGATGAAGCGGCCGATGATGCGCGAACGTGCGGACATCAGGAGCTGCGGCCGAGGTCATGGAACATCCCCTCTTCCACTCCCCCGACACCTTCATGCGCCTGCCCCCAGGCCCGCCTGGCCCCGCCTGTCGTGCCGCCATCCTCGGCGTGCCGTTTGACTGCGGCACCCACCCATTCCGTGTCGGCGCCCGCCAGGGCCCGGGCCATGTGCGCGCCCAGTCCGGCCTGATCCGCCGCTACCACCCCAGCCTCGCCGACGTCGACGTGCCTGCCCTGCTCAATGCCGTCGATTGCGGTGACGTCGTCCTCACGCCCGGGCGCATCGACGAGGCGTTCCCGCGCATCGAGGCCGCCGCCGGAACGATCCTCGACGCGGGCGTCGTCCCGATCGGTGTTGGCGGCGATGGCTCCGTCTCGCTTCCCTTGATGCGGGCCGCCGGCCGCCGCCATCGCGGCCTCGTCGCGCTGCACGTCGACAGCCACACCGACGCCTACGATCCGGAACCCGCATACCCGTTCAGCGCCGCCACCCAGTTCACCCACGCCGCGACCGAGGGCGCCATCGACGGCAACGCCTCTTGGCATGTCGGCATCCGCGGCTTCACCTACGCGCAAGGCGTGCTGCTGCGCGCCGCCGGCCTCGGCTATCGCGTCGTCACCGCCGACGACCTGCTGCGCCGCGGCTTCGCCCAGGCGATGGCCGAGTTCAAGGACAGCACCGCGGGCCGCCCGGTCTATCTCTGCTGGGACATGGATGTGTTCGATCCCTCGGTCGCCCCCGGCGTCTGCACCCCCACCTGGGGCGGCTTGTCGGCGCGCGAGGGCATCGAACTGATCCGCACCCTGACCGGTCTCAACATCGTCGCGATGGACTTCAACACGGTCAGCCCGCCGCAGGACGTCAACAACATGGCCGCGCATCTCTGCGCCCACATGATGATGGAAGGCATGCTGCTGCTCGCCCGTCAGTTTGGTCTGGTCGGTTAACGACGTCACGCACGCCCAGCCCGGACATGGCACGGCAAAACATAGCACGGCGAGGGGCAATGTGGTACGGCCAGTCGCATGCGCCTGCTTCTGGTTGAAGACAATGAACGCCTGCGACAACTGACCAGCGCGGCCCTGGCCCGGGCAGGCTTCGAAACCGACGGCGTCGCCACCGCAGCCGACGCTGAGGCGGCGATGCACGCGATCTCCTATGCCGTATTGGTGCTCGATCTCGGGCTGCCGGACCAGGACGGCCTGGCACTGCTGAAGCGGGTGCGCGACTCCGGCGACACGTTGCCGATTCTCATCCTCACCGCGCGCGCCGGACTGGAAGATCGCGTCCGCGGCCTCAATGCAGGCGCCGACGACTACCTGGTGAAGCCGTTCGCGCAGGAGGAGCTGGTGGCGCGCATTCGTGTGCTGTTGCGTCGGCCCGGCGGGCTGTTGGGCCAGGCGCTGGAGCTCGGCACGCTGCGCCTCGACACGATCTCGCGCGAGGTCACCATCGATACCCGTCCGCTATCCGTGTCGCCACGCGAAATCGCGGTGCTGGAAATGTTGCTGCGCCGCGCCGGCCGCGTCGTGCCGAAGAAACTTGTGGAAGACCAGCTCTTCGGCCTGTCGGCCGATTTCGGCTCCAACGCGGTCGAGGTCTACGTGCATCGCCTGCGCAAGCAACTGGCCGAGGCCGGCGCCGACGTGGTGGTGCACACTATCCGCGGCATCGGCTACCTGATTGCCGCGGCGGACCCCGAGATCGCCTGAATGCCCGTTCTGGGCTCCATCAAGCGCCGGCTGATCGCGCTGCACCTGGTGGCGGTGCTGGTGGTCGCGATTGTGCTGCCCTTGGCACTATACTGGCGGGTCGACACCACGGCCACCGATCTGCACCAGCGCGCGCTGCGCGATCAGGCCGCGCAGATCGCGCCCTACCTACGATCGGCCGCCGATGGTCGGATGACGCTCGATCTCCCAACTGGCCTGCGCGAACTCTATTCCGTGAGCTACGGCCGTTACGGATACGCGGTGCTCGCGCGCGACGGTCAGGTCCTGCTCGGGTCACGTCCGAACGGCGAGACACTGTTTCCCGAGGATCCGCGCCGCGGCAGCCCATCGTTCTTTCAGCGCCCGCTGGGCCAATCGCGGATGTTCGGCGCCAGCGTCCCATATCGGTTTGGTAATGACACCGTCTGGTTGCAGGTCTGGGAAGACCAGGAACACCGTGACGTCCTGATCGATGATATCGTCGCGGAATTCCTGCCCCATGTCGCCTGGGTGATCCTGCCCGTTCTCGCCGTGCTGTTGGGCATCGATCTGGCGATCGTCGGCCGCACCCTGCGCCCGCTGGACGAAGCCTCACGCCGCGCCGAACAGATCGGTCCGACACAGACCGACATTCGCCTGCCGGAAACACGCATGCCGCGCGATGTGCTGCCGCTGGTGCGCGCGATCAACGAAGCGCTGGAGCGGTTGGAGCGCGGCTTCATCATGCAGCGCGATTTCGTGGCCGACGCGGCGCACGAGTTGCGCACCCCGCTGGCGATTCTGCGCGCGCAGGTCGAGGCCATCGCCGATCAGGACCCGCGGCACGCCCTGCTTGCCGACATCGGCGGCATGACCCGCATCGTCAATCAGCTCATCGAGGTTGCGGAATCCGATGCGCTGACCATCAGACCGGGTGAGGTCGCTGACCTGCGCGCGGTCGCGACCGAGGTCGTGGCCTTCATGGCGCCCGTCGCGATCACCGCCGGCAAGGACATCGCGATCAGCGAGGAGACGGAAGCGGTCTGGGTTGAAGGCAACGGCGCCGCCTTGTTCCAGGCGATCCGCAACCTGGTGGAGAACGCGATCATCCACACCCCGCCCGGAACCGCCGTCGAGGTGACGGTCACACCGGAGGGCGGCGTCACGGTGCGCGATGCCGGCACCGGTATCCCGCGGGAGCAGCGGGACCTCATCTTCCAGCGCTTTTGGCGTGGCGATCGCAGCCGTGCCGGCGGCACCGGGCTCGGCCTCGCGATCGTCGCCCGCGTCGTGCGGGCGCATGGCGGTCACATCGCGGTGGCCGATGCCCACCCGCGCGGCGCAGCCTTTACCATTCGTCTGCGCTCCGCTGTCCCGGCACCTGTTGCCTGAACGCGCTCATCCGGGGCAAATGGTTACTAGTTGTGAACGACCCGATATCAAAACATTATTGACGTGTGCAGGCCGGCGATCAAGTCGTTCTTCAGTGGCTTGCTGCTGGCCGCGGTTGGGATGTTGGCCCCAGGGTTCACCACCACCTGTAGATCCGGCTGCAACGTCGACCACGGCGCAATCTGGCACTGATACGTCAGCTCGATTACCGTCTTGTTGCCGGAATATGGCGTCCCGGACCCGGTATAGAAGATCACACCGTTACCAAACCGACGTGCCGCCGGACTGATGGCCATATACGACGCCCCCAACCCCAGCGTGTCATTCTCCCGCCCGGCAAACGGCCCGATCCAGTTCAATCCGCCCTCGATAAAAAGATTGCTCAGATTGCAATCGCCGGGCGAGCCCATCACCTGCAGGAACATGCCGACCCCGCCGGTCTTGCTGCCCGGTTCGCGCCAGACCAATTGATCCATGATGCCGTAGATCGCGTAATTCCCGGAATGTCGCTGCGGCTGCCCCGTGCTCGTCGGACTGGCCAGCGATTGGCCGGTATTGTCGTAAAGCCGATCAGAGAAGTTGCCGGAATCATACCGGGCGCCGAGCTTGTAGGTGCCCGGCAATCCGGTCGCATTGTCGCCTTGATTGACCAAGTGCCACAGCTCGCCCACCGTCAGCGCGTGGCCACTCAGGCGGAACGCCGTGCCGCCGCTGTCGCGCTCCTGCGGATTGCCGGTGCCGGGCGGCGCGGGATCGTCTCCCGCTCCTGCGCGCGCACCACCTTGCCGACGGTGTGCAGTCCCGGTGTGCCCAACCGCGCGTCGAACTCCGCCGCGTCGTGTTGAATCTTGTCGAAATCATGTGCGAACGGCTTTTCGCCGATGAATTCATACACCGCGTCCAGCGCCCGCTTCGGATCGCCGGTCGGTGTCTCGTAGGTCAGCAGCATCAAGCGGTCGACTGCTCGCCGAAGAAACCCTCGCGCAGCGCGTTCTACGAGAAGCCAATCATTCCGACTACGGAACAAAATTCCTCCGCCTGCGAATAGACCGTGCCGCCTGGTTCGAAGTTGAAGATCTTTGAAGGCTCGAACTTATTGCGGCGGATCAACCGCTCGATGCGGTCCAGGATCCACGGCACGTGCCGCACGCAGCAGCTCACTTTCGCATCCGGGAACAACGCCGCCAGCGTCGGCAGCTTCGAACACCACAGCCGATTGGTGTCGAACACCACCCGGGTGGGATGCTCACGGTGATAGTACGAGTCGAACGCTCCGGTCAGAATCGCCCAGCGCTGCGCGCCATCGATGAACACCGCGGTCTCGTTGTCCTGGCTCATCTGCCGCAGCAGCGCGGTGAACAGCGAGCCCACCGGGCTCGACATGCCGGCATGCACCCGCTTGTTCTGCCGCAGCAGCGCCGCCAGCAAGGTCGAGCCCGAGCGTGGCAGTCCCGAGATGAAATGGATCCCGTGTTTCATGCCGTGATGATACCCCCCGCTTGCGCCGAGTCTCGGTCACGCGTTCTCGCCTGGCAAGGGTGCCTGCCGACAGGGTGCCTGCCGACAGGTCTTGCCACACTAGGTCCAATAGGGTCGATATCGGGTATGCTCGCGCAACCTTAACAACCGGAGACAATCATGGCCAGCCAGCCAGCCAGTCCACGCGACGCCGTCCGCAAGACGGTCCCCAAGATGATAGAGGTGACCGAACAGGTCATCTATGGCGACATCTGGGAGCGTCCCGGCCTGAGCAAGCGGGATCGCAGCCTGATCGTTATCGCCTCGCTGATTTCCACCTGCCGCCCCGAGCAGCTCCGTGGCCATCTGGCGCGCGCGCTGGACAACGGTGTGACGCAAGACGAGATCGCCGAGGTGATCACCCATCTCGCCTTCTATTCCGGTTGGCCGGCCTCGATGACCGCGGCGCGCATCGCCAAGGAGGTGTTCGAGGAGCGGGGCGTGGCCTGACCACCGGCGCAAACGCACCGGCGGGACCCGACCGCCACGCGAGGCCGCTGGTTGATCAGACCCAGGAGCGGGCTAGTGTCCCCGTGGGATAACAAGGCCGAAATGACCACATGGAGGGGACGGAGATGAGACGCAGGACGTTCGTTCGTTGCGCCGCTGCCACGGCTTTGGCATCGGTGCGAGGTCCCGCCATCGCGCAAACGACCCGCGCGCGCACGCTGCGCTTTGTCCCGCAAGCCAACCTGACCGTGTTGGACCCGATTTTCACCTCCGCCTCGGTCACCCGCAGCCATGGCTACTTGATCTACGACACACTGTTCGGCATCACCGGCGACGATCGTTTCGGCCCGCAGATGGCAGAGGGGTATGCATCCGCTGACGACGGGCGCAGCTACCTGATCCGGCTGCGCGACGGGCTGAAATTCCACAATGGCGAACCGGTCCGCGCCCAGGACTGCGTGGCCAGCCTGCAGCGCTGGACAGCGCGCGACGTGGTCGGCCAAACCGCCGCCCAGTTCGTTGATGGCTGGAGTGCGCAGGACGACCGCACGATCCGCATCACGCTGAAGCAGAAGTTGCCACTCTTCATGGAGCTTATCGGCAAGGGTGGTGCATCGGTCCCCTTCATTATGCCCGAGCATATCGCCACCACCGACCCGTTCAAACCGGTCATCGAGACGATCGGCTCCGGACCGTTCAAATTTATCAAAGCCGAGTTCGTTGCCGGTGCGCGCGTCGTCTATGAGCGGAATGCCGACTACGTGCCGCGCCAGGAACCACCGGACGGCACCACTGGTGGCAAGGTGGTTCATTTCGAGCGTGTCGAGTGGCAGGTGATCCCCGACGCCGCGACGGCCGCCGCCGCGCTCCAGGCCGGCGAGGTGGATTGGTACGAACAGGTCCAGGCCGATCTGGTTCCGCTGCTGCGGCGCAATCCCAATATCACCGTCGATCTGGCGCTGGCAGCTGGCTATATGGGCCTGCTGCGCTTCAACCAGCTCGTCGCGCCGTTCGACAATGCCGCCATCCGGCGCGCGGTGGCGATGGCGGTCGACCAGTCGGACTACATGGCCGCGTTGACCGGCAACGATGCCGACGCCTATCGCGTATGCAAGTCCATGCTGACCTGCGGCACGCCCTACGCCCGCGAGGTCGGCGCGTCGGCGATGCCAGCCGACCTGGACAAGGCCCGCGCTGCCCTCAAGGCGGCGGGCTACCAGGGCGAGAAGGTGGTCATCCTACATCCCGTCGATGTCGCAACTATCGCCCCGATGGATGACGTGACGTTCGACCTGCTGCGGAAACTCGGCATGAACGCCGAGCTCGACGCCGCTGATTTCGGCACGGTGACGCAACGCCGCACCAGCAAGGCACCGATCGACAAGGGCGGCTGGTCCATTCTGCACACCTGGGGGCCACCCAGCGTGATGGGGACGCCGCTCGCCAATCAGTTCATCCGCGGCCTCGGTGCGAGCGGCTTCCCGGGCTGGGCAACGGACGACACGATCGAGCAAATGATCCGCCAATGGGTACTGGCGCCCGACGCCGCCGCGCGCAACGCGCTCACCGACGCGATCCAGGCCCGGGCGTTCGAGACGGTGCCGATGATCCCGCTCGGGTTGTTTCAGATCCACACCGCATTCGCCAAGACCATTGTGGGACACACGAAGTTCGATGGCGCCCTGTTCTGGAACCTGCGCCGGACCTGATGCGACCAATGACCGGTGGGAGATAGCCGAGGCGGCATTGGCGCACATGCTGCGCGACGGGACGGAAACTGCCTACCAACGCGGGGCCTTATGGAGAAGTGGCGACATGCGTTGGGCGCGTCGGGGCATCCAACGCCGCTGCAGCGCGACTGAGCGGGAGCAGCGCGGGCGGCAGCGCACTGCCACGTGTGTTATACCAGGAGCCATAGCACGTGACTCACTGCTTTGATCTTTATCCGACGCGGTGCGGTGTGATTCCCCTAGTCCGGTAATTTGGCTGAGGGAAGCATCGATGGGTCGGGCTGTGATGATCACGCGTTTGGATTGGTCTGCGGCTGAGTTGTGCCGTGTTGCGTCGAGAGAGGGATGGCCGGGTTGTACGGCGGCTTCTGGCGCTGGCATTGATCCTCGAAGGGCACGCGCGCGAGGCGGCGGCTTCGCTGAGCGGGATGCAGCGACAGACGCTGCGGGACTGGGTGCATCGCTATAACGAGGCGGGCTTGGCGGGGTTATCGTCTCGGGTCAGTTCGGGTCCTGCGCGGTTGCTGAGCGCGGACCGGATGGAGGCGTTCAGGGAGCTGGTGATCAACGGGCCTGACCCGGAGATCGACAAGGTGGTTCGGTGGCGCTGCGTCGATTTGCGGGAGAAGCTCGCGGGGCGTTTTTCTGTCTCGGTGCACAAGCGCACGGTGGCGAAGTGGCTGCGTGAACTGGATCTCACCCGGCTGCAGCCGCGGCCGTTCCATCCGAACCAGGACGCCGCGGCCCAGGCGGCATATAAAAAAATTCACGCGCCTGGTCGCCGAGGCGTTGCCGGCATCGGCTGCGGGGAAAGACATTGAGGTCTGGTTTTCTGATGAAGCCAGGGTCGGGCAGAAAGGCTCGCTCGAATACGTTTCGGATCCGATCGGATCACGGCCACCGATGGTGCGGGACAACCGTCACGACTCTGTTCACCTGTTCGGCGCGATCTGCCCATGTCGTGGTGTCGGTGCTGCGATCATCATGCCCGCCGTCAACACCGAGGCGATGAACGAGCACCTGGCCGAGATCAGCACACAGATATCACCAGGGGCACATGCTGTCCTGGTCTGCGACGGTGCCGGATGGCATCAGCCGGGCAAACGCCTGCGTGTGCCCGACAACATCACGCTCCTGCCGCTGCTGCCCTACGCCCCAGAG
>Ga0210386_10005513_pt1 | contig 10275 bp, 8 predicted proteins | sample IncBWH32OmetaG_FD_160091 | JGI IMG/M metagenome (GOLD analysis project Ga0210386, IMG submission 160091) | Forest soil microbial communities from Barre Woods Harvard Forest LTER site, Petersham, Massachusetts, United States - Inc-BW-H-32-O ... | reverse complement strand
CTGTGCAATCAGATCATCCGCTACGTCAATCCTTGGTTCCGTCCTGACGTCAGAGAATCGACGCGAACTCAGGCGTCCGAACATACTCGATTTCACAACGCGCCTGAATTCAAGCGTCTTCCCCTGAGCAAATCCTGGCAACCAGCTTGCTACCACAAAGATCGAGTGCAAGACGATGCGGATGCTACGACCCGGAGGTACTGCCATGAATTCCGTAGGCCAAGACGTCCTAATTGAAAATGCCGACAAATTGATCGCAAGACGTGACGACCCACTCGTAGTGGCGGCCCAGGCAGGAGTGCCCGAGGCCTTCGCCCAACTTCATGCGATATATTCTCCACGCCTTTACAGAACGATCATGGCAATTACCAAGAACCCGGAAGATGCCGAGGACGCTCTACAGGAGACGTTTCTGCGAGCGCATTTGAGGGTCCATGCGTTCGAGGGCAGATCTAATATCTATACCTGGCTCAGCCGGATCGCGATCAACTGTGCCCTTTTGATCCTTCGCAAACGGCGTGCTCGTTCCGAGGTATTGTTCGATCTCCAACTGGATGATCGATGTGAAACGATCTTTTTCGAGGCTAAGGACCCTGCTCCGAATCCCGAGGAGGTCTACGATTTGCGTCAGCGTCAAATCAAGGCCTTGCGCGCAATGCGTCGCCTGGATCCCAGACTGCGGGCGCCATTTCGGATGCAGATTAAACACGGATGGTCAGTGAGGGAGATCAGCCAGGCGATGAACATTTCCGAAGCGGCCGTCAAGTCTCGTCTATATCGTGCACGTCAACGGCTCTTTACGACACGCGCGGACCAGAAGTCATTCGCAACTCACCACCAGCGCTCACTCTCAGAGTTCGCCGGGAGAGGCTCTGTGCTACCGGCTTTGAGCCAAGGCATGTGCCGAAACTCTGATTCCCAATAAGAGAAGGAACAGGAATGCCGCTCAAATCTGAGCTCGACGAGGTTCGTTCGGGATTAGCCACGACTCTGTTGTTTGAAAACATACATCCCGGGAACGGACGGGCTCACCCGATTTCGCAAGGTTCATTTGGGAGAAGAGAATGGAACAGCAAAACGCCAAACGGAGATTGCATTTATCGAACGCTCCGATAGATATGAATCGGGTCAGTCTTAACAAAACACCTCTCGATGTTTCGCCCCTGCGACTTCGCCAACATCGCATTCTATGCGTAGATGACGACGTATTAGGCACAACTATGCGAGCAGAGATCTTGAAAGAACACGGTTACTTAGTCGTTGTGTTTCATTCTCCCCTCGAGGTTACGCGCTGCGATCTTTCTATTTTTAATCTCGCAATTCTGGATTTTGAGATGCCAGGGCTGAATGGCCGAGAGCTATTGCTACGCATGCGGGCGTTAGGCGCCAGATTTCCGATCGTATTGCTTACCGGGCGACTGGCGACCCTTCCGCACGAAGATCGAGTCCTGTTTTCGCGGTGTATCGACAAAGATATGCCTATGCACCACCTGCTCGACACGATTGCAAAGTTCCTAGATCCGAATCAACGTCCCGACTATGGCTCGTGACAGAGACACATTTCGTCGCACTGAATTCTCTAACGAAGGGCTGTACCCCTTGAAGGCGAATGGCTCCTTTTAGCTCTTGAGTGCATGCTAGGTTCCATTCTGTGCTCAACAAGTTTCTTCTTATCGGAGGCGCGGAACTTCCATCGGCCTCTCCAAAGCAAAGCAATTTGTCGCCTTCAACACGGCATAAAGTGCGGTGTGAGCGGCAAGGTGAAATGAAATGTCGCGCCTTTCCCAGAGTTGGCGGATGCCCACAGGCGTCCTCCGTGCGACTCAATAATCGAACGACTGATCGCCAACCCCATACCGCTGCCTTCTGGTTTCGTGGTAAAGAATGCGTCAAAAATGTGACCTGCTTTGTCGGCGGGCAATCCGAGACCCGTATCGCTGACCGAAATCTGGACTTGGCGGTCCTGCCGAAGTTGCGCCTTGATCGTAAGTACTCCGCCTGTGCCCTCCATCGCCTGGATCCCATTGAGAATAAGGTTCATTAGCACTTGCTGGAGCTGCACACGGTCTGCCATGACTTTCGGGAGCCCGTCGGCAACGTAAGTAACGATATTTACGGAATGCCGATGCGCTTCGTTGTGCAAGATAAGCAACATCTCTCCAATGAGTTCGCTTACCATAACTGAATCCAATTGTGAAGGACTTTTCCTATACAGCGCGCGGACTCGGTCAATGATGTGGGCTGCACGCCCGGCGTCCTTGACTGCTTCCAGGGCAGCTTCGCGCGCCTCGAACACATCGGGCTCTTCGCGATCAAGCAATCGCGCGCACGCTTCAGCATTCGTTACCGCCGCACCAATTGGCTGCTTGATTTCGTGCGCTAGTGAGGCGGTGAGTTCACCCATTGTGCTCACGCGATTTACATGAGCGAGGTCCGCTTGTAGCTGTTCGACACGTTTGCGATCTTCAATGTCGTTGATTACTCCGTACCATTTGACGATTTTTCCTCGTTTGTCGCGCACAGGCACGGCGCGCGTCTGGAACCAGCGGTAATCTCCGTCCGTGCTACGAAGTATTCGCGCCTCATATTCCAACGTACTACCGGAGACCTGAGACTCCTGCCATGTTGTAAGAGCACGACTGAGATCGTTGGGATGAACTGCATCCTGCCAACCCCAGCCTAAAGCCTGTTTCTCCGTCAGCCCTGTATATTCGACCCAACGGCTGTTTACGAATGTGCGTTGACCGTCCGGCCGAGCAATGAACGCGAGGGCAGGCATGGTCTCAAGCGCTTCCCGAAACTTTTGTTCTTCGCTCCTCAGTTGCCCAACCCGCACTTGGTAGACCGCCCAGAGTAGCGCCAGGAAAGCGCCAGCCCAAAGTGCGCGGAACCAGTTCGTTTGGTAATACGCCGGCGCGATAGAGAAATCCAAGAATGCGCCCGCCTCGTTCCACACGCCGCTGTTGTTGCAGGCTGCCACTCGGAAGCGGTAGTGACGTGGGGGGAGATTGGTGTAAAAGGCTTGCCGCCGATTTCCTGCGTCGTGCCAATCACGATCCAAGCCTTCGAGCTTGTAACGAAAGCGAACTTTCTCCGGCGCCACAAAACTCAACGCAGTGTAGTCAATTTCCAGATCCCGAATAAGCGGCGGTAATGGCAGATGTCCCGCCCTATCTGAGCCGGTATCATATGTTTTTCCATCAGCGATGATTTGCTCCACATCCACCGGTGGAGAAACCAGATTCCTCTTCGTGTGAGCAGGATCGAACATTTGAAGCACTGAATTGTTAGCGAACCAGAGTTTGCCATCAGAGGATCGGGAGACCTGCGGTAAGAACGGGGCTTCCCCCGGTCGAACACCATCGGACTGATCGATAACATTGACTTTCAACGCAAGTGATGGGTGTCCCCACCACTGTTGTATGTCGGTGCTGCTAATCTCGACCAGGCCACATCCCGAGTACAACCAATAGTTGTTTTGGTCGGAAACGATGGAAAAAATGTCACTGCACGGAAGCCCGTTCCGCACCGTCATTGTTTGCCGTTGGCCGTCTTTCCAGCCTATTAGTCCGCCAGCAGTAGCACCTAGAACTGAACCATCGGCATTTACGATCACCTGCCTGACCGGCAGATTTTTCGTTCGATCGAATGAGAAGGTTTCGGCATTACCGTTGCGAAACCGCGCAAGGTCCCCATTCACGAGGCCCAGCCAAATACCGGCGCGCTGGTCAGTCGCCAATGCACGAGCGGTCGGAATGCGGGGCGGCAGTATTTCCTCAACGACCCCGAAATCTCGAATGCGAAGGAGTTTCCGAGAAGGAGCAATTGTCACCGCCCAGATGTTGCTCTCCTTATCTTCCGTAATTCCAGCAACGGTTCCGACATGGCTGCCATCTGTCCGCCTGATCTCGATGAAACGCCCGTCTTGATATATCCAGAGCCTATCGTCGACACCTACCCATAGCCTTCGGTCTCGATCTTCGAATAAAGATGTGACTTGATTCCCAGGGAGGCCCTGACCCGTTCGAATTGAAGATACTGTTCCGCCACGAATCGCATCGAGCCCTCCGGGGTTTCCTACCCATACGGTGCCGTCGTGAGCGACGAGAACGGAAACCACGTTATCTGCACTCAAACCTTCTTCTATCGAAAAGCTAACAACCGGAAAGTCTCGGAAACAGTCAATTCCTTGCGAGGTTGCCACCCAGACATTGCCCTCACGGTCCTGATAAAACTGGTAAATCGTGTTGCTGGAAAGGCCGTCTGCGCTGCTGAAGTGATCCATTCTGCCGTCACGAATCCGGTATATTCCTCGATCCCATGTTCCGACCCAGAGAACGCCATCACGATCCATAAAAAGAGACGCAATAGCCAGTTTGCTTCCGTCCAGACCAGGTTGGCGGAAGGGCTTCCAGGAACCTTGCACAAGACGTTCCAGCCCGACTCCGTGTCCGCCATGATCAATTCCCACCCACAGCGATCCATCCGAAGCGGGGACGGCACTTTCAACCCCATCGAAGCCTCTGTTTGGTTCTAGATATCTGTTGGGATACATCCTCAGTGATCCATCACGCCAGCGCAGCAGTCCAGTACTGGACCCCATCCAGAGGTCTCCTGAAGGGGCCTCTACCAGAGTCTGGCAACAGGCCCCGAACGAGTTTTCGTTAGGAACGCGATAGCACTGTGGTTTTGAGCCGGAGACCTGACAGAGAGCACCTCCAGCCGTTTTGGAGACGGTCGTAACCCAAATTGTTCCGAGGTGATCTTCTAAAATCGAGCTTACGATGTCGGGTTCCTTGAGGTACGTGACTAAAGTCTGCTGCGTCCAATGGCTCAAGCCCGCGTCTGTTCCAATCCATAGACTCCCGTCACGCGCCGCCAATAGAGCTCTAACGTTATGGGAGGGCAACTGACTGCCAGGGGGCGGTTCCCAAGCGATCAGACGTACACCATCGAACCGCATTAACCCTGTAGCCGTTCCGATCCATATGTAACCATCTGTCGTCTGGGTTATGACATTCGGCTGGCCACGTAGTAACCCATCCTGCATCCTCCACGCATTGTGCCGATACTGAGAGATGTGAGTTGTGGGGTCGAGGGCAATGCCGACTGAAGAATCAAAGCAAACGACTACCAACAAGATGATTGCTCGGCAAATGAAGAGTATTCCTCGATTGCCAGCATGAACAAAAGTGCGCACAACGAAAGCACGCAATCTTGAGTGATCAGTTTCGCATGAATAGCCGTCAATCCTGCAGGGAAGGGGCAAAACGGATCGGTGACGGGAGGGAGACTCCGCCTCGGTATATAGACACACAGTTTGAACCTGCTTCCTGATCAGAAACTTCTGATCGAACGGCAGGCGCAAAACGGCCTCCATGAAGGAGGGAGTAGTTTCGATCTGAGGCTTCAATATAAGCAAGGGAAGTCACTACAGCGTGGAGGATGACTCTGCGGACTCTAGCTTCGCTACGGGAACCTTTACCCCGCGGCTCGGAGTGGGGCGAGAAATGCCGAACTTTTTCATTTTGTAGAACAGCGTGGTGCGCTTGAGCCCCAGTTTGGCTGCCGCTCCTTCCGGCCCGCCGATCATCCAGCATGCCGCTTCTAATGCTTGCAAGATCAGGGCTCGGTCAACTTCTTTCAGCGCCCCGGATCTCGACGTTACAGTTACCGTCTCGAGATGGTTCGACGGTAGAGGATTCGGAAGCAATCCACCATGAGAAAGAATCACCGCGCGTTGAATCAGGTTTTGCAACTCACGCACATTACCAGGCCAGTCGTATGAGCGTAACGCCAACATGGTTTCTTCGGGAATTTGTTCAACGCACTTACCGATCTGGCGGGAATACAGGTCAACGAAATAAGTAACCAGAACTCGTATATCTTCACGGCGCGCCCGCAAGGGCGGCAATAGCACCGGAAACACATTGAGGCGATAGTAGAGATCGCCACGGAATTCGCTTTGCTTTACCATGTGCTCCAGATCTCGGTGAGTGGCGGCCACTACCCTCACGTCCACGCGGTGGGTCCTGGTGCTTCCCAGACGCTCGAACTCCTGCTCTTGTAGAACTCGCAGCAGTTTGGGCTGCAACGACAGTGGAATGTCGCCGACCTCGTCCAAAAAGAGCGTTCCTTTATCGGCCAGTTCGAAGCGCCCGATTCTCTGCGAGATGGCCCCGGTGAACGCTCCCCGCTCGTGGCCAAAAAGTTCGCTTTCCAGCAAATCTAAAGGAATGGCAGCACAATTGACCTTTACAAAGGGACGGTCGTAGCGCGGACTGATATTGTGGATCGCCTTCGCGATCAATTCCTTTCCGGTGCCCGTTTCGCCCTGAATCAACACCGTTGAGGCGGTAGGCGCGACCAGTTCAACCTTCTCAAGAACTGCTTCAATGGACGCGCTCTGTCCGATGATTTGATCAAATTGGCGATCTTTGTCCTCCTGGTCGCCGGACCGAACTGTTTTAAAATCGGCCACAGAATCCCTCCGGTCCAAACTGTGCTCAACTCGGTCTCAGCTTTCGCTTCCCAAGGCAGCTCGAACGCCCTCCAATAGAATCGCGGCGTCAAATGGCTTGGCGAGGAATTTCACTGCGCCCATTCTCATTGCCTGCAACCGCATTTTTTCGTCCCCATGTGCGGTAACAAAAATAATGGGAATCGGACAATGTTCCGCGTTCAATTTTGCTTGAAGATCCAAGCCTGACATTCCGGGCATGCGGATATCGGCTATCAGACAACCTGTCTCCTGCTGCCGGCCAGAGCTCAAGAACTCCTCCGCACACGAAAACAACTGGACAGAGAAGCCCGCTGACTTCAGCAAACGCTGCATCGCGAGGCGACACGATTGATCATCTTCGACAACCGCAATCATTTTTGGAATCCTCTGTCCGGCCATACGGATACAGGATTAATTGCAGCACCGCAGAGCGCAATTGTGGCTTTTGATTAGGGCGCCGATAGGTTTCTATAAGGCGATCTCTAATCGATCAGGGGCGCTGCGACACTGACCGCTCAAGCGTTAGGTATTGTCGGAAGCTTAAGTTTTTCAGCTATTCTTCCCAACTCAGCAGGGGAATTGGCCTGCATCTTGCGCATGACGTGCCCGCGATGGACAGTCGCGGTGACCTCGCTCATAGCGAGCGTGGAAGCAATCTGTTTTGTGAGCTTGCCGGAAATAACAAGACGCATTACCTCACGCTCGCGCCCCGTGAGCTTCGCGTAGCGTTCTCGCAATTGAGAAATCTCGACCTGTCGCTGGCGCAACTCGTCGTCGCGCTTCAGGGCTTGCTGAATCGCATCGACAAGATCCTGATCCCGGAAGGGTTTTGTCAAAAACTCCACTGCCCCCGATTTCATGGCTTCGACGGTCATGGGTATATCGCCGTGCCCAGTGACGAAGATGATAGGAATGGAGACTCCGCCCTCATTCAGTTTGCGTTGGACTTCCAGCCCGCTCATTCCAGGAAGCCGCACATCCAAAATGAGGCAACTGGCGACATCTGGAAGCTTGTGCCGGAGGAAGTCTTGCGGCGTGGCAAACGATTCGGAGTGTAATCCGACTGACTTCAAGAGACGCTCCAGGGCTGCACGCATACGAGCGTCATCATCAATAACGAACACCGTGACCTCATTTGCGCGGGTCATGTGTGCGGAGTCCTCTGTTGGGACAGCGTAAAGTGAAACGTTGTCCCTCGCCCGGAGTTTGCGGTTGCCCACAGGCGGCCACCATGCGACTCGATAATGGAACGTGTGATCGCAAGTCCCAGTCCGGTGCCGTGCGGCTTGGTGGTAAAGAACGCGTTGAATATCTGGTCAGTTTTGTCGCTGGGCAGCCCCACGCCGTCATCGGTGACGGAAATCAGCACCAGACAATCTTCAGCCAGGCGCGACTTGATGCTCAGCTCGCCGGTCATGTCCCGCATCGCCTCAATCCCATTGAGCATTAGGTTCATCAATGCCTGCTGCAACTGCACATGATCGGCCATCACTCTGGGGAGCCCTTCTGCGAGATCGGTGCGTGTTGTAATGGAATGCCGATTGGCCTCGTCGCGCAGCAAAACAATCATCTCTCGAATCAGGTCATTTACGTCAACCATCTCCTGATGGGAAGAATCCTTTCGGTAGAGGGAGCGGACATGATCGATAATGTCGGCCGCACGTCTGGCGTCTTTAGTCGTCTCCAAGGCAGCCTCGCGCGCATCGACTACGCTAAGTCGCCCCTCGTCCAGAAATCGCAAGCATGCTTGAGCATTTGTAACGGCAGCCCCAATCGGCTGCTTGATTTCGTGGGCCAATGAGGCGGTCAACTCCCCGATCGTGCTGACTCGGTTCAGGTGCGAGAGATACTCCAGTTCCTGCCGTAGTCTCTCGCGCTCTTGCTCGGCCTGCTTGCTTTCGGTCACGTCCATGATCACCCCAATCATTTGTGTTACTTCTCCACATGAGTCCAAAACAGGGTGGCCAAGGGAACGAATATGTCTGGCGGTCGAATCCGGAAGCAGAATTCGGAACTCCGCATCCAGATCCGATTTCTGGGCTATTGCTCGATTGAATGCCCCTTCATATCTGGCTCGATCCTCGGGATGAATCCGCTGCAGCCGTTGTTCCCAGGTGGGCATCCCGTCTTTAGGATCGAAGTCTTGGAGGCGATGCCATTCCGTTGAAAGATGCACGGGTTTCATTCGAACTGTGTCAAAAACCCAACTCCCGATGTTTGCCACTCGTTGGGCTTGTGCCAGGTAAGTTTCACTCCGCTTTAGAGCTTCCTCGGCACGCATGCGTTCCGTGATATCGATCATCGTGCCGACCACTTGAACAAGATCTCCGGTGGGACTGAAAACTGGATGGCCGATGGCATGAATGTGTCTAACTATTCCATCCGGTTTCAGAATTCTAAATTCAACGTCGCAATCCAGTTTCTTCAAGAGGGTCCTATCGCTCGCCAGCTTGAACTTATCGCGGTCTTCCGGGTGTATTCGCTGCACCCATTGCTCGAACTCTGGTAAACCCTGTTGAGGATCGAAGCCGAAAAGTCGGAACATTTCCTCGGACCAATACAGGGTCTCGCGGCTTGTTCCCTGAATGGCACAGCTGCCCGTTTGGGTCAGCCTCTGTGCTTCCGCGAGATAAGCTTCGCTGCGTCTGAGATCCTGCTCCGCCCTTTTGCGCTCCTCGATATCGATGTTTGTGCCATACCATTTGATGACTTTTCCATTTTTGTCGAGGCTTGGAGTTGCGCGGAAAAGCAACCAACGGTATTCGCCATCAAAGCGGCGCAGCCGCGCCTCGAACTCACCTGGCCGACCAGAAGCTAAAATCCCCTGCCAGTAATCCACAAGCCCTTTGAGATCGTTCGGATGGAGGGCAGTGGTCCAGGCGGTGCCCCGCGCCTGATCCGCCGTGAGGCCCGCGAAGTCCAACCAGCGCCGATTGAAAAATTCGGCGTTCCCGTCTGCTGTGGCAGACCACGCCATACATGGGATAGTCTCGATCACTTCGCGCAGCTCTCGTTCAGTGTGTTGCAGCCGATCATTCTGGCGCTCCAATTCCAAGCGTGCTGCCTCCGCCTGCCGGAGATTGAAGCTGTCGGAAATCGCATATGCGACTACACGGCCAATCAGTCGCAGCAAGATGATGTCCTCATTGCTGTAGACGGTTAAGGCAGGTCCGGACAGGCCTAATGCGCCTAGTCGGCGATGAGGCGTGGTCAGGGGCACAAAAACCAGCGGGCCGACGTCGAGCCCTTGATCTGCAATTCCTTTTTTAAGTTGTGCAGGGACTCTCTCGTCGGTGTCCCAATCATGGATGTAGTACGGCTCCTGGGTTTTGTACGCGTGCCAGGATGGACGCTCTTGAACTGGCACATTCGCATATCCAGCAATGAGGCTCTTTTCTCGCCCGACTACAGCCCATTCGACTTCGTCGGAGTTTTCCTTGTAGACGACGATGTAGAACTGCAGGAATGTGAGGAACTCACGGAGTTCTTCAGCGAGGATTGTGGTGAGATCTTCGGGTTCCCGGCACTGCGAAAGAGCTTCACTCAGCCTAAGCACCGCTTCATATCGCTCCCCTGCAACCTGACGCGGAGCGCCTTCGCCGGTTCCGAGTTTGGTCAGGGATGACATCTCCGCTATTTACCCACACACCACCTTACACAATAGGATCGCTCATACGACATTCAGGGTGCAACGTAGGATCCGCCGCTGCCAGAAAGCTCATTCGGTCACTGCGGCTGCACAACAGATGCGACCACCGGGCGACTCGACAATG
>Ga0210386_10005511_pt1 | contig 10277 bp, 11 predicted proteins | sample IncBWH32OmetaG_FD_160091 | JGI IMG/M metagenome (GOLD analysis project Ga0210386, IMG submission 160091) | Forest soil microbial communities from Barre Woods Harvard Forest LTER site, Petersham, Massachusetts, United States - Inc-BW-H-32-O ... | reverse complement strand
CAGATTATCGATACACCAATCGTAGTCGCCGAGCGATTCGACGGTCGGCCGGGTTTCCCATTCGACCTCCACCCGCTCGAAAAGGTCCCGATAGTATTCAGCGTGACGACGCAGCAGCCGCTCGTACTCACCGCTGGCCTTGAGCTTTTCGAGCGTGTAGGCCCGCATCGTGTCAAGCAGCCGATAGCGCGCAACCGGCCCCTTGACCTCCGCGACAACGAGCGATTTGGAAACCAGATTCGACAGCCCGTCCTCGACTTCAAACGGCGCGAGTTCGGAGTTCGCTACGACCGCGCTGACTGCCTCGACGCTGAAGGCGCCGGCGAATACCGCCAGGCAGTGCAGGATCACACGCTCGGACTCGCTCAGCAGGTCATGGCTCCAATCGAGCGTCGCCCGCAGGGTCTGCTGCCGCGGCAGCGCCGTCCGCCTACCGCCGGTCAGAAGACCGAAGCAATCGTCGAGGCGCGCGGCAAGCATCTCGATGCCCAGCGTCGCCACACGCGCGGCAGCAAGCTCGATTGCCAACGGGATGCCGTCGAGGCGGCGGCAAATTCCGGCGATTGTGGCCGCAATGCTGGGGTCAAACGCAAAGTCTGGCGCGGCGGCGCGCGCGCGCTCGACGAACAGCCCAACGGCGCCGTAGCGAAGCGGGTCCTCGCTATCCGCGCTGCCTTCGGGGGGGACAGCGAGCGGCGGTACCCGATAAACCCACTCGCCCTCGGCCCGGAGAGGTTCGCGACTCGTGGCGATCACGCGTATTGCCGGGTTGACGCGCAACAACGCATCGGCCAAGCGCGCAACTGCGTCGATCACATGCTCGCAATTGTCGAGCACAATCATAAGTTGCTTCGAACGGAGCGCGATCGCGACAGAGTGCGGCGATGCCGTGTTCGAAGCGAGTTCGAGCCCGAGCGCGGTGGCGACGGTGACCGGGACGAGGTTGGGATCGGACAACGGCGCCAGCTCGGTGGCCCAGACCCCATCGGCGAACTGGGACAATTGGTGACGTGCCATCTCGAAGCCGAGCCGCGTCTTGCCGATGCCTCCGGCGCCGGTCAGGGTGATGAGGCGGTGGGAGGCGTTGAGGTCCAGGACCTCAGCCAACTCAGCGTCGCGGCCGATCAGTTCGGAAACCGGCTCCGGCAGGTTCGTGGGCGAGTGGGCCGGCACGGGCGCCGCTTCAGGGGTCCAAGCGGTTGGCTTGGCATCAGGCGACGCCGAGGCGGTGCGGATCTCTCCGGTAAATTGATAGCCCCGTCCGGAGAGCGTGCGGATCAGATCGCGGTCGGCCGCGAACGCCTTGCGCAGCGCCGAGACCTGGGCTTGCAGATAATTCTCCTCAACAATCCGGCCCGGCCAAACGCGCTCCAGCAGCGCATCCTTGCTGACGACAGCCCCGCGCGCCTCGATCAGTGCCATCAGCACGTCGAACGCGCGCGCGCCGAGTTCCACCGGCCGATTGTCGGCAAGAAGTTCGCCTCGATCGGGCAGGACCCGGAAACGGCCGAACTCGATTGCCGCCGGGGCAACGGGTACGGGAGTCATGGTGATTGATCTTGAATGCGATTTAGTTGAATTGCAAGGTGATGCGGCGCGCCACGAACTAATGGCATGCGCGGCGCCTGGCGTGAACTGCCGCCGGTCGCCGCGATATCCCGCACGCTCAAAACTCGATATCGACCCGATCTGTGCCTTTTGATCATTGCGCATTGCGGAACAAATATCCCCGGCTCACTCGGCGGATGGATACATCGTGACGGTAATAATGGCTGCCGTTCCGTAGGTGCCCGGAACACCTCCGCGTGGAATGCTTCTCGAGTGTCTGCTCTCCCACCCGAAGCGGCTGTAGCCGGGGCGCTCGGACCTCCCATGGCGCGTTACAGGCCGCTTCCGTCACCGCCAGAGCAGGCGACGCGCTATCCAGGCGCCCCACGCATAACGAAAGGCGGACATCAAACCTACCTCCAACGTCAGGCAAAATAAGCGTTGCGTCCCCCACCTTCGGAGCGCATGGTACCTGTTACCGTGACCTTTCTCGCCGTCTGACGGGGAAATCCCGGATAGAGCCAATTAGGAGCGCACGGGCTTCGCCCGCAGTGGCCGCTGTCCACCTCGAGAATAACAGGCTCAATAACATCACGGGGGCACTCCGATGTCGATACGACCCGACCCGACCTTCCACGCATCGCCGAAACTTGCGATGGAAGCTCCGGTGGAAAGCTTCGCCTACACCGTAATGCTCAGTCCGGACTTCGCAAAGCCCGACGCGCTCGCGGTGATCGATGTAAAGCCCGGCTCGCCGACATACAGCCAGATCGTCCACACGGTGACGATGCCGCACAAGGGCGACGAGTTCCACCATTTCGGTTGGAACGCCTGCTCGTCGGCATTGTCGCCACTCACCGGCCACGCGTTCCTCGATCGGCGCTACCTGATTATCCCCGGGATGCGCTCCTCGCGCATCTATGTCGTGGATACGAAGCCCGATCCCACCAAGGCGACGATTCACAAGATCATCGAGCCCGAGGGTGTTCAAGAAGACCGGGTACTCACGGCCCCACACGGTCCATTGCGGTCCGGAAGGCTTATACGTCAGCACGCTCGGCGGCGGCGGCAAGGACGGCACCGACGGGCCGCCAGGCATTTTCATCATGGACTGCGAAACGTTCGATATCCTGGGCCGCTGGGAGATCGACCGCGGCCCCCAGAACCTGCACTATGATTTCTGGTGGAACCTGCCGCGCGACTACATGGTGTCGAGCGAGTGGGCGCTGCCGCCGCAATTCGAGAATGGGATCGTGCCGGAAGATCTGCTCTCGAACAAGTATGGCCATCGCATCCACTTCTGGGATCTCCGGGCGCGGCGCAACGTCCAGACGATCGATCTTGGCGCCAACCACCAGATGGCGCTCGAGGTGCGGCCCGCGCACGACCCCGTACGCGAGTACGGGTTCGTGGGTGTCGTGGTCGACACCACGAACCTCGAAGGCTCGATCTGGACCTGGTGGCGCGAAGGCGGCAAGTTCCACGTCGAGAAGACAGCGACGATCCCGCCCGAACCGGCATCCAAGGACCTGCTGCCACCCCTGCTGCAGGGGTTTGGCGCGGTGCCACCGCTGGTGACCGATATCGACCTGTCCATGGATGACCGGTTCCTCTACGTCGCCTGTTGGGGAACCGGCGAGATGCGCCAGTACGATGTCACCGACCCGAGGAAGCCGAAGCTTGCGGGCTCGGTCCACCTGGGTGGGATCGCTCGCCGTACCCCACACCCGAACGGCAAGGTGTATGCTGGCGGTCCGCAAATGGTCGAGATCAGCCGTGACGGCAAGCGCGTCTACTGGACCAACTCGCTCTACTCGACGTGGGACACCCAGTTCTATCCCGACGGCGTGCCGGGCGCTCAGGTCATGGCCAATGCGAACGCAAACGGCGGCCTTGCGCTGGCAAAGGACTACTGGGTGAACTTCCCCGACGGATACCGGGCACATCAGATCCGGCTCGAGGGTGGCGATTGTTCGACGGATTCGTTCTGCTATCCGTCAGTTTGAGCCTGGGTGGACTGGACACCTGCCGCACTCTGGCTGGCTGTTATCGCGAGTGGCCTCTATCACGGTGTGAACCCGGGGATGGGATGGCCGCTCGCGGTTTCGGCCGGGCTGATGGAACGGCGTTCGCGCGCCGTTGCGGCGGCACTTTGGCCGCTCACAGTCGGCCATCTGCTGGCGATTCTCGTGGTGATCCTTCCCTTCTCTCTGCTGGTCGCCCTCGTCCAATGGCAGCGGCCGATCCAAACCGGCGCCAGCCTTCTGGTCATCGGGTTCGGGACCTTCCGGTTGGTCAACCGGCGCCATCCGCGCGTGCTGGCGCGGATACGACCGACACAATTGGGGCTCTGGTCCTTTGCCGTGGCGGTAGCGCATGGCGCAGGATTGATGTTGGTGCCGATCTATCTTGGTCTCTGCCGCGCCGCTGATCTCGACCGGGGTCACGAGGCGGCAGGCGCCCTCATCAATAATGATCTCGGCATGGCCGTCCTGGTTTCCGTTGTCCACTCTGTCGCGATGATAGCAGCCGGCGGAGTCTTGGCATGGCTGGTCTATTGCTACCTGGGGCTCAAGTTCGTGGCGCGGAGCTGGTTCAACCTGGATGCGACCTGGGCCTTCAGCCTCATACTGGTCGGCGCTCTCTCGTTTGCGATCGGTCTGGCAAGCCGGCACTGATCTCCGCTGTTGTCATTTTGAGAACAGATCGATGAAGTAAAGGTGCAACGACGCAAGATAGCCGAGCAACCCCGCACCAGGGGCTGCCTATCGGCATCTTCCCAATTACTGCAGTCCTGACTCGCTGGTTCGAACGTTCGCTCCCACCCAAACCGGCGGCGGGGTGCCCGCGGCGGCTACAGCCGGTTCCGACCCTAAGCGGTCCTAGCTCGCCGACCTCGCGGCCGGTGAAGCCGGAGGTCTGTTCCCCGTTCATACCTCGAACCGAGCTATCCTGCCCGTTCTATGGCGTACCCCCGGATGGGCGCGGAGATAGCTAAGCAGTTGGCGGCAGCGGGAGCAGCGGTCGTCGTGAATTATGCGAGCGATCGCGAGGGCGCGGAGAAGGTGGTCGCCGACATCGCGGGCGCCGGCGGCGGGGCGGTGGCGGTCCAAGGAAACGTTGCGAGGTCTGCGGACGTGGACGGGATCTTCGCCCAGGCGAAGAGCACCTTCGGGACCGTCGGTATCCTGGTGAACAGCGCGGGAACCTACCGGTTCGGCACGATTGAGGAGGTCACAGAAGAGGAGTTCCACCGGCACTTCGACACCAACGTACTCGGCCTGCTGCTTGCGACCAAGGCAGCTGTCGCCCAGTTTGGGCCGGAGGGCGGCAGCGTGATCAACATCGGGTCGGTAGGCAGTCGCTTAGCGCCGCTCGGCGCGTCAATCTATGCCGCCACGAAAGGCGCCGTGGACGTGATTACGCGGGTACTCGCCAAGGAACTGGGCCCGCGAAGGATCCGCGTGAACTCGGTCAATCCAGGCGTGGTCGACACTGAAGGCAATCGTGCCGCAGGGATCATCGGCGGCGACTTCGAAAAGCACGCGGCGCAACAGGCGCCACTTGGCCGCACAGGGCAACCGAGCGACGTGGCACCCGCCGTGGTGTTTCTTGCCTCGGACGACACCCGCTGGGTGACCGGCGAGATCCTGTTCGTGTCCGACGGCCTTTAGCGCCACCGCGCAGCGCAATGCCCGAGTCGCACCGTTCGACGCCACGGTGCAACGTGGGCGTGGTGGGCGAGCGCACGGCACACCGGTGCGTCCTTCAGACGAAGTTCCGCTTTGGGTCGGATGCAGTCCTACAGACCTGGGGTAGGTTCAAGATTGAAGAGCGTTTTAGCTTACCGTCGCGACCGCCGTTCACGGCTCAACAGGCGACAATGTGCGCCGCGACGCCAAGCTAAAAGGCTCTTCATTATGCCGCGCTCGGCATAAACCCGTATCTTTAACCGCCCCCTGCCAGGGCGGCCGCATAAGGTGCCTTTGGCGAGGCAATGGTAACAACTGTCTTGGCGGGCCGGCGGGACGGCATGGTCATGACGATCCACCCGCCAGGAAATGCCACCGGCGGCAGATGCCAGCTTCGTCGAGGCGATGGCGCGCACGGGCCATGCCGACATCGCTGCGATCAGGCCGTGGATCAAACAGCAAGGCTACCGCGGAACCCGAGTGGCTGACGGCCAATCCAATCGCGCCTGCGTCGCGCACGATGTCGCGCAGAAGCAGCCAGGAGGGTTTGGGAAGATAAGCCTGATTGATTTCAGCGCTTCGGGTTGCAATCCGCCCGATGTCGGCCGTGTCCGCGCGATCAATGGCTCGACGCAACCGATTCCGCAACTCTTCAAATTCGGCGATCTGAACGCGGTCGTACCGCGCCGGCGGATGGTTGACCGTGTCGACCGGCTGACCATCAGTAAACCCGAGAACTCGAACAGATGGGAGGCATCGTGAAAAACGCTCGAGCACCGTCCCATTACGGTAAGTAAATAGGACTTCGGGGGACGCTCGCAGCATGATCGGATCGATGGCGGTCTCGGTATCGACGGCCAGTCTGGCAACTTCCATCGGCGTCAAGCCTGCGCGGCAGGCCTCGTTGACAGCACGAATGGCGGCGACCACGTCGCCGGTCGATGAACCCGCGCCGATGCCGATTGGCGCGTTGCTCTTGATGTGTAAGCGACCGCCTTGGCCAAGCAGGCCAACGTAGGCCAGCGTGTTTTCGGCCGCGCGCTTTGCCTTGACGCAATATGACGGTTCGATCGTGACCTCGGTGTCACTCGTCAGTTCGAACAACGCCCAGGCCTGGAACAACGGGCACCGCAGCGTGACCAAGGCCCGAACGATGGCGCCATCGGGGTCACGAAAACTACCCTGAATGATTTCCCCGAAATGTCCGGACACCGAACCCTGGCCAATGGCTCGGTGCATATTGGTAGTTCGATCGACGGTTCCGTCCAATGTCGGCGTCCTCGATGCTCTCCCGATGAAAATTACTGTCTCATCGGAATCTGGTTACTTGTCCAGGTAGCATAAATGGTTAGCCAAGCCGCAGATTGGCGATGAGGAGCCGTGGATCGGTGGTCAAGGTGTGGAGCATGCCCCAACCTTGCTTCCGGGCGGTCGAGGGGGCCGAACGGACCACGGCGAAGTCCTTGGCGCCATCGTTACTCGCCGTTGGCTCGACGCAAGCCTGACGCCGGCAAGGGTGCTCCGTGCCCCAGCGGGCGAACGTAACGCCCCGCGTACGCCCCCGTGGTGCGGTCGATCGCCGCCGGTATGCGCTCTGCTCGCGGAGTGAAGGGTAAAGACAGTTGCACCCAAAGTGTGCAGGGGGTGACGGCGCAGGCCGGCCGTCTGGCACTCCGAACGTAATGAGGAGTGGCTTGGTCTGCACCCAAGACCAACGGCTTTCCGAACGACTTTCTTTGTAGGTTTTCAGTGGGTCTCCCTGTCCCGCGTGGGTCACACATGGGTGGCCCGGCTGTCTCGCCTGTGTCGCGTTGGGGTGGACACGGGTGTGACGCGCCGGGCGGATCGGTCAATCCCGTACCGACCGTCGTGACCGTATCGGCGGCCGTGGCGGCAGCCTCAGCGGCTTCCATCCCGCAATGGTCCGCGCACATGCCCACGCCTGCGCATTGTCTGTGATGCCAGTGAACAGCCGGCGCAGCTCGACGGCGGCCGACAACTCGCCTTGCTGTTGATATGCGGCCCGGATCGCCGCGGCTTCGGCATCGGTAACGACGAACATCTCGAGAGCATGGAGAGGCGGATCGCGCGCCCGACAAGCCAGACCGCCGACTTGCACGTCCATTGCACAGATCATGTGCGCCGCATCTCAATTATTTTCGGAAGGTGCCTAGACCATCTTCGGTCGCGTGGGAAGGCGAGATCCTCAACCGAGTTGGCGATCGAGCCAACCACCGCAATAACAGGAGTTCATCATGAAAAAGTTCATCCTCGCAGCCGCCGCCGTCTTGAGCCTGGGCGTGGGGTCTGCCTTCGCCCATCAGACCGTCACCAACTCGCACGGCCAGGTGATCTGGGGTCCGGCTTACAGCAGCGACGCCGCGGGCGGTTAAATGCTTAGGCCAAAGCAGCTATAGCCTGACAGACGCAGAAGGGGTCGGCCTCGGGTCGGCCCCTGCGTTTGTACGGCCGCCATCTTGCCGGAGGGGCTGGACTCTTCGCGTAAGTGTACCGGGAGAGGCCTCGTATAATCGAGGGTCTATTCCAACACCTTAGTCAGGAGGTGACAAAATGAAGATCAAGCTTGAGATCGCCTTTCAGGGCCAGGAGAAGAAGGAGCTTTCTCTCAGTGTAGACGGAGCTGGACCGATAGTAGAGGCAATGCATCATATATGGGACGAGGGAGCGGCGATTTCGAGAGTGGCCATTGGCGACTCTGTTATTGCCAACGACGCTCTTATGCGGGTCGCAGGACTTCCCGAGGAACACGCCAGGGCGTGGATTTCAATGCTGTCCGGCTGATCGCGGCATGCGCCACTTGTACGGGGGTCATCATCGGCCCACCGAACCGTCGCCACAGAGCTCCCTTCGGGGAGGACTCCTGTAAACTCGCCCCGGCCTACCAAAGCCGGGGCTCTTTTTTGACATACGGGTCATTGCGACCTGGACCATGTCGCCGGCATCGCACAGCATTCCGCGCATGAAGCACCCAACCCATGCAGCGGCCGTCTCCGGTGTGGTGACACTCGGCTGGATGGCCGCCCTGTTCGCCGACGCCAACCTGACCATGCTCGAGGTGTCCTGCAATCGCTGCCCGCGGCGCGGCCGATTGTCGATCGCCCGGCTGCTGGCCGAGCATGGCCATGCGCTGCCAGGTCCCGAGCTGCGCCGTATCATCGCACACGACTGCCCGCGCATGATCGCCGGGAAGATCCCGGACGTGTGCGGCGTGCATTTCCCGCAGATGGTGGCGCTGAGACCGTAGCAGGCGGCGGGGCGGACTCGCGCCCGGCCGAGTGTTCACTATCCTGCGGACTGCGCACGAGTGGGGGGACGGCAGCCATGAGCGGTACACCCATGAGCCGGGAAGAGTTCATCGACGAGCTCGACGAGCTGATCGAGGCCGGTCGTGATGGCGGCCTGGCCGACGAGGATATGATCGTGCTCCTCGAGCGGGCGACCAAAGCGCTACGCGAGGGGCTCGCCGTAGCCGGCGCAAGGGCTTCATCCTACGTCGTCGGGTCGTGCGGCTAGCCATTTGATCCGCTGTCCGGCGCCATAGATGCGGCTGGGTTTGCGGGCCGTGACAATGCGAACCACCGCTGCCGGCGCTTAGGCGGCAGGAAGCGGCTTGCGGCGCCTCGGTAGGCGCGCCATCACGATGACAACCTTCCGCACGGATCAGGCAGCGCGATGCACCGGATTCCACGCCTGCCGCTGGCGCTCGGTCTCACCTGACGCCTCACACCCAACCGAGCACACCGCCCACGTTCGGCGCGGAGAGGTGTTGCCGCTCGCGCCACGCGGGCACAGCTGGCGCCCGGGGCAGGAGACCGGCGAGGATGAGTGAGAGCGGGATGCTGCGCGCCACATCGGAAAGAAAAGGGCCGCCCCTCGCAAGGCAGTCATGCCGCTATCGGCCGGTCGCAGCAGTATCTCGGGAAGTTTGATCAGCGCGGGGGCATTTTTCGGGACTGTTGAGGGCCTGACGCTGGCGGGCGCGTCTGCAGGCCACGTCCGGCGGCGGCGGCACAGATTGCTTGACAGGTGGCAGGCTGAACGGGGGATAGCGCACTGACAAGCCGGACCTATATCAAGGGCCATGTTGGCGGCCGGCGATCGCGCATTCATTCCCGTATAGTCGAAGCTGCCGCCATTCCCGTATGGTCGAAGCTGCCGCCGTCGTCAGGTCGATAGAGGTGATCCTCCTCTGAGGAGAAACAATATGACGATACGCCCAGAGAAGCGGGAGGAGACGCCGCAGCGGGAAGAATCACCCAAGGCGACGGTAACGCATGTGATTCGGGTGTCCGCCTCTGGTGAGGCGCATGTTACTGCCGAAGGTCAGGTCACCAGTCGCCCGTCGAGCGACTATGACACTGACATTCTTCTTTGGTCCGAGCGCCAGGCCGGTCTGTTACGCCGCCGCGCTTCGGGAGAGCCCGTGGAGGATGCCGAACTGGATTGGCCAAATATCGCCGAGGAGATCGAGGACGTGGGGCGCAGCGAGTTTCATGCCGTCGAGTCGCTGCTGGTTCAGGCGTTCTGTCATAGGTTGAAGGCTGAAGGGTGGCCGGAGTCCCTTGATGTCCCGGCTTGGCAGGCCGACGCCATTAATTTTCTGCGCCAGGCGCGGCGCCGCTTTGTGCCGTCCTTGCGCCAGAAGATCGACATTCACAGCCTCTACGACGACGCGCTGGCCTCGACGCCGCTGACGATGGGCGGCCGGGAACGGAAGTCGTTGCCACTTGGTTGCCCGTTCAGTTCATTGGATGAACTGTTGAGGTCTTGTTGAAGGCCGAGTTCGCATAGCCGGTTTGTAGGCGTGACGCTCATGTACGAATCAAGCAACGCCTCCTGCATATCCAGGGCCATGGCGGTGTCACTTTCCTCGCCGATTGTCCCTTGGTCGACATAGAAGGCTTCAAGTTCTTCGGCCCTGCGTCGCAGTTCCCGTTCTGGGCCGATTCGTTGATAGTTTCTGCGCGAGATGGCCCGAGAGACGAAAACGAGGACAAAAACGGCTTCGACGATTGC
>Ga0210386_10005510_pt1 | contig 10278 bp, 10 predicted proteins | sample IncBWH32OmetaG_FD_160091 | JGI IMG/M metagenome (GOLD analysis project Ga0210386, IMG submission 160091) | Forest soil microbial communities from Barre Woods Harvard Forest LTER site, Petersham, Massachusetts, United States - Inc-BW-H-32-O ... | reverse complement strand
CGGCGAGCGCGCGGATGGCCTTCGCGATCGCCTTCAGCGGGCGGACGGTCCAGCGCACCACGAACAGCGCCGCAGCAAGCCCGACCAGAACGCCGATGAAACCGAGAATGATGCTTTGCCATTTATCGTGGGCAAGCGTTTTGGAAAAGTCGCTGGCCAGTACGCGCCCCCTGCTTGCACTGAGGTCTCGCAGCAAATCTGTTACGCGGCTGATCTGTTGTCCCTCAGTACCCAATACTTCCTTGTCGAGCCGGGCAATGCGGCCTTCGGTCTCCGAGATCGCAATAATCCCGTCGGCGTATGCATTAGCCGCTGAGCGAAGCGCTGGATCATCGATGGAAATTGACCGCATGCGCTGCGCGGCTTGCTCGGCAGACGCGGTATCGTGCGCCAGCAAGGCCGCTGCAATCCGATTCTGCGCCCGAAACAGGTTTCTGGCGGTGACCCGGTCGGGCACTTCGGCGATCGCCGACTCGAACCGCTCGCGAATGGGCGGCAATGCTGCGACCAGCTCCGCGCGGTGCGCAATCAACGCGGTGACGCGCGCGATTCCATCCCGATAATTGGCGAGCCGCTGCGTGACGCCATCGATCATCTCCTGTTGCTCGGGGGCAAGCTCCAGCCGCGTTTTCTTCAATAGCGCGCTCAACGATGAAGCCGCCTCCCAGACCTGACTGGACGGCGCCGCCGGATCGGTGACGAAATCGCGCGCCGCCAGCCGCAACTCATTGGTGCGGCGGTCGATTTCCTCCGCCACATCGCCAAGGCTCTGAAGGTGCTGCAGCTCGGCAAAGGTCGCATCGATGTGGTGGATCGAGACCACGCTGGCGACGCTGGTGATCACGATCATCGCCAGCAGCAGCATGAAGCTGGCAAAGGTAAGCTGTCCGATCGAAAGCGAGAACGACCGTATCCGTCGGACGATTGCGGCAAAGGCCATGGGGTATCGAGACCGGCTCGGGACAGTCCGCTTTTATACGCCGGAATCAGCCTCAAGGGGAACATGCCGCATCGATGGGACGGCGGGCCGAACGGCTCCCTGCATGGCTAACGAGGGCTCGGGGCTTCAACCGGCAAGTGGCCGCTCAACATCAATCGGCGGGGATGCCGGCGTCCTTGACGACTTTTGCCCAAAGCGCGACGTCGGCCTTGATGATATCGGCGAACTGCTTCAGCGGCGCGCTCTTCGCCTCACATCCGGCGAGGTCGAGCTTCTGCTGCACGTCCGGCGTCGCCAGCGCTACTTCCAGCGCCTTGCTGATGCGGTCAACGATCGGCTGCGGCGTGCCCGCCGGCACCACGATCCCGAACCACGGCGTCACCTGCGCCTCGGCAAAGCCCTGCTCCGCCATCGTCGGCACATCGGGGAAATATTTCGAGCGGCCGTCGTTGATCGCAGCGATGATCCGTATGGTCCCGGTCTGCACTTGCGCCAGGGCCTGGTTGGCCGACAGGAAGGTCGACGTGATCAGGCCGCTCGATATATCCGCCACCATCTGCGGGTAGCCGCGATAGCCGACGGCGGTGACATCGATGCCGGCCAGCCGCTTGAACAGTTCAAACCCGAGATGCCCGGTCGACCCCTTGCCGGGATGGCTGTAGTTCAGCTTGCCCGGCTTCTCCCTGGCGAGGGCGACATACTCCGCTACATTTTTCACCGGCAGGGACGTCGGAACGATGAAGAAATTCGGCGCCCGGCACATCTGCCCGATGGGAATGAAGTCGCGTAGGGGGTCCCAGCGCAAGGAGATATTGAGCGAGGGGCTCGCGGTGAAGAATGTCGTCACCATCAGCCAGGTGTATCCATCCGGCGCCGCGCGCGCGGCTTCCTCGGTCGCAATCGAGCCGTTGGCGCCGGACTTGGGTTCGAGAATGATCGAGGCGTTCCACTGCGCGGCCATGTTCTGGGCGACGATGCGCCCGAACACGTCGACCACGCTTCCAGCCGAATAAGGGATGAGAACGCGCACCGGCCGATTGGGAAAGCTCTCCTGCGCCCATCCCGTGCCGGACACGGCCAGCGCCGTCAGCCACGCACTCACGATCACGCCGATGCGCCATATCTTCGTGGTGCGTGCCTTCATCGTGCGCGCCCTGCCCTGACCATTTGAGGACGCTTTTTGTAGCGTCATTTTAAGTCAGGATGCCGATAATCGACGTCATCGGCAAGAGCAGCGGCGCAGGTTCAGGACGACGCGCTGATTACCAGCGCCTTTCGAGCCGGGATCGTCATCGCGGCGACACCGATGAAAACGCAGGCAAGGCCGATCCATGCCGTCTCGGTCAGGCTCTCGCCCAGAAACAGCGCCCCGAGCGCGACGCCGATCGGGACCCGCAGATAGGACTGCGCGGTGGTGCCCACCGAACCCAGCGTCTGGATCAGCCGGAAATAGATGACGAAGGCGAACGCGGTGGAGAACACGGCGAGACCAACCAGCGCCAGCAACGAGTTGATCGACGGCGTAAGCGTCCACGGCCGATCCACCACCAGGCTGATCGGTATCAGCACCGCCGCGCCCGAGAGCAGCGAGCCCGCCGCCGGCGCCAACGGATCGAGGCCTTTGAAACCGAGGCTGAAGATCGCCGCGCCCGCATAGCAGATGGTCGCAACGACGACGGCGATCTCGGCAACAAGCTGCTCGCCCAACCCGCTGAGCGACTGCACCCCGACGATCAGGCAAATTCCAGCCATTCCGGTCAGGACCCCAAACAATTTCCGTACGCTCAGCGTCTCATGGCGCGTGATGGCAAGCGTCAGGAAGAACGTGAACATCGGCGAGGTGGAATTGAGAATGGTCGCGAGCCCGGCGTCGAGCGAGCGCTCGCCCCAGGCGATCAGTGTCCAGGGGATCACGCTGTTGAGGAAGGCCTGCAACAGGAAGCGCTTCCAGGTCTCGACGTCGCGCGGCAAACTCAGTCCCCGCGCCCGCATCACAACGAGCAGCAGCAACACGGCTACCAGGGTGCGCGCCGCGATCAGGGTCGTTGGTGGGATGGTCGCGACCCCGAGCTTGATGAAGGTATAGGACGCGCCCCACAGCGTCGCGAGCAGTAACAGCAGTGCGAATTCCAGGGCCGTATTCTGGTGTTTCGGACCGGCTGTGGATATCGCAATCATGCTGTGCTCCTTGAGAGCCAATCCGCCGTCGCCGTGAACAGGCCCTCGCGTCCATGTTCGAGATGCATCAGATGGGTCGCGGCGGGAATGACAACATCGGACTTTTCGCTGGCCCCGAGCGCATTCATCAGCCACGCCGCATCGGCATCGCGGCAAAGATTGTCCCACGCACCGCGAACGATCAGCGTCGGCGCGGCGACGCGGCGACGCGGCCCGGCGGGTAGGACAGCCGGCCCGACATCGCCGCGATGATATCGGCCTGCGGACCGCTGGGAATCCGGACCGCGGGCGGAGCCCGGCCGATGGCGTCGGGATCCGTTGCCAGATAGGCCGGGCCCCACTGCGCCAGATCGGGTTCGATCAGGACCGGCGGATGATCTGGCGGCACATCCTCGATGAACCGTTTCAGTTGATCCGCGATCGACACCTCCCGCCACGCGCCGATTTGATCGGGCGACGGCAATCCTTCGATTTGCCGTTGGGCAATCGGGCCGAAGAACACCAGACGGCCGATAGCTTCAGCGTCGTTGCCGGCGAACAGCCCGGCGGCGATAGTACCCCAGGAGTGCGCGACGATATGAACCCGAGCACCACCGCGCTCGCTGCGGATATAATTGATCACCGCGCCGATCTGGGCGGCCGCTTCCGGCGCGCGGCCGAGCGGCGGACCTTCAGCGGCCGGCGCGTTCATCCCGGCGGGACGCGCCGAGCCACCGAAGCCCGCGAAATCGAAGGCCCAGACATCGAAGCCGTGACCATGCAGATGATCGGCCCAGCAGCGGCCGCCGAACCCGTAGCCCACCGATAGCGCGGATGGAAACGTCGCGCCGTGAACATAGAGTACGGGATCGCCGGTTCCCGGCCATCGCCGCAGCAGCAGCGTCCCGGCACCTTCACCGCCATCTATTTTCAGGTGTGTCTGCGTTGATTGAACCACGTCAAATTCCCTTGGGGTTACCCCAGCCAGGTCGTTAACGTGGAACATAGGCGGTAGTTTTCGCGGATACTTCGTTGCGTGCCGAAGTGTGTTCGTGCCCCGACGGAACGCGGCGTTTAAATGTTCCTCTCTTTGCAGATATCACACCGCGCCGACTTCAAAGACCTCGCCGTCGTAGCCGGCCTCGCGCGGAATGCGAAGCTGGCGACCGCCGTTGAGTTTCGTCATGACCGGCAGCACGGTCACCACCGGCTTGCCCCTGATATCATCGAGCGCGGCTCTTACGCTCGGCTGCCTGCCGAGCTTGATCAGGTTGCGTGTGGTCGGAAACGGCAGCTTGAACCTCCCGCTCTCGCCGCCGGCCAGCGCCTCGCGCGGCGACAGCCAGATCGAATCGGTGGATTCCCTGCCGTCATGGGCGCCGGCCTGCTCCGGCGGTGCGGCGGCGAGAAAGAACCAGGTGTCGAACCGCTTCGGCATGCCCTCCGGCGTGATCCAGTGCGCATAGGGCACGAGTTCGTCGAACGCCAGCAGCAGGCCATTGTCGGCAAGAATTTTGGAAAACGTCGTCTTGCCCTCGCATAAGGCACTGCGGTGCGCAGCCTCGATCTCGCCGGCGCGCCTTGCATCGACGAGGGTATTCGATCCGCTGATACGCGCCAGCAAGATGCCGCTTTCCTCGAATGTTTCACGGACCGCCGCGATCCGGAAACTTAAAGCGGAAGCGTCGAGCCCCTCGCCGCCGGAATAAAGCGCGGGATTGGCGATGATCTCCTGATCGCCCTTGTCGACGCTGCCGCCGGGAAATACCAGCGCGCCGGAGCTGAAATCGATTTCATAATGGCGCACCATCATGAAGACCTCGATTTCGCCACGAGTGACAGTGCTGTCGCGCAGCAGGAGAATCGTGGAAGCGGGACGCGGAGCGACGGCTTCAGCGGGCATGAACAAATTACTCCTGATGCAGTCATCATGGTTCGAGACGCGCGAAGTCGCTCTCCACCATGAGGATTACCGCTAGCCCGCAGCGCTGGATTGCGGCTGCAGGTTGGCGCGCTTGTCGACCCGCGCGACACGCGACAGCAGGTAATCCACTTCGGCCTTTGCGATTGGCGTAATATTCGATCCCGGCTTGCGCTGCGCGCTGGAGGCGATCACGCCGCGTTTTTGCAGGACATATTTCCGCACCGCGAGTCCCGCGCCCGGCTGCTGCTCGTAGCGGATCAGCGGCAGATGGGCGTCGAACAGATCGTGCGCAGCATCGCGGCGTCCCTCTTTCGACAGCCTCACCACGTCGATCAGCAATTCCGGAAAGGCGTAGCCGGTCATCGCGCCATCAGCGCCGCGCTCCATCTCGAAATCGAGAAACAGTCCGCCGTTGCCGGTGAGTATCGACAGCGGCCGCAGCGAGCCGTCTTTCTGGAAGGCGCGGAGCGCAGAAATCTTTTCCAGTCCCGGCCAGTCCTCATGCTTGAGCATCACGCAGGACGGGCTGTCCATCACGATCTTCCGGATCACCGCAGGCGTGAACACCACCGACAGCGTCAGCGGATAATCCTGCAGCACCCAGGGAATGTCATCGCCGATCGCGTCAACCGCCTGCTTGAAATAGCCGATGATCTGGTCGTCGGTGCGCAAATGCGGCAGCGGGGCGATCATGACGCCGGCGGCACCGGCATCCATCGAGGCCCGCGCCAGCGCGCGCATGGTGGCAAATCCCGGCGCCGAGACGCCGACGATGATCTGCATGGTCTTTGCACGCTTCACGAACCGTATCGCCACTTGTTCAGCTTCAGCGGCGTCGAGCTTCGGCGCCTCGCCGAGAATGCCAAGCACCGTCACGCCGTCGCAGCCGACCTCGGCATAAAAATCGGTCAGCCGGTCGATGGATTTTTCGTCGATGCGGCCGTCGTCGTGGAACGGCGTCGGCGCAATGGCGAAGGTGCCTGCGGCTTTATGGGTGAGTTTTGTCATTTATTCCTCTGCTCTCCTTGGTCATTCCGGGGCGATGCGCAGCATCGAGCTTCGATGTGCAATTGCACATCGGAGAATCTCGAGATTCCGGGTCTGGTCCTGGCGGACCATCCCGGAATGACGTTTAGATTAAAACCTTCGCGCGCCCATCTTGATCTCTTCCTCGGAGAAGAAAATCTCCTTCGCATGTTCAACCACATCCTGTGCCTTCCATCCCGTATGGGGCGGCTTCCAGCCCGGTTTTTCCATCATCCGCATCTCGCGCACGCCGCGCGGTCCTGAAACGCCGAGGATCTTGCCGGTCTGATCTCCCGAGAGATCACTGACCATATATAGCACGGCCGGCGCAATGCCGTCCGGCCCCAGCGCAGCACCGGGATTTTCGATATAGCGCGGCAGATCGGCGGTCATGCGGGTCAGCGCGCCCGGCGCCAGCGTCCAGATACGGATGTTGTATTTTCGGCCCTCGATCGCCAGCACATTCGACAGGCCCCAGATACCGCCCTTGGCGGCGCCGTAATTGGACTGGCCGAAATTGCCGATCAGGCCTGAGGTCGAGGCGGTATTGACGATGACGCCGCCGCCATTCTCGCGCATCCACCTGAATACGGGTTGCGTGCAGCAGAATGTGCCCTTCAGATGCACCTTCAACACCTTGTCCCAAGCGGCTTCGGTCGCCTTGGCAAAGGTCTGGTCGAGCAGAATGCCCGCATTATTGACCAGAATATCGGCGCGGCCGAAATGCTTGATGGCATCGTCGAACACCGACTGGCCGCCCGCCATGGTCGAGATGTCGGCGCCGTTGGCCACGGCACGGCCACCCTCCGCCTCGATCGCGTTGACCACCTTCTGCGCCATCGATACATCCGCACCGCTGCCGTCGCGGGGGCCGCCGAGGTCGTTGACCACCACAGCCGCGCCTTCACGCGCGAACAATTTGGCATAGGCTTCACCAAGCCCGCCCCCCGCACCAGTGATCAGCGCCACCTTGCCGTCGAGTAATCCCATGGTGTTTTGCTCCCTTCGTCTCTTTGTTTCTTACCTCGCCCCGCGTGCGGGGAGATGTCGAAATTCAAGCTGCGCCTGAATTTCGGGTGAGGGGGACTCTCCGCGTGCGAGGTTGTGGAGACACCCCCTCACCCCAACCCTCTCCCCGCACACGGGGCGAGGGAGCGCACCGCCGTCGCGCTCACCCCAGCACCGTCTTGCCGCTCTTGATGACGGCGACGTTGCGCGCTTTCACCCTGGCTTCGAATGAAATCACGTTGCCGTCTTTCCACAAATCCATCGTCACGGTTTCGCCGGGATAGACCGGCGAGGAAAACCGCGCGGCGTGTTGCCTGAAGGCGCCGGGGTCGTAGTCGGCGTAGGTCTGCAGGATGCCGCGGCAGGTGATGCCGTAGGTGCACATGCCGTGCAGGATCGGTTTTGGAAAACCGGCGCGCTTGGCGAACTCCGGATCGGAGTGCAGCGGATTGCGATCGCCGCAGAGCCGGTAGACCAGTGCCTGATCCGGCCGCGTCGAGATATCGATCGATTGGTCCGGCGCGCGGGCCGGCACCTTGTGCGGTTCGGGCTGGCCTTCGGCAGGCCCGCCGAAACCGCCGTCGCCGCGCGCAAAACGCGACGCCACCAGCGTGGCCAGTTCCTCGCCCTTTTCGTTCCGCAGTACCGTCTTGTGCCGGATCACCGCGCCCTTGTCCTTGCCCTTGTCGAAGACGTCGAGAACGCTGGAATCGGCGGTGATACGGGCGGCTGTGGACAACGGCCGATGAAAGGTGATGTCGCGCTCGCCATCCACCACCATCACGCGGTTGAGATTCATTTCGCCGGGCCCGGCGCCCCAGGCCGCGACGGACGCGAAGGTCGGAACAACCTTCAGCAGGCGCGGCGTGGCGACCGCTTCATTGACGAAAGCCAATTCCTGCTCGTCCATGGGGTCGGCGCCCATCCCGATGCCATAGGCGTACAGCATCACCTCGCGATCGGTATAGGCGTATTTCTGGCCGAAATTTTTCAGCGCCATCAGCTCATCGTACTTGATCGGCATTCGCGGGATTTCCTCAAATTTATTTTTTGTGCCGTCATACCGTGTTTGGCGTCCCCCCGCGAAAGCGGGGGGTCCATTAATCATCGGGGTTTACTGGATCCCCGCCTTCGCGGGGATGACACCAGTTGTTTGGCGCGCCGCACCTACCTCACACCAACGTAAAAAACGGCAGCGGTGCGCCGTCGGTCGGCTTGAACACTACTTTCACCTTCTGGCCGATCTTCAGGCCCTCCATGTCGCAGTCGACGAAATTGGTCAGCAGCGACGGGCCCTCCTTCAGCGTGACGTAACCGATCGCGTAGGGACCGGTTGCGGATTTGCGCATCAGGCTGAAGGTGTAGATCTCGCCCTCGCCCGCGCTTTCTTCCCAAACCGTCTTGTCGGAAAAACAAAACGGACAGATCGAGCGCGGAAAATAATGCGCCTCGCCACAAGAAGTGCAGCGCTTGATCAGGAACTTGCCTTGCCTGGCCGCCTCCCAGAACGGTGCGGTTTCGGGATTGCCCTGCGGCGCCGGATATTTCTTCGCTTCAGCCATCACACGCGCTCCAGAATGCAGGTCGAGGCGGCGTGGCGAACCCCAAGCAGCCCGCCGGTGCCATGCGCGATCGCGAGATCGCAGTTCGGCACCTGCACCTTCGGATGTGCCTGCCCGCGCAACTGCCGCACCGCTTCGATGATTTTTGTCATTCCACCGCGGTTGACAGGATGATTGCTGCAGAGCCCGCCGCCGTCGGTGTTGAAAGGCAGCTTGCCGACGCCTGAAATCAGATTGCCGTCGGCGACGAACTTTCCGCCCTCGCCTTTTTTGCAGAAGCCGAGGTCTTCGAGCTGCATCAAAACCGTGATGGTGAAGCTGTCGTAGATCGATGCGTATTTGATATCCTTCGTCGTCACGCCGGCCTCTTCGAACGCGCGCGGCCCCGACCACACGCCGGCGGAATAGGTCAGATCCAGATCCTTGCCGCCGCGCGGCCCCTTGAGCGCTTCACCGTGCCCGATCAGGCGCACCAGCGGCTTGTTCAGACTCTTGTTCAGGCTTTTGGCGATTTCCTGCGTGGTCACGATCAGCGCGCCGCCGCCGTCGGTGACGACGCAGCAGTCCATCCGGTGCAGCGGATCGGAGATCATCGGCGAGTTGAGCACGTCTTCGACGGTGACGACATCGCGCAGCATCGCGTGTTCGTTGTATTGCGCGTGATGCGAGGCCGCGACCTTGATCCAGGCGAGCTGTTCGCTGGTGGTGCCGAACTCATGCATGTGACGCATGGCGCACATGCCATAAACGTTGTGCGTGGTGGCGCCGTAAGCGGCCTCGAAATCAGCCTCGGCGCCGCTCGCGCGCGGCGGCATGACGCCGGTGCGCGGCTTGCCGGCCAGCGTGATCAGCGCGATGGAACATTTGCCGGCGGCGATCGCCTCGGCGGCATGGCCGAGATGGACCAGATAAGAGCAGCCACCGGTGTCGGTGGAATCGAAATGGCGCACTTTCAGCCCAAGATAATCGACCATCGCCATCACCCCGCCCGGGGCGTCGCCGGCGCAGAAATAACCGTCGATATCGGCCTTGGTCAGGCCTGCGTCTTGCAGCGCGCCCTTGGCGACTTCGGCGTGAAGCTGTGCGGTGGATTTATCCGGTGCGTGCCGGGTTGGATGCTCGTAAATCCCGGCAATGTAGGCCTTGCCCTTGATACTCAAGTCGCTCTCCGCTGGCAGTCTTCCCGGCAGTTTTTGTGGCCTGTCAGCGTGACCTTGGCAAGCACCGAAATATTCCATGCGGCGAGATGGAAATGGCGCTCCTGCCCTCATCCCCGCGTAACGGCCTCGCCGTTATCGCTGGAGAAGCGGCGTTCAGGCCGCGTCTGGAAGGATGGAACGAGCATACGGGCCTCATGGTTCGAGATGCCGCTTCACGGCTCCCACGAGGATCTGAAAACTACCCTGCCGCGATCGGCCACACCTCCGCATTCTCGCGGCGCGATGCGCCCGAGTTTTGCTCAAACGTGTGCCCTCGAAATACAGAGGGCGCAGGGAAAGCCGGGTGCCCGATGCACCCGCAGCCGCGCGTGGTGTGTAGTAAACACGCGCGTTAGTCACCACAGGTTCACCGGGACACCCGGCCTTCCCTGCGCAATGGTTTTAACGGTTTCCTTCGCGCTCTCCCCGGTGACCGGGCTTTGTTGCCACCGTCATCGGCGG
>Ga0210386_10005509_pt1 | contig 10279 bp, 13 predicted proteins | sample IncBWH32OmetaG_FD_160091 | JGI IMG/M metagenome (GOLD analysis project Ga0210386, IMG submission 160091) | Forest soil microbial communities from Barre Woods Harvard Forest LTER site, Petersham, Massachusetts, United States - Inc-BW-H-32-O ... | reverse complement strand
TAATGCCCGTGGCAGCAAGCTCAAGCTACCATTTGAGCCCACATACCAGCACCAGCCAGCAGTTGTTTTCGGCAGCCAAGATTACCTCAAGTTAGGACTCTATCCAAGTGCTTTGGCTACTAGGATACAATCCAGAACCCAGGACTCAAATCGCGGCAGGGTAAATGTTTCTGAAGTAACGCGCCGAAAGAAGAGTTCAGTTTCGCAAGCCATGGCCAGCTATGCGGTGCAAGCAACTGTGCTTAAAGATAGATATATCGAAGAAGGCAAGCTGGTCCGGCGCCTTTTTAGGCAAGTACGTCAACCTGAATACCGGGGGCACACCCCACAAAACCAGTATAAAGTTAGAAACCTTGACAGGGATTGCCGGCAATTCGGCTGGCTCTTCCGCGATATGGTTGAAACGGCAGCCATTAACAATAGGTGGACAACCCATGATATCCATGCCGCGCATAAAGCCAGTGTTGCCGAGCGCTATCGTGCCGACCAACCGGAAGAAATCAATGCTGGCTGGAGAAGGCAGCTAGGCGTGTACGGGCTGTACAACAATGCCCGACTCTTCAAGCTTATGCAATCGCTGCGGGTCTTTGAGACCTACGGCGAGATGTACCGGCCTTTCGTGCGCGAAGTCATTGCCGGCCAAGCTGGCTAGGTCATGATAGGCATATACAAGACATTACCGCGACCGTTCTTCGTCCTGGCGCCAATGGATGACGTGACGGATACGGTGTTCCGTCAGATTGTTGCCAAATGCGCGCCACCGGACTTGTGTTTTACGGAGTTTGTAAACGTCGATGGTTTGCAGAGTCCCGGGCGCCAGAAGCTACTCAAGAAGTTGCGGTTTACACCAGCCGAACTGCCGTTGGTGGCGCAGATTTGGGGCAAAGAGCCAGAAAATTTCTATAAAACTGCCCAGCAATTGGCCGATGGTACTTTCGCGCGGGAGTTTGGTTTGCCCGAAGGTGTGAACTTCGCCGGTGTCGACCTGAACATGGGCTGCCCGCAGAAGACCGAAGTCAAGAACGGCACCTGTTGCGCCCTAATCAATAACCGCCCATTAGCCGAACAAATCATTACTGCCACCAAAGATGGTCTCAGCGGCAGGTTGCCACTGAGCGTCAAAACCAGGCTTGGGTTTAACACGGTTGACATGACTTGGATCGAGTTCTTGCTCGGCCAGAAACTACATGCTTTGACGATCCATGGCCGCACCCGGCAAGAAATGAGCAGAGTACCAGCCCATTGGGAACTTATTGGCGAAGCCAGGGAACTGCGCGACCGCCTGGCTCCCGAAACGCTCATTATCGGCAACGGCGACGTTATGAACCGCCAGCAGGGCTTGGAATTAGCTAAGCGCTACAAGCTCGACGGTATTATGATTGGCCGCGGCATATTCCACGATCCATTTGTCTTTGCGGCAAGCAGTCCCTGGAGTGAATATTCGGCGGAACAGCGCAAGATACTTTATAAGAAACATGTGGCACTCTTCGCCGAGACCTGGCAGCACCAGGAACGTCCTGCCCAAACGCTCAACAAGTTCTGCAAGATCTACATCAACGGTTTTGACGGTGCCAAAGAACTCCGTGAGGAGCTCATGCGTGCCCGCGATACTGATGATTTAGCCGATCGATTGAAGCGCACAGTAGCTGTTTAAGACAAAGATATGTTTTTGGCGGCATCCAGTGCCGGGGAGCCATAATCAGCTGAGCCTAGAATATGGGCTGCCACTAGGTCATAGTAGCTTGAACCACGTAGTGCGGCTTTGACAAGCGAACGGTAAATGATTTGCGCTTCATCACCTAAGTAGAAAAATGCTCTTGACTCCCCCGTAGGAATATTCTCGAAATCACTTTTGATGGTGCCGAGGACAACTGCCTGCTCGGCCTCTTCGGCGAAGATCTCGACAGATTTGAAAGCAGCTACCAAACCGCCGAAAGTACTCAGCTTAAGATGCTCTTCGACCACACCGCCTTGGCTTTTGGGTGCTTGCCGTCGTTCTGATTCAACCGGAATGCCCAACATTCTGCGTGCTGGCAACCGGTATAAAGAAGTAGTGTCTTCTGCGACTACTCCCAATGCCATCCTGATGGCAGCCGCGGCCGGGCCGGCAAAGGTGACTGTGCCGGGGTCTTCAGTGGTTTGCGTCTGCTCCAGAAGAGTTGTGCCGTCAGCAGTCTCGAGCAGTGATGGATAATCGTTTCCCAGCACTTTACTGACCGCCACGGCCGCCGTGGTCGCCTCTTCGAACCCGCCGAGCGTATCACCGAGGGTGATAGTTTCGACTGGATGTTCTGCGACCGCCATGTTTGTTTCTTTCCTTGTCTGGGTTATTTTTTGTTAAGATTTTTAATCTATAAATCCAGTATACGCCCTTATGTCAAATATAGTAACTAGCATGTAAAAATAATCACAAATGGTGGGGGCGCCTGGATTTGAACCAGGGACCAATCGGTTATGAGCCGACTGCTCTAACCACTGAGCTACGCCCCCTTCGTCGGGCATGAGACAAACCTACGGTTTTTCTCATCGCACCTTGCGAACTAAATTCGCATTCGCCTGCGGCGAACCGGTACTGCTCTTTTCCCTCCTGTGTTGTAAAGCCTGGTGTGGAAGAAGAAGGGCACCTAACAGAGGAGAGTATAGCAGATTTGAGCGAAAGTTATATAATGATGCATACGGTTTTATGCAAACAAAAATACCATTCTTAGAAAAGATCACCAGTGCAGCCACCGGATTTATCAACCGGCTGAACGATGTGCGCTTCGTTGGGCAAGTGCTCTTCGTGGTTATCGTATTGCTGGTCAGCTGGAGCGGGGTCAAAACCATCCAGACTAATTATGGTTTGCAGAAGCAGATCTCCGCCCTCCAGCAGCAGAACACTATCCAGCAACTGCAGAATAATAACCTGGCGCTTGAGAACCAATACCTCAACAGCAACCAATCGCTGGAACTCTCGGCCCGAGAAAACTTCGGCCTAGCCGCGCCTGGCGAGAAAGAAATTGTCGTACCCGCGAGTGTGGCGCTAACGTATACCGTTAACTTGCCCACGCCCACCAAGCCTGCTGAAGCCAGCGTCCATCAACCTACTTACCAGCGTAACTTTGAGTCGTGGGTGGACTTCTTCCTGCACCGCCAAACCAACAATTGACAATTCTACCTCTGTTTGCTACAATCTAACGAGCTAAAAACTTTATCCACTTTCCCAGAAGCTGGGTGAGGGGAAAGAGCAGCCCACGCGACGAATTCATTTCGGCGCCTGGCGCGATGAGAAAAACCGTAGTTGTCTCATTACAATCGACGCGGGGTGGAGCAGCGGCAGCTCGCGTGGCTCATAACCACGAGGTCGCAGGTTCGAGTCCTGCCCCCGCAACCAAGTTAAACTTTTGAGTCCCTTGAGGGCTCTTTTTAATGTCCGTCAATCTGTAAAGTATGCTTATTTCACTGGTTCCAAAGGTGCCTTTTTCGAGATCGTACGTAACTCCTTGCGGAAAGATCATTTTCTGGAACCTTTGTTGCATATCGAAGCTGACGGTCTCCCACTGCTTATCAACATGCTCCATGAAGTCCATAGCAGCATTGATATCAGCCTCTCGGAAGCTCTGTTTTTGCTCAGCTTCCTCTAATAAGAGGCTGGTTTCTTGCTTCTGGGCTTCCAAAGCCTTCATCAGGTCGTCCTTCTCGTCCTTTGTAAGCTCTCCTGCGGTAAACTGTTGAATACCATTAACTCTTGAGGTTGAAATAGCGTTCAGGGTGTCTCTGTAGCCCTCAACCTCTTTATTAATGCGACCTAACTGGCTATTCATTTCGCGGATGAGTATTTCTTTATAGAGCTTGATTGCTCCTGGCGTAGGCTTGATCTGCTTTAGGAGTTCCTTGAAGCCAGCATGGACGACTTTGGCTGGGAAAGACGGTATCTGGCAGCCCTTACCACAATGATAGCGTGGGGAGTGGCCGCCATTGCCAGTTCGTGGTGCAGAAGCATACTGGTAGCGATTACAGCCAGCACAGAGCAGAGTACCTTTCAGCACGTAGCCCTCGTTCTTTTTAAGGTGTATCTCGTCAATTCGATTATGTTTGCCATGTAGCAACGTCTGATTTTTGTCATAAGTGGCCTTGGATATTATCTGTGGGTGTTTGCCTGGCTTCTCCTCAAAGTTGGTGTGACAGTCTTTAATATAGCCAGCGTAGGTCATATTTATTAGAAGGCGATTGATTGAGTCCTTACCAAGCACTTTATCGTTGCGGCTGCGCAAGCCAACCTCTTCGGCGTAACGAGTCAGTTCAGCCTTGCTGATATCCCCAACACTAAACCTCTCCAGCACAGCCTTAACTTTGGGTGCCATTGAGCTGTGTTTTAGGGATGGGCGATATTTGCCCTCGCTGTTTTTAATCTTGCAGACCTCATACCCAACTACTGGTGGGTGCTGGTAATATCCCTGTAACGCTAACTGCTGCATGACGTCTTTGGTGTACTCACTTTTAATACCGTTATCAAATTCAGCCATGCCAAGGTGTAGTAGTTGCATGAATTTACCCCCAGGACTATCGTCAAAGCTTTCAGTTGCTGATCTAATAGTAATGCCTTTGGGTCGGAGTATGCTCATGATGTCGGCATAGAACGTGGGTGCATCCCTCGATGCCCGGCTCATTTTGTAAACAATTAAGTGATCGATCTTGCCACGATGGGTGAGAGTAAAGTGCAGCAAGTTCTTCAGTTCTTTGCGATTGGCAGTTTTAGCACTTTGTGCGATATCTTCAAACCACCGAATTATTTCGATATTGTTAGCCTCGGCATACTCAGCGACTTTTTTGCGCTGAGTAGCTGGGCTTTCATTGTCTTTTTGTTTATCGCTCGAAACCCTGACATAAGCAATAGCAGTCTTGCGCCTTTCTGTATCTGATGGGATTATAATCATTATTATAATCCTAATCTGTTTCTTGACGTTTTAACACAATGATTTTTAAGTATTCTTTGGCGCTGTCAGTAAGCAGTACTATTAAATCTAGGATTTCCTGATCGCTTAGCCCCTCAGACTCCTTGCCCAGGAGCTTGCGCGCCTCTTTAATACTGATTAATGGCTCTTCTTTCATGGTTAGAGCCTAAGAATTTACTGTCTTTACTGAGTTACTGTCATCGGGGATATCAGTATTTTCAGCATTGACAGTAGGTTTATGGCTATTTGTCAGCTTAAACATTCGGCCTGCAGCAGTGGGGCCATGGTCGATCTCAATATTTCGCTCCTTGAGGTTTGGCTCGACCTCGTTGATACGCCTCGTGAGCCAGACCGGGCCTTTGGGCCAGGTTCGGTCAGTCTCAAGATTCTGTTCCAGGGCAATTTTAGTCAACGCACCCAGTAACTCCGAGGGTGTGCCAAGCCATTCATTACGTCCATTCATGAGCACTATGATGGCTTGAGCGACGCTGCTGGCATAAATAGCCTCGTCGTTCTGCGAGTCAATGTTAGCCTGGTATGCGCTTATAAAGTCTTGCTGCTCAAACCCAATCGCTTGGGCAACAGCACAGCCCCATTTGGCAAAGTCAGCCATGCGTGGGAGTTTGTCGAGTTTAACGCTATCAACAATTGTTAGCGCTACAGCAATGACCTCGTAGATAGCGCCAAGGATTTTTGGCTTGTCGTCATAGAAGTTCGCCCAGAACTCACGCTCGGATTTGCGTTCTTCGGACTCAATACGGCTCAGTTTAAGCAAGATGGCTCGGTCAAGCAGATCGGGTTTCAATATAACCTGACTGATTGCATTTATACCTATTGGCAGCTGCAGCTTATAGAACACGTCATCGTCATCGGTATAGAGCGCACGCTTGCTAATACCATCACCAGTTGAGGCTCGCGCCAGCGCATCCGAAAACCAAGTAGGTAGCGTGGACAGGTTGTCGTAGAACAAGAAAGCATGGTGGTGGCCTTGCTGCGCGAACTCTTTATCGTTGTGCGGTTGCGACAGCGCATGGATGCCAGACGGGTCAATTAGTTCCTTGAGCACCCTCATTGGTGTACTCTTACCAGCCCCTTGAGGCCCGTGGAGCAACAGTAACGGATGAGGAAAACCAGGTATGAATGCCGCGATTGTGTAAACTACGAACAACAGCATTTGCTGCTCGGATTTGATGTTCACGTAGTTGTTTAGCAACTCGACATCCGAGACAGACGCCTTTACCGGCCATACTTGTGGCTTCTGGTGACCAAAGCGTCTGAATAATATAGGATAGGTCGGCGTAACTTTCCATTGCCCCGGACTTATCAGGATTGCTGGCTCTCCCTTACCATTGTCGTACCATAGATGATCACCTTCCCAAGTAGAGCGCGTGTGAAGGCTTATCCCATCACCTTTAAATGTTGCTATGCCACTTAGGGTTAAAATAACCTTGGTGATTGCCTCGGTAGACAAGGGTTTGTTGAATTTGGTGTAGCACTCCTGCGCTAACCACTGCTTGAAGTCTTTTGAGTTAAGTTTTAGTACCTGCTGACCGTTGCCTTGCAGGGCAATGTAAGGCTCACCATACTGGTCGTGAAACAACTTTGCGTCACTTTCTTGGATGTCTTCCAGCAGAGCGTTTACTATCTCGGATGCTTTGCTCATCGTGCTCACTCCTATCGGGACTAGGGCGTGATTGCTGGCTGGCTGAGTGTGCGCGGTCAAAGTCGTAGTCAAGCCCAAGCCCATCATGTAGTAAATGCTGTAGCTCTTGGATACGCTCAGTGCTAAGCATTACATCTAGTCCTTCCTGTAATTAAATTGATATGGAGTTTTACGATGCATCAATAAAACAGTTCTAAGTTTAGGGTTTTGAGAACTGTAAATCGGTACCTATTTAATTAGGTCGTTTAAATGGGATTGTAATATCTTGAATAATATTTCTTAAGTTCGAACTCAGTCAGGTAATTGTTTGTTGGTTTGTTTTCATAGGATGGCAAAGTTCCCGCGCGGTACATGTCAAAGATTTGCGGAAAGGTATGTCCTCGCACTCTCGCTTTAAAAATTGCGTACAACAACTCTGGGTCGTCAGGAGACTTAAGCTTAGATTGCTTATCTAAACTATTCATCTTTCTTGTCCTTTGTATATACTCCCAAAGTTCCTGAAGTTGGTGCTTTTTTATATCAGACTTTAATAACACAGTGAACTTGCCGCTTCTCTCATCTTGTTTCATCCAGCCACCCGTAAACGGAACAAGACCATCCTTGAATAACTTGTGCTCATCCATATTTATCATCGTCTCGTCTCTGCTCAATCCGTAGCGCTTCAAGACATCATCCTTGTTGGACGCCGCACTCAGGTCATCGTAAAAATCCGGGTCATTAATTACTAGAGAATAGTGTGCTCTCTGAGCAGCCACTGTTTTTGTGATAGGCATAGCTACATTATCTTACAGAGGTCAACTTCTACCAAGCATATGCGGTTGGCAAACAATATAAGAAAGGGTTGTGTACCTCGAGAGCCAAAGATTATATAATTGCCCCCAAGTGGTTCAGCCACCCATGACCTAAACCAGCCGCAAGGTTGGCATGGTCACCAAATCCATTCCGAATAAGCAGCTCGTCGCAGAGCACTGTTTCGGAATGGTCATAGCTGGAAACGGTTATGGGTGGCTTCGGCCATCGCTGCGGCGAGCTTTTTGTTTGCCGTCGAATCATTAACTAACCATAAAGGGAGAGACAGTATGTCCAAACAAAAGGACGGCAACTGGTTCAAGAGACACAAAATATTAACGGTAATAGGTGCATTGATACTACTGGTCATCATTGTGTCGGCAGCCGGTGGGAATAAAACGACCAATCAAACAGCCAGCAGTTCTAGCGGCTCAAGCAAATCAAGCAGTTCGTCGAACAGCAGTAAGGCCGCAGCCGTAGGCCTCAACCAGCCGGCCAACGATGGTAAGTTTCAGTTTACTGTAACTGGGATTCAGTGTCAGCAAACTCAAGTTGAGTCACCAGTTAGTAGCTTTTCGGACACAACCGCTGGAGCTCCATATTGCTTTGTCAGCATGACGGTTAAAAATATCAGCAATGTGGCTCAGTCATTTGATCCAAGTGCCCAGTACATATATGACGCTACTGGCAAACAATATTCATATGATAGTGCTGCTTCAATCGATATAGAGCCTCAAAGTAGCAACTTTGTTGACTACCCAAGTCTTAATCCTGGTACATCTGTAAGTGGGCAGCTTGTGTTCGATATTCCGAACACTATAACTCCAACCTATGCCACTCTTCACGATTCTTCGCTTTCCAGCGGCGTCAAAGTCAATTTGCAATAGTACCGGTCTCTTCGTCAATTTCTAAGGCCTGCCTTTCGTATGGCTTACCGTTGTCACCAACGACCTGTATAGTTAGTTTGGTTTGGCTAAAGAAACCGCTCTCGTCAACTGGTTCGTCACGATCGACGGCGTACTTCAGGAGGACGTCTGAGGCTCTTATGTCACCGCCAATAGACTTTATCATCAGTGTATAGATGATAGCTTCCAGCGGTGTCTGGGTGCCTTCGGGTGCAGTTACAGGCAGTTTCTTATAGGTAGTTTTGTCGTTCAGCAAATCCCTGATGACGTTTTTAATGTTGCGCGAACCTTTCGGCCGTCCGTTCGGGTTGCCGCTGGTTCCTTTTTGCCATGATTTGAGATTGCTCACTGTAAACTCACTGTTTTTACCTCTGTTTATATTATATATAAAATACTTTCCTGATTATTTACAGGACAGTAAAACAGTAAAGACGGTAAATCCGACAGCTTATAACTTCGCTGTGTCAAACCATCACCCAGCTTATTATAATTAACAACATTAATACTTAGTTTTGCAAGGAACAGGCACATGGCAGAACCCAACAACTTAAAGCTGAAATCAACAAATGATATTGATATCGCCAAAGAAGCTAAGGCCATACGTACTAGTAGGCTTTCTAAAACTCTGGTTAATCTCATTGATCTAAAGGTCAAGGGGATTATCACCGAGCAAGAATTTAAGCGCAGCAAGAAAAGACTGCTAGGTTTCTAGCAACCAGTACAATACTGAGACACCCAGATGACATCTGTGGCTCTCTAGCCCAAAAGGTGTATGGATTATCATCATATTGGCATTAGTTGCCTCTGATATGCTCTGTTAGCTGCCTCTGTAGCGAAAGCTCTAAAACTCTGCCATACTATGCTTAATGGATGACTTACCCGAACCAGATAGCAAAGAACTCAACGAACTGATTCGTGGTACGTCTGAACGTGGTATATATCGCGCACTTTACGAAAACCAAGAACAGCCGCTTAGTATGTCGGATATTAGGCAAATCATGGGAGTAGAGGTTGGTCAGCAAGAACACTTAAATCGTAGGATGCGTGAGCTGTACAGAACATTTGAGATCGAACGTTCTAGAAACGGCTCAGAAACCCTATACAGACTCGTCAGTAAACTTGAGGTTCAGCTAAATACAGAGGGCATCAATAATAAGCTTCGAGCTTTCGTGCTTCGTAATCAGCGATGTGCACAATGTGGTCGTACTCCGATGGAAGATGGAGTTAAGCTTCATGTAGACCACAAGTTACCTCAAGCATGGGGTGGCACTAATGACCCAGAGAATCTACAGCCTTTATGTTCAGATTGCAATGAGGGTAAGCGAAACTTTTTTGCTACTTACGACCAATACGCAGACCAAATACAGAAGGCTGCAACTTATGAAGAGCCTCATAAACGCATTGGTGAATTATTAAAGGCCTTTCATGGTGCTGCTGTTCGACCTGACTTAATCGAAATAGTTGCTAACTCTAAACAGTACCAAGATGACTGGCAAAAGCGACTTCGTGAACTTAGAGTGCTAGGCTGGAAAATCGAGCCTGAAAAGAAGAAAGAGGGCAGTAGATTTATAGCCTACTACATCCTCAAACATTATGAGCCTTGGCCTGAGGGTAGCATCCGAGCCGAGATTACACGACTTGAGGCTTTGAGGAAGTCGCAAACAACGGAATCTGAGTAGTATCGTCATCAGTTGCCATAGATGTTGCTTGCTGAGGAACCATAGCTATTGCTAATTGAATAGCATTTCCGACCGCTGCTGCAACAGGTGGAGGAAAAGCATTTCCGACTTGCTTATAGGCACTGGTTTTTTTACCAGCAATTTTCCAACTTTTCGGAAAACCTTGGAGGGTTGCAGCCATGCGCACAGTTAATCGTGGCAGACCCTCAAAATCAGCAGCAGGTGGAGCATCGGCTACGCCCTTACCATCAACTCCCAATTTTTCCCATGCTGCCTTTGCTCTTGTGGGTCCAAGGTCAGCACCACCAT
>Ga0210386_10005506_pt1 | contig 10279 bp, 13 predicted proteins | sample IncBWH32OmetaG_FD_160091 | JGI IMG/M metagenome (GOLD analysis project Ga0210386, IMG submission 160091) | Forest soil microbial communities from Barre Woods Harvard Forest LTER site, Petersham, Massachusetts, United States - Inc-BW-H-32-O ... | reverse complement strand
GAGAATCCCCTCTCTCCGCTACCGAGTCACGCGGTTTATTATCAATAACTTAAATGACGACAATCTCCCCGGTCTCCGCGCTATTTTCCTCATAAATCTTCCACCAGAGAATCCCTCTCCAAGTAGTTAGTCTCCCCCAAAGTCGCCCATTTCTCTGGTCGACCAGAGAGCAGTGGAATTTTTGATCCAGCGATTGGGCCACGCCGGGAACGGTCTTCCGGGACTTTTCACGGATGGGAGCACACGAGGACGTTTCGGACACTTTCACGCCAGAATGGTAGTCACGTGGGAGGCGCCCTCTCTGCGCCTATACAAATCGGCTCGGCTCGAACCATGGGCGTAGTTTCCCCGTGCAGGCGCAGGAGACATGACTTGGCTTGATTCCAGTGTTAGGTCTACCATTTACTTGTTCGATCTGTTCCCTGCAACTCTCGAGCTCGAGAATCTGATGAAGATCGAACGGTTGCGGTTTCTTCTCGAGCTACCGCACGATAGTAGTGAAATTCTGCTCAGAGGTTCCCCTATGTCAGATACTCCCAAGACCGAGATATCCCGCCGCGGATTTCTGAAGGGCGCGGGCTTGACGGCAGCGACCACGGTGATCGAGTCGGCTTCTGCGCTTGCGCGCGACGCAAAGGAAGCAATGCAAGCCGACCGCGGCGTCGGTCCCAACGCAATTCCGGTCAAACTGGATGTGAACGGACAGGAGCACACGGTGAGCATTGAGCCGCGGTACACGCTTGCCGAGACGCTTCGAGACCACTTGGGCCTGACGGGAACGAAAGTAGTCTGCGATCGCGGATCGTGTTCGGCCTGCACCGTTTGGCTAGACGGCACTCCGGCTCTCGCTTGCATGGCTTTAGCCATTGACGCAGTGGGGAGAAAGATCACGACCATCGAAGGGTTGTCGCATGGGGCTGAGATGCATCCAGTGCAGGCGGCCTTTGTGAAGCATGACGCCATGCAGTGCGGCTTCTGCACACCCGGAATGGTGATGAGTTGCGCGGCGCTGCTTGCGCGAAATCCTGATCCGAAACTGGCAGACGTGAAGCAAGCGGTCAGCGGCAATCTGTGTCGGTGCGGAACCTACCCCAAGGTCTTCGCGGCCACACTCGATGTGGCACGGCAGAGCCAGCAGGCTGCCGGTTTGTTGACTCTCAACCCGGCACAGGAGGTATAGCATGGCACCCGAGATTGTTCTCGCCGCAGAAGAGCAGCAACAGTCCTCAACGCAGTTGAAGGCCGTCAAAACGGGCGTCGAAGGTGAAGGCCAGCCGACGCGTGAAACGGAAAAGAAAGATGCGCAGACTCCGACGGCAGCCAAGTCAATTCCCACTCGAACTGAGACCTTTGTTTTTGGCATTCCGCAAGACGGTTTGACGAAGAAGGAGCGCCAGGTTCCGACGGATGAGCCGCCACCGCTGGCACAAAACTCAGAGCTAACGTACATCGGCAAGCCGACTCCGCGCTATGACGGGGAGGCCAAGGCCACAGGGCGCGGTAAGTACACAGCCGACATTCAATTGCCCGGTATGCTCTATGCGCGGATGGTAGACGCTACCATCCCGCACGGGCGCATCACTTCGATCGACACCAGCGCGGCAGAGGCGCTCCCTGGTGTTAAGGCAGTTCATGTGATCGAACACACCTACGGAATCGCCGAGCTTCGCGATCCCAAGGAAGAAGCGCCGTCAAGGTATCCAGTGATTCGCTACGCCGGGCAGCCGATCGCAGCTGTGGCAGCGACTTCTCCGCAGATTGCCGGTGACGCCGCAGCATTGGTCAATGTGACCTACGACTCCATGCCGTTTGTCGTCGACAAGCAGCAAGCCCGCGAACCGGACGCACCCAAGGTCTTTCCCGGTCCGGCCGATGCCGCTGGAAGCGCTGGCGGAGGAGGAGGTCCGAAGGATGTGCCGCAGGTAGGCAATGTGCATGGCCCACAGAGGAAGAAAGTGGGCGATGTCGACCAGGGTTTCTCTGAGGCAGATGCAGTTGTAGAAGGCGAGTACTTTACGCAGGTGCAGACTCATTCGGCCCTCGAGACTCATGGCTTCGTCGTGGATTGGAAGCCGGAAGAGTTAACGGTATATGCCTCAACGCAAGGCACCGCAAGCGTTAGAGACGAATTTGCTGAAGCCTTTAAGCTTCCCAAGAGCCAAGTACGAGTTATTACCGAATTCATGGGCGGCGGATTTGGCGCGAAGTTTGGCGCTGGCAATGAAGGCGTAGTCGCGGCCAGTCTCTCGCGCAAGGCAAAAGCTCCCGTAAAGCTCATGCTTGACCGAAAGCAAGAACACATTGTTTGCAATCGGCCCGACTCTCATCAGAAGTTGAAGATCGGTGCAAAGAAAGACGGAACCCTGACTGCGATTGCGTTGACGAGCTACGGCACGGCCGGTGTCGGCACAGGGGCGGGAACCGCAGGCCCGGCCACCAATCTGTATAAGTGCCCCAACCTGCTGACCGAGGAGTACGACGTCTTCATCAACGCTGGCCCTGGCGCAGCCTTCCGCGCTCCAGGACACCCTCAGGGATGTTTCGCTTTCGAGCAAGCCATCGATGAACTGGCTGTGAAACTCGACATGGATCCACTGGATCTACGAGACAAAATCGATGATAGCCCAACACGCAGAGTCGAGAGAAAGATCATCCGCGAACGCACTAACTGGAAGAACCGCAAGTCAGCTGGAGCTGATAGTGGGCCGACCAAGCGAGGCATGGGAATCGCGCAATCGGTCTGGTACCGCTTCGTCAACATGGATTCATCTTGCGAGGTGCGCGTCTCGCGCGACGGCTCGGTGGAGCTGATGTCCTCTGTGCAGGATCTTGGCACCGGCACCAAGACGCTGCTTGCCATCGTGGTTGCGGAGGAGTTCGGCATTCCCCCGGCGAATGTTGTGATTCGCATCGGAGATACTCGTTACCCGATTGGGCCAAATTCAGGCGGCAGTGTGACAGCGGGATCGATCACTCCCGCCGTGCGCAACGCGGCATATCAGGCGAAGCAACAATTATTCGCCGCGGCTGCGCCAAAGCTGGGCACTGTGGCAGACAACCTGGTGATTCGCGGAGGCAAGGTCATCTTTAAGGACGATGAATCCAAGTCGTATTCCTTGAAGCAGGTGGCAGCGAAGATGTCAACCAGCGAAATATCGGCCCGCGTCACACGCGGCCCTGAATATGCCAGGGAGCGCATCACCTACGGCGGCGTCGATTACGTTGAGCTCGCCGTAGACACCGAGACCGGACGAGTTCACATTGAGAAAGTTTTCGGCGCACATGATTGCGGCCGCCCGATTAATCCACTCGGCGTCATCAGCCAAATTAACGGCGGAGTCCTGCAGGGCATTTCCTACGCGTTGTTTGAAGAGCGCGTCATGGATCGCAAGCAGGGCTATATGCTGAACGCGAATCTTGAAAACTACAAGATCGTCGGCGCTCGCGAGGTGCCGGAGATCGAAGTAGAACTCGTCGAAAACTATATTGCGCAAAGCTCGACCGATGCCGCGGGCATTGGTGAGTCCGCCGGCATCATAACGCTGGCCGCGGCCATCGGCAATGCCTTCTACAATGCAACCGGAGTGCGTATGCGAAAGATACCGATGACGCCGGCCAATGTACTAGCGGCGCTCGGCAGGGTCAGCCCGGAGGAGATGGCATGAACAAGTTTGCGTTCGTCGATTGCACCACGGTCGATCAGGTCCTGGCCGAATTGAAAGACGGTGCGGTTATCAAAGCTGGCGGCATTGATCTGCTTGACTTGATGAAAGAGGGCATCGTCAGTCCACCCACGCTTGTAAATATCCGCAACGTCAGCAGCCTTCGCGGTATCACTGCTTCGAGCGATGGTCTGCACCTCGGGCCTCTTGCGACTCTTAGTGAGATCGCCGGGCATCGTGAAATCCAGCGCGATTACTCAGCGTTGGCGGATGCCGCAGGACATGCTGCCACCCCTCAGGTTCGGAACATGGCGACACTGGGAGGCAATATCACCCAACGGCCTCGGTGCTGGTACTTCCGCTCCAGCGATTTCGATTGCAAGAAGAAAGGCCGCGGTAGCCAGGTGTGCCACGCGCACGAAGGCGAAAACCAATACCACGCGGTCATGAACAATTCCACCTGCGCCATGGTTCATCCGTCGTCGACAGCGGCTCCTTTGCTTGCAATGAACGCGGAAGTAGAAATAACTAGCAAGCAGGGCAAGCGTTCTGTACCCATGGGCAAGTTCTACGTCCCACCAGAAGAGAGCTTAATCAATGAAACGGTTTTGCAGCCCGGCGAAATCATCACCAGCATTTTCGTCCCCGCGCCTGAACGCGGCACTCGTTCGGCCTATCAGAAATACGGTGAGAAGGAAAGCTTCGACTGGCCGCTGGCTGATGCCGGCATCGTGCTCGTGATGGAAAGAGAGCGTTGCCGCAAAGCCGCAGTGGTGATGGGCGTCGCTGCGCCCACTCCGATCCGTTCGCAAGCTGCCGAAGCAGTTCTTACCGGCGCTACTATCAATGAGGCGACGGCCCGGGCTGCAGCCAAGGCCGCGATGCAGGGTGCCACTCCCCTATCGCAAAACGCCTTTAAGGTTCAACTTTTTCAAACCGCAATCTATCGCACGATCCTACTGGCCGCGGGGCAGTTGCAGCGCGATCCGAGCGCCATCGGCTAAGGAGAAATCAGATGACCACAGAGCTTGTGCAGATTCGTTGCAACTCACTTCGCAGCAAGTCATCCTATGGCGCGTTTGGTGACTTTGACGAAGAGATGACAGAATTGACCGGTTCGACTACAACCTATTGGTGCCTCAAGACAATGAGCAAGGCTGGTCCCGATGACCACTTCGTACATCGTTCGGTTTGCCGGGAGGGTCGTACTTGTTGGGAAGCTTGTGAGTAAGCTTGAAGAGAAAAATAGATCTGAAGTCGTCGCTACGGGGCACTGATATGTATTCAGCGAATCGACCTGGAATCTATTGAGGCCCTTCACTCATCCCGGTCGTTTTCAAGCGCTTGATTGCAACCGGAACGCTTCCGCTGAAAGCTCCACTGCAGAGAATTGCTCTCATCCAAATCTTTTCCATTCAACAACGGCGGCTTTGTCACCTGCTTTTGCGGGGTGCTTGACGCCTTAGGCAACCTGCGCTTTGCCAATGCCGGGCACCTCGGCCCTTTCTGCAAAGAAAAATCTGGAGGCTGCCACTAGAATGGTCAAGCCGCGCGGTGATTGACATCACATCTTCCAGAGAGCAAAATGAGCAATTATTTTTCTGCATAGACAAAGAACGGCTGGAAGACGTTTGAGATGGAAAGTTCTTTTGTCGCAGACTCCACTTTGATTCAGGCATTGGAACTTCGGTCAGTGTCCGTTCCTTGTTTGCGTGGAGCGATTCTCTTCAGACAAGGTGAAATTGCAACTGGTCTTTATATCATTCGAACCGGCGAGGCCATACTCCTGCTGACTGACGAGAGGGGGAATGACGTTGCTCAATTCAACGTCGGTGCTGGCTCAATTCTCGGTCTACCAGCAATCGTGGCGAACGAGCCGTACTCGCTGAGTGCAATGGCTTGTGGGCATTCGGAAGTGGCCTTTGTCGGACTCGCGGCATTTGAAGAACTGATGCGGGAACAGCCATCCCTATTCCCCAAAGTCCTTGAAGTGCTGGCTTCCGAAGTGCGCTCGGCTCGTCAGGCTCTTACTGGAATTCTCGGTAGACTTGGAAGCCGCCCATCCCGCGTCCAGTGATTGAGTGACAGTAAAAAATCTAGCTGAAAACAGAGATTTCCACGAAAGTGCCATATCAAAGCGATACCTTTGGAGGCACACTAATGTTGAGCTTTGGCAATTTATTGCCGAATTGGGGCATGGGACGCTGCCATGCGGCGATGTCGATGAGTTGGAGTCGACTCGAAGAAAATTAAGGGACGGGCCATGAACACTGCTGCGGCGGTTATCGAAAGACTCATCGAAATAGGACGTGCTGTTGGCGTGAAAGACGCCGCGACTGTTCGCTCTATGGTTGCCGAAGTGCAAGATTGCGTACTTCAGTGGCAGAAGGAAAAGGTCAACAGTGAGCGAGTCGAATCGAGGACGATTAATGTCCTCCGCTAAGGAGCCGAAAAGAAGAAGACGCTATCAATTCCAGTCGTCTGCTCTCTTCGTCGGATGCCCAAGTTGTAAAGAGGCTCCCGGTCAACCGTGTTCACGAGAGCCACTCAAGGGAAGAAGAATATTGCTCCTACACCCACACTCGCAGCGATTCATCGCGGCTCGGAATGCCCGAAAGAACGTGAACCAATCCGCCTAAATCTCGTAAACAAGCTTGCACATCTTCAGGATTTCCTCCTGAGTCGCACGACGTCGAAGTTCGACAATCCAAATCCAATCAATGTCCCCTGGTCGTAGACCGCATATCGCACGTTCAGTGACGCGGTTCTCCAGATTCCCGCTTGTGAAATGAACGTTGTAGTGCACAGTGCCACGAGGTTCATAGTAGAGGTTCTTCGTCACGATTCCTCATCGTACTCCCTGAGGACTTCGATTTATTGAACCTCAACTACTGGACGCGGGATTTTCCGGTCCAAGCCTCTGAATGGATTCGCGCCACACGAAACCCGGAATTGAGCCGCGAACCACTCAACATTATCGATTGGGTTTGTGATGCGCGGCACGCTTTGCTGCATCAGTCCGCCGCCCAAAGAGCGCTTCGCCGAGACGGGGATGCTCTTTCGTCATAGCTCATTTGCAGTTCTAGGATACGTGCTGGCATGTGGGGATTCTAGTCCTTTACGCTTGGTGCCGATTGGACCTCTGATCCCAACGCCAAATCTGAAAGAGCTTGACGCACTGTTCTGACCTCTCCTGCAAAGACTCCCAACGCAGCTTGTTGCATTCGCGGTTCCGTATCTATCAGATTGTTGAATGCGTCCGAACTGAGTCTGAAAATCTCAGCATCCCAACGTGCCTTAGCCGTCATCGTGTACGTCTCATTTCGGATGATTGCAGGAAGGCCAAGAAGCGAACCCTGACCCGCTCGAATATGAACTTCCTTGTCCCCGGCTTTTATCTTTAAGGCGACCTCACCCGATTTCACGATGTACAGGCTATCTCCCCAATCCCCTTGACGGAAAAGGATTCCGTCTTGAGGGAAGACTTCCACTGACCGGCCTATGATTTTTTCTGCCAAGTCACGGTCGAGGATGGTCTCCAACGAAGGAATCGACATAGCTTTTTCCATCACTCAGTTCGGTCGGTAGGTTTCACTAGCGAGATTCCCGTGTGGGACTGTTCGGATTGCTTCTCAAAGCGTTGGGGGAGAGTGAATAACGTCGTGTACCGGTGCAGAGAGTGTGCACCCATTCGGACCAAAAGGTCAACCATTTCGGTACCGCGCCCGAAGTCGCTTTAATTTAAATGACACGTTCATGATTTCCGACGACATCCAGAGAATGTCGTTGGTTGCTGCACTTGCAAAGGATCATCTACACAGCGTCAGCTTGACAATGTTCACAATCAGGCGGGCAAGGGTACATTTCAATTTCAATCAGACCGACGTCATTTCATGAAGCCGTCCAGCACCTTCATTTATCAAGGCTTCAAAACGGTCGCACTCAGCTTTCTCCTCGGCAGTCATTTCGTTCTCTGGTTTGATGAAGGTCAGGACCTGGTCGAGTATGCCTTGGTCGTGGCTCTGATTGCATTCGGTGCAATCGTCAGCATGAATTTCCTTGCAACCGGCATCAACACTGCTTTTTCTGACATTGCCGCCACCCTCAACTCAAACATCACATAGTCCGCGCGGACACTACGTCAGTGTCACCCCGCTGCGGCGGCAAGTAACTTTGACCGCCGCTTTGGACTTATAGCCGCTTTGGGCGGCCGCTCAGCCAAGTCAAGGGCCACGCGCTCACCTGTCTCTACACGGCAGCGAACTGCATGTCATCTGTTGCCTTCAGGGCGTAGCGCCCATTCAGAATTGTTTCAGGTGTAGATAAACGCCCATTGCGACGGGAACCGCCGAAGGGGATCATTGCGGGATTCCAGTCGCGGATGCCGACTTTTGAAAAGTAATCGGCATTGGTGAGTGCCATTTTGCACGTTTCGAGGTTCCGTAGATGCTCGAATCTCCCTCAGTCCAGGCATTGTCCTTCAGGTTTGCTCAAATGATCAGGTTGCGCGTCTCAGCCAATGGGCGAACATCAACCAGAAGCTCGCGTAGGAAGCTGTTTGGCTGCACGAATGCGGCAAAGTGCCCAGCCCTCTGAATCAAACTCATGCGCTTGATGGGCGCAATTACGCCGGTGAAGAAGGCCTCCGCCAGTTTCGGCGTGGTCAACACATCGCCTTCACCTTGAAAAATGAAGAATGGTATTTCAAAATGGGTGCGACGTTTCCACGCGTCGTATTGGGTAATCTCGGGTAATAGCTTCTCCAGGGTGTGGCGCATTCCTGCAACAAAGGCGCGGATATCCCTCAGCGTCCATCCTGGCGCGTACCAGACCGCGTCCTTCAGAAGCTTCATGGTGCGGCGGAATCCTCCCGGATCGGATTTCATCGTCCAGCGGGCGACGGTGTTGTAATCATTGGGACTCCAACCATTGGGATCAGATCCGATGCGCTCGATAGCCTTTACACCTTTGCGGAGACCAAGGGCGCGCAGGCGCTTTAGCACCTCGCAAAACTCTTCTTCTCTTCCTCGCCGCATTCCGACATTCTGGTCTGTGCCGATATAGGCATAAAACAGCTCCGGGCGGCGACGCACGACCTGTATTCCGAAGGTCGAACCAACCGAACTCGCCGGGAGAAAGATCCGATCTTTGCCTAATCGTGCGCGCACATACTCCAAATCCACGTCGGATCGTCGTCCAGTACTTCTCTCTAGGCCCGAACAGCGAAACAGCGGCAGAGATCCTGGATGGGCTCACTTCGAGCCTGGAGGCACAACGCCGTTCATGCGCAGATACTCCACCATCTGCCCATAGTGGTCGTATCCGTGAGCAGAGATGAAGGATGCGACGACCGACCTCGTGTGCAGACCGTCGACACCGTCAATAGTGGTGTAGGCATTCTCCGGAGTAATCGTTGCGAGCGCCTTGTGTGCATAGGCGAAAGAATCCGCGGCAGCCTTCAGGAGTTCCTCTTTCGTCGTCAGACTATCAATGCTTTTCGGATCAACCGGCATCTTCTCCCCGAGAATCTTCGAAGCGAAGTAGTAGTTTGCCGTCGTGACATGCGATATTTCCTGCGCGAACGTGCGAACCCCGCCATACTTCGCGCCCTGGGAGGTCGCGAAGGTTGCAGTAGTAGGCGCAAAGCCGTATTTGTCAGCAGGCATCGCCTGCGCGACTCCCATAAACTCCTGCTCGAAGAGGTTCAGCAACTCCTCCTGCGCCTGTACCGGTGACATTCGGGTGGCCACCTTTGCGCTCGTTGAGCCCGCTTGCGCGGAGCCCGCAAGCGTACAGCCTCCTAGAATCAAAGCGGTGCAAACATACAGGAGACGCATAGATCACCCCACTCGCAAATTTCCTCAACAGTCTAGCAGACGCCTGCGTTCGCGATATTTGCTGTCATTTGGTGACTTTAGCCCTTACCGCAAATCCACGGATGTCCGGGCGAAGAGGCAGCCGAAGCGGTCGTTTACAGGCTCTTCCAGATTCTGCTTGCAGCCCGGATATCGCTCGGTTGTCAACACGGAAACATGGCCGAGAAGGAACTGGATCTGTTCCAATTCCACGCCGTTGACATGGCAGAGTTTTGCGGAGGTGCGCCGAAGATCGTGTGGAGCGAGATGGTCCAGTTGCATCCGCTTAGCGCACCCTCGAACGACGTACCATGACATTCTCGGAGATCCCCTTACCCCGAGGCGTCCCATGGCGGCTCACCGCGCGGAAGATTCGGCCCGACGCTACCTTCGCCAAATCTCTCCATCGATCGATTGCTTGCTTGACCCAAGCAGGCACAGCGAACTTATAGTTCTCCTGGAATGGGGAGAACTGAGGCTGTTGAGTATTGCGGATTTCGCGTGATCAAGATCTGGGAGCTTCAGAACGATCTTGCGGCTGGGTGGCCTTCTGTTCCTTCTGCGCATATGAGCGGCCTCCATGCCGCTCGGCATGCACAAATTAGACCTGCCGCAGGAAATCTGCCTCGAAACGTGCGTTGGGGATTTATCGCGTTTCCAGAAGCACTCTCGTCGCCGAGCTACGAATGTATCTGTGTGCGAACCTGTGTCGCCGGTCCTCTCTGCCAAGCAGCCAATCTCGTCGTCAGAGATATGAACGGC
>Ga0210386_10005505_pt1 | contig 10281 bp, 11 predicted proteins | sample IncBWH32OmetaG_FD_160091 | JGI IMG/M metagenome (GOLD analysis project Ga0210386, IMG submission 160091) | Forest soil microbial communities from Barre Woods Harvard Forest LTER site, Petersham, Massachusetts, United States - Inc-BW-H-32-O ... | reverse complement strand
GGGTTATTTCTTTTAGATGGGCTCCAGCCATTTACAACCAGTTCTCCCGGAGCAGTTGCAGCTGGCGCAACAATACCTCCCGGACACATACAAAAAGAAAAAACGCCTTTGTTATTTACCTGTTGTACTAAACTATAAGAAGCCGGAGGTAAATGTTCTTCTCTAACAGTACAATGATATTGTATGTTATCAATTAAAGTTTGTGGATGCTCAATACGCACACCTAATGCAAAAGGTTTTGCTTCTATCAATATTTGTTTGCTATGTAACAATTCAAAAATATCTCTTGCCGAGTGCCCTGTCGCTAATATTACGGCATCACCTTCAAACGTATTGCCATCGGCTGTTTTTACGGATTTTATTTTTTCTTTTTCTATAATAAGATCAACTACTTTTTTTCCAAACAAAAACTTACCACCGCAATCTTCTATCTGTTTGCGCATAGCAATAATAATATGCGGTAGTTTGTTCGTGCCAATATGCGGATGAGCTTCGTATAAAATTTTTTCTTCAGCGCCGAATTGCACAAACAAGTTTAGAATACGATCTATATTTCCTCTTTTATTACTGCGTGTATATAATTTTCCATCACTATAGGTACCTGCACCACCTTCGCCAAAACAATAATTACTATCCGGATTTACAATGCCTTCTTTATTTAAGATAGCAAGGTCGCGTCTTCTTGCACGAACATCTTTACCACGTTCTAAAATAATTGGTTGAATACCTTTCTCTATTAATTGCATGGCTGCAAATAAACCCGCAGGCCCGGCACCTATAACAATAACTTTTTTTGCAGCCTGACTTACATTAGGAAAAATAATTTTTGTAAATTTCTGTGAATGAAAGGGTTCGTCAATGAAAGCATTTACGGTAAGATTTACCCAAACAGTTTTGCTTCTTGCATCAATAGATTTTTTGAGAATATGGAAGCCTGAGATAGCGCTAAGTTTCTTATTAGAAGTTTTAGCGATCATGCTCTTTATAACTGCATCATCTGCAGCTTCAGTAGCACGAAGCTTGAGGATAATTTTTTCTTGCATAAAATAAACGTTAGGTATTCATCCTAAAAGTTTTATAAGTAACATCTCAAAAAAGAGAGGCACTAAAAATAATCAGACTTCAGAAGTTCCCCTTCAGGGGGATTTAGGGGGGTTAATTAAAACGGCAGATCATCAATAGCATCCGGTGATGTAGCCGAGAAAGTATCCAATGGCTCTAAATAATCATTGTCTTTTGCCGGTGCTGCACCAGATGTCAATACTTGTTCTATTCTCCAGGCATCAAGATTAGTGATATAGTTCACTTTGCCATCTTTTTCCCATTTACTGCCCTTAATATTGAACTGAACTTTCACTTCTTCGCCAATGTTAACTTTATCGATCATGGCAGTCTTATCCTGTACGCATTGAAACTTTACATAGTTTGTAATAGTGCGTCCGTTAATATCTTCACTTTTTTCAACTACAAATTCCCTTGTTTTAAAAGTTTCTGTACGTTGAACCGTATCGTATTTAGCTATTAATTTACCGTTTAATTCGTAACTCATTTTATATCAATTATGTTACCAAAAGTAAACTTATTTACTGAAAAAATTTTTAAGATTTCTTTTTCGGATTCGGCAAAAAAATGAGTATCTTCCATTAAATAGTTTTTCTATTTAGTGTAGAGCTGAAAATAGCTTCAAAAGGTGATATAAACAATGTTGATAAAAAACATTTTAGTACACCAAAATACTAGGAAAATGAGTTTTACAAGCTGGTTTGATCTGTATTTATGTAAAATTTTAATTAAAAATTTAGCTGAATACGTTACTGTGCCGATGGATATCAAAACAAGCAAATAAAAAAATTTTTTTTTCAACAAAAAGTTTTGATATTCGCTGTCTTGCAGCAAAAATCTCGACCCTATTTAAAAGCACTTTTTGCTTTGCTAGAAGAAAAAATTTACAAAAGAAATAATAAAAATACTTAAGGTATAATGGATAAAGTTTTTGATAAAGTATGGACTAATTGCCTTGAGATAATCAAAGACATTGTAGAATGGCAGCATTTTAAAACATGGTTTGAACCTATCAAGCCAGTTGGATTAAAAGACAAGGTTTTAACGATTCAAGTACCAAGTCAGTTTTTTTTCGAATACCTGGAAGAACATTATGTTAGCTTATTAGCAAAAACATTAAAAAGGGAACTAGGAAAAGAAGCAAGACTGGAATATAGAATAATGGTTGATAGCGGCAATAGTAAAAACAAGCCGTTGACAATGGATATTCCCGGACATGGATTTAAATCATTTGCAAACAACGAAATGGATTTTCCTTTAGTCATAAATAACCCAGTTAAGAATCCGTTCGTAATACCGGGGCTAAAGAAGATGCAGATCGATCCCCAATTAAACAGTGCTTATACATTTGATAGTTTTATAGAAGGAGATTGTAACCGCGTTGCTCGTCGTGCTGGTAAAACAGTGGCAGAAAAACCGGGCGCTACTTCATTTAATCCTTTGGTTATTTATGGTGGTGTTGGTTTGGGCAAAACACATTTGGCTCAGGCAATAGGTAATGAGGTTAAACGTATTCACCATAACAAAGTGGTGCTGTATGTAAGTTCAGAAAAATTCATCAATCAGTTTATCGATCATGGTCGCAATAATGCTATCAACGATTTTATACATTTCTATCAATTGATAGATGTATTGATCATTGATGACGTACAGTTTTTTAACAGGGCAGAAAAATCTCAGGATGCATTCTTCTCTATTTTTAATCACTTGCACCAAAGCGGTAAACAATTAATATTAACCAGCGATAAGCCACCGAAAGATTTAGAAGGTGTGCAGGAAAGATTATTGAGTCGTTTCCGTTGGGGATTAAGCGCAGACTTACAAGCGCCTGATTATGATACTAAGATCGAGATCTTGGAAAAGAAGATGAAGAATGACGGTCTTGAAATGCCGAAAGAAGTTGTTAAGTACATCGCTTATAATATCAATAGCAATATCCGTGAGTTAGAAGGTGCCATGATCTCTTTATTGGCTCAATCTTCATTGAACAAAAGAGAAATAGACCTTGAATTAGCGAAAAAGGTTTTACGCAATTTTGTAAAATCATCCAGCAAAGAAATCACGATCGATGCCATTCAAAAAATGGTATGTGAATATTTCGATGTGCCTTATGATAAGTTATTACAAAAAACACGTAAACGCGAGATCGTTCAGGCGCGTCAGATCACGATGTTCTTGGCAAAAGCTTTTACTAAGAACTCATTAAAAACTATTGGCGAACATTTTGGCGGAAGAGATCATACAACGGTGATCCACAGCTGTCAGACAGTTAAGGATATTATGGATACTGATAGTCTCTTTAAAGAAAGCGTGTTGGAATTACAACAAAAAGTACAATTAGCAGCTATGTAAAATATATACATTCAAAATACTGTCCGGATTCAGCAATGAATCCGGATTTTTTTTGCTTTTTTCTTTGTCTGAATTGGGATTCGCGGGATTTTGGGATTAACAGGATTTTACTCCGCTAATCCCAAAATCCATTAATCTGACGAATCCCAATTCAGACAAGATTTACTTACAAAATTTATTTCCAGATAAATACCATTTTGTTTTGGGGATTACGTTACTGAATTGTATTTTTGCCACCCCTTAGTAAAATAAGGTCAGGTAGGAGAGGTGCCTGAGAGGCCGAAAGGAACGGTTTGCTAAATCGTCGTACGGGTTAAACTGTACCGTGGGTTCGAATCCCACCTTCTCCGCTCAAAGTTCTTATAAATGTCTTGTTAGGGTGCTCCCAATAAACCCATACAAATAGTTTTACGTTCGGGATGTAGCGTAGCCCGGTTATCGCGCCTCGTTTGGGACGAGGAGGTCGCAAGTTCGAATCTTGCCATCCCGACAAAAAGCCTTGTTGATTAATTTCAGCGAGGCTTTTTATTTTCAGTAAATTCGTACATACAAAATAACAACAATGGACTTCGTTGATTACTATAAAGCATTAGACGTTCCTAAAACTGCTTCTGCAGAGGATATAAAAAAAGCCTATCGGAAATTAGCCAGGAAGTTGCATCCTGATCTGAATCCCAACGATAAAGAAGCACACAAAAAATTTCAGCAGATCAATGAAGCGAATGAAGTATTGAGTGATCCTGAAAAAAGAAAAAAATACGATCAGTACGGAAAGGATTGGCAACATGGTGATCAATATGCGCAAGCGGCACGTTCGCAACAAAGATCGCGTGATGCTAACAGCGGCTTCAATAATTTTAGTGAAGATGATTTTTCGGATTTCTTTGGTTCTATGTTCGGCGGAAGCAGCAGAAGTAAAAGCAGACAAACAAAATATCGAGGACAAGATTACAACACAGAGATACAATTAAGCTTAATTGATGCATTAACAACGCATCAACAAACCTTAACGGTTGATGGTAAAAATATCCGCATTACTATTCCCGCAGGTGTTGAAAACGGACAAATAATTAAATTAAAAGGACACGGTGGTGCAGGTGTAAATGGCGGTCCTGCGGGTGATTTGTATATCACGTTTGTAATTGCCAACCATCCTATTTTTAAACGTTCAGGAAATGATTTGAATATGACAGTAGAAATTGATCTGTACACAGCAGTACTCGGTGGAGAAGTAATGGTTGAAACTTTAAATGGAAAAGTAAAATTAAAAGTAGTTCCCGAAACACAGAACGGAACTAAAATAAGATTGAAAGGAAAGGGCGCACCTGTCTATAAAAAAGAAGGTGAGTTTGGTGATTTGTATGTTACCTATCAAATAAAAATACCAACTAACTTAACGGAAAAGCAAAAAGCACTATTTACTGAATTGTCTAAATTATAAAACTATGCAGACAGCAACAGAAAATTTGATCGACGTCAATCAATTTTGCATTTACCATAATGTTGAGATATCATTCATACACTCACTTCATCAGTCAGGCTTGCTGGAAATTGTTGTGATCAAAGAAACTATTTTTATTCCTGCAGAACAATTACAACATTTGGAAAAATTATCAAGACTTCATTATGAAATGGATATAAACCTTGAAGGCATTGAAACCATCGCTTACTTATTAGAAAAGGTGAATAAGCTGCAAGATGAAATTACTGCTGCAAAAAATCAACTTCGTTTATACGAAGCAAGTGAATAAAAATTTTCGTTCAATTACATTAAAACAGAAAAAGCGATACTGCCGTACTGATCCCGTTTATCCATATTATTTTGAACTTCTTTCGAGTTGAAAATAACACTATAAGACAAATTCATTTTTCTAAATCGAAAGCGTACGCCCGTTTCCACATTTAACCTGAAAGGAACCACACCATACACAACGGGACTGTTATTATCAAACAACCCACCTTGAATAGTTGCATCATACAAAGTATAATTAACACGCGGTGATATATAGAAATAAGCTTCTTTATTATCCAGATTATTTTTTCCGACGGAGGCTCCATATATGTTGGAATTAAATATGGGTGCCAAATCCATTAAACTGATTCTGCTCAAAATGCCGATTGTGGCTGATGTATGGATGGTTCCTATTTTTATATCTGCAAATCCATTTATATCAAGCTGTTCACTTGGTGCAGACGGATGTAATTTTTCTGAATAAAATAAATTAAACTGCACACCAGGAGAGTTTTGTATCTGGTATTGCCATCCGTTTGGAGTGTAAAAATGAAACCATTCGTGGTAAGCATCTTGCACTTGCTCTGCCTGAGAACCCGGGCCTAATATCCCTAATTGCCCGGTGAGTTTTAGAACAGATTCATTCTGATAAAATTTATTAATGCTTGCTTCTGCAAATGAATATCCGGCAAAGGGTCTGTCTTGTAATTCTTTTACATAGGCATCCCCATGATAAGGATTGTATATTTCTTGTCCTACTTTGAACTCTATTATCTTTTTATTGATGTTTGGTTTATTGGTGTTGGCTAAATACCTGTAGAATAAAAATATTCCATTGGTATAATATTTATCCTGATATTCAGAAATGTAAGAATCATTTTCTGTAATTAAACCAAGTTCGTGTTTAGCAGTAGTGCTCTGACCAAATGCAGCATTGATAGAAAAATAAAGTAAATAGAACAGGGTGAATCTTTTCATAATTGCTTATCAGCAGTAACTGTGAGTTATACTGTCACAAATATATAAAGCATGTTGTTATTAACAAGAACTCTATTAACAAAAAAGCCTCCTCAGAAATTGTTATGAGAAGACTTTTTTGTTGATTTGATTATTTTACTATTTTAGGTAAGAACGAAGAAACCAGGCCATTTTTTCATGTTTACCCAATAAGCCTGTAACAAAATCGCTTGTACCAAGATCTTTATTTTCATCGGCAAATTTTGTTATCAATACACGTAGCTCGCGTATGATCGTTTCGTGATCGTCTAATAAATTTTTTAATTGTTTCTTTTGATCAGGCGTATTATCAGGTTCTAACAAAGAGGTTAACTTTAAAAAATCTACTAATCTGCCTTCTGCATAATGTCCGATAGTGCGTATTCTTTCAGCAACGCTATCAATTATTTCTTCAAGATCTCCGTATTGGCCTTCTAAAAATTTGTGAATTTCTAAAAAATTCGATCCTTCAATATTCCAATGGTAATTGCGTGTTTTGATGTACAATACAACTTCGTTGGCTAATAATTTGTTTAGTTCTAATGCAACTGCTTTTGTGTTGGCATCTGATATGCCGATGTTTGTGTTCATAATTGGATTGATTTAGGTTGTATGAATATAATATTTTTCTTTTGAGATTACTTTGCCAAACCTTTTATTAATCTTTCTACAGATTTCATCACAGATTTTCTATGATCATATTTACCTGTAAGCTTCGCAAGCATTGTGCCACCTTCGATCATAGCAATAATGGTTAATGCTATTTCCTCTGAATCTATAGCCGCATTGAATTCTTTATTTTCAATACCTTTTTCAATCAGGTTTGTAATTTTATGTTTCCAGGATAGAATTGCCGACATCGCTTTTTTTCTTAATTCAGGATGTGTGTCGTCCGCTTCAACAGCTGTATTCAAAATAGGGCAACCTCCCGTAGGAAATGTTTGCTTTAAGCAATTACTATAAACGGTAACATAAACCAATAATTTATCCTGAATAGATTCCTTCTTATTCATTTCATCACTGATTATATTGCCTACCTGTTGTAAGTTATAATCAAATGCAGCGAGTGCTACTTCATCCTTATTTGTGAAATTGCCGTAGATACTACCTTTTGTTAAACCTGTAGAAGCTGTCATATCATTTAATGAAGTACCTGCATACCCTTTCGTATTAAAGATAGGAGCCGTCTTTTCGATGATAAATTGTCTTGTTTTTTCCGCCTTGCTCATTTTGATTGTTCCTTAATATATACAAATCTATACCGACTGGTATTGTTTAAAAAATATATTTTCGGCTAAGGTATGCCACTAATTTTTGTAATATGATTTGTTCATGAACGGCAAGAAAAAATTATAAGTGGCAAAGACTGATTTCAGTCCGTTAAACTTAACACAAAAGGCTTTTATTAATCATTCCTTTACGATTTATTAACATTAAATTTCTTTTTTTGCGTCAACTTAATATTGACGGGAAGCATTTCTACTAACAATATTTTTATATAGGTAAGTAATGAAAAAAATAATTGACTTTGATAAATGGTTGTTTCTAAAAATAAACAATGACGGCACTTCTAAATTTTTAGATAAATTGATGCCGATAGTGCGTGAACCTACAACCTGGATACCTCTATATATTTTCTTATTCCTGTTTGTTGTTATATCTTTTGGAAAGAAGGGATGGTGGTTTATATTGTATGCTATTGTTACGGTAGCGATTACGGATAGTATTAGTAGCAGGGTATTTAAACCTTTGATCGGAAGATTAAGGCCTTGTTGCGATCCTGATTTTTCATCAAACGTACGTTTGTTGGTTGGTTGTGGTGGAAATGAAAGCTTTATGTCATCACACGCGGCAAATCATTTTGGGTTAGCTATGTTTATTTTCATTACTTTTCGTTCCTTTATCGGGAATTGGGCATACCTATTTTTTATTTGGGCCGCAGTAATCAGCTATGCACAAATATATGTAGGGGTTCATTATCCGTTTGATGTACTTGCAGGAACTATTCTAGGTTGTTCAGTTGGGTGGGCATCAGCAAATATTTTTCGACACAAAAACGGTCTATTAGTAAGGCGAAATCGCGATTTTCATTATGCTTAAATTAACAACGTACATTTTTGCAGGTATCTGTATTATTTACCTGATCGGTTTTGGTGTTGATGTGATGGATGTCGATGCCGCACAGTATGCATCTATGAGTAGGGAAATGCTTGCATCCCGACATTTTTTGCAAGTATATGATTTTGGAAAAGATTATTTAGATAAACCACCTTTTCTATTTTGGGTAAGCGCATTGAGTATGAAAATATTTGGCGTTAATAATTTTGCTTATCGTTTTCCTTCTTTTCTTTTTTCTTTATTCGCTATTTTTTCTACGTTCAAATTTGCAGGTCTTTATTATAAGAAAGAAGTGGCCGTGCTTTCGGCGATCGTATTGGCATCATGTCAGGCATTATTTCTTATTAATCATGATGTACGTACAGATACTATTTTAATGAGCTGGGTAATTTTTAGCATTTGGCAATTGGCCGAATGGTATAAAAATGATAAGCTGCTACATTTTATATTGGCATTTATTGGTATTGCTGGTGGATTACTCACTAAAGGCCCTATCGCATTATTTGTTCCCATATTTGCTTTTGGTTCGCAGTTTGTTCTGCAGAGGAATTTTAAAATGTTTTTTAGATGGCAATATATTTTGGGCATTCTTATTATAGGATTGTTACTGTTGCCAATGTGTATAGGTTTGTACCAGCAATTTGATCTGCATCCTGAAAAAATGGTAATTAATAAAACTGGCGTATCGGGGTTACGGTTTTATTTTTGGACACAAAGTTTCGGCCGTATTACCGGTGAATCTGAATGGAACAATGGTGCCAACATATTCTTCTTGTTACAAAATATGTTGTGGTCTTTTTTACCATGGATATTGTTCTTCCTGATAGCATTTTTTGAAGAGGTTAAACAGCTGGTGAAACAAAAATTCAAATTATTACCTGATCAGGAATGGATCTGCATGGGAGGATTTTTATTAACTTACCTGGCTTTGGGAATGAGTAAATACCAATTGCCACACTATATTTTTGTTGTATTTCCTTTTGCAGCAATTATTACAGCTAAATTTTTATATGCATTACTTTTTGAAGAAAGGTATTCATATCGGTTTAAAAAATCATTGCTGTGGATGCATTTTGTGGTTTTCACTTTATTATGGATCGCGCTGATTTTTCTTTTGTGCTATTGTTTCACCAGTATACCATCATGGGTTGCTTATGTAGCATTGTTTTTATTTATTGTATTCTACTATTTGTTCTTTAAAAGAAATAGAGAGATGCCGCGCATATTAACGATCTGTCTTTTTACGATCATGGGTGTTAATCTGTTTCTAAATTATGCTGTATATCCGGCATTACTAAGTTATCAAATGGGAAGTGTCGTTGGCAGATGGATACATGAAAGCGATATACCTGTTGACCATGTTTATTTGTACCAGGAGAATGATATTCATTCATTAGATTTTTATGCGCGATCAATTATTGGTCATAAAGATTCAACGAATCAGTTATTGCCGGGAGATTATTTAATAATTACAGATAAAAATAAAATTGCTGATCTGGATAAAGCAGAAAAAAAATATACAATAGAATTTGAAGGAGATGATTTTCATGTCACCTCACTCAGTCTGCAGTTTTTAAATCCTGCAACACGTGAAGGAGAGGTTAAGCCTTATGTAGTTGCAAAGATCCAGTAAATCAATATGAATCTTTGCAACTGATCATTATACAATGCTGGTGTGATCTCCATTAACTAATTGTCCGTTAAGAAAAGTGCCATCGATCATTGTAGGATAAATTTCTTCATAAGTCTTTATAACATTAGGCGATACACGTTTATAAATATAAGACCGATCCAGTTTTGAATGATCACTCAATCCTGCTGCACTCAATAATTCTGCAAAACTCTCAACTGTGCGTCTATGAAAATTGGCAACGCGGTGTTTTTTATCTTCAATAACCAATCCTTTTGTTAAAGCCGGATTTTGTGTTGCAACACCGGTAGGACAAGTGTTTGTATTGCATTGCAATGCCTGTATACATCCTAACGCGATCATCATGGCACGAGCGCTATTGCAGGCATCC
>Ga0210386_10005503_pt1 | contig 10282 bp, 11 predicted proteins | sample IncBWH32OmetaG_FD_160091 | JGI IMG/M metagenome (GOLD analysis project Ga0210386, IMG submission 160091) | Forest soil microbial communities from Barre Woods Harvard Forest LTER site, Petersham, Massachusetts, United States - Inc-BW-H-32-O ... | reverse complement strand
CTCTGCATTGTCAAGGCGGGACAAGGGCGGGCTCGGTTTCGCCGGGAGCCGTCCTCGCAAGGAGGCTCAGATGTCGGATTTTCACTATGAATCGTCACGGACCGGGCTGCTCCTGGTCGATCCCTACAACGACTTCCTGTCGGACGGCGGAAAGCTCTGGCCCCTGGTGAAGGGCGTCGCAGATGAAGTCGGCCTGCTCGACCATCTGCGTTCCATCATAACGGCAGCCAGAGCAGCCAGCATCAAGGTCTTCTTCGTTCCCCATCGGCGGTGGGAGCCGGGCGACTACGAAGCTGGGACCATCCGAATCCATCCCAGCGGCGGGTGCAAGAGCGGCAAGTCTTCGCAAAGGGAACCTGGGGGCGGCGAGTGGCACCCCGACTTCGTGCCTCAGGCCGGCGACATCGTCGTCAAGGAGCACTGGGCGCAGAGCGGCTTCGCCAATACTGATCTCGATTTCCAACTCAAGCAGCACGGCGTCACACATGTCGTCGCCGTCGGTATGCTCGCCAACACGTGCATCGAGTCAACCAGCCGCTTCGCCATGGAGCTCGGTTATCACGTGACCCTGCTCCGCGACGCCACCGCCGCGTTCAGCCACGAGATGATGCATGCGGCGCACGACCTGAATGGACCGACATTCGCACACGCCATCCTGACCACACCGGAGTTGCTGGCCGCGTTGCCCCCAGCAGTAGGTTAGGCCTGCGTTGACGCCGATCACCAACGGAATGCTTAGCCGCACATTGGGGATCGGACCGAGACAAGGCTTGATCCGAGGCGTTTCCAAATTTCGATGACTGTCTGATCGTCGAGATTCGGAACGCGGAGGCCTTACTCCCACGTCGCGCCGAAGCGATGCAGGCTCGCGCCATGGACCTTGAGCCAGATTTCGGCGCGGTCCGTTCCGGGGTGCAGCCGGCGCGCGAGCTTCCAGAACAGCGGCGAGTGATTCATGTGCACGATATGCGCCACTTCATGCGCGGCGAGATAATCGAGCACGAACGGCGGCGCGAGAATCAGGCGCCAGGAGAAATTGAGTCCGCCGGTCGACGAGCACGAGCCCCAGCGGCTCACCGTGTCGCGCAGCACGATGCGGCGCGGCTTGACGCCGAGCTGCTTCGAATGCCTGGTGACCGCGGCCTCGAGATCCGTGCGCGCCTCGCGCTTCAGGAAATCGGTGACGCGGCGCGCCACATGCGGCCGCTCACCGGAAACGCAGATCAGCGGCCCGCGCTCGCTCGCCTCGAGCCAGACCCCACCGCGTTCGCCTGGCCGATGCACGATGCGATGATCGACGCCGCGCAACGGCATGACCGCGCGCGGCTCGAACGCGATCGGCGCTGGCAGACGCGCGAGCCGCGTGCCGATCCATGCCGCGTGACGTTCGGCGAATTCGCGCGCCGCTTTGAGCGACGAACGCGTCGGTATCGTCAGCACCACGTCGCGCGTGGCCGTGCGAACCCTCAGCGTGAAGCGCCGCGATGTAGCGACCCGCTTCAACGCGACGCGATACGTCTCGCCGTCATGGGCGATGTCGAAATGCGCCGCCTGCTCCGGCGCGTGGCGTTGGAAAAGACGCAACATCCCGCCAAATCCCCAGCGCGAACGTCTTGAGGCGATTGCCGAAACCCGCGCAGCCGGCAAGCCCGATCCGCCGCTGGCGAATCCTAGTCCAGGCCCGCCCCGAGTCGCCAGAGGTTTTATGAGGAAATGTGCGCTCTAACCCAATTGCACGCTTGGGGTTGTGGGTGGCTTCAACTGCAGCGGGAGTCCGGCGGCGATGAAGATCACGGCGTCACAGGCGGCGCCGATTTCCCGGTTCGCCCTGCCCTGCCAGTCGCGAAACTCACGTCCGAGCTTGTGGTCCGGCACGATCCCCATACCAACTTCGTTGGACACCAGGATTGCTGGCCCGGCAAGCGCGCGAATCGCCTCGGCAAGGGTTGTGACGGCGGGTCCGGGATCCCGGCCCGCCAGCATCAGGTTGGTGAGCCAAAGCGTCAGGCAATCGACGACCACCACCCTGCCCGCCCGCGCATGCTTGAGGAGGGCCGCCGCGACTTCGAGCGGCTCCTCAAGCGCCGTCCAGCCATGGCCTCGGTCGGCCTGATGGCGGGCGATCCGCGCCGCCATTTCATCGTCTCCCGGCGTCGCGGTCGCGAGATATAAGCGCTCCGGACTGTAACCTTCAGCAAGACTTTGCGCATAGGCGCTCTTTCCGGAGCGCGCGCCGCCGAGAATCAGCGCGCTGCGAACGGTCGTGTTCACTCCCGCCCGCCATCCCGATCCCCGGCGGCGTCAACCTGCGCGGCAAGCCCCGCAGGAGCTCTTCCTTCCGCGGAATCCACTTTACTTTCGGGCAAACCCCTCGGCTTCAGGCCCGGCTTGCAGACCAGAAAGCGCTCGTTAGGCATCCACCAGACTTCGTCCGGGCGATATTTTTCCACCTCGTCCCAGTCGAAGCCGCAGGACTTGTGGTCCATCCAGATCACACGATGCGCATGTTGCAATATCATCGCAGGGAGATATCCGCCGGTGAAGGAGTCGCCGAGGATCAGAATCGTCGGACCGGCGTTTTCGGACGTCACGGTGAAGTCTCCAAACGGATCGGAAGAGTGGAGGACCTTCTCCCCGTGCGGGAGCGTCAGGTCCTCCGCTTGTTCGGAAACGGTATCGCCAACACCGAACATCCGCGCCAGATCGCCACCGTTGCGCAGAGTCATCGGCCCCAGCGCGAAGCTTGGGTCGATCCGCCATTCCGGGTGAGAGTCCGCTTCGACAATGGCGTTATACGCGGCCAGCGCGCCCCGGAATGTCCAATGCGTATCGTGCATGTAGAAGACCGGACCTTCGGCGGCGCGCGCTTTCTTGACGGACGGCCGCAGATCGACGGCCGGCGCGCCCTTCGCCGCGAGATTCGCGAGAAGGAGGTCGTATTCGGTCGGTTTGCCCCGATTTTGCGCCCAACGAGGCAGGTCGTCCTGATAAATTGTCGCCCCGTTGGGCGGGGAAGCGACCAGAAAGCGGATTCCGCGCGCCCGGAGCTCCTCGTTCATGCGCACGAGCATATCCGTCGCGTCTGCCACCCTCTGATCCCGAACCAGGAGACCCGCGCTTTGACGCACCGTCTCCTCGCCGAGGTAGAACATGCGTCCGTCGCGGCCGATCAGCACCGAATCGTTGCCGAAGCCGAGCAGCGGACGGGTCACGTCCTTATGCGCGCGGATGAGGATCTCCCGAAGGCCGAAATGATCGCGCAGATAGGCGTCGGTCTCCCTCGGAAGCGCGAGCCAATCGTCGCCGCTTCCCGGCGCCTTCGGCGCCCGCGCGAGGGTGCGCCCCTCCTTGAGGATCGACTCGGGGCCGTCCGGCCTGACGATCCCGACGACTAGCGGCGTCGCGAGGAGCCCGAAGGCGAGAAGCGCGATATAGCGGCGATATCGACGCAGCATATGACCACTAGCGCCGGTCGGGACGGGGAGGTGTCCGAATCATCGCAATTCGGCCCCCGCTGCTGGGTCGGCGCGCGACTCGCAGATCAGAGCGCGCTCGACCGGCGCCCACCAAACCTCGTTAGGGTGGTACTTGTCGATCAGCGACCAGTCGAAGCTGCACCCGTGAGTGTAGTAGTGGACCCAGATCGCTCGTCCGACATGCGGGGCGAGCATCGATGGGAAGGAACCGGCGGTGAACGAATCGCCGACCACGAGGATCGTCGGGCCAGGCTTGCCGCTCGTGATCATGTAAGCGGGCATGAGATCCTGCGACAGGATTTCCTGCTTGCCAATCGCAGGCAGGGCGAGAGGCTCAGCTGTCTCGGTCACTTCGTCCTGCTCGCCGATGAGGCGGGCGAGGTCGCCTCCCTTGATTTCCTGCGGCAGCCCGAGCGCTTTCGCCGGATCGACGCGCCAGTCGGGATGAGAATCGGCTTCAACGGCGGCATTGAAGCCGGCGATGGCGCCACGCGCCGTCCAATGGGAGTCATGCAGCAGGTAGGCCTTGCCTTCCGACGCGGTCTCCTTCAGCGTCGGGCGCAGATCGACCGTCTTGATCCCGCGCTCTGCGAGGTCCCGCAGAAAGAGGTCGTACTCTGTCTTCCGCCCATGACTTTGCGCCCAGATCGGAAGATCCGCCTCGTAGATGGACGACGTGCTCGGAAGAACAACCACAAATAAGGCTATTCCCTTTTTTTCCAACGCGTCGCGCATCCCCGCAAGCAGGTTCGCCGAGTCCGCAACCTTTTGGTCCCTGAGGATGAGACCCGCGCTCTGTCGCACCATCTCGGCGCCCAGATAGAACATCCGCCCGTCCCGGCCGATCAGCACCTCCGAGCCGCCGAAACCGAGCATCGGCCTGGTGAGATCCTTGTGCAATTGAATCATCAGATGCCGAAAGCCGAAGTGATCCTTCAGGTAGGCGTCGATCTGGCCGGGAAGCGCGGCCCAATCCCCACGACCATCGGACGGCGCGGGCGGGGGCGCCAGCCTTCTGCCTTCCTTGTAGATCAATTCCGGGCTGTCCGGCCTGAGGATCCCGACCGCGAGCGGCGTCGCCAACAGCAGAAACGCGCCGACAGCGAAAAATCGACGATATCGGCGCAGCATGCCGGGTTGCGCGGTATCGACGCCGCTGCGCCAAGAGCGGCCTTGAGCAAGTGATGGCCAGTTCAGTGACGGACTTTTATCCGCGGTCCGCGAGGCAGAAAGCATAGATCTCATCCCCATTCGACCCTCAGCGCCTCGAGCCCGTGAAAATGGAACGTGTCGCGATAGCGCGACGACTCGGCCAAGCGCAAGCCCGCCAGCCGGGCGGCTCTAGCTCGAGCGTCGAATGGCGCTCGAGCGCGTCGAACGGCTCAAGATGCGGTTTGGCATCGATATTATAGCCGCCGAATTGACCTCTCACGATGAAGGCCTCTCATCCGTTGGATGCACCAGTGGCAGAAAAACCCCGTCGACAATCTCCTTGATGGCTTCGTCCAATAAGCGCTCGAACGTCATCAGGATCTCGTGGCGTGCAAGGTCTGTAGGAAGCGACACAATCCGCGGGGTGAGACGGGCCGCGGCGATCTCGCCGCGATCAATGGCGCGCCCCAGGATGGTTTGCATGACGTCCGGTTCGCCGATCCGCGTCCTCAGATTCGCTCTCAGATCCGCCAAGTTCGAGTGGTTGTCCGCAAGGTCCTTCTGCATGTCGCAAAACGACCCTACAGACGCGTTTGCTGCTTATGAGCGGATCACCAGACCGTTTGTCGAAGCAAACCAAGCCTTGGCGATCGAAGGCAACGGTTACATTCTTTTGCCGCGGACGCCTCAAGAGGTTGAAGCGCGCAACCAGATCCTGGCGCGCCTCGCTGCGGGGGGAAGAGACGGCATGCGAAACGAGCATACCGGGAAGTCCACAGCATGCTGCGCCTTCCCGATTACAACCAATGGCTTCGTCAAGAAAATCGGAAGTGAGGTCGAAATCGCCGCAGCGAAGCGCCGGCTTGCGTCCTCAGCCGAGCAGATAAGCCGCCTCAACGACATAGGGTCCCCCGCCTGACCCGGCGCGGGCCGAATAGAGCACGAAGCGCTCGGCGCTGAACGAGTCCGAAATCAGCACGCCGCGCGTGGCGAGATAGTTTGCGACCGCCGCTTGACCGGCGCCGCGCAGCCGCGCCAGCGTGACGTGCGGCGTATATTTGCGCGTCTCGGGCTCAATTCCTATGCGCCTCAAGCGCCGCTCCTGTTCGGCCTGCAAGTCCATGAGCGCTGGCTCCGCCTTCACCTTGGCCACGATCGCGCGCGGCTTGTCGCCGCCGAACCAGCTCAACCCCTCGAAGCTCACCAGCGCCTTCGGCCGGCGGATGTCGCTGAGCGTCTCGTCGATGTCGCGCGCGGTTCGCGCATCGATGTCGCCGATGAATCTGAGTGTGACGTGGTAGTCCTCGGGCTCGAGCCAGCGCGCGCCGACAACGCCGCCGCGCATGAGCGCGAGCTGGCCGACGACGGCCTCCGGCAGTTCCAGTCCGCTGAACAGGCGAGGCATAACGCGCCTACCCGCGCTCCTTGGAGATGAACTGGCGAAAGCGGTCGGAGGTCGAGCCGGAGAAAAGCTCCTGGGGCGATCCTTCCGCCTCGACCAGCCCCTGATGCAGGAACATCACGCGGCTCGAGACGTCGCGGGCAAAGCTCATCTCGTGGGTCACGACCAGCATCGTGCGGCCTTCCTCGGCAAGCGCCCGCATCACGCGCAGCACTTCGCCGACCAGCTCGGGATCGAGTGCCGAGGTCGGCTCGTCGAACAGCATCACCTTCGGGCGCATGGCGAGCGAGCGCGCGATCGCCGCGCGTTGCTGCTGACCTCCCGAGAGATGCGCCGGATAATGGCTCCATTTGTCGGCGATGCCGACTTTCATGAGGAGCGCGCGGGCTTCCTCGATGCATTCCGCGCGCGGGCGTTTCTGCACATGCACCGGCGCCTCGATCAGGTTCTCGAGCACCGTCAGATGCGACCACAAGTTGAAGCTTTGGAACACCATGCCGAGTTCGGAGCGGATGCGGTCGACTTGACGCCTGTCCGCAGGCTCGGCCCGCCCGTCGCGGCGCCGGCGCATCTTGATGGTCTCGCCGGCGACCGTCACCACGCCTTCGTCAGGGATCTCAAGCAGATTGATGCAACGGAGAAACGTGCTCTTGCCCGAGCCCGACGAGCCAAGGATCGAGATCACGTCGCCGTCGTTGGCGGTGAGCGAGATTCCCTTCAGCACTTCGAGCTGGCCGAAGCTCTTGTGCATCTTATCGACCGTGAGCGCCGGCGTCGCGGCAGCCATGGGCGCTTCCTTCAGCTTGGCCGTGGCCTGAGATGCGGCGACAGGCGCCGCTCGAGCGCGAGGAAGCCCGCGCCAATGATATAATTGACGACGAAATAGATCACGCCGGCAAGGATGAGCGGCAGATAGGTGATCAGCGTATCGTTGCGGATCTTCAGCGCCACGCTCATCACGTCCCATAGCGTGATGAGCGAGACCAGCGCCGTCGACTTCACCATCGAAATCATCTCGGTCGAATAGGCCGGAAGCGCGTGCCTTAGAGCGATCGGAAAAATGATGCGGCGGAACATCAGGAGCCTGGACATGCCGCAGGCGCGCGCCGCCTCGACCTGTCCATGCGGCACGGCGAGAAGCGCGCCGCGAAAGATTTCCGCCTGATAGCCCGCGGTGCAGAGCGCAAGCGACAGGACAGCGCAGTTGAAGGCGTCGCGCAGGAACGGCCAGACGACGCTTGCGCGCACCGCGGGCAGCGAAGCCAGGCCATAATAGACGACGAAGAGCTGGATCAAGAGCGGCGTGCCGCGAAAGACCATGACATAGGTGCGCGCGAAAAGCTCGAACGGCCTGACGCCGCTCACCCTCATCCAGGTCACGCCCGCGGCGACGAACCCACCGAGGACGACGGACAGGAACCAGACCGAAAGCGTGAGGGGCAGCGCGGCGAGGAGGCGGTTGAAAGTCTTCGCGATGAAATCGAAGTCCATCGCCGCCTCAGCCCGTAGCGCGACGCATGCCGCGGGTGGCGCGCGCCTCGGCGATGTCGAAGACGCGGGTCGTCGCAACCGTCATGACGAGATAGAGGATCGCGCCGCCGAGGTAGAAGGCGAAGGGCCGGTGGGTCGAGCCGGCCCCGACCTGGCTCACGCGCATGAGCTCGGTCAAGCCGGTGACCGAGATCAGCGACGAATCCTTGAGCGCCACCTGCCAAAGATTGCCAAGTCCAGGCAGGGCGAAGCGCAGGACCTGCGGCAGGATGATGCGCCGCGCCATGAGCGCCCGATTCATGCCGACGCTGACCGCCGCCTCGAGTTCGCCCCGCGAAATGGCGAGATAGGCGGCGCGGAACACCTCCGCCTGATAGGCGCCCGAGATGACGCCGACGGCAAACGCGCCAGCGGCGAAAGACGGAACGCCGACGAAACCCTCGTGACCGAAGAGAAGAGCCGCTTGGGTCAGAAGCGTCGAGGTGCCGAAATAGACGAAGTAGACGATGAGCAGTTCCGGCAGTCCGCGGAACAGGGCCGCGTAGGCCTGACCCACGCCGCCAGCGAGCAGTTTTCCCGAGAGCCGCGCCCAGGCGACGAGGCCGCCGATGGCCGCGCCGATGAGGAGGCCGCAGGCGGAGACGAGAAGCGTCATCGCCGCGCCTTGGAGGAGCGCCAGGCCCCAGCCGCCTTGGCCGAAGCCGAAGATCGCCAGATCGCCCAACTCGGCGCCCCCCGGGGGCGCGCTCTTTCAACGCAAGAGCGCGCGCCAAGCCTATTGGGGCGTCAGGTCGACCTTGAACCACTGCTCGGAATATTTCTTGACCGACCCGTCGGCGATCGCTTCGGCGAGCGCCTTGTCGAATTTGGCGGTGAGGTCCGCGTCCGTCTTGCGGATGCCCATGCCCTCGCCGACCCCGAACACGCCGCCGATAAACTTCGGCCCGACCACGGCGAGTTCGGAAGCGTCCGGCTTGGAAGCCGTCGCCATGTTGGTCGGAAGATCCTCGAGCACCGCGTCGAGGCGGCCCGCCTTGAGGTCAAGGTCGCGGTCGTCGGTGGTCTTGTATTCCTTAACCGTCGCGATGTCCTTGAGATATTGGGTGCCGAAATTGGCGTGCGTGGTGGAAACCTGCACGCCGAGCGTCTTGCCTTTGAGCGCCGCCTGCACGGACTTGATCGCGGCGTCGCCAGCGGCGGGATCCTTGTCGAGATTGATGAGCGTGCCCGCGCCCGTCGTCTTGGCGAGCAGGCTGTCCTTCGGCGCGAGGAACGAGCCCGGCGAAGCCGCGTAAGGCTTCGAAAAGTCGATCTCCTTCTTGCGCTCGTCGGTGACCGCCATGCCGTCCATGATGACGTCGAACTTGCCTGCTTTCAGGCCCGGGATCATGCCGTCCCAGTCCTGGGCGATGACCTTGCACTCGAGGCCCGCGCGCTTGCACAGGTCCATCGCGAGGTCGACCTCGAAGCCGACGATCTTGCCGCTTGAATCGGTCAGGTTCCAAGGTTCATAGGCCCCTTCCATGCCGATGACGACGGTCTTCCAGTCCTTGGCGAAAGCGCTGGGCGCGAAGACCAATGCAGCGGCGAACGAAACGCCCAAAGCCACCGATTTCATCAATTTCGAGCCCATCGCTTTCCTCCACTGCTTGCCTTCATGCTCATCGCCCTAGGAAGAACTGACCGCCAGCGCAGCAAAATTCACGCCGCCGCTTTGATCGAAGCCCCGACCTTGTCGATGATCTCGCCGATCTCGTTCTCGCTCATGATGAGCGGCGGGGTCAGTTCGATCGTGTCGCCGGCTGGCCGGATCATGATCCCCGCATCGAAGAACGCGTGGTCGAGCGCGCGACGGACACGCTCGCCGGGGCTGCCTTGAACCGGCGCCAGATCGATCGCGCCGGTGAGACCCACGCAGCGGATGTCGACGACGTTAGGCAGCCCCTTGAGCCCCATGATCGCGTCATACCACTTGGGCTCGAGCGCCTTGGCGCGCTCGAACAGGCGCTCGTCGCGATAGAGGTCGATCGTCGCCAGCGCCGCGGCGCAAGCGAGCGGATGGCCCGAATAGGTATAGCCGTGGAAGAGCTCGATGGCGCTCTCCGGCCCCTGCATGAAGGCGTCGTAGATGTGCTTGCGCGCGATCACCCCGCCCATCGGCACGGCGCCGGAAGTCACGCCCTTGGCGAAGGTGATCATGTCGGGCTGGACGCCATAGCGCTCGGCGGCGAATGGCGCGCCCAGACGGCCGAAGCCGGTGATGACCTCATCGAAGATCAGCAGGATGCCGTATTTGTCGCAGATCTCGCGCAAGCGCTTGAGATAACCCTTGGGCGCCGGAAGAACTCCGGTCGAGCCCGCCATCGGTTCGACGATCACCGCGGCGATGGTCGACGCGTCGTGCAGCGCCACGATGCTCTCGAGCGCGTCGGCGAGATGCGCGCCCCATTCCGGCTCGCCCTTGGTGAAGGCCTGATGCTCACGGTTGTAGGTCGCGGGCAGATGGTCGACGCCCGCCAAGAGCGAACCGAAGTGCTTGCGATTGTTGACCATGCCTCCGACCGAAATACCGCCGAAGCCCACGCCATGATACCCGCGCTCGCGGCCGATCAGGCGCGTGCGCGAAGCCTGCCCGCGCACGTTGTGATAGGCGAGCGCGATCTTGAGCGCCGTGTCGCAGGCCTCGGAGCCTGAATTGCAGTAAAACACGTGATCGAGATCGCCTGGCGCGAGTTCCGCCAGCCGGGACGCCAGCTGGAAC
>Ga0210386_10005500_pt1 | contig 10284 bp, 8 predicted proteins | sample IncBWH32OmetaG_FD_160091 | JGI IMG/M metagenome (GOLD analysis project Ga0210386, IMG submission 160091) | Forest soil microbial communities from Barre Woods Harvard Forest LTER site, Petersham, Massachusetts, United States - Inc-BW-H-32-O ... | reverse complement strand
CCAACAGGCCCGCCATGTCCTTGAAATATTGAGGGCCCAGCACGCCAGGGCTGAGCACGCAAAGGCATGATGTCGGCTCTTCGGTCCGATTGGTGAATCCGTGCACGACGCCCCGCTTGATGAAGACAGTTTCGCCGGGTCCCAGATCGACGTCCTTGCCGTCAACCCGCCAGGTCGTCGTACCGTTCAGTCCGTAAACTGTCTCATCCCAGCTTTCATGATAATGCGGGATGGGCATGCGAGCATTCGGCTGTACGGTCATCTCGAACATGTCGATACTCCCAGCCGTGTCGTCCTTGCTGTGAAAAAATCTGAGTTTGATGGGGCCGAGATTGATGGTTTCAGGCATGACGCTTTACTCTCGACGCTCGCCGCCGCGTGGCCGGCATGGGTCAAACCGTAACTTAAAAGCAAACGTAATCTTGCTCCCGATATGCCCTCTCCACAAGGAACTCGTCGCTTTTAATCCTCTATTGAGCTTCACTGAGGGCAAGGAGTCGGTTACTGATTTGCAAAGGGCCGGTAATTTCAGGCAACTTATGTTTTGATATTGTGGGTGCTATCTTATGTCTTATCGGTCGAGCATGAGGATGCGCTTGTGCTGGCAGGCATTGGCCGTTGCCGCCAATTTCTTTGCAGCTTTGTCGGTCGCTCACAGCGAGGAACGCATCGGGGCACCGTCTAAACGCGAGGAACCGGTCACCATTGTTCTCGCAGTCATGTCAGGGAAGTGCACGACGCTGAAAATCGCGGGACGCGATTACCGGTGCAGGGCCATCGCGTTCTTTCAAACCGAAGAAGGCCGGGCAAACTTTGTAATCGCGCTCGACGACCCGACTGACAATAATCACATCATCACGTTCTCGGGCGACAACGGTCGCAGACCCCAGGATGATCTATACGAACTGCCGATCGACCGCATGCTGGTAAGATCCAAGGACAGGCCGAAGGCGGATGGCCTGCCGGTGCCGCTCGTCGAACTATCGGCCGGAATGTGCAAGCAGCTTGGAGTCTTCGCGACGCGACAGGTGTCCAGCATCTCCTGCAGCGCAGTGGATATAAAAGGCCAGAAGTATGACTTGCAATACGAGTCTGATGGCTCACCGATCAAAGTGAGACGTGTCAGGCAGACGCAGGCTGGCCGCCCCGCGATTTCGCCTTTTGATTAGAGCGTTTTCGAGCGAAGTGGATACCGGTTCGCGTGAAGAAAACGCGTCAAAACAAAAGATTAGAACCGTCTTCGGTCACGGTCAGGCCAGGCGTTGATCGCATCACGTCGCGGCCGGCGCCTTGGCGTGGATCGGCGCCAGCGGACGCCGCGCCTCGCCGGGCTCCAGCGTGAAGCGCTGATCGAGCGAATACCAGGGAGCCGCGAAGCCCAACTCGGGTGACGGTTCGTCGTGGCGCACATAATTGCCGATCAGGGCGCGCGTGACGCCAAACTGCACATCTGAATCGATGTGCTCGTCATCGGGCGAGTAGACCTGCGAGATCAGGGTCTTGAAGCCGGGCTTGTAGACCATGAAGTGCAGATGCGCCGGCCGGAAGTTGTGGCGACGGGTGGCCCGCACCAGTTCTCCGACGGGCCCGTCAACCGGAATGGGATAACCCGCGGGCTTCACGCTGCGGAAATGAAAGCGCCCGGCGTCATCGGAAACAAAGCGCCCGCGCAAATTCATCTCGGCCTGCCCGGGGTCCTGGTTTTCGTAGAGACCTTCCGGCGACGAATGCCAGACATCGATTTCGGCCCCCGCGACGGGACGCCCGTTGCCATCTTCGAGACAGGCGTGAACGACAAGTCCCGGACCCGGCGTCGGCGAGCGCACCAGCGTATCGCCGTTTGCGCTCAGCGGCTGATCGTCCCGCCAGAATGGCCCCAGCATGTTGGCCTGGGTTTCGGTCTGGCCATTGTTGCCGTTGTTGAGCAGGCAGACCAGCGAGGACACACCGAGCGATCCCGCCATCAACACCACCTCGTTATGCGATGCGGTTGTCTTCTGGCCCATCGCCACGACGATCCTGACCGCCTCCTGAAACTCTCGTTCGGTGAGGCTGACCTCGCGCACGAACCCATGCAAATGCCGCACCAGCGCCTGCAATATTTCGCGCAAACGCGGATCCTCGGCACGGGTGACGGCTTCGAGGACGGCGTTGGTCACCATGGCCTGGTTTTCGATGATCATTTCCGGCGCCCTCCCCGCGCGATTATTCAATTTACATGCATTGATAACGCATGATGCGTTTGCGCCAACAAAAAAGCCGGCGGTCTTGCGACGCACCGGCTTCCTATTCGTACGACTCAGCGGCTCACGCCTTGACCAGCGGCCCTCGTGAGGTCGGGCCCTCCTTCGAGCCGCCGCCACTGGGCTTGGGCTTGCGCGGCACGGTGCGCTTGCGCGCGCCGGGGAGCTTCTCGGGTTTCGGCGTCACCGGCCCTTCGACATATTCGAAGCCGATCTTTTCCTGCTCGGCCTCCTCGCTGGCCTCATCCTTGACCAGCACGACGCGGACATGGCCGCCGCCCTTGAGCTTGCCGAACAGCACTTCGTCCGCCAGCGGCTTCTTGATGTGCTCCTGGATCACACGGGCCATCGGCCGCGCGCCCATCTGTTCATCATAGCCATGCTGGACCAGCCAGGCCTTGGCCGGCTCCGACAGTTCGATGGTGACGTCACGGTCGGCGAGCTGCGCCTCGAGCTGGAGCACGAACTTCTCCACCACCATGCCGATCACATCGGCATTGAGATGCGCGAACGAGACAATGGCGTCGAGCCGGTTACGGAATTCCGGCGCGAACTGGCGATTGATCGCCTCGTGATCGTCGCCTTCCCGCTTGTTGCGCGTAAAGCCGAACGCCTGACGCGCCAGATCGGCCGCACCCGCATTCGTGGTCATGATCAGGATCACATTGCGGAAGTTGACCTGCTTGCCGTTGTGGTCAGTCAGCCTTCCGTGATCCATGATCTGAAGCAGCACATTGTACAGGTCCGGATGCGCCTTCTCGATTTCGTCGAGCAACACCACGCAGTGCGGATGCTGATCAACGCCGTCGGTCAGCAAACCACCCTGGTCGAAGCCGACATAGCCCGGAGGCGCGCCGATCAGGCGCGACACGGTGTGACGCTCCATATATTCCGACATGTCGAACCGGATCAGTTCGACGCCCAGCGACGCCGCGAGTTGCTTGGCCACCTCGGTCTTGCCGACGCCGGTCGGACCCGAGAACAGATACGAGCCGATCGGCTTCTCCGGTTCGCGCAAGCCCGCGCGCGCCAGCTTGATCGACGCTGAAAGCGCGTCGATCGCCTTGTCCTGGCCGAACACCACGCGCTTGAGCGTTTGCTCGAGATGTTTCAACACCTCGGCGTCGTCCTTCGACACGCTCTTGGGCGGAATCCGCGCCATGGTCGCGATAGTGGTTTCGATTTCCTTGATGCCGATGGTCTTCTTGCGCTTGTTCTCCGCGACCAGCATCTGCGCCGCGCCGGATTCATCGATCACGTCGATCGCCTTGTCCGGCAGCTTGCGGTCGTGGATGTAGCGCGAGGACAATTGCACAGCCGCCTCAATGGCTTCGTTGGTGTATTTCAGCCGGTGGTAATCCTCGAAATACGGCTTGAGGCCCTTGAGGATCGCAATCGCATCCTCCACCGTCGGCTCGTTGATGTCGATCTTCTGGAACCGGCGCACCAGCGCGCGATCCTTCTCGAAATGCTGGCGATATTCCTTGTAGGTGGTCGAGCCCATGCAGCGGATGGTGCCCGATGCCAGCGCCGGCTTGAGCAGATTGGACGCGTCCATGGCGCCCCCGGATGTGGCGCCGGCGCCGATCACGGTGTGGATTTCATCGATGAACAGGATGGCGTTCGGATGCGCCTCCAGTTCCTTGAGCACCTGCTTCAGCCGTTCCTCGAAATCGCCGCGATAACGCGTGCCCGCGAGCAGCGTGCCCATGTCCAACGAGAACACGGTGGCAGCCGCCAGCACTTCCGGAACTTCGCTGTCGACGATGCGCTTGGCCAGCCCTTCCGCGATCGCGGTCTTGCCGACGCCAGCTTCACCGACGAACAACGGATTATTCTTCTGCCGGCGGCACAGCACCTGGATGGCGCGGTTGATTTCGGAATTTCGTCCGATCACCGGATCGATCTTGCCGTCACGCGCCTTCTTGTTGAGGTTGACGCAGTAAGTATCGAGCGCTTCGCCCTTCTTCTTGGAATCTTCATTGCCTTTGGTCTCGGTCTCTTCGTCGACGCCGCGCACCGGGCGCGCTTCCGACACCCCGGGCCGCTTGGCAATGCCGTGGCTGATGTAATTGACCGCGTCGTAACGGGTCATGTCCTGTTCCTGCAGGAAATAGGCGGCGTGGCTTTCGCGCTCTGCAAAGATCGCGATCAGTACATTGGCGCCGGTGACTTCCTCACGGCCGGACGACTGGACGTGGATCACGGCGCGCTGGATCACGCGCTGAAAGCCCGCGGTCGGCTTGGCGTCGTCGGCGCCGTCGGTCACCAGGTTTTCAAATTCGGTCTCGAGATAGTTGACGAGACTGGTGCGCAGCTTGTCGAGATCGACGCTGCAGGCGCGCATGACTGCGGCCGCATCGCTGTCATCGATCAGCGACAGCAGCAGATGTTCAAGCGTCGCATATTGGTGGTGACGCTCGTTTGCAATCGCCAGCGCTCGGTGCAGGGATTGTTCAAGGCTCTGGGAAAAAGTCGGCATTCGAGTCCTCTGTGGCCCCCGCCAGCATCATGATCGCCGTTACCCGGTCAGGCAACAACAACCTTTGTCATATATAGTTACACCCGATCATGGCGAAAGACTGGTTCCCGCGACTTGTCCTGGCTGGCCTGCTCGCGCCTATCTTCTGGGACTTGTCCTGGCTGGTTGGCTCGCGCCTGTCTTCTACCGTCGATCAATGCAAAACCCGTTCCGGTCTTGACGGAGCGCGCGCGACGTCACTGCTTTTCCATCACACATTGCAGGGGATGCTGGTGCTTGCGCGCAAAATCCATCACCTGCGTTACCTTGGTCTCGGCGATTTCATAGGTGAACACGCCACACTCCCCGATTCCGTGATGATGGACGTGGAGCATGATCTTGGTCGCGGCTTCGACATCCTTCTGGAAGAACTTCTCCAAAACGTGAACGACGAATTCCATCGGCGTGTAATCGTCATTCAATATCAGGACACGATACAGATTCGGCCGCTTGGTCTTCGGCTTGACCTTGGCGATCACGGATGTGGCAGGCCCCCCGGTCCCACTCGCACGGTTGTCGTCATTGCCCATTCGGGGGGCAGATGCGGCGGCGGATGGCACGGACGGATCAGGTTTGAAAGTCAATTGCGACATGGTTCAGGCGTTCGAAATCCCCACGGGAAGCTGGACAGCGACCAGATGATGTTCTCCGACGGAGCCCTCGAAGAATCCCGGACACTTTCCAGATCGCCGCTCCCGGCCGGCCTGACCCATCAACTGGATCGATAGCGGAATATGGGTCTACCTTCGGTTCGCCGCAAGCGCGCAGATATTGGTCAAAATGAAACTTGCGACGGGTCCGATTCCCCGGCTCGGCGATCCGCCGCAGGTTAGACAATCCTGTCGGGTTTGACAAAGCGGGACGCGTGTCGATGTCAGGCCGATCCTGAACAAAAAAGGCCCGGCGGGTGATCGCCGGGTTTTTGAATTTCGGAAGAACAAGTTCCCGTTAGTGGGTGGCGGCCGGGCTGTATTTGGCCACCACGCCTTCCAGCGGCTTCAAGGTCTGCTTGGCCAGATCGCTGTAAAGCCCGGCGATCTTCTGCGACTCGGCCACGAAAGTCTCGTAGGCGGACTTCGCGTATTCGGTCTGCACTTCAATCGCCTTTTCCAGCGACTTCACGCCCGACAGCTTCTCAACGAACGACTTGGTGTCTTCAAAGGATTTCTTGGTGTAGTCGCCATAGGCGCTGGCGATCGCCTGAAAGCCGGTCTGAAGGGTTGTGGCGGAGGCAACGACCGTTTCGAGATGTTCTTTGCTGTACTGCTGAATGTCTTCAACTTTGACCATAATAACAAAGTCCTTTCCAGACTGATGTCTCGTTGATCTGCCGGGAGGTCCCGGCCCCCTGACCTCCTCAACCCTAGTGCAATGCACAACAAAGTCAATGACTTGGTGCGTCGCACAAATTCATGCTATTTGCATCGAATGCCGGGCTCTCACGCAAGGCTTGCTTAATCTTTTGGAAACTCCGGCCACCTAACCTGATTCTCGGCTCGTTCGGTTTCCGGGCAGCTATCCGAAAACTCTTTGTGTACAGCGTCTTAGCTAGAACAGCGGACTGATCGGGCGGCCGGGCGGCAATACGTGTCGCGAATGGATGTCTGGGCAGGGAAACATCAGCGGCCGTCGGGCATAATTTGGCCTCACGAACCGGTGATCAAGACAGAAATTGGGACGGGGAAGTTCATGCTTCGCACAACCTTGGCTTCCTCGCGTTTGCGGGTTTGCATCTTCGGGCTCGTTACGGTTACCACAGCGGTCGCGTTCACCAACGATACCGCCAACGCGCGGCACTCCCGTCATTATACGCACCACCACAGCGAAGAGCATGAGAGCTATAGCCCGCCGTTCTCCTCCATCATCGTCGACGGCAATTCGGGCGCGACCCTTTCTGCCAACAATCCCGATGCGAGCCGCCATCCCGCCTCGCTGACCAAGATCATGACGCTTTATCTGCTGTTCGAGCGCCTCGACGCTGGCAAGATAAAGCTCGACACCGAAATGGAGGTGTCCGAACACGCCTCCGAGCAAGCGCCGACCAAACTCGGGTTGCGTCCCGGCCAGACCATCCGCGTCGAGGACGCTATCGAGGGACTGGTGACGCGTTCCGCCAACGACGCCGCCGTCGTGATCGCCGAAGCCATTGCCGGGGATGAAGACGATTTCGCCAGGCTGATGACCCGCAAGGCGCGCGCGCTCGGCATGAGCCGGACGGTCTATCGCAACGCATCCGGCCTGCCCGACGACGACCAGGTGACGACAGCGCGCGATCAATCGACCCTCGGCCGCGCCATCCAGGACCGCTTCCCGCGCTATTACCGCTACTTCTCGACGACCGCGTTCAACTATCACGGCCATTCGATCGCCAACCACAACCATCTGCTCGGCACCGTCGAGGGCGTTGACGGAATCAAGACCGGCTACACCCGCGCCTCCGGCTTCAATCTCGTGACCTCGATGCGCAGGGGTAACCGTCATCTGGTGGGCGTGGTGATGGGAGGCCGCAGCGGTGGTTCGCGCGACGCCATCATGCGTGGCCTGCTCGCGGAGAATCTCGAAAAGGCTTCGACCAGGCGTACCGTTGCCGCGATCACCGAACGCAATCCCTCCGATTCCAATGCCGATGTCGCGGAAGCCGAGACTGAGACCCAGCCGGCGCCGACGGTTCAGGTCCAGGGCGCCGTTCAGGCCGCGCCGATTGAGCCAGCCGCGCCGCCGCCGGTGCGTTCGGCCGCACCGGTATTACGAACGGTCGTGTCAGCCGCCACCGCGGCTATGCCGCCGCCGGCCAAGTCCGATATGCAGGTCAAATCCGAGGGCAAGTTCGAACCCGCGCCGCTGACCAATGGGGTAATTCAAACCCAGCCGATCGCAGCGATCCCTGGTTCGACCGAACCGATGAAGCCGGTCAAGGTGAAGACGGTCCAGATCAAGGCCGGACAGCTCAAGCTGGCCTCGGCCGGTTCGGCGCAGCCGGCCACGCCCGTCACCAATGCGATCTCGGCGCACCCGGAAGTGCCGGAGACGTCGAGCGCGGTCATGGCCAAAGCCGAGACCAGCAAGCCTGATTCCAGCAAGGTCGACATGCCGCCGCAGCCGGCGAACCACGGCACCGGAAACGGCATTCTCGGCGTATTGCCGGCATCGAGCGTACCTTCCGCCTCCCCTACCCAGGCGATGGCTTACGCGGACCCCGCTCCCCGCTCCCAACCGCAGCCTCAGACCCTTCAGCAAAACGGCGCCGTCAAACCCGAGGCAACCCATACCGGATGGATCATTCAGGTCGGCGCACTGGAAAGCGAAAGCGAAGCGCGCCAGCGGATCGAAGCCGCGCGGAATCAGGCCCACGGCCTACTCAACAAGGCTGATCCGTTCACCGAACCGGTCATCGCCAAGGGCGAAAGAAAGCTGTACCGGGCCCGCTTCGCCGGCCTCGATCGTGATCAGGCCGAAGCGGTGTGCCGGACGTTGAAGCACAGCGACATTTCCTGCATCACCGTTCGCAACTGATCGAAACGACTGTCGCGCCGGGCGCGGTACGCTGACAGCGCCTCGTGCCTCCTCACGCAGGATATCGCGGCCATTGCCGTTCCTGTTGCCGTCATGTCACCGCCCATGCGCAATCGGCGGCGCGCAAACCTCTCGTCAAGATTTAGCCGCTACAAACGATGAGATTAAAGATCGACCACGCCGGACAACGGCGGGCGGCAACGGGCGTCAAGCGGAGAATGAGGCAGAAGCAACTCGCGGATTTCTAGCGTTTGATAGCGTTACCGGAGTTAAGTGTGATGCGTACGAAGCAAAGTATCCTTGGCCTCGTTTACACGGGCAGCGAGGTACGTCGACCCCCCTTGGTCGGGATGCAGTTTCTTCATGAGGGCGCGATGCGCCCGGCCGATCTCGTCGCGCCCCGCGCCCGGTTGCAGGCCAAGGATCTGATAGGCCTCCTCGTTCGTCATTTTGCCGCTCGCCGCCGGGCGGCTCTGCCCCCCTGCCGCATTGCCCTGCGCGTCCTGACGCCAGGCGGGAAACCTGCGGTCCAGATAGCTTTCAAGTAGCGGCACGCTTTCGGCGTCGAGACCTGGAATCATCGCCATCAACTGCGGCAGGTCGAATTCGTCCAGGGAGTGACCGGCATTCGGCCCGGCCACAATCTGGCCTGAAAGCTCGCCGCTGTCGTGATCGAGGGTCATGTCGAGAAACTGCGAGCGAACCCGCGACCGCTGTCCCGACGAGCGTTGTCCGCTCAAGCCTCCGAACATCCCGGCGATATTGGCGAAACCCGACGTCCCGAACGGCGACCAGCCCAATAGCCCCGCGCCGAAAATGCCGAGCGGGACGGCGATGGCGAGTTCGCCCCTGATGCCGGTAAAAGCCGCTACCGCGAGCGCCAACACGCCGCCGCTGATCTTGACCGCGCGCGCCAGCACAGCCGGATTGGCTGCACGAAACATCTGCAACAACGAATAAAGCAGGATAACGGCGACGACGCCGGCGAGCAAAGTGGCCATGGTTTCAATATAGCGGGATCAGCCGTAAAAAACATGCCGAACCACGCTGCCCCAACGCAGATGACGCCAAATCTCCTTGGTGAGCGTGTTGTGAATTCACTACTCTTCCGACCGCAACCGGATAGCGAGGGAGCGCGAAGTGACGACACAGGGCTTGACAACGATCCAGAGCAACTTCGGGCCGAAAGATACGATGAACAAGCTCGAGGCCGCGGTGCAGGCCAAGGGCATGACGGTGTTTGCCCGCATCGATCACGCAGCAGGAGCGACCGCGGCCGGACTGACGCTGCGGCCGACCGAGGTCCTGATTTTTGGCAATGCCAAAGGCGGTACGCCCTTGATGAATTCAGTCCAGACAATCGGACTGGACCTGCCGCTGAAAGCGCTGGTTTGGCAGGATGCTTCGGGCAATACGTGGCTTTCGTACAACGATCCCGCCTGGCTGGCGAAGCGGCACGGGATCGGCGCGGAAACCGAGCCCGCGGTCAACAACATGACCGCCGCGCTGAATGCCGTCGCGAAAGCCGCCACCACGGTATGATCGGCGACATCAAGCCGGTCATTCGGCCGCTTGCTTCGGATTACTTCATCTGACCGAGCAATTTGGCCGCACCGCTTCCGGTTTTCGACAGTTGCTGCAACGCGGCGCGGCCGCCGGCGGCATAGGCTGCGGCGGCGCGCAACAGTTCGCGCAACTGCGCCGCGGCGCCGGGATCGAACCTGCACCACGCGCCACCGGTCAGGCGCGCGATTTCCCGGAACGCCTGCTCGGCTGCGCCGTCATGGCCTTCCTGGAACATGAACACCGGTACCTTGAGCAGGCCGAGTTCGCCCGCTTTGGTGCAGAGGTCGTCGACACTTTCCTCCATGGCGTCGCCTACGAACACCACCGCGCGCACCGCGGAGGCGACCGCCTCGCGGCGGGCCTCCGACAGCACCTTGCCGATCTGGGTGTTGCCGCCCCGGCAATCGATCTTGCCCATCAGCTTTGCCAGTTGCGCGCTGT
>Ga0210386_10005499_pt1 | contig 10284 bp, 9 predicted proteins | sample IncBWH32OmetaG_FD_160091 | JGI IMG/M metagenome (GOLD analysis project Ga0210386, IMG submission 160091) | Forest soil microbial communities from Barre Woods Harvard Forest LTER site, Petersham, Massachusetts, United States - Inc-BW-H-32-O ... | reverse complement strand
AGCCGAAGCCGAGGAACGCTACTATGCCATGATCGAGCAACCCGCCATGGCGGCGTGACTCAAACGAAACAGCCTCCGGCAAACCCGGGGCGGTTCAGACCAGCGCCTCGCCTCGTGTTTGAGTTAACATGCGGCGCAAGGCGCCCCGCCCGCGCAATGAATGACACGCGCAACGTTGAGCTGAGGGCCGTTCTGGTCGGCCCTCGAGTCCGACCTTGCCCCCACTAAGACTGCTGCTAGGATGGCGAGATTGCTCAGCCGCATCGGTGGATGAGTGGCGCCAATGTTGGCTCGAAAGGCGCTACAAGTGTTCGTGGCGCCTGATCTGAATCATCGAAACGGGAGGCAGCCCTGGCGGACAAGAGCATCATTCCCGAGGTCCTAGAAAAGTACGAAGATGAGATTCTCGCGCACTGGCTTCGCGGCCTGAAGGAGGGCCACGGCAAGACGGGCCGTTTGAAGAAGGGGGAGCTCGAATCGCAAGCTCATGACGTGTTGAATGCGTTGCGCACGTCCACGCAGGGTGGCCATCTAACCGATGTGACCACAGAGCGGTTTAGCGGATTGCGTGAAATCCTCGCCAACATTTCACGCTCACGTGCGCTCCAGTCCTACGCCCCGTCGGAAACCGCGAGCTTCGTGCTCTCGCTCAAGGAGCCGATATTCGAGCGACTGGGGAAATCAATCAGCGATCCAGCTGTGCTTCAAAGCGAAGTTTGGACTCTGACCTGGCTCATTGATCAGCTCGCCTTATATACGACGGATGTTTTCCAGCAGTGGCGAGAACAGGTGATCAAGCGCCAGCAGGAAGAGCTGGCGGAACTTTCGACGCCAGTCGTTCGCCTCTGGAAGGGCGTTCTGGCGCTTCCCCTTATCGGCACGCTCGACAGCGAACGCACGCAAATCGTGATGGAGAATCTGCTGAAGAGCCTGGTCGATACCGGCGCCGAGATCGCTATTATCGACATAACCGGCGTTCCAACCGTCGATACTCAAGTCGCCCAGCATCTTCTCAAGACAATCGCTGCGGCGCGGCTTATGGGCGCGGACTGCATCATTAGCGGCATTCGACCGCAAATCGCGCAAACCATGGTCCATCTCGGCGTCGAATTGAACGTGGTCTCCAAAGCAACTCTGGCCGATGCTTTCGCGATCGCCCTCGAACGCATAGGCAAGGCCGTGACGACGGTTAGACCCAAGGGCTAACCGGAATGGACGAGCGTATTCCGATCTTGAAGCTGGGAAAGGCGTTGCTTGTCACGATCCAGGTCGACATGCACGATCGTCTCGCGCTTGCCCTCGAAGAAGACTTGACGCAGAAGATCGTGGCGACCGGCGCACGAGGCGTGCTGATCGACATCTCGGCGCTCGAGATTGTCGACAGCTTTATTGGCCGGATGCTCGACAATATCGCAGGCGTGTCTCGGATTCTCGACGCCGAGACGGTTTTGGTGGGCATGCAGCCGGCCGTTGCAATTACTCTGGTCGAGCTTGGCCTCAATTTATCGGGCATTAAGACCGCACTCAATGTCGAGCGCGGCATGAAAATGATCGCGCAGACTGTTCGCGCGAGCGACGATTCGGATGACGGCGAGTAAAACGCTGCCCATCCGATCGAGCGAAGATGTCGTCCGCATTCGCTCGGAAGTTCGCAATGCATCGATCGCCGCTGGATTTTCCTTGGTTGATCAGACCAAGTTTGTAACGGCGGCGAGCGAATTGGCTCGCAACATGGTCATTTACGGCGCAGGCGGCGAAATGCAAATCGAACTGCTGGAATCAGCCGGACGCAGGGGCGTGCGACTGGCTTTCATCGATCAGGGGCCGGGAATTCCTGATATAGATCAGGCGATGAAGGACGGTTTCACGACGGGAACCGGCCTAGGCCTCGGCCTCGGCGGAGCCCGCCGACTAGTCAACGAATTCACTATCGAATCAAAGTTGGGACACGGAACCCGCGTGACCATTGCGCGTTGGAAATAGATGCGGGGGTTCAGGATTTCCGAGCAGAGTGAAATTTTCGAAATGCGCCGGCAAGCGGAGAAGCTGGGCAGCAGCATTGGTTTTTCAGCAGAAGATTGCGGGCGAGTGGCTCTTGTCGCAACCGAGCTTGCGACAAATGTCCTCAAGCACGCCGCACATGGAGAAGTATTGCTCGGTCTCTCGGAGAACGCGAGCTTGCCTTGCGTCGAGCTTCTGGCGCTTGATCAAGGCCCGGGGATGGCCGATGTTGACGCCTCCCTTGTTGACGGTCATTCGACCGTGGGCACGCATGGAACGGGGCTCGGGGCGGCGAAGCGACAATCGACCTCATTTGCCATCTATTCCGCGCCCGGTCAGGGAGCTGCTGTCCACGCACGGGTCTGCCGCTCGAAGATCGCGTTCAGTCCGCGCGACAAAATGCCTTGGGCGGTGGTCTGGAGAGCGATGCCGGGCGAGGAACTTTGCGGCGACGGATTCTGTGTTCGGGAGCATCAGGGCGGACTGGTCGGTCTTGTCGCGGACGGGCTCGGTCACGGCGCTTTTGCAGCGCAGGCGGCGCAAGAATCTGTACGGATTTTTGAGAAATCGACTGCCGCCAATGTCGACGACGTACTCGAAAACGTGCATCAGGGCTTACGGGCGACCCGTGGCGCCGCAGTCGCGGTGGCCTCGGTCGATCCGTCGGCGGGCGTAGTCTCGTTTTCCGGTATAGGGAATATCGCCGGATCGCTGATTGAAGCTGGCGTTACCCGGAGAATGGTGTCGCGCAACGGAACGGCGGGTTTGGTGGCGCGCCAGATTCAGGGCTTCCAGTACTCTTTTAAGGGAGAAGCGCTCCTCGTTCTTCATAGCGACGGTCTTTCCAGCAACTGGTCATTGAACAAGTATCCGGGCCTCGCCCAATGCGATCCCGCGCTCGTCGCCGCGGTGCTCTACCGCGACTTTGGCCGGCAGCGCGACGACGCGCTTGTGTTGGTCGTGCGGGTCGGATCATGAACTGGCTTATTGCGTCCATGGCGTTGGAGCGCGACGAGGATGTGGTCGCTGCGCGACGGCGCGCCCGCCAGATCGCCGCGGCCTTGGATTTTGAGCCGCAAGATCAAGCGCGGATCGCGACTAGTGTTTCAGAGATTGGCCGCAACGCCGTCTCCTATGCGAAAGCCGGCAAAATCGAGTTTGCGCTGATCGGAGAAACGCGCTCTCAAACCCTCCGAATAGCGGTTGAGGACCAAGGCCCGGGAATCGCCGATTTGGCCGCAGTCTACGAGGGACGCTACCGATCGCGAACCGGGACGGGAAGAGGCATCATCGGCGCCCGCCGTCTGATGGACGAATTCGAAATCGAAACGAGCCCAAACGGCACAAAGGTCGTCTTCGCCAAACGGCGTCGCCGAGATGCGCCGATTGTCGCGCCCGACGCTCTGAGCGCCATTGCCCAGTCATTGCCTGCAGCTGCTAACGCACAGGAAGAATTACGGCAGCAGAATCTGGAGCTCCTCGACAGCCTCCAGGAACTGACCAACAGGAATGAACAACTCGAATCGCTCGCCGGCGAGATGGAGAGCACCAACCGGGGCGTCGTCGCGCTGCATGGGGAACTGGAAGCGACAGCTTACGAACTGCGGCGCGCCAGCGAACTTAAAACTCGTTTCCTCTCCAATATGAGCCACGAGTTCCGTACGCCGCTCAATTCGATTTTGGCCCTTTCTCGATTGCTGCTTGCCAGAACCGACGGCGAACTCACGTCGGAGCAAGAAAAGCAGATCCATTTTATCACCGACGCCGCCGTCGGCCTCACCGATCTTGTAAACGATCTCCTCGACATAGCGAAGGTCGAGGCTGGAAAACTCGAGGTTAAACCATCAAGGTTCACGATCATCGACCTGTTCGGCGCTCTGCGGGGATTGCTGCGGCCGCTCAAGAGCAATGACGAAGTCGAGCTTATTTTTGAGGAGCCGTCCGGGGTTCCGATTCTTTACAGCGACGAAGGCAAAGTCACGCAGATTCTCCGCAACTTCATTTCGAACGCCCTCAAGTACACCGCAACCGGCACGGTTCGCGTCAGCGCCGCGTTTAAGGAACCGAATCGCGTTCTTTTTTCAGTCCAAGACACCGGAATCGGGATTCCCAAGGAGTTTCACGATCTTATTTTCGAGGAATTCGAACAGGTTCCAAGCGTCTTTCAAATCAAACACAAGGGGACGGGCCTCGGACTGCCTCTATCGCGAAAGCTCGCGGAGCTCCTGCATGGAACAGTCGCCGTCGACAGCGCGCCCGGAAAAGGTTCGACGTTTTTTCTTGATTTGCCTGCCCGCTGGAGCGCCGAGTCCGACGTTTCGTCGTTCGCGGAGACGCCGAGAGACGCGCGCACACGCGTCCTGATTGCTGACGATGAGGAGGCGTTTCGCTATGTAATCCGGCGCATGATGGATGCGCAGCGCTACGAGATCCTTGAAGTATCCGACGGGGACGCGGCGCTCCTCGCGGCGCGAGCGGCGAAGCCCGATCTCATTGTTTTGGACGTCAACATGCCCAAACGTGACGGGTATAGCGTGCTCGAAGAGCTGAGTCGGGACGATGAAACCCGCTGCATACCGGTCATAATGGCAACGTCGTTGATATTAAGCGAACGCGACCGCAAGAGACTTTTTCACAGCTGCGCAATCCTTTCCAAGGCTGCGCTTTCGACCGAACTGGTCAGCGAGATGCTCTCCGACGCTCTGCGGCAGTCGAGGGCGCCGTGACCGATTTAGACCGACTTATTCTAAACGTCGAGGATCAAGAGGCCATCCGTTACGCAAAGACACGCGCGCTTCTGCGTGGCGGGTTCAAGGTCCTGGAAGCCACTTCGGGTTCCGAGGGCCTCGAATGTGTCGAGGCTTTTAGACCGGTATTGGTGATCTGCGACGTTAAGCTCCCGGACATGAGCGGCCTCGAGGTCTGCCGAATCATCAAGGAAAAGCACCCCTTTATCGCCGTGCTGCAAACCTCCGCCACTTTCGTGACCGCCCAGGATCGCGCAACAGGACTCGACGGGGGCGCAGACTCCTATTTGACCGAGCCGATCGACCCCGAGGAATTGCTCGCCACCGTTCGCGCGCTTCTTCGCCTAAAGACCGCAGAGAACGAACTTCGGCGCGAACGCGACCAGCGTGACTTCATCATTGCTTTGTCGAAGCGTCATCGCGCTCTTGAAACGCCGGAAGCGATTGTCCGGACCACGATCGAAGCGCTCGGCCAATGGTTGAAAGCGCAAAGCGTCGACTTTTATCAGGTTCTCGCTGACGGCGCCGTCGGTCTCCATCGGACTTGGAGCGCAGAGGGAGGACGGTCGGCTCCGGAGCGCTCGCCCGAAACTCCAGATGAGGCGCTACGAAGTCGCTTTCGGGCGGGAGAGACGGTGGTGGCGCACAGCGCGGTTGAGGAACACGGCGCTCGACGTCCGGAGTTAGAGCAAGGCGATCAATCGGCTTCGATCCGGGCGCCGATGCTTCGCGGAGAGCGATGGAGGGCGACGCTCTGTGTCTTCGACCATGCGCCCCGGACCTGGACCCGCGGCGAAGTATCGCTCGTGGAAGAAGTCGCGGAGCTCACATTCGACGCGATCGAGCGGTCGCAAGCGACGCTCGATCTGCAAAAGCTCAACGATTCGCTGGCCGGATTGGTTGCGGAACGCACGAAGGAGCTGCAGCAATCGGAGGCCCAGTTGCGCCAGTCTCAAAAGATGGAGGCGATCGGGCAACTGACTGGCGGCATCGCGCACGACTTCAATAATCTGCTGACTGGCATCATCGGGGGAATCAACCTTGTGCGCCGCAGGATCGACAGGGGAGACCTCAACGACGTCGGCCGAATTATGGACGCGGTCGAAGCCTCTTCGAGCCGGGCGGCGAGTTTGACACAGCGAATGCTCGCCTTCTCGCGTCTTCAGCCGCTCGATTTCAGGGCGGTCGACGTGAACGAACTCATTCAGACCGTCGGAGATGTGTTGAGTCGATCAATCGGCGAAAATATCAAACTGATGGTTGACGCGCAGGACGGCCTCTGGTCGGCCGACACCGACCCAAGCCAACTCGAAACCGCCATACTCAACCTCGTCATCAACGCGCGTGACGCGATGCCGGACGGCGGCCAAGTCATCCTCAAAACGGCGAACCGCACGATCGAGGATCAGACGGATCAATCGAGTGAGCTTGACCCCGGGGACTATGTCATGCTCTCGGTCGCCGACACCGGCGCCGGGATGTCGGCCGACACATTGGGTCGCGTTTTTGAGCCTTTTTTCACAACAAAGCCGATCGGCCAGGGCACGGGGCTTGGGCTGTCGATGGTCTACGGGTTCGTCAAACAGTCGCGTGGACATGTCGTTGTCGAAAGCGAACTCGGCCGCGGAACCGTCGTCAGCCTCTATTTGCCGCGGCACGACGGCAGGCAGAACGAGCCGGAAATCCCAGCCTCGGATGTTGCGCCCGGCGCCCGGGACGGCGAAGTCATACTGCTGGCCGAAGACGATCCTTCCATTCGTCTCCTCGTCACCGATCATCTGTCGGAGCTTGGCTATCGCGTGATCGCGGTGTCGGACGGCAATGAAGCGTTTCGCCAATTGAATACGGATACGCGCATCGATCTCTTGCTTACCGACATTGGCCTTCCCGGTCCGAGCGGCCGCGATGTGGCCGCGCGAGCACGGTTGAAACGCGAGAACCTCGCGATTCTATTTGTCACCGGATACGAGAGCGGGGTGGCAAAGCGAACCGCGCTCGTCGGCAAGCGGATAGACCTGATCGCCAAGCCGTTCGATTTGGATCGCTTGGCGATGAGGGTTCGCACGCTGCTCGATTCGTGAAGCGGTAGCACGGGCTACGAGAGACCAGCGCCGCGCTTAGACTAACTCGCGACGCCGAAGCGCTCGGCATTGGCCAAGGCGCGCTCGGGATCCGGATTGATCCCGAATTCTTCCGGCCGATTATTGTCGGCGCGGTAGCCGCCATTCGGGGCATGAGCGACTTTCGAGCCCGCGCTTGCCCTGACAGCTCAAGCCCGAACGCCGACGGCGCGCTCTAGGCGCCAAGGCTTGCCGACGCCGATTTTAGCTTTCGATTCCGGGCGTGGTTTTCCTTTAATCTGGTAGCCGAAGCGTTTACAACGGCCCGGTGGATCCGATGTCTCCTTGGCCGGCGCGGGCGCCTGGCCGGTACGGCGCAATGACGTTTAGCGTTCGGTAGCCATGCGCCATCTGCCGATTTTTCTCGAACTCAACGGCAAGGCCGCCGTCGTCGTCGGCGGCGGCGCGGTGGCGGCGCGACGGGCGGAACATCTCATCAAGGCCGGCGCTCGCGTGACGACATTTGCGCCTGCCCTCAGCGACGATTTTCGCGAGCTTCTCGATGCGCCGAACTTTCGCCATGAGGCGCGCGATCCCGAGCCTAACGACTTCGAGGACTCGGCGCTCTGCTTCATAGCAGTTGAGGACGAACGCGTCTCAGCCGCAGCCTGGGCGGCGGCGAAAGGGGCCGGCGCATGGGTCAACGTCGCCGACCGGCCGCAATTCTGCGACTTCATCATGCCCTCGATCGTCGACCGCAGCCCGCTCGTCATTGCGCTTTCGACCGGCGGCGCCTCCCCGATTTTGGGCCGCATGCTGAAGGCTCGCCTGGAAAGCCTCATTCCCGCCGCTTACGGTCGCCTGGCGGAACTCATGGGCGGATTTCGCGACGCAGTGGGCAAGGCGATCGCCTCTCCAGTGATGCGCCGCCGATTCTGGGAGACGGTGCTTGAGGGACCGATCGCCGAACGGACGCTTTCGGGCGACGACCGCGCCGCCGCAGCCGAACTTGCTCGCGCCGTCGAAGGCGCGGCGGCGGAGAACGCCGAGGCGCCACGCGGCGAAGTCTATCTGGTCGGCGCGGGGCCCGGCGATCCCGATCTTCTAACCTTCCGCGCCCTTCGGCTCATGCAAAAGGCCGATGTCGTGCTCTACGACCGGCTCACCAACCAGGACCTGATGAACCTGGTGCGCCGCGAGGCGGAGCGCATCTATGTCGGCAAGCAGCCCGACGACCACGAATTGCCACAAGGCGAGATCAGTGCGCTCTTGGTCAGGCTCGCCAAGGAGGGCAAGCGGGTGCTGCGGCTTAAGGGTGGCGATCCCTTCATGTTCGGTCGCGGCGGCGAGGAGATCGAAGCCCTTGCCGCAGAGGGGATTCGGTTTCAGGTCTGTCCGGGAGTCACTGCGGCGATCGGGGCTGCGGCCTATGCGGGCATTCCCCTTACCCATCGCGACCATGCGCAGGCCTGCGTCTTCGTGACCGGCCACGGGAAGGATGGGAAAATTGATCTCGACTGGACGGCGCTCTTGCAACCGCGCCAGACGGTAGCGATCTATATGGGGCTTCGCAACGTGGAGGCGCTGACGCGCGAGTTCGTTGCGCGCGGCGCGGACGCTGATTTGCCGGCGGCCATCATTGACAATGCCACTCGCCCCAACCAGCAGGTGGTTGTCGGCACGCTCGGAACGTTGGGCGCGAAAGCGCGTGCGGCTGAACTGAACGGACCTTCGATCATCATCGTCGGAACGGTCGTGACGTTGCGGAACACGCTCGATTGGCGCCCAGCGGCTGAGCTGCGCCCGTTGGCCAAGAACGGCCGCTTCGCCACGGCGAGCGGGAAGGACTGAGATGGTTTCTCGCGACGAGATCATGACGGCGCTGGCGGCGGTTCCCGGCCCTGACGGGCGCGCGCCCTTGCCCGATTCCGGGGCGCTTTCCGGCGTAACCATTCGTGACGGCAAGGTGTTTGTCGCCATCGCCATCGATCCGGCGCGGGCCAAGGCGATGGAGCCGATGCGGGCTAAAGCCGAGGCCGTGATCAGAGCGATTCCCAGCGTTAAGGGCGCGATCGTGACGCTGACCGCCGAGGCGGCGCGCGCTGTCGCCGGCGCCCCGGAAGCGCACGGCCATCAAAGCGATGGTCCGCCGCGCCGGCACGGCCGGCCGAGCGAACCGCTGCCCGGCGTCAAGCACATCATCGCGGTCGCTTCCGGCAAGGGCGGAGTGGGCAAGTCGACCGTCGCCTGCAATCTCGCGGTTGGCCTTGCGAAGCTCGGACTTGCCGTCGGAGTTCTCGATGCCGACCTGTTCGGACCCTCCATGCCCAAGCTGTTCGGACTCCACTCCAAGCCGAGCGTGGCGCCGGACGGCAAGAGGCTCATTCCGCTCGAAAGCTTCGGCGTCAAGGTGATGTCGATCGGTTTCTTGATCGAGGAGGGCGCGCCAGTGGTCTGGCGCGGACCCATGGTGGTATCGGCGCTGAACCAGCTCTTGCGCGAAGTCGTGTGGGGCGAACTCGACGTGCTGGTCGTCGACATGCCGCCGGGCACCGGCGACACGCAACTGACGATGGCCCAGAACGTGCCGCTGGCCGGCGCCGTGATCGTTTCGACACCGCAGGATCTGGCGCTGATCGACGCCCGCCGCGGCATCGCGATGTTCAATCAGGTCAAAATCCCTCTGCTCGGCGTGGTTGAGAATATGAGCTACTTCGTCTGTCCGCATTGCGGCGGCCGGACGGACGTGTTTTCGCATGGAGGCGCGCGCAAGGAAGCCCAAAAGCTCGGCGTTCCCTTCCTCGGCGAAGTCCCGCTCGACATCGCCATCCGCATTAATTCCGATGACGGGCGCCCGGTCATCGCCAGCATGCCGGAAAGCGCGCAAGCTAACGCCTTGCTCGAGATCGCGCGACGCGTGGCGGATACGCTCGCCGCCGGCGCGCCGGGCGCCAAACCCGCGCCCCGCATCCGCATCCTGGAGTGAAGGGAGCGGCGATGTCCTGGCCGACCGATATTACTGCGATGGAGAAAGGACGCGTCCTGGAAGTCGCTTTCGACGACGGCCAGGTGATCCGCCTCAGCGCGGAGAGGCTGCGCGTCGAGAGTCCGAGCGCCGAAGTGCAGGGGCATTCGGCGAGAGAGAAGCGGACGGTCACCGGCAAGGAGAACGTCGCCATCGTCGCGATCGAGCCTGTTGGTAACTATGCGATCAAGATCGTGTTCGACGACGGACACGACACCGGCCTCTATACCTGGGACTATCTGCGCAAGCTGGCGACGTAATGGGATGGAAGCGACGTGAGCGCGAGGCCTGAGCGGGGAGGACCGACTGAGGGAATCAGAAGCGCGACAAAACCGTGCCGGCGATGTCGCACTGGAAGCCCTCCAGCGCTCGCGAGATTTTGGCGATGTCCCTCACCTTCGTTCGGTGCCGCCGAGCCGCGACAATCGCCGCACCGACACGGGACGCGACG
>Ga0210386_10005498_pt1 | contig 10286 bp, 11 predicted proteins | sample IncBWH32OmetaG_FD_160091 | JGI IMG/M metagenome (GOLD analysis project Ga0210386, IMG submission 160091) | Forest soil microbial communities from Barre Woods Harvard Forest LTER site, Petersham, Massachusetts, United States - Inc-BW-H-32-O ... | reverse complement strand
AGTGCGGCGCGCATTCCGGCTCCGCCGGCACCAATGATGACTACGTCGTAGCTGTGCTCGATGATGTCGTATGCCCGCATTGCCATGCTGCCCGATCCGGTCGATCAGAACTCCACATGCGCCTTGAAGCCAAATACCGCGGCGTTGTGGAGCGTCGACTGCGCGTTGGGGCGGATAACGTACTGGAAGTCCGGCCGGAAATCCAGGCCGCGATAGACGTGGATATTGTAGTTGAGTTCGAGGATCATCTCGTGAGTCTGGATACCGCTCGCGGCGTTGCTGACGGGTAGGCCGAGTTCCTGCTGCTCGGCCTGTACTTTGCCAAGGGTGCCGCTCATCGCGATGTAGGTGAACAGCAGGCCAACGGCATCCTCCGGCCGTGCGTGCCAGAAGTCGCGATCCAGCAAACCCGCGAAGTATTGCTGCGCATAGGTTGAATTGTCCGGGTCATTGCGCACGAATCCGGCGAGTGCGATGAGACCATCCTGGTCACCAGGCCCGTTCCGCATCAGCATCTGATCGGCCAAGATCCAGAACTGTGTGTTGCCGTTGTGGCTTGATACCGGGACCCCGGCACTCGCCGGCAGCGCATTCGAGAAGCTCTGGAAGCGCGAGGTGTCGTAGCCGAAACCGACCACGTAATGGCCCGGCAGGCGATCGACGCCCAGCGTCGGTTCATAGGCGGCCTGAATTGGAACATACACGCCGCCGGCATGTGGCATCGCGAAGTCGAATCCGCTGCTGTCCGCTTGGCTGTACAAGTCACGATTCACGCCATAGACACCGGTCACGATATAGGTGTCTGGCGTCGGCCGCACGCGGATACGACCGCCCCAGACCGCGTCAGGAAAGGCGCTGTGCCCGATATCGCCACCCGGCAGCGCTTTCGGATCACCGCACAAGGCGTTGTTCATGTAGTTGCAGTAGAGTGGCGAGCTGGCGAAGTCGTTCTCCACGTTCATCCAGCCGGCCGCGATATCCAGTTGCCCCTTGAGCAGCTTCTCCTCCGCGTACGCCGAGACAAGATGAATCGCGACATCACCGCCGGCACCGTAGATTTCCTGGACCGGGCTGACGTTGTCACCGAACAATTGGCTGTCGTTGGCACCTGACCTGTTGACGAAAATGACGTGTGTCGACAGGCCCGTGACACCGGCCAGGCGTTGCCAATCGATATCGGCCGAGAACGCCACCTGGTTCGCCGACGTCGCGCCTTGCTTGATCCCGCCGCTAACATTGCCGGCGAATTCAGCGGTGGCATCGAGCGACAGGTAGATGCCGCGCTGCTCAAGTTCCGTGCGCAGGCCCCACCAATCGCCGAACAGGTGCTCGGTGGGCGGCGCGACGTAGGCCGGGGTCTCGGCATCCGCGGCGGTGGCGGCCGCTTGTGATCCTGGGACGCCACCTGGCGTTTGGGCCGCGGCGGACATCACCGCGGCCACAAGAATCGGCAGCGCGAGTACGAGGGCGCGTCTCACAGCGTGCTCGCGTGGCCGGACGGCACGGGGGCAGTTTTGGCTTCAAAGGTTGCCTCGATCTGCTCCAGGCTGCGCCCTTTTGTTTCGGGCACGATCAGGGCTACGAAGGCCAATGCCACCAGGCTCAGCACGGCGTAGATCAGGAAAGCCCCGGCACTGCCGACAGCGCCAACCAGATTCAGGAACGTTGCGGAGACTGCCAGGTTGAACACCCAGTTTGCGACGGTCGCCAGGCTCATCGCCCGGCCACGCAGTGCCAGCGGAAAGATCTCCGCGATCAGCAGCCAGAAGACAGGCCCCAGCCCGATCGCGAAGAAGCCGACGAAGGCCGCGACCGACACAACGGCGATCCAGGCGAGCTGGCCCGATGCGCCCGCATGAAAGGCTGCCGCCAGCACGAACAGTGTCACCGCCATGCCGCCGAGGCTCCAGCCAAGCAACTGCCGCCGGCCCCATCCATCAATCAGGCGGATAGAGACGATCGTCATGATCACGTTAACGGCACCAACACCCGCGGTGGCCAGGATTGACGTTGCCGCGGAGGACAGGCCGGCGGACTGGAAGATCGTCGGCGCGAAGTAGATGACGGTGTTGATCCCGGTGATTTGCTGGAACATGGCCAGGCCGATCCCGATAACGAGAGGCCGGCGCAGACGCGGTGCCAGCAACTGCCACGCGCTGGCCAGCTGCCCGCCTTCCCGCGCGAGATCGGTCCGCAGACCGTTCAGCTCCGCCGATACGTCACCGGCGCCGCGCAGATCCCGCAACACCCGCTCGGCGTCCTGCATCCTTCCGTGCCCGGCGAGCCAGCGCGGGCTCTCCGGCAGGACCAGCATACCGGCCGATAGGATGATGCCGGGAACCGCCCCGAGTGCGAGCATCCAGCGCCAGCCGTTGGTGGCGTCGGCGAGCGCGAAGCCGACCAGGTAGGAGATCAATATTCCGCCCGTGATACAGAGCTGGTTAAGCGACACGATTGCGCCACGATCGCTTGCCGGCGAAATTTCGGCCAAGTACAGGGGCGTCAGCATCGAGGCCACGCCGATCGCCAAGCCGACAAGGAAGCGGCCGACCAACAGGACGTTAACTTCTTGTGCGACGGCCGAGAGGATGGCCCCGGCGATGAACAGCAAGCCGGCAAAGAAGATGACGCGGCGGCGCCCGGCCCGATCCGAGATATATCCTGCTATCGCCGCGCCGATCGCCGCTCCCGCCAGCGCGATCGCGACGACGATCCCTTGCAGGGTTGGAGACAGCGACATGACCTGCCGTACGAACAGCAGCGCGCCGGATATCACGCCGGTATCGTAACCGAATAGCAGCCCCCCCAGGGCGGCCACGGCCGCGATCACATAGAAGTACATGGTATCACCTCATTCACGAAGGTTTTGCAGCCGGGCGATCTCGAGCGCAGCCGGTCGGATCCGCCAGCGGACCGAACAATCGCTACACCGGTTGACCGTGGCGCCGTCGGGGCGGGATGGCTTGCACGGAATGACGCAAATTGACTATTGACTGCGTCCTGATCCGCCGGGCCGGCGAGGGAAGTGTCAGAGAGCTGTGACAGACCCCGCGAGGCTGTCCTGGCTTTGCCAGCAAGGCAGAATGGGCCCGCGGTTGCTTGCGGCCCTATTCAATCGCACGGGGGAAGAGTGTCTGCCGCACAGCGAATATTCGCGTGCAATGGGGCGGGGCATACCTTCAGCCCAATCGGGATGGACGCGCGACCGGCGTGCGTTCCCGCTGCCGGGGGCCTCAGAGGGAGTGTACGATGAACACCGAACGCAAAGTTGCTGTCATTACTGGCGCGTCGCAGGGTATCGGTGCCGCTCTCGTCCAGGCGTATCGTGACCGCAACTATCGGGTTGTTGCGACCGCACGGTCGGTGAGCCCGTCAAGCGACGACGATATCGTTACGGTGCCCGGCGACATCGCCGATCGGAAGACAGCCGAGCGCGCCATCTCTGAGGGCATGCGCCGGTTTGGGCGTATCGACACGCTTGTCAACAACGCCGGCATCTTCGTCGCCAAGCCGTTCACCCAGTACACCATAGCCGACTACGAGGCGATGGTGGGTGTCAATATCGGTGGCTTCTTCCACATGACGCAGCTCGCCATGGTCGAGATGGAAAAGAGCGGCAGCGGGCATGTGGTGCAGATCACCACCGCCCTGGTGGATCACCCGTTGTCCGCCGTGCCGGCGTTGCTTGCGTCGCTGACGAAGGGCAGCCTCAATGCCGCCACCAAGTCGCTCGCGATCGAGTATGCGAAGCGCGGCATTCGTGTGAACGCAGTCGCCCCGGGCATCATCAAATCGCCGATGCATTCCGTGGAGACGCATGCGCAGCTCGATAGGTTGCATCCGATGGGCCATATGGGCGAGATGTCCGACATCGTTGATGCAATCCTCTATCTGGAATCAGCGAGCTTCGTGACGGGCGAGATCCTTCATGTCGATGGCGGCCAGAGCGCGGGCCACTGAGCCAGGCTGTAGCGGCGAACGATCAGGCCCGCAATCCAGCTCTCTCATAAGGAACCCAGCATGGGCCGGCTCGAGAAGGTCCTCTATACTGCTAATACCCACACCACCGACGGCCGGGACGACGGCACGTCCCGCAGCACCGACGGACGTCTGGATGTGGCGTTCTCATCGCCGGGTGGTTCGGGTCATGGCACCAATCCCGAGCAACTTTTCGCCGCGGGTTGGTCGACCTGCTTCGTCAGTGCGATGAAGCTGGTCGCCGGCAAGATGAAGGTGAGCCTGCCGCCGGATATGGCGATTGATGCGGAGGTGGATCTCGGTCCCTCGGAGGGCGGATACGCGCTGGCAGCCCGGCTCAGCATCAGCCTGCCGGGTGTTGCCGACGATGTTGCGGAACGCCTGGTGGAAGGGGCTGACGAGATCTGTCCGTATTCGCGGGCGACGCGTGGCAACGTCGATGTCGCGATCAATCTGGTCTGATCCGGGTCCGTTATAGCGTGGGTCGCAACCAAATCCACCGGGATATCTTCGACTCCATTTACGTCTGATGAGACGCCGAGGGGGCTATTGATGAGTGCCATCATGCGGCCAGAAGAGACCCGTTATTATCGTCGCCGCTTGCTCGGCGCGGTAGCTGCAGGTCTCGCCGCCACACAATTCGGTAGCTTCGCCGCCGCGTCGGCACAAACCGCCACGGGCAAATTGACGCACATACCGGCGATCAAGCGGGGGATGCATACGTCGTTCAGCGCACTAAAGCAGGTCGATGCCGGCGTCCTGAACGTGGGGTACGCGGAAGCCGGTCCCGCTGATGGCCCTGCCGTCATTCTGCTGCATGGCTGGCCTTACGACATCTACAGCTTTGTCGATGTCGCGCCTTTGCTGGCATCGGCGGGCTACCGGGTGATCGTCCCCTATCTGCGCGGCTACGGCTCGACGAACTTTCTATCGAGTGCGACCGTACGGAACGGCCAGCAATCGGTGGTCGCCGTGGATGCGATCGGCTTGATGGATGCGCTTAAGATTCCGAAGGCGATCGTCGCTGGCTATGATTGGGGCGCGCGGACGGCCGACATCGTCGCGGCCTTGTGGCCGGAGCGCTGCAAAGGTCTCGTTTCCGTCAGCGGCTATCTGATCGGCAACCCGGCGACTGGCGAGATCCCGTTGCCGCCCCAGGCCGAGCTGCAGTGGTGGTATCAGTATTACTTCGCGACGGAACGTGGCCGGATTGGTTACGATAAATACCGGCACGATTTCGCCAGGCTCATCTGGCGGATTGCTTCGCCAAAATGGCAGTTCGATGATACGACATTCGATCGCTCTGCGGCGGCGTTCAATAACCCCGATCATGTCAGCATCGTGATTCATAACTATCGCTGGCGGCTCGGTCTGGTTGAAGGCGAGGCAAAGTACGATGAGCTGGAAAAGCGCCTTGCCGTGGCGCCGGTCATCACCGCACCCACGATCACGCTGGAAGGTGATGCGAACGGTGCGCCGCATCCGGAGCCCGCCGCCTACGCCAAGAAGTTCTCCGGCAAGTATTCGCATCGCCTGATCCGTGGTGGCATCGGCCATAATCTGCCGCAGGAGGCGCCACGAGCCTTTGCTCAGGCGGTGGTTGATGTCGACCGCGATTGATCGGCACTCACAAGCCTCGGTCTGCGCAAGCAACGACAGGAGGTGATGATGGCGGCTGCCACAAATGGGACCGCGCTTGTTGCGGGTGCGTGGTCAGGCACTGGGGCGGTCTATGCCGACCGCCCGGCGCGCCGTGGCCATGGCCTGGTCATCGTGGCACGTCACCGTAAGCGGCTCGAGGGTTTGGCGGGCCGTCTCCAGGACGCGACCGGGCGTTCGATCACCGTCGCCGTGGCAGATCTCAATGACACATGGGACCTCGCCCGCGTTGAGGCGATGCTGCGTACCGACACCAGCATTACGGCGCTGGTCAACAACGCAGGCATCGGCGCGGCGATCCCGCTGTTGGGGCCCGACATCGACGGGATGGAGGCGATGCGGCAACGGCCCATGCCGAACCCGTCGCGCAGGGTCCCGGCGGAACGCTATCGGGTGAGTGCGACGGCGTGAGCTGCGCCCGGCGCCCGGCGTCCACCATCGCCAGATCGCAAGGGAGAAATCGATGATCTACGAGCTGCGTATCTATCGCGCCATCCCCGGCAAACTGCCGGCTCTGATCGCGCGCTTCCAGAATCAGACAGTGCGGATCTGGGAAAAGCACGGTATCCGTCAGGCTGGGTTCTGGACAACGCTGGTCGGTGATAGCATGCGGGAGCTCACCTATATGCTCGCGTGGGAGAACCTGGCCGAGCGCGAGAAACGCTGGAGCGCGTTCCTCACCGATCCCGAGTGGATCGCGGTCGCCGCTGAGAGCGAGAAGGACGGGCAGATCCTGGAAGATGTCCGCAATGCGTTGCTGGCACCGACGGCGTTTTCCTCGGTGAGGTGAAGGATGGCCCGGGGTTCGCCCGAAGGGCGAACCCCGAGGCCGCGTATGTGGTGGAAGCAATAGCGGCGAAGCATGCCAGCGGTCATTGGACCCGGCTAGCGCTCGCCATACCTGCGAAGGCGAGTATCCATTGGACACCCCTCATTTGGTGCTTCGTCCTGGATGCCCTGCCTTCGCAGGCATGATGGGGATGGCTCAGGCTCAGCCGCCGTTGGTATCAGATCCCTCTGTACTATGCGGTCCGCAAGCAGAATAATATGGCGTCGTTGTCCGACGCAGCTTCGTATTGCAGGTGGTCGACGATCGGGGCAAATCAGGCGCCAATGGCATGGCTGCGCCGCCACGCGCCGGGCGTCATGCCCATGGTCTGGCGAAACCACCGGCAGAAATGCGCCTGATCCGCCAGCCCGCACGAAAATGCGATCTGGCTCAAACTGTCAGGCGTGGTCAGCATCAGGATGCGCGCCCGCTCGATACGCGCCCGGACGATGTATGTATGCGGTGTCTCGCCGAAGCTTTCCTTGAATGCCCGGCAAAAATGGCTGGAGCTGAGCGAAACCAGTTTCGCGAGATCCTTGATGAGAATGGACCCTTCGAGCTGGTCTTCGATGTAGTTCTGGACCTTGCACTTCTGCCACGGCGCCAGGCCGCCGCGCACGGGCCCGGGGGCAGCCTGATGCGGGAGCTTGCTCGCGAGAAGCGCCGCGAGACGTCCTGCCGCTTGGGTTGCGGTACGAAGATCACGGCCGAACGCCATCTTTACGTCTTCGAGCAACCTGTCGACCTCGACCGCCATGAGATCCTGGGGGCGCATTGACTTGGCAATAGCCTGCTTGCCCGCTGCGCGCGGGTCCACCCCTTGCTGGCATGCCATGATGCCTTGGATGGGGATGGCCGGCGCGCTCATCGTCAACTGTGCATGCATGATATACCTCGCATTGCCCACTGGTTGGCGGCGAAAGCAGCAGGGAGACCGCGAGCGCCGGCGAGGTGGAAGCTAAGATCCTTGAAGGTGTCGGCGAATACGTGGTGTTCGGCAGACTCTCTTCCGCCTGTCGATCGAGTGGTGGCGACAGGATCGTCGGGGATTTTGCCAGGCGCGCGAGCTGACGCCGTAGCCGGGTCTGGCATTCAATCGCGCGGTGGAAGGGTCTCCACAGCACGACGAACGCGCACACCGCGGGTGACTGGCTGTCGAAGGGGAGCTGAGGCCTCGCACCTGGTGGGTCGCGTGGCAGGGGGCGGCAGCTCAACGCACCCTCGCGATCGGCATCATGATGCCGATGCCGACATGGGGGGCCGCCCGATGGGCGGTAGCTTGCGCTCCGGCCATACCCGACGCGAGACGTGCTTCTGAGACATTGGATTTGATAGGCTTTTTGCCCGACCAGGTGGGGTGGTGGGGGCGGGTCGTCCTTAGCCGACCACGTGCCTTTCAAAGCATTTTATGCGCCATAAGGTGCCTTGGAAAGAACATATCTTGAAATTACCCTTAACCTCCTATTTGCTTTTGAAAGCAGCACAACCAACTTAAGGTGCTTTTGAAGGCACATGGCAAACAAGAACCCGCTCTTACAAGCTCCACCCTATGCGGTCGAACAGGCGCTCAAGCGCCTGGGCGAAAACCTGCGCCTAGCTCGTAGCCGGCGCAAACTCACGATCGAAGAGGTCGCCGAAAAGATAGGTACCGGGCGGCGCGCCGTCATGGAAGCCGAGAAGGGAAAGGCTTCGACGGCCTTAGGCGTCTACGCCGCTTTGCTTTGGGCTTATGACCTGCTTGTCCCTTTGAGTGATCTCGCCAATCCCGCGACCGACGAACAAGGGCTGACGCTGGCGTCGGCCAAGGAGAAGACACGTGTGCGCAAGAGCAAAGGGTTAAGCGGTGATTTCTAAGGCTTCTGCCACCGAGTGCTTTGTCTACATCACCCTGTCCGGCAAAACCTCCGCCGTGACAGCGGGAAAATTCGTGTTGGGCAAAAACGCGCGCGGCGATGCGCTCGGGCAGTTCGTCTATCGCGGCAAGTACCTCGATGATCGGCGGGCGATTGAGATCGATCCCATCGAACTCAAGCTTTCGAAGCGTACTTACGAGACCGCCCTGCTCAATGGCCTGTTCGGCGCGCTGCGTGACGCTGGTCCCGACTACTGGGGCCGCCGCGTCATCGAAAAGCACACCGGCAAAACCAAACTTGGCGAACTCGATTATCTGCTGGAATCGCCCGACGATCGCGCCGGCGCGCTTGGCTTCGGGCTGAATACCGAACCTCCTGCGCCTCTGCGCAAATTCAACCAGACGATCGATCTGGAGAAGCTACAGGCGCTCGCGGACGCGCTGGTCAAGGACGAACTGCCCAACGACCCGCAGGCGCAACAGGTACAGGACCTGATGCTACTCGGGACGTCGATGGGGGGCGCGCGGCCCAAAGCCGTCGTGCAGGACGACGACGGTTTGTGGGTTGCTAAGTTCAATCGGGACGACGACCGGTGGAACAATACACGCGTCGAACACTCGATGTTGCGGCTTGCCCGGGAATGCGGCCTGACGACCGCAGAGAGTAAAATAGGGACCGTCGGCGGCAAGGATGTCCTACTGGTCAAGCGCTTCGACCGCGAGAAGACCTCAAAAGGCTACGCGCGCGCGCGCATGGTCAGCGGCCTGACCATGCTGCGCTCGGACGAAGCGCCCGAGACTCGCCAGAACTGGTCCTACATCATTCTGGTGGAAGAACTGCGCCGTATCGTCGAAGAGCTGAAGAAAGAGGCGAAAGAACTCTTCCGCCGCGTCTGCTTCAACGCCCTCATCTCGAATATCGACGATCACCCGCGCAATCATGCGATCATCGCGAAGGAACAGAACTGGAGGCTCTCCCCGGCCTATGACCTCACGCCGTCAACGCCCGTGAGTCAGGAACACCGCGACCTCGCCCTCGACTGCGGCGATCAGGGTCGCTATGCCAATGCGAACAACATCCTTTCCCAGCACGCGCGGTTTCTGCTTGAGCGCAACGAGGCTGAGAAGATCATCAACGACATGAAGCGGCAGGTCGAAGCCACCTGGTACGACACGGCGTGCGCCAGCGGCGTCTCCGCAAAAGACGCCGAGACGATCCGCAGCGCCTTCGTCTATCCGGGGTTCTCGTTGTGAGAAAAGGACATGATGGCCGGGGCCTTACAGAGCCTTTCGAAACCGTAGGGAAAAGATGAACTTCAACGCCACACAGATTGTGCCGCCAAAATATTGGCAAACGTTCGAGGACCTGTGTCTCGCAATTTTCAGGCGCGTCTGCCATGATCCTACCGCAACGAAAAATGGTCGCACCGGGCAGCCGCAGAACGGCACCGACATCTCCGGGAGGCCGCGCGATACCGACGGATTTCACGGCGTGCCATGCAAAGACAAAGACATATATTTGGGCTCTGACGTCACTGAGGTTGAGTTCAACGCTGAGATTGCGAAAGCGGAAAAGTTCACACCGGCCCACGAACGTTGGATTCTTGTTTCCACGACCCGAAAGACTCCAGGATGGAGGAGTATGTTCGCAAGCGATCGGCTGAGCGGGAACGCGATGGGAAATTCGGAGTTCAAATACTTTTTTGGGAGGATCTACAATCTCTTATCGCATCTCACCCAGATGTTGTTGAAGAATATTACCCCGATCAATCGCCCCGCGCCCTCCGGATCATGGAGTTGCTGGAAGCGAAAGCGACACCCGAGGTACTCGCAAAAGCCCATCGTCAGGCCAGCGAGGAATTAGTTCGCCACCGGCCGGCGGCCGACCCACCCTGGATGAAACTGTCCCTGCGGCGGTGTTGGCGCTATCGTTTCTGATCTGTCGGCACCGAGGTCGGTTTTTCTATG
>Ga0210386_10005495_pt1 | contig 10293 bp, 11 predicted proteins | sample IncBWH32OmetaG_FD_160091 | JGI IMG/M metagenome (GOLD analysis project Ga0210386, IMG submission 160091) | Forest soil microbial communities from Barre Woods Harvard Forest LTER site, Petersham, Massachusetts, United States - Inc-BW-H-32-O ... | reverse complement strand
CTCGCCAGGCGAGCTCTTCAGATCAATGGTGCCACCGTGGCTGCGGACAATCCCTTGAACAACTCCCAGACCCAAGCCGCGGCCCGCGAATTTGGTGCTAAAGAACGGATCGAAGATCTTCGCTTTCACCGCTTCGGTCATGCCACAGCCGGTATCCGAGACTTGCAGCCGCACGTAGTCGCCATGGGGTACGGTCGTTGCACCGTTGAAAGCCAAGTTCTCGCTCCCGCTCACCTGCGCTGTGGTTACGGAAATCATTCCCTGTTTCTCTCCGATCGCGTCCGATGCATTGACGACCAGGTTCATCACTACTTGCCGGATCTGCGCTGCATTGCCCCGCACAGCCGGCAGGTTGTCGCAAAGAACCGTCCTCAAAACCGCGTGTTTTGAGATCGAGACCTTCAGCAGCTCCAGCATTTCTTCTGCCAGTCGCGAGACATCCACGGCTTCAAAGAGAACTGTTTGGTTTTGTCCGGCATAGATCATCAGCTCACGCACAATCTCGGAACCGCGGAGTGCGCTCTGTTTGATTCTCTGGATCTCTTCAACAGGAAACGAATACGGGGGCAGGTCCGCTTCCACCAGTTCCGCCTCCGCGAGGATACCGCCCAGCAGGTTGTTGAAGTCATGGGCAATGCCGCCGGCCAGAACTCCCAGGCTTTCCAACTTTTGTCGGGCGAGCGTTTCCTCTTGCGTTCGCCTGATTTCGGTCATGTCTTCGATCATCCCGAGGCCGTATAGGGTCTCGTCTCTCTGGTCGTGGAGAACAGATGCAGTCAGTTTGATCCAAATGATTTCACCATTTTTCCTCACATACCGCTTTTGTAGTTGATAAAAAGGTATATCACGTTTGAAAACCTTCTCGGCAAGCTCTACATTGGCTCGCAGGTCATCCGGGTGCGTGATGTCGACGAAAGACATCTGGAGGAGTTCCGTTTCTGAGTAGCCCACCATTTGACACAGCGCGCCATTGACCTTCAGGAACCGATAGTCCTTGCCGACGAGCGCTAGTCCAAGGGGCCCTTCTTCGAACACCCTGCGAAAACGTTCTTCGCTTTCGCGTAGCGCTGCCTCGGCTAGATGACGTTCAGCTGCAAAGGCAACATGTGTGGCGATTGTTTGGGCAAGTTGTAGTTCCTCGGTCAGAAACTCGTGGGGAGCGTTGTAGTAGAGCACGAATTTCCCGATCAGCCCACCGTTTCCCAGCAGTGGAATGAGGGCAAGGGCCCGTATCCCTTCGTTTGCAAACGCTGGTAGAAGAGGCAAAAGTGAGGGGTCCTGCGTGACATCGGCTACAGTAACAGCCTGAACATTACGAGCACCTCGCCGCCAATTAATACTTATGGGCCGTTCCATCGTTGCCCGGTGGCGGTCGGATATGCCTTTCCACGCCTTGTATCGCATCACCCCATCGGCGTCAAAGGTCATCACGCTCGCGCGATCGGCGGCCACCGCACGCACAAGGCCTTCGACCGCCGCACGGTAGATCTCGCCCGGTTCATCAGCGCGGTTGACAGCTTGAGTGAGTTCGTACAACAACTGCAATTGCTCAAATTGATGTTCGAGCTTCATAGACGGAGGCTATCATTTTACTCGCTTGGCCTGTGCTTCGGGGTCGGAGGTTCAGCGAATGCTCTCTCAACGATTCCACAAAGCAAAGTAGAAATGATTACTATCAACATCCACGGTTGGGGCCGTTTATGATTCAATCTGTGCTCGCGTCTTTAAAATACAGATTCCGCACGAGCCAATTGCGCGCAAGCATGATGATTGGCCAGTTATCCGGGGCAAACCAGAAGTAATCCACTTGGCCGCGTAACGCCATTGTTGACATCTGCAGCATGGCGGATAGGGCCTGACAGAACGCCTAAAGCCTAGACCGAGAAAACTGCATAATCCGACCCTTGAGCTGGGCGTTAAGTGACCCGTTATTTCGTATTATCGGTTGCTATTCAAGGCGGCTGGTCCTAGCGTTTATTGTTCCCGATCCGCTCTGTCGGGCCCCCAACGTTGGCTTTCTCCGAGTGCCGCGTGATTCGGCCGAAGCTCGGTCCGACACTTCCCAGATCCGGACTTCCGTCCCCCGACACCCAAATCCGACTTTCTCCGATCTCCAACCATCGCCTCTTGACCGTCACCGATACCGAGGTTTCGTTCACCTGGAAAGACTACAAGCACCACAGCAAGCGGCGTGTGATGACGCTTTCCCACGAAGAGTTCGCCGCTTCTTGCAGCACGTTCTACCTCGGGGATTCCCTCGAATCCGCTACTTCGGCTTTCTCGCCAATCGGCGGCGCAGTTTGTTATTGCCCTGTGCCGCAAATTAGTTGGCGTTCTTTGTCCACCATCCGCCACTGCGAACACGATACCTACGGCGGTTCACCGTTGTCCGCGCTGCCACGCGCCCATGCGGATCATTCAGCGGCCATCAAGAAACTGAACATGCCGTGTGGTCCGCCCAAACACGATGGCGACCTTGTTCCTCACGGGACGAGCAGCAGCTTGCCGGTGGTCGTGCGGCTCTCCATGTCGGCATGAGCCTTGGCAGCGTCCTTCAGCGGATACTCGCCCCCGTCCCGGATCTTGAGCTTCCCTTCCACGATCCAGTCGAACAGCTGAGCCGTACGCGCACGCAGCAGTTCGGGCGTATTAATGTGATCGAAGAAGGTCGCGTAGCCGATCTTTATGCTCTTCGGCAGGCTCATGATGTCGAACGGCCCCGGCCCACCGAGACCCCGCCCATACCAGCCGAAGGTGCCGGACCGCCGCAGCAGATCGAGCGATCCTTGGAAGGTCTTGGCGCCCGAGCCGTCATAGACGACATGCACGCCTTCCCCTCGGGTCAGCCGGAGCGCCTCTTCGGCGAAACGACCCTCGGCATCGACGATCACATGATCGGCACCGGCCTCCTCGGCCACGGCGACCTTCTCCCCCGACGAGACGCGCCCTATGACATGGCCGCCCCGCAGCTTGATGATCTGGGTCAGCAGCAGACCGAGCCCACCCGCCGCCGCATGGACGAAAGCGACATCACCGGGCTGCACAGGGTAGAACTCGGTCCCTAAGTGGCTGGCAGTGAGACCCTGCATCATCACGGATGCCGCGATTCGATCGTCGATCGCGTCGGGGACCGGTACCAGCGAGGTAGCCGTAATCGCGATCTGCTCCGCATAGCTCCCGCGCGCATAGACCCAGGCGACGCGCTGGCCGGGTTCGAGGTCCTCGATCCCGGGGCCCACCGCCACCACGCGTCCGACACCTTCGACGCCGAGGATCTTGGGGTTCGGCGTCTCGTTCCAGGCCATGCCCTGGCGCACGCCGATGTCCATGAAGTTGACGCCAGCGAAGGCGATCTCGACCAGCGCGTGGCCCGGACCCGCCACCAGCTCGGGACGCTCGACATACTCCAACATCTCGCGACCGCCCACGCCGTTCATCACAATGGCTTTCATCGACTTGCTCCTAATCTTGAATGATTGTTTGATAATTCATAAAAAAAGTGGGTGGCTACCCGGCTGTGCTTGGTGAAGATCGCATTTTTCCTCCGAAGCGGGGGACGAAAGGCGAGCGCCAGAGAGTGGAAGGAAGCTTTGAGGCCTGAAGCTGAGTGGGATTAAAGACTTCCGTTTCCATGATCTGCGCCACACGTTTGCGTCCTGGTACATGATGAACGGGGGCGATCTTTACGAGCTGGCCAAGATTTTGGGCCACTCGAACATCAAAATGACCGAGCGCTATGCGAAGTTGGCGAAGACCCACATTGCTAAGACAGGAAACACAGCACGCGAGATGTGGAGATTAATGGAAGGAGAAATGGGGAGCAAGGTCGAAACGGGTTCCTGAATGTGCCCGTATTGTTCCCTCGACTAGAAACCGATGTTCTTGGCTGCTACGAAGTGCTTTAGAATCTGGTGGCCAGGGACGGAATCGAACCGCCGACGCCAGCCTTTTCAGGGCTGCGCTTTTCCAATCCTATCTCATTGAATCAATTGAGCTCGACGCCGTTTTTCACCTCGAAAAGCTGCGTTTAAGTGCAACCAAATGCAACCAACAGGCTCGTTCGGATTTGCTCAAGTGCTTGCTGGTGGACGCAAGAAGCATCCATTTTATATAGCGCTTGTAAATATAGCGCTTGCTCCCTCGATCGACTCCCATCCGAAGAACAGCGTGCAGCATTTCAACTTAAGGCCGTCTGCACGAAAGGCTTTTGGATGAAATACCATCCGTAATTGAGAATGAGCATACCTTCGCTGTAACCGGACATGAGCATCACGCGCATTTCCGGCCGCAGTGCCTTAAGCTTTTTAGCCAGCTCGGGACCGGATGACCGGCTCGTTCAGTTCACGCGCAGCTTGGAAGACACCTTTCAGCAGGACGAGATCGGCGATGTTGAAGTGCCCAATGGCGACACAGTTTCTTCCTACTTCCTGAACTACTTCAATGAGTTTCTTCATTGGCTGTTTCCCCTGACAATCACGTGCAAGTACGCTGCCGTTTCATCTTGCCGGCGTCGTCGGGTCCGGTCTCCAGTGATGGAAGATGCAGCGCTTGTCGTTCGAGTGATGCAGCTTCGCGCAATACGGACCGTTGCCTTCGCGGGCCAGAAGAAAAACCTCAGCCGCCCCCAGCATGCCTAAGGGTGGCCCAATGAAATAGATCCAAAGAGCATGCCAATAGCTGGCAAACAGTGCGGGGCCGAACGTCCTGGCGGGATTCGTGCTCATACCGGATAGGGGAGATTCGAAAGCGATGTATACCGCAACCAGCATGGCGGCAAAGTAATGTGTATAAGGCGCCAGGGCCTCGTGATTGGACGCGAACAGGATCGCGCTCATTAAGAGAAACGAGATCGCCAGTTCGGCAACAAACGCGATGGCGTAGCCGTAAATGCCCGGTATGGTGGCAGCGTAACGGATCGCTCTGTGCGCCGGCGCGCCCTGGAGCGCCAGCGAGGCGAGCGCAACGCCGGCGACCGCGCCGGAGAGTTGCGCGGCACAGTAGAACACCGCATCCCACCACGCCACTCTTCCCAATCGATAAAACGTGAATGTGAGTGCGGGATTGAAGTGCGCTCCGGACTGCTTGCCCCACGGTGAGAGCACGATCCCGATGATGGTCGCGCCCATCGCCAAACCCATCAACAAGCGGCGAACAGCGTCGCCTGGCAGGTATTGCTGGATAGGCGAAGCGGGGTGCCACAACAAGGTGGCAACCACGCACGCAGAGAACAAGTAGAAGCCCGCCTCTCCTGCTTCCATCAGGTACTCAGGCCAGTGAAGACGCAAGCTGTCGGCTGCGCTCAGCGTGCTCTTGTTAGCGCCATCAGCCTCGAGCTCAATCCGTGGACTTTCGCGCGTGTTGTAGCTGCTCCGCATGGTTCTCCAGATGTTGGGGCACGCTCGTGAACAAGGCCTTGAGGCCTTCCGTCATCGTCGGATGCGCAAACATTGCGTCTCGCAAAATCGTATACGGCAGGGCTGCCAATATCGCGAGTTGAACCGTACCCATGAGTTCGCCGGCCTCTGGCCCAAAGGCCGTGAATCCAAGAATGCGGTCACTGTGGGCGTCGATGAGCGTCTTCATGAACCCGCGTTTCTCGGAAATGGTCCAGGGCCGCCAGCCGGAGTCGACCGGCACAGACGCAACCCGGCAGGCGACATCTCTTTTCCGAGCCTCTGACTCGTTTAGGCCGACACGCGCCAGTTCCGGATCGATGAAGACGCAGGACGGAATCAGGCGGTCTCGCGTGCTGCGCCCGCCTCCGTTCAGGTTTTCGTGAATGATGGCAAAGTCGTCTTCCGATACATGCGTGAAGTATGGGCTGCCGGCGCAATCTCCCATTGCCCACACGTTCGGCGCGGTTGTTTCCAGGCGATCGTTCACTCGAATGTGCCCCTTTTCCGTAACCTCGATTCCCGCCTTCTCAAGTCCGATGCCGCTCGTGTTGGGGGTACGTCCCAGCGCGACGAGAATGTCACTTCCCTCCACGGTTCGCGGGCCCTCGCCGCTTTGGAGCTGAAGACTCACATGTTGGCCGGAAATGCCGCTGACACTGAGCACGTGCGTGTTTAATATCACATCGATGCCTTCGTCCTGGAACAGCTGCAGAATGGCCTGCGAAACGTCGGCATCTTCGTTGGCGGCAAGTTGCGAGTCGCGGGAGATCAGCGTTACGCGGCTTCCCAGTCTGCGCATAGCCTGGCTGAGTTCCAGCCCGACGTGGCCGCCTCCCAGGACGATCAGGTGGTCGGGACGCCACTGCAGGTCCAGTGCTTCGATATGGGTCAGCGGCTTGGCCTCCCGCAAACCCGGCGTGTCGGGTATTGTCGCGCGGCTTCCGAGGTTCACGAATACACAGTCCGCCGTCAGCGAACGTTCGCCCCCATCGCGCAATGCGACGTGAACCGTACGAGGCGCGACGAATGTGCCTTCTCCGAAGATGAGCTCATCACCGCGATGTTTGTCGAGGGCCGCGCGATATTTGTCGAGATGAACCTGGATGATGCCGTCCACCATCTCGCGTTTGCGGGCGTAAACACGCGCCATGTCGATGGCGATCGGCCCGGTCTCGATCCCGAACTCCCGCTGCCGCGCCACGAGCGAGGCGACCTTGGCGGAATAAATGACATTCTTGCTCGGCAGGCAGGCAATGTTCGGACACGATCCGCCGATATACTTCAGATCGACCACGGCGGTTCGCCTTCCTTCTTTGGCCATCGTCCAGGCCGCCAATTTGCCGGCTGTGCCGCCGCCCAGCACGAGGACATCGTATTTTTCCGGTGTATTCATGAGTTTCTTCTCCTTATGCGGCGAGGAACTGTTTGACGAGAGCCGCCGTGCCATCCGGATTCTCTTCCGGGAAAAAGTGTCCGCCTTTCATCGCCTGTCCGTGCGCGCCCGGAGCCCATTGATGCCAAATGCCCAGCGGACCGCGCCGTCTTTTGCATAGAAGGTGTCGAGCAGACCACCCTCGGCCCAGAGATGTAGCATCGGGCATTCGATTCGCTTGGATGTTTCCTTGTCGGCGCGATCGTGTTCGACGTCGATCGTTGCCGCGGCCCGATACTCCTCGCAGATTCCATGCACGCGCGCCGGGTCGCGATAAGTGGAAACATACTCTGAGAGAATCTCAGGGCCGAAAGAACCCTACCGAATGGGTTATGGAAGACGGCTTCCGGGGCACCGATCAAATAGCTCTCCGGGAGAGGCTGTTTCTGGGACAACAGAATCCAGGGCCAATAGGTCTGCGCAAAGCGCGCGTCCGACCGGCTCCAAGCTTCCAGAATCGGAATCACGTCGAAGACGGCGAGACGCTCCACGTTCTTCGGATGATCGAGCGCCAAGCGGTAGGAAACGCGGCCTCCGCGATCGTGGCCGATCAGCGTGAAGGTTGGAAAGCCGAGGTTGCTCATCACCTCAACCAGTTCCTTCGCCATGGCTCGCTTGGAATACGGAAAATGGTCGTCCGCAGAAGGGGTGTCCTGCTGCGGCCGTAGGCGCGCAGGTCTACGCAGACTACCGTTCGAGCGTCGGCGAGCTTCGGCGCAAGGAATCGCCACATAAGGCTGGTCCGCGGAAACGCGTGAACCATGAGAATCCCGCAACGTTGTCCACAGAGGCGCACGAAGATCTTGTTAGCGGCGACTTCGATCTCAGCAGTCGTGAATGATGCCGAGCCGGTCGATCTTACGGCACTTGCAGAAGTGCGCTGCGCGTTCGCCATCCCGCCTGCCATGAGCGCGCTGGCCGAGGCGGCTCTCAGAATGGTACGGCGTTGCATAATCCTCCGTTAGAAGGGTTCGAGCTTCGCCACGCCAAACACCGCGTGAGACTGCTCAGAGTAAACAACCACGGCATCATACTTGTTCAGGTCTGTGGCTCGCGGCAAATCGTAATCTTGATCGCCTTGGATGCCCTTCAAAGACCCAAGATCGACACTATCGAGGTCACCCTTGCTGGCGTCTTGCGCTAGGCTCTGATCGCCGCTTCGCGCAAGCAAGACGTGAACATCGCCGCCGTTCGAGGTTGTGAAATCGCTCAGGCGAAGATACTCCTCGCGGCCGGACTTCTGATAGATGGTGGCGCGCCCGCTGGTTTGCTGCGACTTCCCTTCGAATCGTCCCGTAAGGATTGGCTGAGGGCCGCCGGTCGTATCGAAGGGTACGGCCTCATTCACTTTCTCATTGATCCAGAGTTTCTCGGGTCGGAACGCCCACCAGAGTGCAACCAGAACCGGAAGACCAACCGCCGCCAGTATCCATTTGCGTCGCACGAGCCATGTGCTTGCATGAATAGTCATGGATCTCGGCCGTCCTCAACTGCTCTCAAAACTTCTGCAGCGGGGCCGCGCCGAAGTTCGCATTAAACCGCTCGCAGTAAATAGAGACGGTTTGGAACTTCTTCAGATCGGTACCAGCGGGTATGTCGTAGTTTTGATCCCCTTCATTTCCTTTCAACGCACCGAGCTCGAGCTTCTCGGTGCTGCTCTTGAGAAAATTCGCGTCGTCGTCAGCATCTTTGGCCGCGATCAACACCACGTGCACATCCGGCCCATTGGATGTCTTGAAGTTTGTCAGCCGAAGGAGCAACCGCCCATCGGCCTCCTTGTAAATCGTGGCGCGGCCCGATGTGTTGTGCACCTTTCCATGGAAGGTGCCGGTTTCGAGAGCTTGCGCCTTTTCTTGGCCGAAACCCGTGACGCACGTGAGCATTGCGAGTGCACCTGCAATCTGAATTGTTCTAAACATTATCATTCTCCTTTGTCTGTACTTGTGTCCTAGATCCCTTTAATTTCGCCGCCATCCATCCGAACGGAAGCCCCCGTAAGCCAGCGAGCCTCCTTCGAAACCAGGTATGCCATCAGGCCCGCAATTTCCTCCGGTTCCCCGTAGCGAGCGATGCCGACTTGCTCGGGAAACTGCTTCATGGCCTCTTCCACGCTCATTCCGTGATCCGGCGCCCAATGATCGAGGAAAGATCGGCGGCGGCCCGTCATAACCGCACCCGGCACCACGCTGTTCACTTGGACTCCGTCTTTAATGCCCTGCTCGGCAAAGGCCTTCGCGAGCGCGATGATGGCTGCGTTGATGGTCGCTACCGCGGCGAAGCCCGGCTTCGGATCGAGAGCTGCGCTTCCGGAGATTAGTACCACCGCGCCTTTGGAAGCCTTCAGTGCATCCCAGGCTCGGATCGTCAGCCGGCGCGCACCATGCAGCTTCAGCGCCAAGCCGTCTTCCCACTGCGCGTCCGTCATCTCGAACAAATCGATCTGAGGCACAGCGCCGGCGATATTCACCAGAGCGTCGATTCTGTCAAAGCGGTCGAGCGTGCCCTGAACGAGGGTCTCGGCCGAGCAAGGCTGGCGCAGATCGAGCGCGTAAATCAGGTGCTCGGCACCGGCCGACTGGACCGCACAGGCAGTCTTGGCGAGTTCATCCTCTTGCCGCGCGACCAAAACAACGGCCTCGAAATCGCGTGCCAGCCGTATCGCGGTAGCGCGGCCGATGCCCTGGCTCGCTCCGGTGACGACGGCAACGGATTTATTAGGCATGCCTCCTCCCCGACAATTCGCGTTCTGATGCGAGGGTCTCCCGTGCCGCTTCCAGAATCACGCCGACTACTACTTCGGGCGCCGTTTGCATCGGAGTGTGGTCCACGTCGTGCGCCCGAATCTTTGCGCCCATGCGCTCCGCCATATAGCGCTGCGTCTCTGGCGCAATCATGCGATCCTCTTCCGCTAGCAGAAACCATGACGGCTTCGTTTGCCACGCCGGCACAGGCGCTTTCTCTTGAATGCATTTGAGCGCAATCGGCCGCTGCACAGCTTCTAGGATCGCTGTCTGCTCCTGCGAGGCTTTGTGAGCGACAGCGCGGCCAAAGAACCCTTCGGGCATCCAGATAAACCCATGCGCATCGGGCTCGAGATTCGGGGCTTCAGGATGCGGTTTGGCGCGATAAAAAACGTCGGCAACCGTCTCTCCCTCGGCGGGCGCCAGCGCCGCTACATATACGAGCGACTCTACACGGTCATCCTTCGGACCGGCAATGACAGCGCCCGCGTACGCGTGTCCCGCCAAGAGTACAGGCCCACTTGTTCTCTCGAGCACGCGTTTGAGGGCAGCGATGTCCTCGGTAAGCGATGTGAGGGGGATCGGCGCGCACGTTACCTTCAGTCCTTCCTTTCGCAATGGCAGAATTATGTTTTGCCAGCAAGAGCCATCAGCCCACGCGCCGTGGACCAACACGATTGTCGCGTTCTGTGCAAAGGAACTCATTGCACTGCTCCATTAGCTC
>Ga0210386_10005493_pt1 | contig 10295 bp, 11 predicted proteins | sample IncBWH32OmetaG_FD_160091 | JGI IMG/M metagenome (GOLD analysis project Ga0210386, IMG submission 160091) | Forest soil microbial communities from Barre Woods Harvard Forest LTER site, Petersham, Massachusetts, United States - Inc-BW-H-32-O ... | reverse complement strand
CAGATCCTGGAAGAGACCTTGTCCCGTGTATTTTAGAGCGGCAATTCCGTTCGCAGTTTCAGTGAACTCTGCGACGGTGCGGCCAACTCCCGTTTTCACCTTGTTAACCTCTTCGAACAGGGCATCCAGGCCTAACATATTGACATAAGTATCCGGGTTGCCAAACCGCCGGAGTTGCTCAACATCCTCGTTGACGATGTTAGTTAATTGATTGATCTGCTCCAGCTGCTTCTGAATCATCGTGGTGTACTTCGTAATATCTTCGGCATGCTGCACTTCTTGTTTGACTTGCCCGTACAACTGCTGGGCGACGTTCAGGGCCGTGTGGATAGGGTCATGAACAACGGTGTTGGCGCGCCCGATAGTGTTGAAGATCCCTAACACTAAGATTGCTCGGATCACTGGTCTGATTTTCATGTTTTACTCCACGATCGGAATAATGACTTCACGCTGGACCCTGATCACCCCGCCGGGATCTTGCCGCTCCGGGATGGTGGCGTTGTAGTAACGGATTCGCCCTTGTAAATCTTCTTCCGCAGTCTTCTGTGCGCCCTGATGCGCCCAATAAGTGCGCTTCACTTGATCGGAGATGCCCTTGGTGTAGCCTTTCGCGAACTCCACCGGAACTTGACGCGCATTTAAGCCACTGGTCACCAGCGGGTCGCCCTCATTGGTCAGGGCCTCCGAACCACTTCCTTGAATCGTCGCTTCCCCTTTGGGAACGTTTGGTCCGACCGTGCAGCCGGACCCAATCAAGCATAGTGCCAGGGTGAGCCATTTCATAGGATTGGGTCGGTAGCGGATTCCTCGCTGGCGCTTAGCAGTTTCTCCGATTCCTCGATGATACCGGTCACGATGTTTTGGTAGCTGCCGAGCGACGCGGCACGGCGATCAAACGTTTCATTGTCGCTCGATGCGGCATAGAGGAGTTCGCGCGAAGCGACATTCTTCACTGTTCCAACTAACCGCCTGATTTTGTTGTTGGCGATGTAGGTGAAAGCGCTGAACCTTTCCTTGGGGTCCATCAACTCAGGAAGTGGATAGGAATGGATGGTCTCGACGGTTTTATCGGAAAGACCGAGAGCTGCACCGATTTCCTTCGCATCGTCCCGGCTCTGTTGCGAGGTCACGAAAAACATTTTCGAATTGCCGATCATGGCACCGCGCACTTCGGACGCTTTGAGAACATCGTACTGTTGGACCACCGCCAAAATGTTGCAGCCGAATTTGCGCATCTGCCGGTAGTATTCCTGAATCATCCGGACCCCTCCCGGGATTTCGAGCGTCCGGGCCGCCTCTTCGAAAATGGCAATCTTTGGCACCGATCGCGGCATCGTGATGATCTTTTGCCTTCCATAGTTCGCCACCAGAAAGTTAGCTGCCGCGCGCATCTCTATCGCATGTTCGGGAATCTGGCCCAGTTCAAAATGGGCGACTCTTCCATCGATCCGGATGTTGCTGACACCATCGAAAAGTCGCCCCTTTTCGCCGTCCCGGCTCCAAGCACGGAGCAGCTTGCCGATCCGATCACTCTCTTCCCGTTCCCTAGCGCCGCCACGAGGGTTAAATAGAAGCTGCTCTATCAGGGCACTGTGAGACGGAAATTGCTCGGGACGAAAATAAGCAAACGCCAGGTCACGAACGAAATTGGCAGTGCCGGGGTTCTTGGCAAATTCAACCACTGTTGCTTCCGGCACCTCTTTGATGAAATTTGAGGCCACCTCCGGATTCTGACGTTCCCAGTCGCGAAACGCGGCGAAAGCGTCCACGAAATTCAATTGCGATCCCGGCAACTTCAATTTGAGATAGCGATCGATGGCGGTGGCGCGCCAACGCAGTTCCTCGGCCGCCTGTTCGTTCGCGACGATCCAATCATGGAAAATGTCGGTGTAAAGCTGTTGAAGGTTTTCGACGATCATGGCGTGCCGAATTGCCTTTCGTTCGCCATCCAGCCCTTCGTTCCCACAAAACAGCATGCAAAGACCGGCGCTGAAAGCCAGGTGCATCGGTGACAAGGGAGCCTCGCAAGTGTCCAGATAGTTAATAGTCAGCTGGCCGTTGGGATTGATGATGACAGGCTGACACCCTTGCGTCTGTGTGAGAACGGCATGCGATAACCCTTCTTCTACGATCAGCCGGAATCCGAACCGGTGGCCAATTTGAGCCAACAGATCGGCTACAATGACAGACTTGCCCGCGCCGGTCATCCCAAACAAGACGCCATGCTGAGGCGTGTTTCCGAGCCTGGTCCTGACGCCGACCAGATTGCCTCTGGCGCCATTGTAAATTGCTTCCGCCCCTTCCAGGTGCCCGGTGAAGGTCGCGGACCAGGGGATCATGTCTGCCAGGTAGGAATCTTCGGCGGGCAGATCGAAGGCCCGGTAGCTGCCAAAGGTCCACCCGGGCCACGTCTGGTAAAAGAGTTGGCGCGCATTTTCAGGAACAGTCGCGTGATGGACTACCGCGCCACCCATCGAGATGAACGCATTTTTCAGAGCTGCGCATCTCGCCGCCAACTGATCAGCTTTTCGGTGCCAGAGCCGCACCACAAAAAGTGCATTGAGCGGAATGACTCTACCTTGTTGGAGTTCGGTAACTTTCTCCTGTTTGGCAACCATATCGGTGACCAGAGATTGTTTGCGCTCCGAAATGGCATCGATCTGCAAACGCTGAATATGTTGTTCTTCCTTCTCGATCACTTTGTCCACCCGTTTGGGGTAGACGTTCATCGTGATCGCATACTCCTGGAACCCCATGCCAGTCAGAGCGGCCACCATCCCGGGAAAGGTGCGCCGCGGCCATTGACGCACGACGAAGATCGCGTGGTGATAACAGTCGAGTTTGAACGAGATACCCGCCTCCCCGGACGGCGCGATTCCTTCTCCATGGAGGCAATTTTGCTGGATCGAATAGCCGGCATCCAAAAGATGTAAAGGGTCGATCGCGGTCGACTGCAGGTTGGTATTCAGAAATCGGTAGTAAAAGAGGAAGTGATCCCGATCCTGCATTGGAGTGATCCGGCAGTCCGGAAAAAGCCTGGCCAAGGCGCCCATGCCGAACTCACAAAGGGCCAGGCTCTCCTTCCGCGAGAGCGCGTTAAAATATTCAGCCACCGCACGGTGGCCGGGCGCCGGCACCTTCGTATCAATGATCCGCGTAAAAAAGAGGGTTAACCGTTCACGGCGCAATCGACCTTCTTGCATCGCGTTCTTGTACCGTTCGTAGCGCTCGGCCCGGATCAAAACACCGAATTGTCCGTAAACCGGATCTTGACGCCGCAAATTTAGCGTTTCCCGGTGATAGGCCTCCAGTTCATGATGGTAGTCGCTATCGATGCTCCACTGCACCTGGAGCGCGAATTCTTCTCCAAGAATTCCCAGCAGAATACGCAAACGTTCGTGCAGGTCATTTAACTGTGTCACGCTAAAGGCGCTTATTTCACCCGGCTCCACCGTAAACCCACGCGAGATTGCCGTTTTTCTCGAAGCACCATCTCCAAACCAAAGCAAGTCATTCAAAAAGAATCCGTTCGGCATCCCGACCCGTGAGATCCGTGAAGTCGGACCTGGATCTTTTCCGGCAATAACGCTCACCAGCGCTTCGCAAGCCCCTATCAAAGAATCAATCATCGGTTTGGAATAAAGGGATGCCGAGGTTGGACACGCGCCGGCTGGAACGATCGCCCGTTCACCCAAGAGGCAAACAGATCGAGATCGAAGCGAGGCGGTTTGCGGCTGCGTAAAGCCACGATATACAAAATGGTGAGCGATGTCGGGAGCAAGGCCACGAGGAGTTTTAGAAAGAGCGGCATCCTGTTTTCGCCGCTTAACAACAAGGTCAAAATGAGTACGGACAACATCCCGGAAATGATGACCGGCATCCCAAGGTTGCCTTCAAAACCGAAAGCGTGTCCGGTCGATCTTGCTCTGGGTCGGGTATCTGTATAAATCAGGGTCTCGTTCATGAGAGGAAAGAATGGAATAGGTGATTCCAATCTCGCATTCCGGTTAGAAGCCCATGACCGCACTCCCTGCGGCACCGCCGAACATCGCAAATAAGGCTTTCATCAGGGCCACCGCACCGGCGACGCCAATCCCGTAGATGACAGTCATTTTCCAGTTTTCGTCGCGCTTCGCATTCAGAAAGCCCGACATCACCATCACGCATCCGGCGATAAATCCGAAGACCATGATGAGGTTGAGGCCATTTTTGAGCGGACCGATGAAACTGTCCAAAGATCCAGTGCCGTCTGCAAAGGCGGCATCAGCGCAACAGCAGAGGAGCAGAACGACCATCAACGCTTTTCGCCACGTCGGGACGAGCCTCGATTGCCGGAAAGAAAATCTCTGATTCATTACTAATCGTATTTATGTTATTATCTATCAGCCAGCAAGTCCAAATTACTTTTATTTTTTTTGTTATATATACTCTCGCTGAAGTGACATGGAAAGCCCGGTGCTGGTACGGCAAAGCTCCGCCTGAGCCGGGGCTTTCCGCGTTGCCCCCCATATGACGTTGTCCCCTTTGAATTGGTCGACCTCGACCCAGTCATGCATGGCGGTCGTGTCAAGAGGCAGGATAAAAGACGCCGAGATCTTCAGGACCGTCCAAGTGATTTCGGCTGATCCGCTGGTCTTATCGCCACACGGATATACCGGTGGAGAACACTTGTTTTTCGGCAGCGACGCCGAAAATATCCTGGAGCACGTTCCTTGTCCCGTTCTGGTCGTCCGCTAGTTTCCGTAGAACGGCCTTGACAGCAGGGGCCAATCCGGGAAATCGATATAGCCCAAAGATCTGCAGAGTATGTTGAAATTCTTCTCCTCTCCCCTCCAGCCGGACGAATTCGTTACGAAATTGAAGAGCTTCGTGGATGAAGAGGAAATCGATCCCGGCAGTCGGACACAATTTACCGGAGAACGTCCGGTGATTGGGCGATTTAACACCCGCCAATTTACGCTTCACCGTCGGGTAGGCACCCACTGGGTTCTCTGGTGGTTAACGCCTGGGCAATGGTTTAAGCCTTACGTGACTGGGAACGTCGCCGGCGACCATTCAGGGAGCCGAATTGAACTGACCGGCGGGACCCCGATCCTGATCAAGGTTTTATGGGCCTTGGCTCTGCTCGGTGGCACCGGATTGATCGCTACCTGGGGGGTATTGAGCTATCCATACAACATCAGCCACGATCCGGCTCATTCCGGGAGCAATTTACTGGCAGGAATCGTTCTCTTGAATCTCCTGGCCGGAATCCTTGTCGTTTTGCCGATCGTTGGTTGGCTGCAAACCCGGTTTCAACTGGCCGATATCATTAACGAACTGCAACAGCATCTGGATTTGAAGCCGATCAATTAGCGCCTCAGCGTTCTGATTCTTGGCTGCTTGGCTTCGTCATTATCCTTTCACTGAACCTGCCAGCAAGCCGCGCACAAAGAATTTACCAAGCAAGATGTAGATCAGCGCCGTCGGTAACGCGCAGATCACTGCTCCGGCCATGACGACGTTCCAGTCAACCGAAAACGAGCCGGAAAGATTGTTCAGGGCGACGGTGACCGGCTGGGCGTTTGGATTCGGCAAAATGGTCACACCAAACAGAAAGTCGTTCCAAATATTGGTAAATTGGAAGATCGCGACGACCACAAAGGCCGGAAGTGCTAACGGCAACATGACAAACAAGAAGATGCGGACAACGCCTGCCCCGTCCAGTCGGGCCGCCTCCACCAGTTCGTCGGGAATATTCGCAAAAAAATTGCGAAAAATGAGAGAACAGATGGGCAGGCCGTACACGACATGAACAAGGATCAGGCCACCGATTGTTCCATACAGCTTGATCTGTTCAAGAAACTGAATCAGGGGGATTAAAATGCTCTGGTAGGGTATGAAGAGGCCAAAAACCAGAATTGCAAACAACGTATTTGACCCGCGGAAATTCCATTTCGCAAAAATGTATCCGTTAATTGCCCCGAAAATTGAAGAGAGGATGGTCGCCGGAATCGTTAACTGAAGGCTGTTCCCCATGTTGGGGTAAAGACGGTTCCACGCTTCGTGAAAGCCTCCTCCTGAGAGGTAGGTCGGTGGGTGCCACATCGTCGAGAGACTGACGTTCTGAGCCTGTTTGAGCCCGGTCACCACCATCACATAGATCGGCATGAGAAAAAAGAGTGCGGCGAGCAGAAGAAAGATCAGGATCAGCCAATCCCAGATGGTCCGCGGCAAAGACTGGCGAAAGTTAAAGGAGACTTGCATGACTAATTCTTCCTCAAATTTCGCCAGAGATACGGTACGATGACGATGGCCACGAGCAGGAGCATCACAATTGAGGCCGCCGCACCTAGGTTGTATCGTGTGGCTTTGAAAGTCATGTCGAAGACAAAAATGCCCGGCACGTCAGTGGCAAAGCCGGGACCGACTCCGGTCATCGCGAAGATCAGGTCAAAAATCTTCAAGGAAACATGTCCGAGAATAATAGCCGTGCTGACCGTGACCGGGCGAAGCAGCGGGAGAACGACCTTGGTGTAGACCTGGAACTCCGTCGCACCGTCTATCCTTGCGGCTTCCCGAAGTTCATTTGGAACGGTTGCCAGCCCGGCGATATACATCGACATCGCAAACCCAGTTAATTGCCATGACGCAGCGACCACCACGGGGATCATCGCCATCGGAATTCCCAGATGAACGCTCAAGTTGTGCGCCCCAGGGAAGACGTGCCCGAGTGCATCATTGATCGAGAACAAGACGGCCGGGTCAGTCGTCCAACCCGGCTTGAACGGTGCTCCGCCGACGGAGACCAGCCACCTGTTGATCCCTAATCCGTCGAATAGAAGGTTGATCCCGGTCTCCGGGTTAAAAATCCAACGCCATGCGATCCCTGTCACGATGAAGGACAATGCGTAAGGAAACAGGAAAATATTTCGGAAGAGCGTGAATCCAAGCAAACGGCGATCCAGAAGGAGAGCCAGCAAAAGTCCGAATCCGATCGAAACCGAGAGAAAGAGGACAGTGAAGACCAGAACATTGCGTAGATCGGCATGCCAGCGTGGCATCGCGAACATCTGTGCGTAGGCCGCCCACAAGGGATCGCGTGGGCGCCAATCAATTCGCAGAGTCCCCCAACGAGACAGAGAAACCCAAATTGTAATCAGGATAAAGACGTAAACAAAGGTGATGATGGCGGCCATGGAGGGCACCAAAATCAAAGGGGGGAGAAAGCGCTCGCTGGAAATCTTCTTCCGCTTGGATCGAGCCTGCGCCTGACGGCTGCGGGGAACCTGCAGGTTTGACGCGGGCATGAATGAGTCTGGCGTCAGCGACCAGGGGGTTCGTTGTGAAGTTTCACTAAGGAATGGCGTGGCAGGCGGACTCTGAGCGACCGCCTGCCCGGCCAGGGCTATTTTAATTGTTGGCTGTCGATTCTTTCGCCGCTTGCACCAGCGCGTTGGAGAAATTGTCGACATTCTTATCCACAATGAAAGCAGTCACCGCATCGTTGAGCGCTTGCTGAAACGCTGCCGGAGCGGCTTCGCCGTGGACGCAACTGGGAACCAGTGTTCCGGTGGCAAACGAGTTCATGGACCACTGGTGGTAGCCGTCAAACTTTGACTTGTCGACATCCGTACGGGCCGGGATCGAGCCTTTCAATGGGTTGAAAGCCTCCTGCGCCTCCTTGCTTCCGACGCTCTTCAGCCACGCGATGGTCGCGTCTTTATGCGGAGCGCCTTTCGCCAAAGTAAATCCATCCGCCACAATGATAAATGATCCATCGGTCCCGGGATGACTGACCCAGCCAAAATCGACATTCTCTTTTTTGTTCGCCTTAACGAATTCACCGTCCGCCCAATCTCCCATCGAGCTGAAAGCCACTTTGCCTTCAATCAACGCGCCGATCGCCTGGTCCCAACTCAACGCGGAGTGATCCGGATTCAGATAGTTCTGCATCTTCGCGAAGTAGGTCATCGCTTGTTTTACCTTCGGGTCATCCCACTTCATCTTCCCACTAAACAAATCGATCCATCCTTGCCCCCCGATGACTCCGAGCAACGTATTTTCAAAGAGTTGAGCCGAAGCCCAGATCCCGGAATCTCCGACCCCGAGCGCTGGGATGCCAGCTGCTTTGAGTTTGTCGCAAGCAGCGAAAAACTCGTCAAAGCTCATCTTGTCGCCGACCGTGATTCCGTTCTTTTCGAGGAGTTTTTTATTGTACCAGAGGTTGTTACCGCGATGCACGCCGGCGAGAACACCATAGATCTTTCCGTCCTTGGTCATCAGATCGACAAGAGCTTTTGGAAAGGCTTTATCCCATCCGTCACTCTGATAGAGGTCCGTGATCGCTTCGCAGTAACCAGGCTCGACATACTGTCCGAGCATTTCCCAGCCGGGATGACTCTGCCAGGTATCGGGTGGATTGCCGCCCGCCAGACGAGTTTGCAGGACCGGGCGAGCCGCGGAACCACCGCCGCCGGCTACTGTCGCATTGATGATTTCAACGCCGGGATACTGTTTCTTGTAGGTCGCGAACAGCGAATCCAGCGCTGCTGCTTCACCACCTGAAGTCCACCAGGAAAACACTTCGAGTTTCTTTTCGCCAGCGGCTTGAGAGGAGAGAGGCGCTTGCACCAAGGCGAAGAAGGATGCCAACGCAATGACGGGGGAACAAAAACGCATTTTGAGATGCATGATTTTCTAGTTGTCTTTTTTAGGTCGGTTGATTGTTTGAGTCCAAAGCAGAATTCTCAGCTTTGAGGGGGTTTGCTATGCGCAGTACGCTGGGCACCCTGAACCTTCCAGAACTTTTGCTCAATAAGGAAGGCCAATAATCGCCGTTGAGTATTGTTTTTATGAATCCGCTTGCAATTATTGGTGTACGGGTGATTTCCCTCGAGGTCTAGCCCTCTTTTCTGACGCAGGGGCGCGATGTTTCCCCTCAATATCGGACCGCAACCCGTTGACCCGTTTTTGCCGATTCCAAGACCGCCGTGGCAACGGCTAGTGAGCGGAGACCGTCTTCACTAGAGGCAAATGGCGTCCCCTGCCCGTTGACCGCAGCATTAAAATGACGCACCTGGTGGGCATAGAGATTCTCGTGCGGCCCCAAATCAACCTCTTCCCTTCTTTTCTCTCTTTGCAGATAAAGCCGTCCTTGTGGCTCCTGGGTCATGACATCTTCACCGAAGAGGGATCCCTCACTTCCGTGCACCTCAAAGCCCGTATGTGTGTGCGGAATGGTGAATGCATCGTGAAACTGGGCCAGAAGGCCGCCCCGGAATCGAATCGCGCCCATCACGGCATCTTCGAGCCCACTCCGAGCGAGCCCCTGCCCAGCCGACAAAGCCACCACTTCCTCAGCATCATCGTCTAAGACAAAATGCAGCGTATCGGCGTCATGGACCGTGATGTCCAAGATCACGCCTCCTCCGGCGTCCGGCTTGTCGAGTCGCCATCCTTGCAGGCGTGGAGGAAGATAAACCGCATGAAAAACGCGTGCGGCCAGAGGTTTCCCGATTGCTCCCTCTTTGATCAGCCGGCGCAACGCCCGGTGGGTGACCGCGTTCCGGAGATGATGATTGGTGCCTAAAACAACGTTGGCCTTCTTGCAGGCTTCGAGCATCCCACGGGCATCCTCCATGGTCAGAGCCAAAGGCTTCTCGCAGAGCACGTGCTTTCCCGATCTGGCCGCGAGGGCAACCTCCGATTTGTGCCGCTCGTTTGTGGTGCTGATATATACCACATCCACCTCGGGATCGGCTAAGAATGCCTCGACCGAGGCGTAGTGATGTGGAATACCATTTTCGGCGGCATAACGCTTAGCCCGTTCCTCGCTCGCGCTCATGACCGCAACGACTGCGCTGTCCGGCTGTCCGTTGATCGCCTCAATCATTCTGGTCTTGGCGATATCACTCGCGCCAAGCAATCCCCAACCTAATTTTTTTCGATCTGACATGTGCTAAAGTCCGATTTTTTGAAGATGAAGAGAGAAGCGCCGACCGAAACCACACAGACGATCAAACGTCCGCATCAAGTAAGATCTTTCGAATTTCCGGATAGGACGATTCTCGTTGATCGTTCCATTCCATGACGCAACAGGCTTTGTCAGATTTGCTTAGCTGCTTAATTCCTTCTTCGGAAACGCTGAGCGCACGAAGAACTCGATTCATCGCCTCCTCCCATTCCGCCGGAGGGTAAACCTTTTGCACCGCAGCGAGCGCGCACCATTGTACCGCCTCCGGATCAAAGGGAGTCACGTTGTCGCCATGCGCATCTTTTGCCACTGCTTCCCGACACCAAGTGTCAGGAGAACT
>Ga0210386_10005490_pt1 | contig 10296 bp, 7 predicted proteins | sample IncBWH32OmetaG_FD_160091 | JGI IMG/M metagenome (GOLD analysis project Ga0210386, IMG submission 160091) | Forest soil microbial communities from Barre Woods Harvard Forest LTER site, Petersham, Massachusetts, United States - Inc-BW-H-32-O ... | reverse complement strand
AGAGGATGGCCATCCACCAGCCGCAGAGGACCAGCCAGATCACGTTGAGGATCAGCCGCAAGAGCCCCATGGTCTACCGCCTCAGCGCGGAGCGGACTTCGAGGTGATCCAGCAGGGTCGCGGTGGCCGCAGCTACGGCGTCCACCGCGGTCCCGAAGGCCTCGGCGTTGTGCCCGGCGGGCGCGCGGAATCCGCTGATCTTCCGCACGTACTGCAACGCGGCGGCATGGATGTCGTCGTCGGTCACCTGCTCGGCGAAGGGCGGACGGAGGGTCTTGATGCTGCGACACATGCTTCGACCGTAGCCCATGCTCGCGTCCGCTCGGTCCTGGGCGGCCTCTATATTCCGAACGGACCGGGGTGCGTGCCACCCCAGAGGCTGGCGCGGGGTGGCCTACTCGAGGCCGAGCAGGCCCTCCAGGCCTACCGTGAGGCCTTCGGGAAGCAAGCCGATATTGCGGACGGCCAGCAGCACGCCGGGCATGAACGAGACCCGGTCCAGGGAGTCGTGCCTGATCGTGAGCGTCTCCCCCGGCCCGCCGAAAAGCACCTCCTGATGCGCCACCAGACCCGTCACGCGCACCGAGTGCACGTGGACCTCGTCCACCGTGGCGCCCCGCGCGCCGGGTATCTCTGACACGGTGGCGTCCGGCGGCGGGCCGAGGCCGGCCTGCGCCCGGGCCGCGCCGATCATCGACGCGGTGCGCAGCGCGGTCCCCGACGGGGCGTCGGCCTTGGCCGCGTGGTGCAGCTCGATCACCTCGGCGGAGGGGAAGAAGCGCGCCGCCTGCTCGGCGAAGCGCATCATCAAGATGGCGCCGACCGAAAAGTTCGGCACGACCAGGACGCGTACCACCTTGTGCTCGTCTAGCCAGCCCTGCACCTCGTCCAGCCGGTCCTCGCCGAACCCGGAGGTGCCGACCACCACGTCCAAGTCGTGCTCCACGCACCAGCGCAGGTTGTCCATGACCGCGCCGGGATGGGTGAAGTCGACCACCGCGTCGCACCCGGTCAGCGCGTTCCGGTCATCCCCCAGGTCGACCTCGGCGGCGACGTACAGGTCCGGGGCCTCGCCGAGAGCGCTGATCACCTCGCGCCCCATCCGCCCGCGCGCCCCGACCACCCCGACCTTGATCATCGCGGTCCTCCCGGTAAGTCCCATTAGCGTGGACCGTTACTGGTGCCATAACACCAGTAACGGTCCACGATCTTGGCTAAGGGTCAGGCTTGGAAGGCGGAGGCGTCGTCGAAGGGACCGACGACGGCCAGGGCCTTGGGGCGGGTCAGGATCTCGACGGCCACGGCGCGCACGTCGTCGTGGGTGACGGCGTCGATCGAGGTGAGCACCTCGTCTACCGGCTCCAGCCGGGGGTAGACCAGTTCGGACTTGCCCAGGCGGCTCATCCGCGACGAGGGGTCCTCCAGGCCGAGCACGATCGAGCCGCGCACCTGACCCTTGCCGCGAGCCAGCTCGGCGTCGGTCAGGCCGCCCTCGACCACCCGGGTGATCTCCTCGGCGCAGATGGCCAGGACCTCGTCGGCCTTGGCCGGCAGGCAGCCGACGTAGATGCCCCACATGCCGGTGTCGGCATGCTGGGCTGCGAAGCTGTACACCGAGTAGGCCAGGCCGCGCTTCTCCCTGACCTCCTGGAACAGCCGGGAGGACATCCCGCCGCCGAACGCCGCGTTCAGCACGCCGAGCGCAAACCGGCGGTCATCGGTCCGGGCCAGGGCCTCGCAGCCGAGGACCAGGTTGGCCTGCTCGATGCCACGCGAGACCAGCGTGGTACCCACGCCGGCCTCGGCTCCGAAACCGGAGTGGCCTCCGTTCAGCCGGGGCGCAACGGGCTCGGCGGCACGCTCCAGAGCCGACCCGAACGACTGGGCCACGAGCTGGACCACGGTGTCGTGGTCCAGGTTGCCCGCGGCGGCCACGACCAGGTGCTCCGGGGTGTACCGGGCCTGGTAGTGCTCGAAGATCTGCTCCCTGGTGATCGCGTTGATCGAGTCCACGGTGCCGAGGATCGGCCGGCCGAGCGGGGTGTCGCCGAACAGCTTGGCGGTGAACGCCTCGTGCGCGGTGTCGGAGGGGTCGTCGTCGTTCATCGCGATCTCTTCGAGCACCACGTTGCGTTCGGCGTCCACGTCCTTCGGGGTGATCAGCGAGCTGGTCACCATGTCGGACAGGACGTCCACGGCCAGCGGCAGGTCCGCGTCGAGCACCCGCGCGTAGTAGCAGGTGTACTCCTTCGCGGTGAACGCGTTCATCTCGCCGCCGACCGCGTCCATCTCGGCCGAGATCTCCAGCGCGGTGCGCCGGCTGGTGCCCTTGAACAGCAGGTGCTCCAGGTAGTGCGTCGCGCCCGCGTGCGCGTGGTCCTCGTCCCGGGAGCCGACGCCGACCCAGATGCCCAACGCCACCGACCGCACGGCGGGCAGGAACTCGGTAATGACCCTCAGCCCGCCGGGCAGGACGGTGCGGCGGACATGGCTTGGTTCGGTAGCCATCTACTCGTGGTGCCCCCGGGTACGGTGCCGGGTCCGGCGATGACCATCCGGCCCGTCGCCGCTCCGGTCGCCGCCGCGGTCGCCGCGGTCCCCGGTCCGCTCGCCGGTGCGGGGCCGGTCACCGCGGTCGCCGCGGTCACGGGACGGCTCGCCGCCGGACAGGTCCTCGCCGGCCGCCTCACGCTCGACGACCTCGACCGGCACCAGGGACAGCTTGCCACGGTCGTCGATCTCGCGGATCTCGACCTGGATCTTGTCGCCGATGTGGATCACGTCGTCGATGTTCTCGATCCGCCTGCCGCCGTGCAGCTTGCGGATCTGGGTGATGTGCAGCAACCCGTCCTTGCCCGGCAGCAGGCTGACGAAGGCACCGAAGGTCGTGGTCTTGACGACCGTGCCGAGGAACCGCTCGCCGACCTCGGGCATGTGCGGGTTGGCGATGGCGTTGATCGCGGCGCGGGCCGCCTCGGCCGAGGCCCCGTCGGTGGCGCCGACGTAGATGGTGCCATCGTCTTCGATGGTGATCTCGGCGCCCGTGTCGTCCTGGATCGAGTTGATCATCTTGCCCTTGGGCCCGATGACTTCGCCGATCTTGTCCACCGGCACCTTGATCGTGATGATCCGGGGCGCGTAGAGGGACATCTCGCTGGGCTGGCTGATCGCGCCGCGCATGACCTCGAGAATGGTCAGCCGGGCCCCGCGGGCCTGCTTCAGCGCCCCGGCCAGCACCGAGGCGGGGATGCCGTCGAGCTTGGTGTCCAGCTGCAGCGCGGTGATCACCTGCTCGGTGCCCGCCACCTTGAAGTCCATGTCGCCGAACGCGTCCTCGGCGCCGAGGATGTCGGTCAGCGTCACGTACTGGCCGCCCTCGTGGATCAGGCCCATGGCGATGCCGGAGACCATGTCCTTGAGCGGCACGCCCGCGTCCAGCAGCGACATCGTGGAGGCGCAGACCGAGCCCATGGAAGTGGAGCCGTTCGAGCTGATCGCCTCGGAGACCTGCCGGATCGCGTACGGGAACTCCTCGCGGGCGGGCAGCACCGGGAGCAGGGCCCGCTCGGCGAGCGCGCCGTGGCCGATCTCGCGGCGCTTGGGCGAGCCGACCCGGCCGGTCTCACCGGTCGAGTAGGGCGGCATGTTGTAGTTGTGCATGTAACGCTTGGTCCGCTCGGGGTTGAGCGTGTCGATCATCTGCTCCATCCGGAGCATGTTCAGCGTGGTCACGCCCAGGATCTGGGTCTCGCCCCGCTCGAACAGCGCGGAGCCATGGACTCGGGGCAATACGTGAGACATCGCGGACAGCGCCCGGATGTCGGCCAGGCCGCGGCCGTCGATGCGCACGCCGTCCCGGATGATCCGCTCCCGGACCAGCTTCTTGGTCAGCGAGCGGAACGCGGCGCTGATCTCCTTCTCGCGCCCCTCGAACTGCTCGGCGAGCTTCTCCTGGGCGAGCGCCTTGACCCGGTCGGTCTCGGCCTCGCGGTCGTGCTTGCCCGCGATGGTCAGCGCCTTGGCCAGCTCGTCGGAGACCTCGCGCGCCACCGCGTCGTACACGTCCTCGGTGTACTCGACGAACACCGGGTACTCGGCGTGCACCGTGCTCCCGGCCTCGGCCGACTCGGCGGCCAGGCGCTGCTGCGCCTCGCAGAGGATCTTGATGAACGGCTTGGCCGCATCCAGCCCCTCGGCCACGGTGTCCTCGGTGGGCGCCACCGCGCCGCTGCTCTCGTCGGCCAGCAGCTTGAGGGTCTCGGGAGTGGACTCGGCCTCGACCATCATGATGGCCACGTCGCCGTCCTCGAGTACCCGGCCCGCGACCACCATGTCGAAGGTGGCCTGCGCCAGCTGCTCATGGAGCGGGAACGCGACCCACTGGCCCTTGATCAGGGCCACTCGCACGCCGCCGATGGGGCCGGAGAACGGCAGGCCCGCCAGCTGGGTGGACATGGAGGCGGCGTTGATGGCCACCACGTCGTACAGGTGCTGCGGGTCGAGCGCGAGGATCGTCTCGACGATCTGGATCTCGTTGCGCAGGCCCTTGACGAAGGACGGGCGCAGCGGCCGGTCGATGAGCCGGCAGGTCAGGATGGCGTCCTCGGACGGACGGCCCTCCCTACGGAAAAACGAGCCGGGAATCCGGCCCGCTGCGTACATCCGCTCTTCCACGTCGACCGTGAGCGGGAAGAAGTCCAGGTTCTCCTTGGGATGCTTGGACGCCGTGGTGGCGGAGAGCACCACGGTCTCGCCGTCCAGGGTCACCAAGGCGGACCCGGCGGCCTGACGAGCCAGCCGGCCCGTCTCGAACCTGATTGTATGTACGCCAAACTCACCGTTGTCGATAACGGCTTCGGCGCTTCGGACACCCTCCACGGGTGAGACCTCCTTGCGGTAGATCCCGCACCCACCCGCCGCCGTGCCGCATGTGGCCTGGCTCGCCCGTTGGGACGGGCCGGCCGGTCTTCGATCGAAGCCCTCGGGTGCTGTCTTTTTTTCGGAAGACATGCCGACCGGGGACCACTACCGAGGACCGGCCCTTTGGCGCTCGGGGCCGGGGGCTACGGGATGTCAGTGTGGTTATTCAGTTTTCTTAGCTGGTAAGAGGCCGGGGGTTAGCGGCGGATGCCGAGACGCTCCCTGATCGCACGGTAACGAGCGATGTCCTTCTTGGCCAGGTACTTCAGCAGCCTGCGGCGACGGCCGACCAGCAGCAGCAGCCCGCGGCGGCTGTGGTGGTCATGCTTGTGCATCTTCAGGTGCTCGGTCAGGTGGTTGATCCTCCTGGTCAGCAGCGCGATCTGGACCTCCGGCGAACCGGTGTCACCCTCACTGGTCGCGTACTCCGTCAGGATCTCTTTCTTGACGGCGGTATCGAGCGGCACGTGGCTCCTTAAAATTAGCGCTGAAGAGGGAACAAAAGAGTTGATCCCCCGAGACGGCCGCTTGAGGGTGCAGCACGCCTCTCTGCCGCGGCTAGTCGCCTGGCAGCGTTTCACACTACCACGTGCCGCTGACCCGTTCCGCCGCCTCGCGGTCGATCAGGTGCTCGGCGTGGAGGTTGGGGCAAACCTGAATCCCGCTGATCGCGGGCCCGGCTTTTAGACTGGATCAATGCCCGATATGAGCCTGACCCGCCGCCGCCCGCTGACCGCCTTCCGGCCCTCGGCGCCGCAGGCCAGCCCGTCAGGCGGGGCCCCGCAGACCCGGCCCGCGTGGTGGCCGGCCTGGTCGGTGCCCGCGGCGATGCGGACCGCGCGCGCGGTCGTGGTGATCCCCTCGCTGTTCGCCCTGACCTACGAGGGCTTCGGCAACCTGCAGATGGCCCTGTTCGCCGCGTTCGGGGGCTTCGCCAACCTGGTCGTCGCGTCGTTCGGCGGCAGCAGGCGGGACAAGGCCTTCGCGCACTTCGTGCTGGCCCTGATCGGGAGCATCGGGCTGATCATCGGCACGGCCGTCAACGGGACCCAGTGGCTGGCCGTCCTGGTCACGATCCCGGTGACGTTCGGCATCTTCTTCCTGGGCGTGGCCTCGCCCAACGCGGCCTCCGGTACCATCGCCGCGCTGTTCCCCTTCGTCCTGTCAGTGGCCACGGCCGGGACCGTGAGCATGATCCCGGACCGGCTGGCGGGCTGGTGGCTGGCCTCGGCCGTGTCCACGGTGGCGGTGCTAGTGTTCTCGCCGCCATCGCCGGGAGACCGGCTGCGGGCGGCGGCGGACGGGTCGGCCCGAGCGCTGGCCACCACGCTGGACGGGGCCGTGCGCGGCACGGCGACCCCGGCCGACCATCATGCCTGCCAGGCCGCCAAGCACGAGCTGATGAACGCGTTCGCCAGCACACCGTACCGGCCGACCGGTCTGGCCACCTCCGACCAGGCCATGGCCAGCGTGGTGCAGTACCTCGAATGGTCCACCGCGCTGGTGGCCGACGCCACCGACGGGCACCCGAACCTGGACCGCGCCGACCCACCCGACCGCGACCTGTTCGCCGAGACCGCCGTGGTGCTCAGGCAGACCGCCGACCTGCTGGCCGACAGGGACGGGACCGCTCCGTTGCCCGACGTCGACGAGCTGGAGCGACGGCGCGAGGCCAGCATCGCCTACCGGCAGTCGGCGGCCCCGGACGGGGATTACGACTCGGTGCAGGCCGCTGCCCGGCAGGCCTTCCACGCCCAGGCGATCTCGCTCGCGGTTCGCGGGCTGGCGGCGGACGCCCTGATCGCTACCCGGCGCGCCGATCCCGAGACGATCGCCGCCCGGCGCCGCGGCTGGTACGGCGCGCAGCCGGAGGGCAGCGACGCCGAACGGCGGGTGGCCGCGCTCTACGGTGCGCTCGGCGTCTTGACCCGGCACGCCAGCATCCGCTCGGTCTGGTTCCTGAACAGCCTGCGCGCGTCGGTGGCGCTGGCCGCGGCGGTCCTGGTGGCCGACGTGTCCGGGGTCCAGCACGGGTTCTGGGTGGTGCTCGGCACGCTGTCGGTGCTGCGCACCAGCGCGTCTTCGACCGAGTCCACCGCGCTGCGCGGGCTGGGCGGAACGGTGATCGGCTTCGTGATCGGCGCCCTGCTGCTGCTCGGCATCGGGACCAGCACGCCCGCGCTGTGGGTGGCGTTGCCCATCGCGATCGCCGTGGCCGCGTACGCGCCGGGCACGCTGCCGTTCACCTTCGGCCAGGCGGCGTTCACCGTCGTCGTCGTGGTCCTGTTCAACCTGCTCGTGCCCGCCGGCTGGAGGGTAGGCCTGCTCCGCATCGAGGACGTGGCCATCGGCTGCGCGGTGAGCCTGGTGGTCGGCGTGCTGTTCTGGCCGCGCGGCGCCGCCTCGGTGGTCGGCGATGACCTGGCCGACGCGTTCCGGGTCGGGGCCGCCTACCTGACCGAGTCGGTGCAGTGGGCGCTGGGCACCAGGCAGGAGGCGCCGGACGCGGGCCCCGCGGCGGTCACCGCCGGGATCCGGCTGGACGAGGCGCTGCGCGGCTTCCTGGCCGAGCAGGGCGCCAAGCACCTGTCCAAGCCGGACCTGTGGATGCTGGTCATGGCCACCATGCGGCTGCGGCTGACCGCGTACTCGCTGGCCGGTATGCGCGAGCCGGCGCACGACCGGCGTCACCGCCAGCGGGGTATGGCTTACGCGAAGGGCGTGCTGACCGAGGCCACCGCCGAACTGACGGCGTTCTACGACCGGATCGCGGTACTGGTGGGACGGCCGATGGCACACGAGGTGCTGCTGCCGGTCAGCGTCCCGACGTTCAGCGGCCTGAACGGGACGACCCCCGTGGAGGACGCGAGCCCCGAAGACGTCAGCGCGGTGGTCCAGGTGGGCGCCGCTCTGGGGGCCGCCACGGCTGACGGAGATGACTCGGAGCCGGACGACGACGCGGACCTGGTCCGGATCATCACCGCCCGCCATGATCCGCACCTCCTCTGGGTACACGAGCACCTGCAGCACCTCAGCTCGCACGCGCAGACCATCACCGAGCCCGCCACCCACGTAGCCGAGCAGCGCCGCCTCCCCTGGTGGCGCTAGCGTCGCCCGGCGCTGGTGCTACTGGTGCCCGTGTTAGCCGACGGCCCCATGTTGCGCGCCGCATGTTGCGCGCCGCTGCGACGCTGAGGTCTTGGAGGATTCGGGCTTGCGGCCAGGTCAGTCGCCGTCGAGGGAGTGCTGCTGGGGGGCGATCCCGGAGAAGCTGGCCGGCGTCAGCGGCATCGGGTTCAGGTGCAGGGCCCGGATCGCCGCCAGCAGCACGGCGAGCTGGTGGCCCAGCCCCGGAACCCAGTGCAGGATGACGATCTCGCCCGGGCTCAGCGGCTTGCCGTCCCAGGTCTGGATGCGATTCCCCGACATGGTGGCGCTCCAGCCCGCCAGGGCCGTCAGCCCGCCGCGGGCGGCCGCCACTTCCACCTTACGGTCGAAGGCTCCGTACGGCGGGCGCCCGATGGCGGGGGTCTGGCCCAGCCACCGGCCGAGCGCCGTACGGGCCTGGTCCCACTGGCTGGTGGCCTTCGCCAGGGTGAGCTTGGTGAGGTAGGGATGGGAGACCGTGTGGTCTCCGATCATCCCGCCCGCGGCGACGAAGTCCTTCCAGTAGCTCAGGTGCTCGTCGGCGGCCTCGGCGATGAGGAAGGCCGTGATCGGCAGGTAGGTCTGGTGCATGAGGGCCAGCACTTCCGTGCTGGGGGTCCAGCCGTCATCGATGGTGATGTAGATGGCCCGCCCGGCCGGGTTCGCGAAGCAGTACAGCTTGGCTACGGACACGGCGTGGGCCTTGGCTTTGGGCAGGGCGTGGGCCTTGGCTTTGGGCAGGGCGGGGATGGTGAGGGGGACGGCCGCCTGCTCGCCGTTCTGTGCGGTCAGCTGAAGCTGGGCCTGGCATGCGGCCGCGCTCTCGGACACCGCCACCTGCGTCGGTGCCACCAAGGTGACCTTGTCGGTCCCGCACAGCACCTGGGGCGGTCCGGCCTGCAGCGGGTCGGATGTATACACCAGCCACCGGCCGGAGCTGGCGCCGGACGCGACGACCCGCGGCGGTCGCGGGGTGTTGATGGTGAGCGTCTTGGTCAGCGACCGCGAGCCGGTGAGCTGGACCAGCAGACGGGTCCGGCCGCCCGCGGACACCGGGACCCGTACCGTCCCGCCGGCCGCGGACCAGCGTTCGGTGTGCCCGTTGCCGCTCTCCGACACGGCCAGCCGGCTCTGGGCCAGGACCTGCTGGCCGGCCGTCCCGGCCTGCGGAGTCACCCGGATCGTCACGGTATTCGAGGCAGGCGAGAAGGCCCACGCCACGTGAAGGGGGACCGGCGCCGGCCCGGCGCGGCCCAGGCAGCCCGCGATCAGCGCCACCAGCGACAGCACCGCGACGAGGACTACGGCGCGCCGGAACCTGTACTGCCGGGCGGACACCGGGCGATGGCCGGGATAGGCGCTGGCCCGGCGCGCAACACCAACGCTTTCCCATGGATCCACAGCAGCATTATTTGGGTCAAGTCCGCATAATTCGAGAACCCGGATGACTTTCTTTCCGTGTCGCGGTCTCGGACCCCATAAGAGACGGCTCTGCCTATGTCCAATATCAACGTATGCGGCTCCTTTGAAGTGGACTATCGACATCAATTCGACTACGGGTGAAACTGTTGTTGTAGATGACCTGTGCCGTGGGGGGGCGATCGATGAACACCACACCGCAGACGGCCGGGCAGCAAGGCGCTGTGCCGTCCCGGCGCGTCCTGCTGAGGGCTGGCGGGCTGATGGTCCTCACCGGATTCGGGGTTGCTGTTCCGGCCTTGCGGAGTCAGGCGGCCGCGCGGACCCCGGCCCAGGCCGAGGTCAGGCAGCCGATGTACTACATCCACGACGGGCCGAAAAGGGTCGCGCTGACCATCGATGACGGCCCCAGCCCGGTTTACACCCCGCAGATCCTGCGCCTGCTGGCCCGGTACCGGATCACCGCGGCATTCTCCATGATCGGCGTCAATGTCCAGGCCAATCCGGGCGTGGCCCGCGAAGTCGCACACGCGGGTCACATGATCGTCAATCACACCTGGACGCATCCGGACCTGGCCTACCTGTCACCCGTCACGGTCTACGACGAGATGGCTTACGGCACTGAGGCGATCCACAAGGCGACGGGGAGGACTCCGGACATGTTCCGCGCGCCGTATGGAGCCTGGTCGCCGACCGTGTTGGGATGGTGCGAACGGATGCGGATGACTCCACTGGACTGGTCGGTTGACCCGCGGGACTGGTCGCTACCCGGCGTTGCCGCCATCGTCGACAACATCATGGACAACACCC
>Ga0210386_10005486_pt1 | contig 10299 bp, 10 predicted proteins | sample IncBWH32OmetaG_FD_160091 | JGI IMG/M metagenome (GOLD analysis project Ga0210386, IMG submission 160091) | Forest soil microbial communities from Barre Woods Harvard Forest LTER site, Petersham, Massachusetts, United States - Inc-BW-H-32-O ... | reverse complement strand
CGTCGAGTAGGAATCGACGCAGGAAGGTAAATATTTGTCGTCAGTTCGCGGACAACTCGTGCGAGAATCGGCGCATCAGAGATAAGGCTTGGCGACCGAGGGATAAGTCTGCCCTTTGACAGCCGCAGGTCTTGGAGGGGGAATGGTCGCACGTCCGTATTGGTCGGGGCAATTGAAAATTTCGCTCGTTTCCTTCGGGATCCAGTTATTTCCCGCGACTGCCACCAGCTCCGGGGTCACATTTCATCAAATCGATCGGGCGAGCGGGCAGAGGGTTCGCCATTTAAACGTTGTCGACGATGATAAGCCAGTCGATGACTCCGAGATCGTGAAAGGTTATGAGTACAGCAAGGGCGATTATCTGATTGTGGAGCCGGATGAGATTGCGAAACTGCGCATTGAGACAAAGAATTCGATTGAAGTGAGCCAGTTTGTCGACATGACCGAACTGGATCCGATTCTCTTCGAGAAGCCGTATTTTGTGGTGCCGGCGCCGAAAGAGTCTCCCGATGCGTTTGCCGTGGTAAGAAAGGCGATGGAGGAGACCAACAAGGCTGCGTTGGGCGAAATTGCGTTTGGCGGCCGGGAGCATCTTATCGCGATCGCGGTGCCGCCGGACAAGAAGTTGCGCGGCCTGATGGGCTATACGCTTCGCTACGCTGAAGAACTGCGCAAGCCCGAGGAATATTTCTCTGAGATTCCTGAAGTCGTGGTCGACAAGAAGCAGCTGGCGATGGCCACCGAACTGATCCGCGCCTATTCGGCGCCGCTCAATCTCGAAAAGTTTAAAGACGACTACGAAGAGGCTTTGCGCAGCCTGATTGAAGCAAAGCAGAAGAACATGCCTTTACCGCTTGAGGCGGAAAAGCCGGGCAGACCTCAGGTCGTGAATTTGATGGACGCTTTGCGCCGCAGCGTAACGCAGGCCAAGCGTCCCCCTGTGAGCGAGAAGCCTGCTGCCGAGCGCGCATCAAAGAAGGGCCCCGTGCTGGTGAAGCCAAAGCGTAAGCATAGGGCCGCTTGAGCATGGCAACACGAGCCAAATCGGGAGCCCAGGCTTCACGGGCCGTTGAACGGCAGCTTGAGCGCTACCGCTCAATGCGCGACTTCAAAATTACGCAGGAACCCAGCGGGAAACAAGGGAGCCGCGCGTCGTCAGATAACAAGATTGCGCTTCCATTCGTAGTGCAGAAACATGCAGCCACACGGTTGCATTATGATTTTCGCCTCGGATGGAATGGCGTGCTCAAGAGCTGGGCAGTAGCAAAAGGGCCAAGTTACTATCCGGGCGACAAGCGCCTGGCCGTGCAGGTAGAAGATCATCCCATTGAGTATGGAGGGTTTGAAGGCACGATTCCCAAGGGCCAGTACGGTGGCGGCTCTGTGATGATTTGGGACTATGGCGATTGGAAGCCGCTTGTGGACGTGGATAAGGGATTGGCCGAGGGCAGTCTGAAGTTTGAGTTACACGGGCAGAAGCTCAAAGGCAAGTGGGCACTGGTGCGGATGCGCGGTCACGGCGAGCGTCCTGACAAGCCAAACTGGCTTTTGATCAAGGAGAGGGATTCATTCGCACGGTCGGCGGATGACCCCGCAATTACCGACGAGGCGCCAGACAGTGCAATCACGCAGAGGAGCACTGAGGAGATCGCCAGGAGCGAGGACCACGTCTGGAATTCGAATCGCGGAGATCGCAATGGCGCCGTGGATCGCTCAAACGCTGCATCAGCAAGCGGTCGGGCAGCAGCCGGGAAGACAAGCAAGCCAAGCGCCAGGCGATCCGCTCTGCTGAAGTCTGCGCCACGCACTGCGTTTCCGGACTTTATTACTCCGCAACTGGCACAGCAGGCGACCAAACCTCCGAGCGGGAAGGATTGGGTGCACGAACTTAAACTGGATGGCTACCGCATCCAGATTCATGTGCAATCGACGCCGGGTCGAGGCGGAAAAGAGCGCGAAGCAAAGCTGCTCACGCGGAAGGGCCTGGACTGGACTGAGCGTATGCCGGACATTGCGCACGCAGCAGCCGAACTGCCGGTGGAGAATGCGATTCTCGACGGCGAGGTGGTGGCGTTGGACGACAAAGGACGCTCCAACTTTGCCGATCTGCAGGCTGCCTTTCAGGAAGGCAAAGAGAAGTATCTGACTTACTTTGCATTCGATCTTCTTTATCTTGACGGGCACAATGTTTGCGATCTTCCGCTGCTTGAACGGAAAGAACTGCTTGCGGATGTATTCAGCCAATTGGACAGGAATTCGCCTCTGCGTCTGAGCGAACATCTCGAAGCGGACGGCGAAAAGGTCTTCAGAGAGGCTTGCGCTTTGGGGGCTGAGGGGATTGTCTCAAAGCTTGCGAGCGCAAAATACGCACCGGGCCGGGGAAACTCGTGGCTGAAGGCAAAGTGCATTCTGGAGCAGGAGTTTGTGATCGGCGGATTTACGTATCCCTCGAATGGCAGCCGCGGAGTCGGAGCTTTGTTGCTGGGCTATTACGAGGGAGGAAAGCTGCGGTACGCCGGGCGCACCGGGACCGGGTTCACGCAGGCAACGCAACGGATGCTGCGCGGCAAATTGGATGCGCTGGAGCAAAAACAGCCATCGTTTGTAGAGATTCCGCGGGAAGCGCGTCAAAATGCCCATTGGGTCAAGCCGGTGCTGGTGGCGCAAGTTGCCTTCACGACGTGGACGAGGGACAACCTGGTGCGACAGGCAGCGTTCAAGGGTCTTCGCGAAGACAAGCCGGCCAAGGAAGTTGTGCGCGAAATCGCGGTCGCGCCAGAGCAGGCCTCGGGAAGCGTGGACGCTGCTGGAAAAGCAAAAGCAGACCGGTCGCGCACTAGCGACAGCAAGGCAAAGGGAATGACGAAACTGCCCATCACGCATCCCGACAAAGTTCTCGATGCAGAAAGCGGAATGACGAAGCAACAACTCGCTGAATATTACCTGGCGGTTGCGGAACGCATGCTGCCGCACGTAGTTGACCGTCCGCTCAGCGTGGTTCGCTGCCCTGATGGTATCGGGAAGCCGTGCTTCTTTCAAAAGCATGTGGGAATGGGATTGTCGAAGGGCGTGAACAGCGTTTCGATTGCAAATCCGAAGAGCGGTGAAAAAGAGGATTTTCTCACAGTGAACTCGGCCGAAGGGGTGGTGGGTTTGGCGCAGATGGGTGTGCTTGAGGTGCACACCTGGGGTTCGCGCAACGAGTCACTGGAGATGCCGGATCGCATCGTCTTCGATCTGGATCCGGATACCGCTATTCAATGGAAGACGCTGGCGGCGAGTGCAGAGGAGCTCCGCGATCGCCTGAAAAAGCTTGGGTTGCAGAGCTTCTTGAAGAGTACCGGCGGAAAGGGGCTGCACGTCGTGGTTTCGATCAAGGCGGAATACGAATGGCCGGTGATCAAAGAGTTTGCGCATCGCCTGGCTCAGAGCATGGAGAAAGATAACCCGAAGTTATATATCACCAAGATGACCAAAGCTGCGCGCAAAAACCGGATCTATCTTGACTATCTACGCAATGACCGGCAATCCACATCGATCGCGCCGTTTTCACCGCGGGCGCGCAGTGGCGTTCCCGTTGCGATGACTTTGGATTGGAAGGAATTGAAGTCCGATAAGATGCCGGTGTTTCACGTGACCGACTTTGAGGACTGGAAGGCGCGGCTGCGCCGCGATCCATGGAAGGAAATGGAGAGCACGAAGCAACGCTTGTCTAGGGAAGCTCTTCGCACGTTGGGCGTGAAGGAACTTGGGGAGGGCCGGTGAAGGGCTGGATCGTCAGGCGCTTTTACGACGTTCCTGTTCCTTTTGCGCCTGCTGCACGCGAGCCGATAAGAGCTTCTTTGCTTTTTCAAGATTGCGCATTCTTGAGGCGCTGATTCCCCTGCCGGCACGATTGATATAGAAGGTGAGCATTCTCATGCCCGAGGCTGGTCCCTTGGGTGAGACTTCCTTCGACGCAAGCGATGCTGCGATGGTCTCTGGATCCTTCGTGAACAGCGAAACCGGCGGGTGGGTGGAATTTGTGTGCACGTCCTGGCTCCATTGTTTCTTGCGTGTAGGCATTCGATTCTCTCGCTTCCGATTGCTTTGAAAGTTAGGGCCCACTTTCTGCTCGGCGATGGTGCCGAACTCACATTCAGACATTCCGGGTTCGCACCAGCTTCTTTCGTAAAGTGATTGTCCCGGCGACTTGCGCTTTGCGCCAATGTGGGCGAGGCTCCGCTCGGAGCTTCCGATACGGGTTTGCTCTGCGCGAATTACTCCCGTGATCTTCGGACCGCGTGTTGCTTTAATCTACGGCCATGCCCCTCTGATGCCCCGCTGCGGGCGAGCGTTGCTTTTTTTTGAACAAAGCGGCACAGTGCTGCCACAATCCTGTCTTCGTAATCTCGTCTGTGTTTGCCATGGCATGATGGAATGGGACCAAAGAGGAAATATGTCTGGGTGAAGCGCGGTTGGAAGCAACGTCGCGAAGCGAAAGTATTCCATTCGCAGGATCGCCGGTGTGAGAGGAACGACGCATGGGGCTGAACTCCCTGGATATCGCGGTCATCGTCGCCTACCTTGCGGGAGTTACGCTCTTTGGTTTGCGCTTTCGCGGCAAGCAGCGAACTCTGAAGGATTATTTCCTGGCAGACAACGCCGCTCCGTGGTGGGCTATCTCGCTGTCGATCGTTGCCGCAGAAACCAGCACCCTCACCATCATCAGCGTTCCCGCACTCGCCTACGAGAAAGATTTTCGCTTCCTGCAATTGGTGATGGGATATCTCGTCGGGCGCATCATTGTCGCTTTCCTTTTTGTCCCGCACTATTTCAGCGGTGAACTGGTCACGGCCTACCAATTGATCGAGCGCCGCTTTGGTCAAAGGCTCCGATCCTTGACCGCCGGCGTATTCCTTGTGACGCGCGCAGCCGCGGAAGGAGTGCGCGTATTTGCGGTCGCGATCGTGGTGCGGGCCGCTTTCGTGAGCTTTCTACCGGCGGCAACCAGCTTTGGACGCGACACTTTCGCTATCGCGATCGTAATGATACTCACGCTCGCGTACACGTTCAGAGGCGGAATGGCTGCGGTGATCTGGACTGACGTCGTGCAGTTGGCGGTCTATCTGGCCGGCACTCTTGTTGCGCTTTTTGCCATTCTGCATTCTGTGCCGGGTGGATGGGCGGCCGCTTCCGCAATTGCCGCTCATGCGAATAAGTTCAGAGTCTTTGATATGTCGTGGAATCTCTCCGCGACTTATACATTCTGGTCCGGTCTCATCGGCGGCGCATTCCTGATCACCGCAAGTCATGGCACAGATCAACTTTTTGTGCAGCGGCTGCTCTCAGCGCGCAACGAACGCCAGGCCAAGATCGCATTGCTTGCGAGCGGGGTTGCGATCTTCTTCCAATTCTCCTTGTTTCTTTTGATCGGCGCGATGCTTTTTGCGTTCTACAAGATCCTCGCGCCCGGCGTGGTCTTCAGCCGGACCGACAACCTCTTTCCGACTTTTATCGTGACGCAGATGCCGCATGGGGTGAGCGGTCTGCTGATTGCTGCGATCGTAGCTGCGGCCATGTCGAACCTGAGCGCGGCGCTCAATTCGCTTTCTTCGACGACGATTGTCGACTTCTATGCGCGGATACGACCGGAATCGAGCGAGGAGCGGCGCGTCCAACTCTCCCGCATGGCCACGATCGGCTGGGGAGTGGTTCTCTTCGGGTTGGCGTTGCTTGCAAGGCAGGGCGGCAAGGTACTGGAGATGGGTTTGTCGATCGCTTCGGTGGCATACGGATCGTTGCTGGGAGTGTTTCTTTTGGGCGTACTGACAAAGAATGCTTCAGAGCGTGGCGCGATGACCGGCATGTTATTGGGATTGATATTCAACCTTTACTTATGGAGGTTTACCAGCGTTCCGTTTACGTGGTACGTCGTCTTCGGAAGCATCACAACGTTCCTCGCTGGCTACGGGGCAAGCTTTCTGATGCCTCGCGTGGGCTTTCCACGACCCGATACGGAGATTGCTCAAGTGCCACCGACGGCAACGCGATGATGAGCGGTTTTGCGGTCAGGGCTTAAGCTGGAACTCAGGAGATCCCGACTGCCATCGACACGACAACCTCGCTATCTTGCTCTCGATGTCGGGTCGAAGCGCATCGGCGTGGCCGTTTCGGATGAGCTGGGAGTGACGGCACAACCAGTGCTGACGCTGGAACGGCGGCGGAATCCGCGCGAAGACCTGCGTTCGCTGGCGCGGCTTTGCCGGCGTTTTGATGTGGCCGGTATTGTGGTGGGCAATCCTCTGCACCTCTCCGGCGAGCTGAGCCCGCGGGCCGCGAAAACCCAGGAATTTGCGGCGGAGTTGGGCGCGCTGGCAGGAGTGCCGATTCATCTGTGGGACGAGCGGCTGACTACCCGGGAAGCCCACCAGATGCTCTACGAGGCCGGGCATGACCGCAAAGAGCACCGCCGGGTCGTCGACCAGGTTGCCGCGACGCTGATTCTTCAGTCCTTTCTGGACGAGAAGGGGAGGCTCGTAGGAGAGACGGGGATGAGGAAGAGTGCCGCTGAGGAGTGAACCTGCCCCGCTTGCAATTCCGGCTGCCGCGCAACCGTCCAGGCAAGGCCTGTGGCTCTCCCGCGTATAATAGAGGGGCTAGTTCTTCTATCTCTCGCGGTTTGAGCGAGACAGCTCCCCGCCACGGAACATGGATGCCAGATCACATCAAAAAACAGCTTCTCAAAGAGATTCAAATCCTCGAGCATGAGCTTGCCCACGAACTGCCTGCAGAGATCAAAAAGGCAGTGGCCATGGGCGACCTGTCGGAGAATGCCGAATATCACATGGCGAAGCAGCGCCAGGAGTTTGTGAATGCGCGCCTTGGCCAGTTGAAGAAGCGCATGGCCGAGCTCTCGCTGGTGAATCTGGCCAACATTCCGAAGGACAAGGCAGGTTTCGGATCGACGGTGGTGGTCTACGACTCGACCAAGGACGAAGAGATTGTTTATCGTCTCGTAACCAGCGAAGAATCGGATGTGAGCAAGGGGCTGATTTCGACCACCTCACCGATTGGGCGCGGCCTGGTCGGCACGCGGGTTGGAGATGTGGCCACCATTGTGACGCCCAATGGAAAGCGCGAGCTGGAAGTTTGGAAACTAACAACCATTCACGACGAAGCCGAAGAGGATGACGAGGTCCCCGGCAACGGCACGGCATAACGTTAGAACATTTTTGGGGATTACGATTGGCTTGTTGAATTGCGGGGAAGTTGCGTAGCCGGATGGTCTCGTCGAATCGAGCGACTCCGGACGAGCACGGTTCTTTCGCGGTGCAGCAACCCTGGATACGCGATAGGAAGTTTAGCATGACCTGGACCAGCGCTTTCGGCCGCGCCTGCGGCTGGCTACTCGATCGAATTGTGTACGGATTGGCTCTCACCCGCATCTCTCCCAACGTACTGACGTTCCTAGGGTTGGTTATCAATATCGTCGCGGCGTTCCTGTTTGGCCACGCCAACGCATCGAATGCCGACCGCATGTTTTTCTATGCGGGGCTTGTGATTATCGGCGCCGGCATCTTTGACATGGTGGATGGGCGCGTTGCGCGGCGGAACAACCAGGTGACGGTCTTCGGTTCGTTCTTCGATTCGGTGATCGACCGCTATTCCGACGTGGTGCTGTTCTTCGGGCTGCTGGTCTACTACGGGCGCATCAACCGGTTTCGCTACGTGGTGCTGGTCGCGTTTGTCATGGTCACTTCGCTGATGGTGAGCTATACGCGCGCTCGCGCCGAGGCTCTAATTGGCTCGTGCAAGGTGGGTTTCATGGAACGCCCGGAGCGCATCGTGCTGGTGATCCTGGGCGCGCTCTTCAATCACTGGGGCGTGATGGCTCCGGTGTTGTGGATACTGGCCGTTCTCTCCACCATCACGGTGGTCCACCGCATCACCTACACCTACCAGAACACCAAGCACCTGGCGCCGCTCAGCCAGTAGGTTGCGCGGCCCAGCCCGGCATCGACTCTCAGCATGTCACCATGACGGCGGAGCAGCCGGGCTTGATCGGCTTCCACTGCACCAGAAACTGGGTCACGGACGATGGGTCCATGCGGCGCATGGCTTCGAATTCGCCCGTCCTCTGGCTATAGAGCAGTTTGCCTTTGTCGCTTAGCACAGCCAGTGCAGGCACTCCTTTGTCGAGCGGAACATCGTAGCGGCGGGCGATGGCGAGATTCTCGTCCAGGTGTCCGACATTGACATGGATCAGCACGAAGTTGGATTCGAGGATGGGCAGGTTCTGCGCATTATGAAAGTAGATGTCAAGCACCTGGCAATCCCCGCACCAGTTACCACCGAAGTCGATCAGGACGCGCTTGTGCGTGGCGGTGGCCGTTTTCAGGGCAGCGGCTAGGTCAGCTCCAGCCTGCGATGGGTCGGGGTAGATGTCGCGGGCGGCCGGCCTGGCGATTCCGGCTGCTAGAGCCAGGACGGCGGCGATGGCGACGATTTTGAGGGTCTTCATGGGGCGGGGAAGCCTCCGAACGTTACTATCCAAACGTTACTTCTAGTCTGCCACAACGGGCTTGAGATTCCATTTTCTGCGACCCCCGGATTTATTCTGAAGGGCAATGAGTGAACTGCGCAAGCGGCTGGAGTCTGAGACATTCGCCGACCTGGGGGCCATGATGGAGGGTTACGCGCAGGCTGCGGCAGCACTGGGCAGCGAGAAGTTCGAGCAGAAGCTGGACTTCAGCTCTGAGTCAATTGACGCTCTGGACGAAATACTGGTGCTGGTGGGTGAGAGCCCCGAACTGGATCTGGACTTTGAAGTGCGGCTTTGGGGCAGCTACCTGGGCGAGGTGTTGCGGCGGCGTTATGCCGGCAGTTGGGAGATGACGCAATATCCCGGCGGGGTGGCAGCGGTGCCGGCGGTCGAGGTACGCGGGTCGCGGCTGTTTCCCCTGATGAAGGTCTACCGGCGGCTAACGGTCGGAGACGAGGAGGACCTGCGCAGCTTCTACACGATGGTCACGGAGCGGCTGGGTAACCCGGCCCAGGTCAATTAGTTTCGCGGGTTCTATGACGGCGATGCGCGTCTTCGTGCCTTTGTGCGACAATAGTCATTGATATAAGCGCGCCGCGAAAGTGGGTGTGCGGAGGGTATAAAAATGGGCGATCTATTACAGCCATGGCATCTGATTGTGCTGGCCGCCGTGGCGTTCCTGCTGTTCGGAGCCAAGCGGCTTCCAGAACTGGGCAAGGGATTGGGCGAAGGGCTTAAAGGCTTTAAAGAGGGTCTGAAGGGCATTAACGATCCTGCGCCGGCGCCGACCGTACAGCAGAACACAGCAGCAGCGCCGCCGAGCGCCACCACCCCGACAGAGCAAAAATAGGCCGGCGGATCCGGCTGCAGGCGGGCTCAGAATGAGGCGCCTGTCTGAGACGTTCGGATGAACGGCTGCGCGTGGGGAACAAAGACAACGGAAAGGCCTGTGCCGCTTGGCACAGGCCTTTCGTGCGTCTGTAGTAGGGATGATTCGACTCCGCGCGGGAACATCGACAGCCGATGACTCAGATGTTAACGGATCTAGTGGAGATCCTCGGCCGAAGGATAGTAGCCGCGCTTGGCGACCACCTCGAGAGCGGGCCGGTCGACACGCACGTCGATGGTGCGGAACTTGCCATCGATGACCGGCTGATGGCTGAGATAGCCGAGGGTATATTGGTCTCGCGCCTCTTCGGCAATCTTCTCGTAACTGGTTTCAATGCCATTCACGCCGCGCTCGGAGTCGAGATCGCCACCGGTGGCAAAAGTGTACTTGGCCAAGATGTTGTCATACATGGTGAAAGGCAGGTGGAAGCGGCTGATAAAGCCCTCGCCCCAGCGCGCCGAGTCACCCACCAGCGTGCCGTAGACGGCAGTCTGGTTTGTCTGCAGGTATTGGAGCACCTCCCGATAAGAGGCCTTGCTGCCGTACTCCTTGCCGTCTGAGACCACGTAGATAATGCGACGGCGCTCTTTGGGGCGGGTCGAGAGCTCCTTGGCTGCGGCCAGGATGGCATCGTTCAGGGTGTGAATCTCCTTGGGAATGGTGATAAACGGACCGCTGCCAACAGATCGCCCCGGCTGCAGGTTGGGGTCGGCGCAGTTCCCGTTGACGTGTACGTTGCAGCCTGCCATGGGACCGCTGTTGAACGGAACCATTTCCTCGCTGCCAGTGGCCTTGGTCAGGGCCAGAACCGCAGGCAGGCGCGCGCTTTGAGCGCCAGTGAATCCGGTGCGCTCCTGGGAACCGTTGCTATAAGAAAAGACCGCAA
>Ga0210386_10005485_pt1 | contig 10300 bp, 10 predicted proteins | sample IncBWH32OmetaG_FD_160091 | JGI IMG/M metagenome (GOLD analysis project Ga0210386, IMG submission 160091) | Forest soil microbial communities from Barre Woods Harvard Forest LTER site, Petersham, Massachusetts, United States - Inc-BW-H-32-O ... | reverse complement strand
ATCTCCTGTCATCGTCATACGCAGTTTTGCGCGCGCACACATTATCACTTGTGAGACGTGCGCAGGACTAATCGGTTTCCCGGGCACCTGTTCCTTACCTCCACGTCTCCGAACTCTGTGCTCCGGACGTCTGGTCCTCTATGTAAGTCGTTGTATTTCTGCCAGTTCGCAGCCCTTCCAGCGCGCTCGTGCAACCCTCGCAACGCTTCCGCAACCCAGGCTTGCCCCCGTTCCTCACCCGCTCCAAACTGAAGTCGTGACTCGCTCGTCAGTTCCTCGTAAGTCGCTGTGGCTCCTCGCCGCCTTCGCGCTGTTGTTCGGGTCGAAGTCCATCCGCGCACAGGAGGGCGCGCCGATTGCCAAGCCCGCGGACAAACCCGCAACCCCGGAGACACCCGCCCAAATCGAGCTCCTGGAAACGCACATCCGCTTCGAGGACAATGGCGACTCCCGCAAAGAGGTTCATACCCGTGTCCGCATCAACAGCGAACTAGGCGTCCGCCAATTCTCGCACCTCAATTTCAACTTCAACCGCTCCTTCGAGCAGATTGAAATCCCGCTCGTTCACATCACTCACGCTAGCGGCGGCACGGCCGACATCCTCCCCAGCGCCATCACCGACCAACCTAACCCAGACGTCACCGACGCCCCCGCCTACCAAGACGTCCGCGTGAAATCGGTCCGCATCCTGGGTCTCGAGCCCGCTGATGTCCTCGAGTACCGCGTCATCACGACCGCAACACACCGCCCGCTCGCGCCCGACTTCTGGCTCGACCACACCTTCGACCGCAGCGGCGTCGTCTCCCATGAACTCTACGAACTAAGTGTGCCCACCTCGCGGCAAGCGCAAATCCGTATCAACCCGGCGACGCCTGCAACGCCCGCCGAGCCCGAGGCGAAAGACAGCACGCGCCTCAATTACAAATGGGATGTGAAGCCTGAGAACCTAAGCGACCATCCAGCAGATAAGCCTGGTGCAAATTCCGAACCCGATATTGTCGTCACCACGTTTACGTCTTGGGAACAGCTAAGCATGCGGCTCAAATCATTTCTAAACAATGCGAGTTCGCCTTCAATTTGGGCCGAATCCATGAGACTAACGGGCTCCTCAAAAGAACCTGTCCCCGATTCTCTCCTGTACGACCTGGTGCGCGCGAAAATCAAGACCATTGATTTACCTTTGGACTTCTCAAAGCTTCCCTTAAGACAAGCCTCGGAGGTGCTCTCATCCGGTTATGGCCGGCCAGAAGAAAAGCTGGAGCTTCTTCTGATCCTACACGGACAACAAAGCCTGCAGCATGCGGTGAACACCAAGGTCCTGGCGTACAGCGATGTGGAGTCGCCCCAGGATCAACTCCCTAGACCATCTGTGCTGAGAGGGCTAGTGCTGAACATCAGCGAATCGAACAGGAATGTCTATCTCGACCCCAGTTTGGAAGTTGCCCCTTACGGCATGATTCGCGCGGACCTTCGTGGCAAGAAAGCACTCGTTTTGGGCGGGTGTCCGACCGAAAAATCTCGCTGCTGGCAGGCTATTCCGAACGACCTCCCATTCCCTTCGACGCAACGCGTGATCGTTGACGCCGCTCTCGCCGCCGACGGTGCCCTCACTGCGAAAGTTAAATATTCCATGCGGGGCGACAACGAACTATTGCTTCGGATCGCCTTCCACCAATCTCCTCGCGACAAGTGGAAAGAGGTCGCCCAGCTTCTGGCCCTCTCTGACGGCTTCCGCGGCAAGATCATTTCCGCCAGCGCTTCAGATCCTACGGTCACGAAACTGCCTTTCACTGTCGAGTACGAGATCTCGCAACCCAAATTCGTCGACTGGGCCAAGAAACCGGTGCGCATTCCGGCGCTGCTCCCGCAGCTTGCAGTTCCCGATCTGCCCGAGAAAGTAGCGGACGGCGCTGCCGCATCGACGATCAACCTTGGGACACCTCTCGACGTCGATACTCGCGTCACGCTACGCTTGCCCTCCGGCACCGGCGTTGAAGTCCCCACAGGTACGGTCGTCGATCGTGAGTATGCAACGTTTGTCTCCCGCTACAACACCCAAACCGGTGTGATCACCGCGTCCCGCCATATCAACTTTCTCCGCCGCCAGGTCCCCGCCGGCCAATCTGCTGACTACGCCGCCTTCCTCCACGCCGTCCAAACCGATCAGTCCCAGCACTTCACGCTAAGCCGCACCGACGCCGTTGCGCATCCCGCTACTCCCAAAGCGGCAACCCCCAAGCCCCAATAGGACAGCTCCTGAATCTGCGTGGCGTGGCGAAAGAGCCAGCTTCAACGGCCAAAGCCGATAGAAGTTGCAAACACCAGCGGCACGGCTGAAACAGGCTGCGGAAAAATGCAACCAAACGAGGAAGAAGCTTCCTTCAGGGGCTGAAGCCCGTTGAGAGCACGTAGTCTACGTCGGCGCTAAAACACCGATCTCCTGAAGAAAAGGCTGTTTCCGCAGCCTGTGAAGCCGTGCCCCCTTTTCCCCGCAGGGTCCTACGTTCTCTTCACGGGCGCGCGACTGCGCGACACACGCTGGAATTGTGCGGGGGTGGCGATTGTTTGTTACAATTTCGAGGATTTTTAGAAGGCGGCTTCCGGAGACTCATGGCTGCAAGAAAAAGTGTAAGCAAGCGCACCACGAACAGTAGCGCAAAGAAGATACAGCCGAAATACAACCGCATCGTCTTGAAACTCTCGGGTGAATCACTGCAGGGGCCGCAGGGATTTGGAATTCACGGCGAGACGGTGCGAGCGATTGCCCAGGAATTAAAGGAGGTGCACGCACTGGGCGTGCAGATCGCCGTCATGGTCGGGGGTGGAAATATTTTTCGCGGCGGGCGGCAAAAGGGTTTCGAGATCGAGCGAGCCACCGGCGACTACATGGGCATGCTTGCGACCATGATCAATGCCCTGGCGCTGCAGGACGCGCTGGAAAAGGAAGGTGTGCACACCCGGGTGCAAAGCGCTATCGAGATGCACCAGGTTGCGGAGCCGTTTATCCGGCGGCGTGCCTTCCGTCATCTCGAAAAGGGCCGCGTGGTGATTTTCGGAGCGGGCACGGGGAACCCATATTTCTCAACGGATACTGCGGCGGCGCTGCGCGCGATGGAAATCAAAGCGGACGTTATTTTGAAAGCGACGCGCGTGGACGGGATTTATGATGCGGATCCGGAGCACGTAAGCAATGCAAAATTTTTCGCGCAGATCACCTATCGCGACGTGCTGCACCAGAACCTGAAGGTGATGGACGCCACCGCCATTTCCCTGTGCATGGACAACGGCATGCCCATCGTGGTGTTCAACATGAACCAGCACGGAAACATCAAGAGGGTGGTGCTCGGCGAGCGCGTAGGCTCGACCGTCAGCCCAGCGTAGAAGTAGAGTTTTTCATCCGTTAGTTTCCTGGTTAGTGGGGCGGCGATCCTTTGCCGTCAGGCCCGTGAAATCAGCTTAAAACTGAAAACTGCATTTTCCGAACGAGGAACGACATGACCAATCTTGGGACGACGAAAGAAGCCATTGCCGCTGCGAGGACACGCATGGAAAAGGCGGTGGACGATTTTCGCAAGGAAATCGCAACGCTGCGTACGGGGCGCGCGAACGCGACGCTGCTTGACGCCATTCGCGTGGACTATCACGGCACGGCGATGCCGGTAAATCAACTAGGCACGATGACGACTCCGGATCCGACAATGATCGTAATCGCGCCGTGGGATCCCAGCGTGGTTGCGATGATCGACAAAGCGATTCGCACCTCGGACCTGGGACTAAATCCGACCAACGACGGCAAAGTCGTGCGCGTACCGATTCCGGCGCTGACCGAAGAGCGCCGCAAAGACATGGTGAAGCACCTGCACAAGGTGCTGGAAAATCACCGGACGGCAGTGCGCAACGTGCGGCGCGACATCAAGGAAGCCATCGACAAGCTGGAGAAGGACAAGAAAATCAGCCAGGACGAGCAAAAGAGGTCGCTCGATGAACTCGACAAGGTATCGCACGCGGAGACCAAGAAGATCGAAGACCTGAGCGCGGTGAAAGAAAAAGAGATAATGGGTTTGTAGGCGAAAAGAAAAGCGTCCCGCGTTTAACGGGACGCCTGAAAAGCTCTACAGAGATAGACTTCAGACGGCGACAGGCACTCCGGCTTGTCCCGGCCCCACTTCGGGACCAGCGGTGGCAACTTCGCCGACCTTGAAGCGCACGAAGCGCCGGACGGCAACATTCTCGCCGAGTTTGGCCACCGCTTGCGTGATCATCTCGCCGATAGTGACCGACTCGTCCTTGATGTAGTGCTGTTCGTAGAGGCAATTCTCCTCATAGAACTTTTCCATCTTGCCGGTCACGATGCGCTCGATCACCGCTTCCGGCTTCCCGGTGGCCTTCGCCTGCTCGCGGTAGATATCGCGCTCCTTCGCGAGCATTTCGGGGGTGACTTCCTCGCGGCGCAGGTATCGTGGATCGACGGCGGCGATGTGCATGGCGATGTCGTGGCACAACTGCTGGAAGGCCTCGGTGCGCGCCACGAAGTCGGACTCGCAGTTCACTTCCACGATCACGCCGATTTTTCCGCCGGCGTGAATGTAGTGGCCGACGAGTCCTTCGCTGGCCTGGCGTTGCGCCTTTTTCGCGGCGGCTGCCTGGCCCTTCTTGCGCAGGATGTCGATGGCCTTTTCGACGTCAGCGGAGGATTCTACCAGCGCCGCGCGGCAATCAGCGAAACCCGCGCCGGTGCGTTCGCGCAGTTCTTTCACGAGATGTGCTGGGATTTGCATGGCTTGCGGTTGTGTACTCATCCTTTTTCTTTCCGGGAGCTTTATTTTTTAAAATCGGCACGTCCGGCTGCAAAAAGACCCGGCGCGTCGCAATGACGAAAGCGCCGGGCCTTTTGGACTTACCAGCGCAGTCTGATTAATGTGATCCCGCGTCCGGCGGAACGGTAGCCGGCTCAGCGTTCTCGGCGGGTTCCGGAACTTCCAGTGGAACTTCACCCTCGACGAAGTCGCCTTCCTGCTTTTCGTATTCTTCGTACTTGCTGGTATCGACGTACTCCACGCCATCGACCAGTGCTTGATCTTGCGCCGACTTCTGCTCCGCAACCTGCGATTGCTGATACAGATTGTGGCCTTCGAGCACCGACTCCGAAATTTTTGAGGTGAACAAGCGAATCGCACGTAGCGCGTCGTCGTTTCCAGGAATGATCCAATCCACCACGTCGGGATCACAGTTGGTATCTACGACGGAAACCACCGGGACACCCATGCGCCGCGCTTCCTTCACCGCGATTTCCTCGGCGTTCGAGTCGATGACGAACATCGCGTCAGGAAGCTGTGCCATGTTCTCGATGCCTTGGAGATTCTGGTTCAGGTGCTTCATTTCGCGCTCGAGGCGCGCTTTTTCCTTCTTGGAGAGCTCGCTCATGCGGCCATCTTCACTCATGGCCTTCAGCAGCTTTAGCCGCTTGATAGATTTCTGCAGGGTCGCCCAATTGGTCAGCGTGCCGCCGAGCCACCGGTGGTTTACGAAAAATGCGCCGCAGCGCTTGGCTTCTTCAGCGACTGCTTCCTGGGCCTGGCGCTTCGTACCCACGAACAAAACGGTTCTGCCCTGGGCTGAGATTTCGCTCACGAAGCGGCTTGCTTCGCGGAACATTTTCAGCGTTTTTTGGAGATCGATAATGTGAATGCCGTTGCGTTCTCCGAAGATATATTCCTTCATCTTCGGGTTCCAGCGTCGCGTCTGGTGACCGAAGTGAACTCCGGCCTCCAGCAACTCTTTCATCGTAATTTCTACTGCCAAGTTTCCTCCTTTTAGGATTGCTGCTTGCGGTTGCCGTGATTACAGAAACCGATCTGAAGATCGGCCACTACAACAGAGCAGCCTTCTTGCCGGCGGCTTGCCGGCCATGATCTCGGCGAGTGGGCTTTCGCCCCTTCGCCGGAGCTCGATTTGTGGCGCCTGAGCCGGTTGAGATTAACCGTGTCAAACACCACCAAAAAATTAGCGCTTCGTGAACTGGAAGCGTTTGCGCGCGCCCTTTTGGCCGTACTTCTTGCGCTCTTTCATACGGGAATCGCGCGTCAAAAAACCGTTTGTTCGCAGCGAGGGGCGCAATTCCGGGTTGTAGCGCGAGATCGCGCGGGACAATCCCATGCGCACCGCGCCCGCCTGTCCGCCGACGCCGCCGCCGTTCGCGGTAATCACAACGTCGACCTGATCCGCCAGGTTTGTGAACTTGAGCGGCTCCAGCGCGTCGTGCTTCCACGCAAAATTCGGGAAATACTGCTCCGCGGTTCGGCCGTTCACCGAGAACTTGCCGGAGCCTGCGCGCAAGAACACACGCGCAATGGACTCTTTGCGGCGGCCCGTGCCGAGAAACCAAGACTTCGAGCCCGCTATGGGCGTACCAGTAGAACTCAACGTTCCTCCTAGACTTGACACCACGCTCGGCTTGCTCCCTACTCGACTAAGGAAGGCACCGCAATGCGCGGAAAAAAACCTATCGGACCGACTGACCAGGGAGACTGGAATACTGCAGGTTGTTACACCTACCAGAACAACAATCCCCGAAAATTGCTACGCGCTTGTTAAAGCGCCATCGGCTGCGGCTTTTGCCCGTTGTGCCGCGCCAAACCAGCGGCGTCACGGTAGATGCGCAGCTTCTTCGCCCGGCGAGCGCGGAGCTTGTTTTTCGGCAACATGCCGAGAACCGCTTCGCGAATCATCCAGTCGGACTTATTCGCACGCAATCTCTTCGCCGGCACTTCCTTCAAGCCGCCCGGGTATCCGCTATGCGAGTAATACACCTTCTGCTCGACCTTGTTGCCGGTCATGCGAACCTTGTCCGCATTAATGACCACAACGTGATCGCCCGAATCCAGATACGGCGTGAAACTCGGCTTATCCTTACCCATCAGCATTCGCGCGATTTTCGTCGCGAGCCGGCCCAAAACCTGGTTGGTGGCATCCACCACAAACCAATCCGCGCCCACTTTGAGCGCTTCCGCTTCCGCTCCCTTGGCTACATACGTCCGCATTGCCCTTAGTCACACCTTTCCCAGTAGAGACAAACGCTAATGTTAGAGGATGGCTTAGCCTTCTGTCAACGAAGTTCCGTCGGGATGGTAGAGATCATATTGTTGACGATCAATTCCGCACCTTGTATGGTTTGGGCGATGCAAATCGCCTTCAGTTCTGGTTGCCTTTCTTGTTGTAGCCGCTAAAGTTTCGACGTCCCCACTTTTTGTCTGTTGTAGTTCTCAATCTCAGTGGTAATGCATTCAAATGCGAGGAGACAGTCACAATGAGCAAGGTATTGAGCGAAGTACTGGAAGCGAACGCGAAGTACAGCGAGGACTTCACGGATAAAGGGAAACTGGCGATGCCGCCTGCGCGGCGCTTCGCGATCCTGACGTGTATGGACGCGCGCCTGGATCCGGCTAAGTTTGCGGGACTGGCCGAGGGCGACGCTCATGTGATCCGCAACGCCGGCGGAAGGGCGAGCGACGACGCCATACGATCGCTGGTGATCAGCTACAAGCTGCTGGGCACCAATGAGTTCTTTGTGATCCACCACACCGAGTGCGGAATGTTGTACTTCACGAACGAAAAGATGCGCGAAATGCTAGCTACGAGCCTGGAGACGGCGCAACTGACGGCGCAGGGATTTCAGGATGTCGGTCATGGGCCCGGCTCGCCTGAGGGAAATTACATCGAATGGCTGACGTTCAAAGATGCGAGACAGGCGGTGCTCGACGACGTGGCGCGTATCAGGACCCATCCGCTGATTCCGAAGACCATTCCGGTGCACGGATACATATTCGACGTTAAGACAGGGAAATTGGTCGAAGTGGAAGGCGCGAAGTCGGTGGGCGCCGTGGGCTGAACGAGTCCGTTAGCGCACGGTCTGATGGCGTCCGACTAACCGACAACGCTAACGCGCGATTGGGTCGCGAACCTCGGCCAACCGGCCTCGACGTCTACACGTTTACGGTGGGTAGGAAGCGCGGAGCCTTCCTGACCTTGGTGGCTTGCTCAAAAGCATAGGCCACGCGGATCAGCACGGGTTCGCTCCAGGCTCGGCCGAAGAAGGAGATTCCGACTGGCAGGCCGTTGATCAAACCGGCTGGGACGGTGATGTTGGGATAGCCCGCAACGGCCGCGGCGCCGGAGCTTCCGCCGCCGAAGGAATCGCCATTGATGTGGTCGGTGAGCCAGGCGGGGCCGCCGGTGGGGCCGATCAGGGCGTCAAGATTGTTTTTGTCCATGGTCGCGTCGATGCCTTCTTTGCGCGCGAGTTGGTGGTTTTTCGCGAGGGCATCCAGATATTCCTGAGTCGTCAGCGGACCTTTCTCCTGCGCTTTCAAAAAAGTATCTTGCCCGAAATAGGGCATCTCCTTTTCCCGGTTTTTCTCGTTGAAATCGATAATGTCCTGCAACGTTTTCACGGGCGCGTTCGGTCCCAGGCGCGCCAGGTAGGCGTTAAGGTCGGCTTTCAGTTCGTAGAGGAGCACGAGGAATTCGGAATCGCCGAATTTGCCGGCGGTCTCGATGGGAGCAGGATCGATCAGGATGGCGCCCTGCTTCTTCATGGTGTCGAGGGCGTCCTCCATAACCTTGTCGACTTTCTCGCTGAAGCCGAAGGTTTTTCGCACCACGCCGATGCGCGCGCCGCGCAGGCCATCTGCTTTCAGAAATTGCGTGTAGTCCGTGTAGGAGTGCTCGCGACTGTCGGCGGTGGCACCGTCTTGGTTGTCGATACCCGTTAGCGCGCCGAGAACGATGGCCGCGTCGCGAACCGTGCGGCACATGGGACCTGCGCCGTCTTGCGTATGCGAGATGGGAATGATACCGGTGCGGCTCACCAGGCCGACCGTGGGCTTGATGCCGACGAGTCCATTGCTGGATGAGGGGCAGACGATCGATCCGTTCGTCTCCGTGCCGATGGCTGCGGCGCACAGATTGGCGGAAACGGCGGCCCCCGAGCCGGCGCTGGAGCCGCAAGGGTTGCGATCCAGCGCATATGGATTTTTCGTTTGGCCGCCGCGCCCGCTCCAGCCGCTGGTGGAATGATCGGAGCGGATGTTGGCCCATTCGCTGAGGTTCGTTTTTCCCAGAATGACGGCGCCGGCGTCGCGAAGTTTTTGCGCGACGGTGGAATCTTTCGACGGCCTGGAGCCCAGGAGCGCGAGCGAGCCTGCCGTGGTCATCATTTTGTCGGCCGTGTCGATATTGTCTTTGATGAGCACGGGGACGCCGTGAAGCGGGCCGCGCATACCTTTGTCTTTGCGCTCTTTGTCGAGGGCGTCAGCGATGGCGAGCGCGTCGGGATTGAGTTCGATGATGCTGTTGATGGCGGGGCCTTGCTTGTCGATCTGATCGATGCGCGCCAGGTATTTTTCGGCGATGGATCGCGCGGTATGCTTGCCGGACTTCATGGCGTCTTGCAGGTCGCCGATGCTGATTTCGTCGAATTCGAATGCGGAAATTTCGTCTGGGCGGCTGGGCGCGGAACGTTCGAGTGCGTCCGTGCCCATCGGGTTGATCGCTGTCACAACGGCGGCACCCACGCCACCGATCAAACTGGCACGCAAAAATTCGCGTCGTGCGGGACTCGTGGGTGTTTGCGCACTCGCTGGAATCTCTTCGCGCCCGGAAGCCCGACTTACCCACTGTTCAGGATTGCATTTCGGATCTTGCTTCATCGTGAAGTTTCCGCCCGTAGTAGAAGTGGCAAACTGTGCCGACCGATAGTAAGCCAAACGGGCCTGCAAAGGCATGTTTTTGAGCGATATCTTCAGGCGGGCTCGGCGGCAATTGTCACAATTTTGTCACGCTGTTGGACGGTCGTGCTCGTGGAAATGAGCAGCGTGGCGGCGACCAACTTCGCGGCGTCGCGAAACGCCCCGGCTACCATGGCTGTTTTTTTCTGAATACTGCGACCGACTATGTGGACCCGTGGCATCCGGGTCGCAAGCTAGCAGTGCGACACAAACAAGGGCTCGCTTCGCGCTTGTTGAAGATTTGTCGTCAATTGCGTGTGCAGGACCCAGGGCGCTCTTGCGGCAACTCGTCCTGTTGATCAATGGCGCGCAAGCCACGGCGGGCATGCTGGGCAAGAGAACGCAGATGGAACTAGTCGAAGCGGCGGAACAACTCATAAGCGGCGGGGCCCTGGCACGGCAATCGCATTACGCTAAGTAGGCAGCAGCGGTTCGTAGGTCGGCGCAGGTACGTTCCTGCGCTTCCATTTCTTGCTGCAGCAAGCGCGCAGCTTCTTCTTTCAGACAAATATTCA